>Ga0326727_10000146_pt1 | contig 304406 bp, 252 predicted proteins | sample MB2enrmetagenome_FD_207643 | JGI IMG/M metagenome (GOLD analysis project Ga0326727, IMG submission 207643) | Lab enriched peat soil microbial communities from McLean, Ithaca, NY, United States - MB29MY | ecosystem: Environmental > Terrestrial > Soil > Wetlands > Peat | place: USA: New York... | reverse complement strand
CGGATTACGGAACGAGCCTTGGTCGCAAGAAAGATTCGGTTTAAGGAAGAAAAGAGAGCTTCACAGAAACACTACGCTGTGGGTGTCTCTTGACAACGCCGACACCGTTATAGACAGGATGACAATGTCTCTTCGGGCTTGAACCACAGAGAAATTGTGGCTTGTGAGAAATGCGGGCTAGTTATGCGCCGGCGCTGCGGAGGCCGGAGCGGGGGCGGAGGCAGTCGGAGGCGCAGCCGGGGCCGGCACGGTGGCCAGTTCAGCTTTCACGGCGGGAGAAATCTTGTCGGCGTTTTTCAGGAGCACGCTCACCTGCCATATTTTGGTTTCGCCCAGACGTTCGCCGAAACCGGGCATGCCCGTCATCCGGATACCGCCATACACTTTCCAGTAAGTCTCCCAGGGTTCGTCGTCGGTGACGCCTGTGCCGCGAAACAGTTGAGGCGGGGGAGGAAACATTCCCTCGGCGATAGCCGTTTTCGGTTCGCCAGGGAGGCCGTGACAGAGGGCGCACTGTTCTTTGTAAACTTTCGCGCCCTCGAGAAAATTGTTTTCGTCTTGTGGGACAGCCGGGTTGGGATGCGGGAGCTTGTCGAGATAGGCGTCCAAGGCCACGTGCGTGAGCTTATGCTCAAAAGGTATTTCAGGCGCTTTTGTGGCGACGGGGGCGCGCCCGCTGGCGAAATAATAATACGCGCAGCCACACACCAGCCAAACGCCCACCAGAATTCCAACAAGGATACCCTTCAGCATTCTGTTCTCCCCTCATCTGAGGTACCGTGCAAATGTGCTACTCACTCTGAACCGGTCGGTAGTGCGGGTCCAAATTATTTCCGCGAGCACAAAGGGATACAAGAAGCCATCTCATATATGGGCCTTAGGGGGTCGGAGCTTCAGCTCCGACATCAAGCATTTCAAAAGCTGGGCTTTAGCCCCTGAGGAAGCTCCTCTCTTCGAGTTCGCCCATTTATGAAATAGGTTCAAAGCAAGTCTCCCCCGTGAATGCCCGATTCAGGGCGCGACCCGCATTCTGCTACGAACTGCCGATGAGCCAGCCGGTAAGGAAAACCAGCACCCCGCCGACAATAACTTGAAACGCTGCTTGAAGGAAAGGGGTGTCCATGTACTTGTGCCGAATGTAGCTGATGGCGCCCAACTCGATGGCGACCACGATGATGGCAATGCCTATAGCCAGCCGGAAATCACGAATGAGAAAGGGAAGCGTGTGGCCAAGGCCGCCGGCGGTGGTCATCAAACCCGTCACGGATCCGCGAATCCAGGGAGAGCCGCGGCCCGTCAGCGACCCGTCATCGGAAAGCGATTCCGCAAAGCCCATGGAAATTCCCGCGCCTAGGCTGGCCGCCATTCCAACCAGAAAGGCGTCCCAGCTTTTTTGCGTGGCGAAGGCGGCGGCGAACAGCGGAGCAAGGGTGGAAACGGAGCCATCCATCAGTCCGGCCAGGCCGGGCTGCACATATTGCAGCACGAAGAGGCGCTTATACGATTCCTCTTCGTCGGATTTGGCCTTTTCGGTGAGGTGTTTTTCTTCGTATTCGCCGGCGGCCCGCATATGCTTTCTCTCTTCGTCGGCAAGCATATTTAGCAGCTCGCGCACGTGAACATCGCTGGTGAGGCTGGCGGCGCGCGAATAGAAGCGGCTGGCCTCCATCTCCATGACTTCGGCCTGGCGGCGCGCCACTTTCACGCCAAGAGGGCGCATCATCCAAACGGGGCGGCGCTGCAGGAATCCACGCACATCTTCGCGGCGGATGGGAGGAATATGGTCCCCAAAGCGTTGTTGAAAGAGGGCCAACAGGCGGTCGCGGTGCCCGGCTTCTTCGGCGCGCATCTCTTCAAACATTTCCGCGGTGGCAGGATACGATTCGCGCAAGGCATCGGCAAATTCGCCGTAGATGCGGCCGTCCTCTTCTTCGCTGGTGATGGCTAGAGCCAGGATCTCTTTTTCGGTCAAATCCTTGAATCGCTTTGGCATAGTTCCTTTCCCGAGCAAACTTTCCGAAAAGAATGGCACAGAAGCTGCCGGAAAGTCATCTTGTTGCGCGGTTTGTTTGTTAGGACTTCTTCAGAAGAGTGTTTGCTGGTCCGGTACTTTCGTACTACTATCAAAGCTGGAGCGGCGTACTTTTTGCCGGGTACGATCTCACTATGGGTTTTCCGGAATAGCCCATCTATCCTGTTTCCATTAAGAGATGGTCTGTCTGGAAAAGGTGAAAGGTAATGGCGTCTCCTCTCGATTTCACGGTGAAAATAGATTCAACAAAGGGTGGCACTCCGGCACGCCCGACGCGTGCGGAGCGGCGCGGGACCCGTCGTTGCAAGATCACCCAACTCATGCGCATCCGGCCGTCGGATCCCGAGCGTGAACCGTTCGACGATATCCGCGGTTCACTCAGCGTTTCGCGGACGGGAGTCTTTTTTCAATCGAGCGAGCCTTCGTATGAGGTGGGCATGCGCCTGTTCGTGTCCATGCCTTATTCCAAGGAACCCGCAGCCATGGTCCGGGAATACCTGGCAGAGGTGGTGCGGCGCGATCCCTTGCCGAACGGGCTGTTTGGAATCGGATTCAAAATCCTGATGGAGATCGGGCTTCAGGGCGGCTACAGTTTTGGCCAGGCTCCCCAAAGAAAGTGACGAGCAACCCTCGCGATAGCAAATTTGAGATAAACAAAAAGGGCGGATGGCTTGAGGCCACCCGCCCTTCTTGCGTTTGGGGGTAGGGGAAAGCCGAGATTGATCAAGTCCTGCCGAAAGCCTGAAGCATCTTGTGCCGCAGCATGCCGAAATGCCGGTTCAGAGGATGCTTCCTTTCGAGGAACGAAAAGAACAGAGAGCGGCGCGCCGTCAGCTTGGCCATGGCGATATTCAAGCGGATGTCTCGCCGGGCATATTTCATGCCGGCAAGCAGGGCTTCGCGCGCATCCTCCTTGCGTCCAGCGGCCATGTAAACTTCCGCAAGGTTGAGGTAGAGTTGCGCCTGATTGCGTTTCATGCGGACGGCCGTATCGCAAAGACGTTCCGCGTCGGCCCATCGCTGTTGCGTGCGAGCAAGGGCAACGCCCAGATAGGACATGTAATAGGGGTTGTTCTTTTCTAGGTCCGCGGCACGTTTAATGTGATCAAGCGCCCGGTTGGCATAATTGTCGCGCAGGAAAGTCAGCCCGGTCTTGAATTCGCGGAAAGCTTCCGTATCCATCATCGTCCCACCTCATTGTGACTGCAGGACTCCACCGGGAAGCAGGCAACTCCTGGGAAAGCGGCGAGCTGCAGCCGGAAGAAGAGGTACGCGCCCGGGAGATAAGAACCGCGCGAGACTGCCGCTGGAGTTCGCATTTCTCGGTCCAGGTTAACCTACAGTTTCCGAAGGGGCGAATCTACTGATCAATGGGACAGTCTTCGTCCAAGGTCTGTTCGTTCTAGTGCCGTTCCAACTATTTGGGCCAAGGACGCTTCAAGGATCGGACGTGCAGCATGGGAAAAGCGTCTTCGAAGGAATCCGCTCGAACAGGTTGGACCGGCATTGGTCAATTTGTGAATCTTCCTCGAAAGGCCGGTGGCGAAGGCAATCCGCTGGCAGGAAGGAAGTCCTCAAGGAGGATCATTTTGAAATGCTGCTGTGATTCCACTCGCGGCGCCAGACTTTCCAGTCATCCAGGGTGATCTTCTGCATGGCCTTGGCGGCTTTGTGCAGCCAGCGGCCCTTGCGCCGGGCGAGATCGCGTTTGATTGCGGGAATGGCTTTGGGGCTGCCGAGGTGAATATTGCCGGTCTCCCAGCCCATGGAATAAGCGAGCTTTTCCTCGTCGCGTTCCACCGGAAGAGACTCGAGTTCAATGCGGCTGCAATCGGGGGCGAGGCGGCGAACGACCCAGTGGGACAAATAATGGATATGAGGATCGCGAACGCGGACGGCGCATTCGATGAGCTTCCTACCCAGCACGTTGGAAGTGTGCAGATGGCGAGCCCAAATCCAAGCTGAAGGTGTGAGCTGCTTGGCCTCCCGAACCACGTGAGCACCATCCCAGGTAGCGATAGAAAGAACGCGCGGATGGCCCAGGCTGCCCATGCCTGCGACGCGGGATCGCAGCTCGTAGTGCAGAGTGCGGAACGGCATGGAGTTATGGACCAACTTCGAGACATCCTTGGGCAGCTGGCCCCTGTATTTTGGGCAGGCCAAGATTTTCTCCCAAAAGACGACGGGATCGCGGAGTTTGCTCAGAGCGATCAGGCGCAGCCACTTGTGATGCTCGGCCAGAACGAACGGGCCGCCGCCTTTGGCGATGGAGTCACGATAACCTGCCTCCATGGCCTGACAAGCTTTCTTACGCGATAGGGAGATGTGCTCGCACCGGATGGCAAGATAGGTGCTCGTCAGCAAGCGCACCAAGTCGACGGTATAAGCCGCGGGCCAGGCTTCGTCGAAATCGTTCACGCCCCAGATCAGACGGCCTTCGAGGTCCCGCCAAGTGCCAAAATTTTCGATGTGCAGGTCGCCAACCGCCAAAACCTGCGGAGCATGAGCCAGCTCGGGGCAAACGATAGGCCACCATTGGGCCCAGCGGTAAAACGTTGCGCGGAAGAACGGGAAGGGAGCCTCAGCCATGAGCTGATGCTTCAGCTTCACATCCGACCGCACGAGATTGACGTGACGGGCCGCCCACTTTTCGAACTCGGCCGTCGTCTGGACTATGCCGGGCAATTCTAGTTTTCTTGCACTCATCTTCTATCGCCAGGCATGCTTCCGGGCACGCTCGCAAACGAAATACTCCACGGCTTCCTTTGCGCGGCGCCCGATGATCCTTTTGCCTAGACGCGGGCGTGCGCGGCTTCGGGTCTGAGGCGCGATTCGTAGATGGGGAATCGTGCGGCCAATTCCGCCACTTCTTGGCGCACTTTCTGTTCCACGGCAGAATCCCCAATGTGGTTGAGGATTTCCCCGATCCAACCGCCGATCAGGCGCATCTCGGGTTCTTTCATTCCGCGCGTGGTGACGGACGGACTGCCGAGGCGGATTCCGCCGGCCTTCATGGGCGGCAGGGGATCAAACGGGATGGAGTTCTTGTTCACGGTGATCCCGGCGCGATCCAGCGCTTTCTCCGCGTCGCTGCCCGTGATCCCGCGCGAGTGGACTTCGATCAGCATGAGGTGGTTGTCCGTTCCGCCTGCTACGAGGCGAAGACCCTGCTTGGCGATCGCGTCGGCCATGGCCTTGGCGTTCGCCACGATCTGCTTTTGATACTCCTTGAAGGAGGGTTCCATGGCTTCCTTCAGGCATACCGCTTTCGCCGCAATGATGTGCACCAGCGGGCCACCTTGGGTGCCCGGGAAGGTGAGCTTGTCAAGCTCCTTGGCAAAGGCTGATCGGCACAACACCAGTCCGCCGCGAGGCCCGCGAAGAGTCTTGTGAGTGGTCGTGGAGACGATGTCCGCATGGGGCACCGGGCTCGGATGCAAGCCCGTTGCGACCAATCCCGCGATGTGCGCCATGTCTACAAAGAAGAGGGCGTCGACGGCCTTCGCCACCTTCGCCATGCGCTCGAAATCGATAATCCGCGGATAGGCGCTGGCGCCCGCAACGATCATTTTTGGCTTGTGTTGGTGGGCGAGTTCCTCGATCTCGCTGTAATCGATCTGTTCGGTATCGCGGCGCACGTGATATTCCACGAATTTGTACATGCGGCCGGAAAAATTCAACGGATGTCCGTGAGTCAGGTGGCCGCCGTGCGCCAGCGCCATGCCCAGAACCGTGTCGCCGGGCTGCAGCATGGACATGTACACGGCCACGTTCGCCGATGTGCCCGAGTGCGCCTGCACGTTGGCGTGATCCGCGCCGAACAATTCCTTGGCGCGGTCGATGGCCAATTGCTCGGCCTTGTCGGCGAACTGGCAGCCGCCGTAGTACCGCCTCCCAGGGTATCCCTCGGCATATTTGTTCGTGAAGATCGAACCCATGGTCTCCAGTACGGCTTCCGAGACCAGGTTCTCCGAGGGAATTAACTCCAATCCGGTGGCCTGTCGCTGGGCTTCCTCGCCCAGTATGGCCGCCATCTGGGGGTCGACTGTCTCCAGAGGCCGCTTCATTCGTTCATTCGCTTCCGTGGTCATCGCTTCTCCTGACTCTTGTGCTATACCCCGCAATTTTCCTTGAATCCCGTATCCGGCTTATCTTTGCGCTTCTCCACTTCGATTAAGTCAATTTCGCTGTCGGGGTGGTCCAGTCCTTCTGCGGTTCGCGGCTTCCGAGAGGATGCCGCATTTTCACTCCACGTCGGAATTCTATCGGAGTGCGTAACCAACCGCAATCCGGCGCATCCGTTCCACTAAGGATAACAAATGCGGCGGCTTCAAGTTTTGGATGCACTTGTTCGCACATTTCTCCCAAGGAGTCCTATACTTAGGGGCTGTCCCAATACAGCAAATTCACTTCACTGAGGTTTATCAATGGCAAACATCTACGCAGACAATTCATTAAGCATTGGAAGAACCCCTCTGATCAAGCTGAATCGCGTGACCGACGGTGCGAAGGCAACGGTGCTCGCGAAGATCGAGGGGAGAAATCCTGCATACTCGGTGAAGTGTCGTATCGGGGCGGCAATGGTTTGGGACGCGGAAAAGCGCGGCGTGCTGAAGCAGGGAATCGAGATCGTGGAACCGACCAGCGGCAATACGGGAATCGCGTTGGCGTATGTTGCCGCGGCCCGCGGCTATGCCATCACGTTAACCATGCCGGAGACCATGTCGCTGGAGCGCCGCAGGGTGCTGGCGGCGTTTGGTGCGAAGCTCGTTCTGACTCCCGGACCGGAAGGCATGAAGGGCGCGATCAAGAGGGCGACGGAAATCTACGAATCGGACAAGCAGCACTTTTTCCTGCCGCAGCAGTTTGACAACCCGGCGAACCCGGATATTCACGAGAAAACCACCGGGCCGGAAATCTGGAACGACACTGATGGCCAGATTGACGTCTTCGTGAGCGGAGTTGGCACCGGGGGAACACTCACGGGTGTCAGCCGCTACATCAAAAATACGAAGGGGAAAAAGATCCTCTCCGTCGCGGTTGAGCCGAATGTCAGCCCGGTGATCACCCAGACCCGCGCGGGGCAGACTCCCGTGCCGGGTCCGCATAAGATTCAGGGGATCGGCGCGGGGTTCGTGCCGAAGAACCTGGACCTAAGCCTGGTGGACCGCGTGGAGCAGGTGACCAATGAGGAGTCCGTGGAATTCGCGCGGCGCTTGACACGCGAAGAGGGCATCCTCTCCGGCATTTCCTGCGGCGCGGCGGCTGCGGTTGCGGTGCGGTTGGCAAAGCTGCCGGAGTTCGCCGGCAAGACCATCGTGACGGTGTTGCCGGACAGCGGCGAACGGTACCTCTCCACCATCCTGTTCGAAGGGATTGGCTGAGCCGCCAGAACCCGAGTAGGGATGGATTGCGTGACAAGGTAGCAGCACCTTGCGGCCTTGTCCCGGCACTCCGTATCTGAAGAAATGTGGATTCCCATGACAACGACAAACAATGAGTTGGGCTGCCTCGCTAAGGAATTTCGTTCTGCGCTGGAAGCTCGTCTGGGCGGTGACACGACGGACGAGTACCGGCTACCCTCCAAAGACGAAGTGGGCGTGTTCTGCCGCCACTATCTCGAGGCGCTGTTCCCCTTGTGTTACCCGCCGCCGGAGCTAACGAGTCCGCTTGCCGCCCATTTTCTGGATGACCTGGATGCGCGTCTGGCGGAGCAGATTGTTCGGGCGATGCGTTTTGATTGCAGTTGCAGCGGGAAACAGGTTCCCGGGGACCTGGCGCGATCCGCTGAAGAGATTGTGGGCGCAGTTCGCGGCAAGCTGTCGCAGTTGGCGCATCTGCTCGCGACTGACCTGCAAGCTGCTCTGAAGAATGATCCCGCCGCCAGCGGCCTCGAAGAAATTCTGCTGAGTTATCCAGGCGTCGAAGCCATCACTGTCCAACGTCTGGCCCACCAGTTGTATTCGCTGAGCGTGCCGTACCTGCCGCGGATCATGACGGAACTGGCGCACAGCCGCACGGGGATCGATATCCACCCGGGCGCCACGATCGATGAATCTTTTTTTATCGATCACGGCACGGGCGTGGTGATTGGAGAGACGGCGACCATTGGGAAGCACGTCACGATGTATCACGGCGTGACGCTCGGCGCGTTTAATCCCACCAGCCGCCGCGATTCTGGCGGGGAACTCGTGCGCGGCGCGGCCAACAAGCGCCACCCGGACATCGAAGATGATGTGACGATTTATCCGGGGGCGACGATTCTCGGAGGCGACACGCGCATCGGGCACCACAGCATCATCGGGGGGAATGTGTGGCTCACGCACTCGGTGGCGCCCTATAGCCGGGTTACGCTGAAAGACCCGGAGTTGCTGATTCGGAGCCATTCGCAGGCGTCGGAGAAAGAGTGGTTTTTGGGGAGCTCGATCTGACTCGCTTCCATTGCTCCAGTCAGAAGGCAGAGGGCCAGTTTCCGGTTGAAGCGCTAAGGTTTATCAGGAGTTATCCTCGCGGACGACTTGCCCGGTGCCCCTTGTCCCTCGGGAATCCTCAGGTTTTTGTCACTTTCCTCTTGCGGCATCCCAAATGCGGAAAGAAGCGAACGCGGCAGCAAGCACCAAGAGGGTAGCAGCGCAAAGCAACGTCAATCGATAGAGGATGCTTCTGGGATAGAGCGCGCTGTACTCCCTGGCGAGCCTGTCTCGCTGCCCGAAAGTCAGGGAATGAGGAATACGCTTATCTGGGGGTAGGTGCTTATTTACGCGGTAGACCATGAAGTGATAGAGAAAAAGGGCAGTTAAATAGAAAGCAAAGAACATCGGTAAGATGAACTTCGCTGGAACTGAGTCGAACAAAAGAAGCTCCTCTATGATTCCAAGTCTAGACACCTTCCGTGGCTCTTGGGCGCATCTTAGCATGGGAGTCACGGAGCGTGGACGCCCGGATGTTCCATCGCAGCCCGCATAACTCCAGAATAGGCAGATAGCCGGAAACTGCCACACTACCGACGAGAGCGCTTGCGTTGACAGTGAGAGAGGGTGTCCGCTACCCTCGAATGCTTACCTACTGCTGAACTGCCTGGACAGGGAAACGCATGGCTGACGAGAAGCTACCAACACGCGCGGAAGATTTTTCCGAGTGGTACAACCAACTGGTTTTGAAAGCGCAATTGGCCGACTACGCGCCCGTGCGCGGATGCATGATCGTGCGCCCGTACGGTTGGGCGTTGTGGGAGAATATCCAAGGCGCGCTGGACCGGCGCTTCAAGGCTACCGGGCACCAGAACGTGGCGTTTCCGCTGCTCATTCCCAAGAGCTTCATCGAAAAAGAGAAGCATCACGTCGAAGGCTTTTCGCCAGAGCTCGCCGTGGTAACCATCGGCGGCGGGGAACAGCTTGCCGAACCGCTCATAGTGCGGCCCACTTCGGAAACCATCATCGGGCACATGTGGGCGAAGTGGATTCAATCGTATCGCGACCTGCCGGTGTTGATGAACCAGTGGAACAGCGTGGTGCGCTGGGAGCTGCGCACGAAGCTGTTCCTGCGCACCTTGGAATTTTACTGGCAGGAGGGCCATACGGCCCACGCCACGCGCGAGGAAGCGGTCGAAGAAACCAGGCAGATGCTGGACGTGTACGCCGATTTTGCCGTGAATGATGCGGCGATTCCGGTAATCCCGGGCGTGAAATCCGACGCGGAAAAGTTCGCCGGCGCCGAAGTTACCTATGCGATTGAAGCCATGATGGGTGATGGCAAGGCGCTCCAGTCGGGCACATCACACTTCCTTGGGCAGAACTTTGCCCAGGCTTTTGAAGTGAAATATCTGGATCAGAGCGGAGTCCAGCAGTACTGCTGGACAACCTCGTGGGGGCTTTCAACCAGGATTATCGGGGCGATCATCATGGTGCACGGCGACGACCAAGGGCTGGTGTTGCCACCCAAACTCGCTCCCACGCAAGTGGTCATCGTGCCCATTTTCAAGACGGAAGAGGAGAAGGCGAGCGTCCTCAAGACGGCAAGAGAATTGAAGGCACAATTGATCAAGACGAATCTGCGCGTGGCGTTGGATGAACGCGAGGGCTTCAGCCCCGGCTGGAAGTTCAACGATTGGGAAATGCGCGGCGTGCCCGTGCGTGTGGAGCTTGGCCCCAAGGACGTGGCCAAGCAGGCCGCCATGCTGGCGCGGCGTGACAAGCCCGGCAGGGAAGGGAAAGTCAGCGCGCCGCTTGCGGATCTGCCCGCCACAATCGAAAAGCTGCTCGCGGAAATTCAGCAAGCCCTGTTTGACAAGGCCCTGGCCTTCCGCAGAGCCCATACCCACGAAACCAAGACTTACGATGAGTTCAAGGTAGCCGTTGAAAGCGGCTTTGCTTACGCGCACTGGTGCGGCAGCGGCGATTGCGAAGAAAAAATCAAGGAAGAAACGCGCGCGACCATGCGCTGTATTCCCCTGGATCCCGCCGCAGTCCTGGGCAATGGCGGGAACAGTGGCCCCGGCGCCTGCGTCTACTGTGGCAAAGCGGCCAAGGAGCGCGCCGTCTTTGCCCGCGCCTATTGAGCGCGTCTGATCCGGCCAGCTTTCCCGAACATGCCGGAGACGTTACCCCCGAAGAACACCTCGTCGTAGCTATCCTCGACACCGAGTTGGCGGGGTGCTAGCGTACTTTTGTTGCTCGATTATTTTCGGCTGGCCAGCCAGATGCCGGCGACAGCCCAGGGAGTGCGAGTTCGTGAACCGGAAATTACAATCTTCCCGCCGCGCTCAGCGAGGCGAAGGCAGACTGAAAGCGCTGATCTATTTTGCGATTCTGATTTTGGGGATCTTTGTTGCTTTTAAGGTCTTACCCGCGTACGTGGCGGATTATCAATTGAAAGACAAAATGAACGAGCAGGCTCGCTTTGCTGTCGTCAATCGCTACACGGAAGATCAGATTAAGGACAATATTTTCCGCACCATTCAGGACCTGGATATTCCCGCCAAGCGCGAAGATGTGAAGGTGGCGAACACCAATCACGGCATCATGATCAGCGTGAATTATGCCGTTCCCGTGGATTTTCTCGTTTATCAGACGGACCTCAACTTTTCGACCTCGTCGGAGGGCAGGGACATCATGAAGTAGTCCCGTTGCGGGAATACCTGGGTGCGCAAGCGCGCGCTTTTCCTGAATCGACCGCGGCTTTGTTCCGTTTCCATATTGCGAGACAATAGTAATTGGCCAGCTCTGGGGGATTTTCTTTGCGCTTTCGTCTTGAAAAGGGTTTCTGGACCTCCGTCTTTGGACTTGGCCTGCTCGTCTTTGCAGCGCTGTGCGTTCTTATTGCTGCGGGTATCTTTACCTTTTACTACGTCAAGTTTTCCCGGATGATCGACGCCCGCCTGTCAGGACACATTCTTCAGAACACGACGCAAATCTTCTCTTCTCCGGGGCAGCTCTCCGACGGCCAGGCCTGGGGCGCCGAAGACCTGGTGACCTACCTGCAACGGTCGGGCTATCGGCCCGAGGCCGGTGACAATTCCCTGGGAGAATACACCGTTAACGGAAGCACCGTCGATATCAAGCCGTCCAAACTCTCCTATTTTGGCGGTTCCAACGCCTTGGCGGTGCAATTCAATGGCAAGGTGGTTCGGGCGATCCGGCCGCTCGCGGGCGGACCGGACATGGGCACCGCGGACATCGAGCCGGAGCTGATTACCAACCTCTTCGACAGCTCACGGGAGAAGCGCCGCGCGGTCCGGTATGAAGATCTCCCGCCCATCCTGGTGCAGGCCATCCTGTCCGCGGAAGATAAGCGTTTCTTCGAGCATCCCGGATTCGACTTCATCCGCATCTTCGGTGCGGCTTGGGCCGACATTCGCCACAGCCAGCACATGCAGGGCGCCAGCACCATCACCATGCAGGTCGCCCGCACCTACTTCCTTTCCACGGACCGGACTTGGAAGCGGAAGCTGGCCGAGTCCATGCTCTCGTTTGAACTGGAGCAGCGCTTCACCAAGCAGCAGATTTTCGAGATGTATGCGAATGAGGTGTACCTGGGCAACCGCGGAAGTTTCGGGATTCGCGGATTTGCCGAAGCGAGCGTCGCCTATTTCGGGAAGGATCTGCGGCAGCTCACGCTCCCCGAATGCGCGTTCCTCGCGGGCCTCATTCGTGCTCCCAACTTCTACTCCGTTGCCGACCGGCATCCCGAACGCGCGGTACAGGCCCGCGACCGGGTCCTGGCGCAGATGTTGGACAACAAGTACGCTACGGAAGCCGAAGTGCAGGATGCCAAGCGCGTCCCGTTGAAGCTGGCGCGCGCCTCGGTAACCGGCAATGAAGCTCCTTACTTCGTTGACATGGTGAAGGACCATCTGCTGGAGAATTACTCCGAACAGGACCTGCTGGGCTCAAACTACCGGGTGTACACCACGCTCGATCCGCAGCTCCAACGAGCGGCCGCGGCGGCGATCGAAAGCGGCATGAAGAACGTGGATGCGCTGCTGGCCCAAAAATACGAAAAGACGCGGAAGGCAAACGCCAAGAAGGGAAGAAACGAGCCGGTTCCACAGGCGCAAGCTGCGCTCGTGGCGATTGATCCGCGCACCGGAGAAATCAAGGCGCTGATCGGTGGGCGGGACTACGGCCAAAGCCAGCTGAATCACGCGCTTGCCCACCGCCAGCCGGGTTCGGTGTTTAAGCCGTTCGTGTACGCGGCGGCATTTAATAACGCGGTGGATGGCGCGCAACCGGTGGTGACACCGGCTACCACCGTGGATGACGAGCCGACGGTGTTTGAATTCGACGGCCAGGAATACACGCCCAACAATTACGGCGAGAACTTCATGGGCAAGGTCACCCTGCGCGAGGCTCTGACCCATTCGTTGAACGTGGCCACGGTGAAGGTCGCGGAGATGGTGGGCTACGGCCGCGTGGTGCAGATTGCCCGGCAGATGGGGTTGGGCTCGAACATTAAGCCCACGCCGGCGGTTGCCCTGGGAGCGTATGAGTTGACACCGGTCGAGGTGGCCGCTGCTTACACGGCGTTCGCTACTCTGGGCACGCGCGCGGAACCCATGTTTGTAAAGAGTGTCGCCAGCGCCGACGGAACTTCGCTGGAGAAGAACACTCCGCTGAACAAGCTGGTCCTGGATCCTCGCGTGGCCTATTTGGTCGACAGTATCTTGATCGACGTGCTCAACAAGGGCACGGGAGCGCAAGTTCGCGCGAGGGGATTCACGCTGCCGGCGGCCGGGAAGACGGGCACGTCTCGTGATGGCTGGTTCGCCGGTTTCACGAATAATCTCGTTTGTGTGATCTGGATTGGGTTTGACGATAATCACGATCTGGGGCTGTCCGGCGCCGCTTCTGCCGCGCCCATTTGGGCGGATTTCATGATTCGGGCCACGGCGTTGCCGGGTTATCGCGACGTGAAGGACTTCGATAAGCCGGAAGGCGTGGATTCCGTCCTGATCGACTCCGATACGTTGGAGCTGGCCACTCCCGCTTGTCCCTCGACGCGTGAGGAGGTCTACATCGCCGGCTCTGAACCGACGCAACTCTGTGAGCTGCACGGTGGGCATAACCCCGCCACCCCCGCCGGTTCCTTCCTTTCGCATATTTTTGGTGGCGGCACGTCAAAACCCTCGCAGCCTGGTACAAGTGACAGTGGCACGACGGGCCAGCCGGAGATCAATGACGCGCAATCCGGCGCCGATACTGCCAAGGCCACTGAAAAGAAAAAAGGGCCCTTGCAGAAGTTTTTTGGTATCTTTGGGGACAAGAAGAAGAAAGAGCCCGACAAACCTGCTCGGGACAAAGGAGACTCGCCATGATCAGGCACCTCTTGGCGATTCCAGTTGGTTCCTTCCTTCTGATCTCCCTCCAGCTTCCCGCTTGCGCACAGACCAATCCCGATAATCCACAGAACCAGCTCCCCGCTTCCGAGGCGGTAGCGGCCCAGAACCCAAAATTATCCGACGAGGAACTTGCCCGCTTGTATCTTGTCCGGAAAGAGTTCCGCGAGGCCCAGGACATTTTTCACCGGCTGACCGTGGAACATCCGAAAAATGCGGTTTACTGGAATGAACTCGGCATCAGCCTGCACAATCAGACGTTGTTGGATGCCGCGCTCAAGTGCTACCAAAGGTCCGCCCGGCTCGATCCGCGATATGCCGATGCGCGTAACAATGTCGGCACGATCTATTACGCGCGCAAGAAGTTTGCCAAAGCCGTCCGGTCTTACAACAAAGCCATTGCCCTGCGCCAGGATTCTGCGGCTTTTTACTTGAATCTCGGCTACGCGTATTTCGGTGAGAAGAACTACGAGGAATCCATCGCCGCGTTTCGCAAGGCCTTGCAGATCGATCCGGATACGTTCGAGGCGGCGAAATCCCGCACCGGCACCGTCGTGCAGGATCGCTCCATGGGCAGCGACCGGGCCCTCTTTTACTTTCTGCTGGCGAAGTCGTTCGCGGAGTCCGGCAATGCGGAGCGCTGCGTCCTCTATTTGAAGAAGGCTCGGGATGAGGGCTATCAGTACGTGAACTCCGTCGAGTCCGATCCTTCATTCGCGAGTGTGATCAAAGACCCCGCGGTACAGGAATTTCTTCTGGAGAAAGCCCCGAATACGGCCCAGCCGTAAGCCAGGCGAAGCGCAGGCTGAGGGTGCCTGTGTTGATCGAGTGGTGAAGACCCAAACAGTTTGAGTGCTCCGCAACAAGTTTCCCGGGCAGATCCGCGAGAACTCGTAGGCCTCGCTCTGTTACAATGGGCCTAGAATGAGAGTGCGCCCGTTCCGTATGCGCAGCTTCCCCCGGCTCCTGATGACTTTTTGTCTTCTGGTTGGCGCCGGCCAACTCACTTCCGGACAATCCAATGTTCCCGCCCAGGCGGCGCGTCCCATTCTTCCCCAGGAAGGCATTTTTCTCGTTTTTCCCTTCGAGAATGCGGGTGCATCGCCTCGCCTGGATTGGATCGGCGAAGGCCTGGAGGAATTGGCCATCCAGCGGCTCTCGGCGGCCGGCCAGCAGGTATATTCACTCGCGGGGCGCCTGAACGAAATGGACCGCTACGGCCTGCCGTCCTCGGCAAAACTGAGCCGCGCCGCCATGCTGCACATTGCGCAAGAGCTGGATGCCGATTACATCGTTTTCGGCAACTTCAATTCGGACGGGAAGAATCTCACCGTCAACGGACGCGTCCTTCGCGTCAGCCCGCCCGCGCTGCTTCCAACGGTCAATGAAAATGGTCCGCTCTCCTCGCTCATGGAGCTGCACACAAGACTGGTCTGGAGGCTGCTTGGCACGTGCGGCCAGAGTTACCCGCTTAGCCTTGCCGAGTTTTCCAAGCTGCAGCGGCCTCTCAGCCTTGCCGCATTCGAGCAGTACATCCGCGGTCTACTGACGAACGACGATGAATCCCGCCTTCGCGACCTTAAGGAGGCGGCGCGTCTCGAACCCGATTGGCCGGAACCCGCGTTTGCCATCGGCAAGGTGTACTTCCAGCGAAATGACTGCGGTGCTGCTTTGCCGTGGTTTGCAAAAGTTCCGCCAACGCACCCGCGGAGCGTCGAAGCCAGATTTGCCGCGGGAGTTTGCCGCCTTCGATTAGGCCAGCCCGACAAGGCCGAGGCAGTGTTCGCCGGGCTGCAGGAAGATCTGCACCGCAATCTGGTGACGGGAGCAGACCTGCCCGAAATTCTCAATAATCTCGCCATTGCCCGCGCTCGCCAGAATCATCTTCCTCCGGCGCTTGCCGATCTTGGCCGCGCCAGTGACATCGACCCCGATGAGGGCGACTACCCCTTCAATCTCGGCCTGCTTGCCTTGCAGCAGAAGGATATGGCCACAGCGGCGACGCATTTTGCTGAGGCCGTGCAACGTGAACCCGATAATTCCGAGGACCTCGCTTTTCTCATCTATGCACTGGACAAGTTGGGGAAAAAGGCGGATGCAGCCGCTCAGCGCGAGGCTGCCGAAGAAGCATTCGGCGAAAAGGGACTCCCGCTTTTGAAAATCGATTCAAAGAACGGCGACTCGCTCGCCGGATACGAACGCGTCAAAAGAGAGCTGGATTTGACCTCCCTTCGCCTTGAACTCGAGGGCCCGCAGATGCAACAAAGTCCCGCTGCCGAGGCGGCTGCGCCCAGAGACGACGCGGTGGCTCACATCCGCCGCGGCCGCCAGGAATTTAGAGCTGGACGTCTCGACGCCGCCGAGAAGGAATTTCGTGCGGCGTTCGTTACGGAGCCTAACAACGCCAGCGCTCATCTTGAACTTGCGGAGATTTGCCGCCGCCGGGGTAAACTGGATGATGCCGTGCAGGAACTGCAGCTTTCTCTGGGGGCGCGCGATTCCGCTGCCGCTCGAACCACGCTTGCGCGCATTTATCTCGAGCAGAAAAAGGTGGATCTGGCGCGGACGGAAGTGGAAAAGGCGATCAAACTCGCTCCCAATTATCCGGAAGCGAAGCAATTGCTCGATCATCTGGGGAAGAGCAAGCCCACGGGAGGTACAAAATGAGCGCTCGTGGAAATCCGGGGAAAGCTCGCATTTTGTCTGGGACCATATCCGTTGCGGGCATTGTGCTGCTGCTTTTGCCCGCCTTGGCGACGAGGATGGCAGCTTCAGATCAGTCGGCTGCGCCCTTGGTTCTCGAGTTGAAGCTCAATGGTGAAGTCGAGCCGATCTTGGCGGCCTACGTTGATGAGGGGCTGGCGGAGGCTGCGCGGCGTCACGCGGCGCTCGCGCTCATCACCATGGACACGCCGGGCGGCCTGAGCGATTCCATGACCGAGATCATTCACCACATCCTCGATTCTCCCGTGCCTGTTGCCGTCTACGTCAATCCGACCGGTGCGCGTGGCGCCTCCGCCGGATTCCTGATTCTGCTTTCGGCGGACATTGCCGCAATGACGCCGGGAACGCGAACCGGCGCCGCAACGCCGATCTTTATGCCCGGCTGGGTTTCCATGCCCATTGACGAAGTCCTGCGAAAGAAGGTCAACAACGATGCCACTGCTTTTCTGCGCAGTTTCTCCGAGAAGCGCGGGCGCAACCCGAAACTCGCGGAAACCGCGATCACGGACGCGCGCGCTTTCACGGAAAAAGAGGCCCTCGAGGGGCGCATGATCGATCTCGTCGCGAATAATCAAGATGATCTGCTGCGCCAATTGAATGGGCGGGAGATTACCCGCTTCAGTGGGAAGAAAGAAACGCTCTCGCTGGAGAATTACACGCGCGCCGAATTCGAACTCTCGGGCCGGCAGAAATTTCTTGCGCGCATCGTCGAACCGGACATGTTCTTCCTGCTTCTGCTCGTCGGCGTCCTGGGGCTGTACACGGAGTTCACCCATCCCGGTGTGGTCGCGCCCGGTGTGGTGGGTGCCATTTGCATGTTGCTGGCGCTGTATGCCATGCAGATTCTACCCATCAATTTTGCGGGATTGCTCCTCATTGTTTTGGCCTTGGCCCTGTTCATCATGGAGGCGAAATTCACGAGTCACGGCGTGCTGCTCCTTGGTGGCATTGTGTCCATGCTGCTGGGGGCTACATTCCTGATTCGTTCGCCGCTCACCCCCGGTGGGGTGAGTTTCGGCGTTGCGCTGGCGGTAACCTTGCCGTTCGCCTTCCTCACTTTTTTTCTGATGCGTTTGGTCCTGAAGTCGCGCAAGTGGAGAACCGCCACCGGCAAGGAAGAACTACTCGGCGAAGAGGGCGTTGTTACAATGGCGCTTCCCGCCGGCGGTGAAGGGATGATTCGGGTCCACGGCGAGCTGTGGGGCGCCGTCTCCAAGGAAAATATTCCGGCCGGTGCAAAAGTTCGGGTGCTCCGGGTCGATGGTTTGAAGCTCGAAGTCGAGCCGGTAGCCGCGGGGGCATCCATCGGAAAGTGAGACAAGTGGGGACAGAGGAGGGACGCTATGTTTGAACTTGGCGGACTTGGCTTGTTGATCGTCTTAGGATTGTTTCTGCTTTGGTTCTGGAATTCGCTCTACATTATTAAAGAATGGGAACGTGGTGTGGTGCTGCGCCTCGGCCGGCTCATGCCCGAGGCGAAGGGCGCCGGCTTGCGTCTGGTCTTCTGGCCGATCGAATCGCTCTACCGGCTCAGTTTGCGCCTGGAAACGCTCGACGTACCCCCGCAGGACATTATTACTCGTGACAACGTCTCCGTCAAAGTCAACGCGGTGTGCTATTTCCGCGTTGTCGACGCGAATCTTGCACTTTCTCAAGTGCAGAATTACGCCTATGCCACCTCGCAGCTCGCCCAAACTACCCTCCGCAGCATCGTCGGACAGTTCGAGCTGGACGAAATCCTCTCCCAACGCGACAAGGTCAACGCCAAGCTTCAGCAGATTCTCGATCAGGACACCGAACCCTGGGGCATCAAAGTCAGCAAGGTGGAAGTCAAGCAGGTGGACATCCCCGAACAGATGCAGCGCGCCATCGCTAAACAAGCCGAAGCCGAACGCGAGCGTCGCGCCAAGGTCATTCACGCGCAAGGCGAATACGAAGCCTCGCAAAAGCTTGCCGACGCCGCCAAGGTTTTGCAGACGGAGGGCTCGGCCATCCAGCTCCGTTACCTACAAACCTTGACCGAGATAGGTGTCGAAAAGAACACAACGATTGTTTTCCCTCTGCCAATCGATATCATTAATAGCTGGGTGAAGGCGCTCGGGGGGACGTCAAAATAAGTATGGCCTCTGGGGGAAAACGCGGGGCAGGCGAGCGTGTGCTCGAAAGCAAGCACGTCATCGGCCTATTCCTGCTGATGCTTTTGTTTTCCGGCATATTTTTCACTCTGGGCTACGTGATGGGCCGGAACCAGTATGATGGGCAGGTGCGTGCGGCAAGCAATGTGGTGAGTAAGCCTGAGGCACCCGTCATGCCCAAGGCCGAGCCAACTCCGAAGAAAACCGTCGAAGACCCCGCCGCCGCGGCGGCCGAATCGGATCCATCCACTTCCTCTGCCAATTCGGATTGGGAATTTTATGGAAATAGCAAGCCGGCGACGAGCGAGCCGCGGCTTGAACCCGCGCCCAAGGCTCCCGCGGTTCCGCCTTCTACCAAACCAGTCAGCGTGAAGGCAACGGCTGAGACTCAGACCGTATCTGCCCCGGTGAAGAGCAGCAAAGCTGCGAACGCGCCCGTGATTCCCAGTGGCGCGATCATTCTCCAGGTTGCGGCGCTGCTGAAACAGGACGACGCCCTTGGCATCGCCAGTAGTTTGCAAAAAAAGCATTACGCGGCCTACGTGCAGACCCCGCAAAAAGACAATTACTACCGCGTGCAGGTCGGGCCATTTAAGGATCAGAAAGCCGCTGACGCCGCGAAGAAGGGCCTCGAGGGCGAGGGCTTTAAGGCGTTCTACGTAAAACACTGATGTCGTCTCCGGCCTGGCACTCTTACCTGCGGCCTCACCACCTGCGGGAGACTCCCGCGATTGTCCGCTTGATCCTTGCGGCATTGAGCGGGGCAATCCTTTCACTTTCGTTTCATGGCTCCTTTCCCAGCCTGTACGCGTGGTTTTGTCTGGCGCTGCTGCTCTCCAGCATTCTGGGCGCCCGCGCGCGGGTCGCATTTTTCTGCGGATTTTTCCACGGGCTGAGCTTTGTGTTTACCTGTGTGCCGTGGATCGCCGACGTGCTGGCTGTTCACGGAGGAATGTCCCGTGCTGCAAGCTGGGGCGTCTTGTTGGTAATTGCTGCGATTTGGGGGGCATCCATTGGCCTCTTCGCGTGGGCGGTGCAACGCCTGTCTCTTCGCAGTTCCACTCTGGCCTTGTTTGGAGCCCCGTTTCTTTGGATTTCGACGGAAGTCTTTCGTACTTATTTGCCGGAAATCAGTTTTCCCTGGGCGCTGTTGGGTTACGCGCCTGCGGAAAATCCCGCCCTTCTGCAATTGACGGCCATCACGGGCATTTACGGATTGTCATTTCTCGCGGCGGCTTTCAACGCGCTGCTGGTGTGGAGCGGTTGTGGGCCGCCGGCCGAAACCAGGCGAAGACTCAGCATTCTCGCCGCAGTCGTCGCTGTGCTGCTCCTGGTGATGGGAATCGGGCCGCGCTTTGTTCCCCAGGCGGGGGCACATCATCTGGCCCGCGCGGTGCAACCCAATTTCCCGGAAAATCTGCAATACGTGGGCGATTGGTATGCGGATCACAAAGCCGACCTCGCCGAGCTCGAAAGCCTCAGCCTGCGCCCCTCTACAAATGGCCGCCAGCCGGACCTGCTCATCTGGCCGGAAGCGCCTGCGCCGTTTTCCTTCCAGGACCCGCAGTTTGCCCCGTTCATTTCGCATCTTGCCACGGAATTTCATCATCCAGTGATCGTCGGCGTGATTGAGTGGAGACCCGGCATGGAGTGGCTCAACGGCGCGCAGCGCAGCATGCTCCTTCCCTACAACAGCGCCGCGATGTTGAACGAACTTGGCCAACGCACTTTTTTGTACGACAAGATTCACCTCGTGCCCTTTGGCGAGTACGAGCCTTTTCCCTTCATTCATCAGGTGGTGACGAGTGTTTCCGAGGAAGTCGGCGGCTTCCATAAAGGGAAGGAACGCGCCGTCGGGCGATTTTCCAACGGCAATACTTTCTCCGTCTTCATCTGCTACGAAGCCATTTATCCGGGAGAAGTGCGTTCCTTTGCCGACCGCGGCGCGCAACTTTTCGTCAACATTTCCAACGACGGATGGTTCGGCGCCTCCGAGGCCGCGGAGCAGCACCTGCGCATGGCGCGCGTCCGCGCCGTCGAAAATCGCCGCTGGCTGGCGCGAGACACCAATAGCGGTATTTCGGCATCTATCGACCCTTACGGCAATGTGACCCGCGTCATGCGCCGCGATGTGCGCGGTTCCGCCGACTTGCCGTATGACTTCCGTACCGATCGAACGCTCTACACCCGCTTCAACGATTGGTTTGCCTGGATGTGCGTTGCGGTTTCGGCTATTCTGGTATTGCTGACTTTTAGAAAGGCAAATTGAAACCCGCCTTCGCGCGGGTTTTTTCACTCGCATGATTCTTGAAGACCTAGAGCACCAGTATGAAGGCTTAGCCCAGCGGATCAATCTGGTCAGGAGCTATCTTTGACCCGGAGCAGCACCGCGCGCGCCTGAAAACCCTCGAGGAGCGCAGCTCCGATCCCAACTTCTGGAACAATCAGGAAGAAGCACAGAGCGTCCTCAAAGAGCGCAAGCGCGCCGAGGATCAGCTTGCCGCCGACGCAAAGCTTGGCTCGCTTACGGGCGACATCGAGGCCTACATTGAGCTTGCCAAGTCGGAATCCAACGCTCAGCAACGCGAAGAACTCCTGAAGGACCTCGGCAAAGAACTCGCCGCCGCTGACGCGTACGTTGGCGAACTCGAAACCCAAACGCTGCTCTCCGGTGAAAACGATCACCTCAACGCCATCATGACCATCAAGCCCGGCGCCGGTGGCACTGAATCGCAGGACTGGGCCTCCATTCTTCTGCGCATGTACCTCCGCTGGGCGGAACGCAGGGGCATGAACGCCGCGTTACTCGATGAAACCCCCGGTGAAGAAGCCGGCATCAAGAACGCCACCATCCAGTTCAGCGGCGAAAACGCGTATGGCTTGCTCGCCGGCGAAACCGGCGTGCATCGTCTGGTGCGTATTTCGCCATTCGATCAGGCGGCGCGCCGCCACACTTCCTTTGCTTCGGTCTTCGTGATTCCCGAAGTCGATGACCGCATCGAGGTCAACATCAAGCCCGATGACCTGAAACTGGATACCTTCCGCTCCGGCGGCAAAGGCGGCCAGAACGTAAACAAAGTGGAGACGGCTGTGCGCATCACCCACATTCCCACCGGCATCGTGGTCGCTTGCCAGATGGAGCGCAGCCAACACAAGAACCGCGAAATGGCCATGAAGATGTTGCGTTCGAAACTCTACGACTTGGAAATGCAGAAGCGCCGCGACGAAACCGACCGCCTGGATGAATCCAAGCTGGATATCTCCTTCGGCAGCCAGATTCGTTCCTACGTCATGCAGCCCTATCGCATCATCAAGGACCATCGCACCAAGTTCGAGGTCGGCGATGTCGACCGCGTCCTGGACGGCGATCTCGACCCCTTCATCCGCTCCTACCTGATGGCCAAGAAGACCAAAGGCAAACTGTACGTTCAGCCCGACGACACCGACACCGCCTGAGGAACTACTGTCAGAGCACCGGCGTCATTTTGAAATTTCAGGAGGGAGCTGCGGTTCGCTCATCGCGTTCCATTGTCCAAATGTGCTCACGCCCTCATGGCTTGAGCCTGGGGCCGTGTGCCTGGTCTCGCGGGGAAGATGGTCTTGCTCGTTGATGCAAACGGTGAACTGATACTCTTTTTCGGCGGGATCGTGTGGTGTAGGGACAGAAATGTAATACTCACGGCATGATTCGCCATTTACATCTTTCAATTCACCTCGTCTTACAGTTCCATCCTCGATAACGCCAGAGTAGTTTAAGGAATTTTCGTTCATGTTCATCGGGCCGTAGGTGCATTCAGGAATATCGGGGAGCGTACCTCTGGATTGTGGCGCGATGACCCAGTGCCCTCCCACGTAGTTGTAAACGTTTGTGAAGTAGCGGATGGAGTCGCGGGACTGCGGTTGCCCGTTGGCGTCCTCCCACGAATTGGTCGATCGCTGGAACGAAGGGCAGATGGTATCGGTGTCCACAGTTTCCGCTGGTTGAGGCGGAAAATAACGCACTGAGTGGAAGTGCCAGCTTTTGACCGCAGCCAGGGCATCGCGTGAACGTTCTATTTCGCGCATCGGTGAATTCCGTCGCAGCATCAAACCTGCGCCAACGGCGAATAACAGCAGCACGGCGACAACGATGATCGACTTTGCCATGAAGTTCTCCCTTAACCATTCAGGCCGCTCGACGATTCGCGGCGCAGTCCCGGGCAGAGTGAATATCGATTTCGTTGCCGGCCGAAAAAAAAGCATCAACCACCAGGCATTGATGGGAAAGAGAAACAGCATCAGCGCCAGAATTCCCGCTGGATTAAGGCGGACCCCGGATTTGAATTGCGGATGGGCCAAAGCCGCTAGGCACAGCAACGAGGAGCCGATACTCCAGGCTATCGCGGATTTCCGCGCCCACGGCTTCAGGCGCAATAGTCCACGCCCAGTGATAATCCCGATCACGCCCAGCACCACTGGAATCGCGATCCCGTAGCCGATGATTCGCATCACCTCCCTGAAATCGGGGCCGGCATTGCGAAAGCTCACGCCAGGATATTTCTGGGAAATCGAATGCAGCATGATTGCAACGGAGGCCGCGAGGATCAACCCAGCAAGAATGAATAGGCCGCTGCCAACGAACGCGACCACCGCTGCTGCGGTGATTTCACGCGGACGATGCATGGGTTGCTGAGGCACTTTCGACCAGTTTGAAGCAACCCCTCACCGCGGAGGGATGATTTACTCCGCGGCATGACCAAAGGCAAACGCTGCTCGATGATTTGAGGGTCGCCTGACGCTGCCGCCTGACCCTTGAATCGGAACCCCCATTTGCTTGTCTGCCGCTCGAAGAACGCGTAAAAGGGAATTGAGGGCCCATGGCAAAGGAAGAAAAAACCTACCTGGAGTTAGGCAGCGAAAAGGGGGTGCCGATCAAAGCTTGGGTGAAGGGCGTTCCACTCGAGGACGCCGCGCGCAAGCAACTTCTGAACGTTGCGCAGCTCCCTTTCATCTTCAAATGGGTCGCGGCCATGCCGGACGTCCACTGGGGCATCGGCGCAACGGTCGGCAGCGTGATCCCGACCAAAGGCGCGATCATTCCCGCCGCGGTCGGCGTGGACATTGGCTGCGGCATGATGGCGGTTCAGACCGATCTCAATGCACGCGATCTGCCGGATAATTTGCACGCTCTTCGCACCGCGATTGAAGAGGCGGTGCCGCACGGGCGCACCCAACATGGCGGCAAAGGAGACAGAGGCGCGTGGCACGTCATCCCCGAGCGCAATCTCAACGCCTGGGGCGAAAATCTCAAGGGTCGCTACGAAGCCATCCTGGAGAAACATCCCAAACTCGATCGCGGCAATCACGCCAATCATCTCGGCACGCTGGGCACCGGCAACCACTTCATCGAAGTCTGTCTCGACGAATCGGAGATGGTTTGGTTCATGCTCCACAGCGGCTCGCGCGGCGTCGGCAATCGCATGGGCAGCTACTTCATCGAACTCGCCAAACAAGACATGGGCCGGCTCGTCGGCAATCTGCCGGACAAGGACCTTGCCTATCTCGAAGAGGGTGCGGAGCACTTTTACGATTACGTCGAAGCCGTCGAGTGGGCGCAGGATTTTGCACGCACCAATCGCGAACTCATGATGGAGCAGATCATCGAAGCGGTTCAAAACTCCGGCGAAGTGCGCCCCTTCACCGCGCACGTGCGGGCCATCAACTGCCACCACAATTACGTGGCTCGGGAGCGCCACTACGGCCGAAATATTTTTGTTACCCGCAAGGGCGCCGTGCGCGCGCAACCAGGCGACATGGGCATTATTCCCGGCAGCATGGGCGCCCATTCCTACATCGTCCGCGGCAAGGGCAATCCGGAGAGTTTCATGAGCTGCAGCCACGGGGCCGGACGCGCGATGTCTCGCGGGGAAGCCAAGCGCCGCTTCACCGTCGAAGACCACAAGCGCATGACCGAAGGCGTCGAGTGCCGCAAGGATGCGGACGTGATCGACGAAACTCCCGCCGCCTACAAATCCATCGACGCGGTCATGGCCGCCCAGACCGACCTTGTCGAAATCGTCCACACCCTCCGTCAAGTCGTCTGCGTAAAGGGCTAGCGCCTTGTGTCTTGCGGACAATTGACTTTCCAGCGCGGTATTGGCAATGGATCGGCTTCAGATTATGCGACTAACCGGGACTTAGAGGAAACCTGTGCTAGCATCGCGTCATGAAATACGCGGTTCGATACGCGGCGCTCGCGATGGCGACGCTTTCTGGAATCACGTTCCTGAGTGGCTCTTTGCGTCTATTGGTAAGTTACAACGCGCATCATCGCGTCACCCCTTCAGCTGTCGGCCCGTTTGATACGCTGTTCACGGGAATCGCCTGGCTTGGCTTCGGAAGACTCTATCAGCTTCTGGGGCGCAGTAAATCCAACGCCATATCTGGAACACAAACTGAAATCGAGTTAGCCCACGTTGGTTTCATGTTCGCGTGGTTCTGCTTGCTTTTCATGGTCCACAAAATGAATCCTCCTAATCGCAGTGTTTCGTCGTGGATTTTGGTCGCCTTCATTCTTGCGACCGTTTACGCAATCATTGCCGGATTCACCCTGCGGAAGAGGCTTTTTAAACAGTCAGCCGAGGCACTCCCTAGCAACGCTCGCAAGGCTGTTGGCCTCTGGAGGGGAGCCCACTTCATCGGCTTCACCTTCGCCATGAGCATAGGTATTTGGGGAGTCGTATTGAAGTTTCTTGGCAGTAACTGGTATCAAACTGGGACCTTCTTCGGCGTGAGCTTGGGCTTTCTTCTGTTGTGGGGACCCCGCCAGCTGGCCGCGACCAATGCTCAACCCGCCTTATAGAGAGGTGTTTTCTTAAGAATCGGTACTGCGATCCACATGTCCGGTTAGCCGGGTGGTCTCAATGGGTCGACGCAACACTAAGCTCGAACTCTATTTGCAGGAGTCTAAAGGCTAAAATCGTTCGCGAGCGGTTGAATCAGACGCAAGACTACCCTGGCTAGGTTTTGACCGCGTGCAGCCCGACAGATCGGTTCCCTACGAGAAGCATTGTGGAATCAACTGACTGGATGGTGTTGCATCGACCGGTTGAGCTAGCACGACTAACTGGGAGTTAGCCTCTCGCTTAGCCGGTGCGGCACAGGCTGCTAGAAAGTTGCGCCGTCCTGGTATAGAAAGGGATGAACATGAAGTCCTACAGTGTCACACGGGAAATGGCTGGCTATGACAGCAAGCGCAGAGCGTTCAGAGTTCTGTTCGCAGCCGGATGCTATGCCGCTTTTCAAACGTTGGCAGAAGAAATTTGGCCTACTGGAATGAAGATGGGACCTACATGGGGCATTATTGTTGCGGTAATCGCTGGCGTTGTCTTTGCTTTGATTTGCGAGTTTACTTTCGCAACGTGGTTTTTCCCATACACCTTGGTGGTCTCCGATGATTGTATTACTGCTGTCTTCCCGCGGTCTGAGAGGACTGTGCGAAAAGCGGAAGTAAAGACGGTTACTGAAACAAATGCTAATGCATTCCATGGCGCGGCACTCCGGATTTCAAAATACGGACGACTCGGAACTTGGTTCTGGGGCTGCATCTGGATTCCTAAAACTCTTCCTGACTTTGATTCTATTAGGACCATGGCATTAAGCTGGAAAACCCCAGCTCCTGACTAACGCCGTGATCGTAGAGGTTGGATCGTAAAAGGACTTGTCCTGTCTCTGGAGCAACGATTTAACTTTGCTTACTAAGAACTACGTGCGTTGCTTTTGGCGTGGATACATGTTCGCTGCATCGGTAGCCGAGCTTGACCATATCGATATTCGCAAAGAGCCGCTCGCCTGACCCAAGAAGGATCGGTGAAATGGCGAGGTGGACCTCATCAATCAGTCCAGCGCGCAGAAACTGTTGGATGGTCGCAACGCCTCCCCCGATCCGAATGTCTTTTCCGTCCGCGGCGGCGGAAGCGCGCTGCACCGCGGCGTGAATGCCGTCGGTAATGAAATGGAATGTAGTCTGCCCTGCCATAGAGATGGGGGCTCGCGCGTGGTGGGTCAGCACGAAGACGGGAGTATGGTACGGCGGATTTTCGCCCCACCAACCCTTCCAGGTTTCGTCAGGCCAGGGCCCTCGGACAGGCCCGAACATGTTGCGGCCGAGGATCCAAGCTCCGACGTTGTCGAAACTACGGGCAGCGAAATCTTCATCAATCCCCGTGGTCCCGCCGTCGTTTCCGTGCATGCGTTGAAAGGTTCGAGTAGAGAACATCCAATCGTGCAGCGCCATGCCGCCAATACCGAGCGGGTTCTCCAGGCTTTGGCTTGGACCAGCGCCGTACCCATCGATGGAAATCGAAAACGCGTTGACTTTGATCTTAGGCATCAGCACAGCACCCTCAAATTCCGAGTATTTGTGTTGCACGCGCATGAATGCTAAACGTGTTCCGTAGCATTTGACAAGCGGCCAAGGCAGAGACTGCCTGATTAACCCTTACCCGAAACCGCCCATCGCCTCTATATCAAGGGGGCGCTCCGATCGGCTACCTGATGAGAACGGACGCCATTCACTGCCCGGAATTTGCCGTTCGCTGAAGCTCTGAGCCCTGAGAAATCAATGCGTTGATTCCGCCTCAAACGAATGGTAGCCTTTTCGGGAGGAAGTCTGCCTCCCCAAGGGTTGCGCAGGCAAGATGGGTGTGACGGCCCCTCCCCTCCCCAGAAGACTAGTCGATAGGAGAGATGTTTTGAGCGAAGCAAAGAGGAATTTTTTGTTTACTTCCGAGTCCGTGACCGAAGGCCACCCAGACAAAATTGCCGACCAGATTTCGGATGCGGTCCTCGATGAAGTGATGCGCCAAGATCCCAAGGGGCGCGTGGCCTGCGAAACTCTAGTCACCACCGGTTTGGTCGTGGTCGCCGGTGAAATCACGACCACGGCGCATCTCAACTATGACGAAATCGCGCGCGAGACCGTCCGCCAGGTGGGCTATGACGATGCCAAGTACGGCTTTGACGCCGATACCTGCGCCGTGGTTTGCACGGTGAAGCGCCAGTCTCCCGACATTGCCATGGGCGTGGATACCGGCGGCGCCGGCGACCAGGGCCTGATGTTCGGCTTTGCCTGTGACGAAACCGAAGAGTTGATGCCCATGCCCATCCAGCTTGCCCACCGCCTCACCAACCGCCTCTCGGAAGTCCGCAAGAGCAAGGAAGTGGAATTCCTTCGTCCCGATGGCAAATCCCAAGTCACGGTGGAATATCGCGACGGCAAGCCCTTCCGCGTGGAATGCGTTGTCGTCTCCACGCAGCATAGCGACACGGTTTCCAATGAGGTTTTGCGCTCCGCCGTCCTTGAGCATGTCATCAAACCGATCATTCCTTCCAAGATGCTCGACGCCAAAACGAAGTTCCACATCAACCCCACGGGACGCTTCGTAATCGGCGGACCGATGGGGGACGCGGGGCTTACGGGCCGCAAGATCATTGTCGATACCTACGGGGGCTACAGCCGGCATGGCGGCGGTGCCTTCTCCGGGAAGGATCCTTCGAAGGTGGATCGTTCGGCCTCCTACATGGCGCGCTACATTGCGAAAAACGTTGTGGCGGCGGGTTTGGCGAGCCGCGCCGAAGTGCAGTTGGCCTACGCCATTGGCGTGGCCGAACCGGTTTCCGTCATGGCCGATACGTTTGGCACGGCCACCGTGCCCGAAGAGAAAATCACGCAAGCGATTCGCGAAAATTTCCCGCTCACGCCAAGGGGAATTATTGAAGCGCTTGACCTGCGCAGGCCGATCTATAAGACGACGGCCGCCTATGGCCACTTCGGCCGCACCGGACCTGGCTTCACTTGGGAGCGCACGGACCGCGCCGATGCTTTGCGGAAGGCCGTCGGTCTGGGGGCCGTCGCCGAAGTCGCTGCGCGAGGCTAAACTGCTGGCACCAGTTTGCCGAGCATCTAATTTGAAGAGGTTCCCTCTCGACCGTAGGTGAATCCTGCTTGGCGGTGGGATGCACCCGGAAAGCGCAACCGCCCCGAAAGTCACGATTTGAAAAGCAAGGAGAATAAGTATGGCCACGCCAGAACTCAAGAAGGGTGACGTCAAGGATATCGAGCTTGCCGGCGCGGGCAAGCGCAAGATCGAGTGGGCTGCGCAGCAGATGCCCGTGCTGCAGCAGATCCGCAAGCGTTTCATCAAGGAGCAGCCGCTGAAGGGCCTGCGTGTTTCCGCTTGCCTCCACGTGACCAGCGAAACCGCCAATCTGATGATCACGCTTCGGGATGGTGGCGCGGATGCCGTCCTCTGCGCTTCGAACCCGCTTTCCACTCAAGATGAAGTGGCCGCCTCGCTAAACCGCGATTTCAACATTCCCACGTTCGCCATCAAGGGCGAGGACAACGACACGTACTACCAGCACCTGCAGGCGGCGCTCGAGCACAAGCCCCAGTTCACCATGGACGATGGGTGCGACCTGGTTACTTTGCTGCTCACCAAGCGCCAGGATTTGGTGCCCAACGTCATCGCCGGCACTGAGGAAACCACTACCGGCGTTATCCGTCTCCGTGCCATGGCCAAGGACGCCACGCTGAAGTATCCGATCATCGCCGTAAACGACGCCATGACCAAGCACTTCTTCGACAATCGCTATGGCACCGGCCAGTCCACCCTCGACGGCGTCATTCGCGCCACCAACGTGCTTCTCGCCGGGCTGAAGGTCGTCATCGCCGGCTATGGTTGGTGCGGCCGTGGTGCGGCCATGCGCGCCAAAGGCCTCGGCTCGGACGTCATCGTCACCGAAATCGATCCGGTGAAGGGCATTGAAGCCGTGATGGATGGCTTCCGCGTTATGCCCATGGCCGATGCTGCCAAGGAAGGCGACGTCTTCATCACCGTGACCGGCAACAAAAACGTCATCCGCCGCGAACACTTTGAGGTGATGAAGAGCGGCGCGATCGTCTGCAATTCCGGCCACTTCAACGTCGAAATTGAACTTCCCGCGCTCGAAGCGCTCTCCACGGGCAAAAGAGAAGTTCGCCCCCTGGTTGAGGAATTCCAGCTCAAGGAAGGCCGCAAGATTTATCTGATCGCTGAAGGGCGGCTGGTGAACCTGGCTGCCGCCGAAGGCCATCCTGCATCCGTGATGGATATGAGCTTTGCCAACCAGTCGCTTTCCGCGGAATACCTGGTGAAGCACTACAAGGAACTGAAGCCTCAGGTCTACGTCGTTCCGGAAAACATCGACCGCGAAATCGCCAGGCTCAAGCTGGAGTCCATGGGCCACCGCTTGGACAAGCTCACTGCCGAGCAGGAGCAGTACCTTGCTTCCTGGCAGGAAGGCACCTGAGCCGCGAAGAGCATCATCCCGAGCGTGTTATCTTATTTGGGGCGTCTCGAAACATCGGGGCGCCCCGAAGTTTTGGCGGGCACAATGTGGGATTACTGCGGACATTCTCTCGAGGTAGCGCGCCTGCGCGGCGCAACTTATGCCGACGTGCGCCTTATGCACCTGCGCCAGCGCGACCTCACCACCAAGAGTGGCCGCGTCGGCAGGCTAGCCCAAAGCGAATCCATTGGCCTGGGCATTCGGGTCGTGGCCCACGGCGCGTGGGGATTTGCTTCCACCGATCAATTAACGCGCGAAGGGATTGCCGCGTGCGCGGCCCAAGCCGTGGCCATCGCCAAATCCTCGGCGCTCGCAAAAAAAGAAAATGTCCGGCTGGCGCCCGAGGGCAGCTACCTCGATAGCTGGCAAGGGCCTTGCCTCGAGGATCCCTTTGAGATTCCGCTCGAATCCCAACTGGATCTGCTCCTCGCTGCAGACGAGGCGATTCGTAAGGTCAAAGGCGTCACCCTGTCCGAGACCGACATGCAGTTTCGCAAAATTGATTCCTGGTTTGCTTCCAGCGGCGGTTCCAAAATTCATCAGCGGCGAGTCATTTCCGGATGCGGAATCGTGGCCACAGTTTTCAAGGACGACTCGATCCAAAAGCGCTCCTATCCCAACAGTTTTGGCGGCCAACACGTCCTTGGTGGCTATGAGTTGATTGAATCCATGGATCTTCTTCAACACGCCCCGAGAATTGCCGAGGAAGCCGTCGAGCTTCACTCCGCGCCGCAATGTCCGGGAAAAATCGGCACACTCATCCTCGGCGGAAGCCAGCTTGGCCTCCAGATTCACGAATCCATCGGCCATCCCATCGAACTCGACCGCGTTCTGGGCCAGGAAGCCAATTTCGCCGGCACCAGCTTTCTCACCCTCGATAAGCTGCATCACCTGCGCTACGCTTCCCCGATTGTCAACGTCGTTGCCGACGCACGCATCTCCCACGGTCCCGGCCTCGGCTCTTTTGCTTACGATGACGAGGGCGTCCCCGCGCAATGCATCGATGTCATCAAGGATGGCGAATTCCACGGCTACCTTTCCAGCCGTGAAACCGCGCATCTTATCGGCTTGCCGCGCTCCGGGGGCGCCATGCGTACGGAAGGATGGAATCGCCTCCCGATGATCCGCATGACCAATGTCAGCCTCCTTCCCGGCCCCTGGACCTTCGAAAATCTGATTGCCGATACCGACGACGCCATTCTCATGGAGACCAACCGCTCCTGGTCCATCGACGACCGCCGCTATCAGTTCCAGTTCTCCACCGAAATTGCCTGGGAGATCAGAGGCGGCAAGAAAACGCGCATGCTCAAGCATCCCAGCTACAGCGGCATCACAACGGAGTTCTGGAATTCCTGCGACGCCATTTGCAGTGCCGATCATTGGGTTTTGTGGGGCACTCCCAATTGCGGCAAGGGCCAGCCCATGCAGGTGATGGGCACCGGCCATGGCGCCTCGCCCGCCCGTTTTCGCAACGTAAAATTCGGCGCCGCCTTTTCCAACCAATGAGCCCGCGCAACCAGCAAAAGCCCACCACCAAATCTTCCGCGGTTCCAACCGCGGCGTTGCGCCCGAAGCGTCAACTGCATCAGATTGCCGCGAACGTTTTACGATTGGCCAAGGACCGCGGTATTCAGGAAACCGAAGTTCACATCGAGGAGTCCATTGAAGCGCTTACGCGTTTCGCCAACAACACCATCCACCAGCACGTTGCCGAACAGGGCCTGGTCGTTTCCCTGCGCACGTCCGTCGACGGGCGCACGGCTCGCGTCACCACAAACCGTATCGAGGAAGACGCATTGCGCGCTGCTCTCGAGGATTCTCTTTCTCTCGCTTCTCACCAACCCAAAGATCCCCAGCTCCTCCCGATGCCCGGCAAGCAGAAGTATCGTGCCGTTCGCCGCTTTCATGTTGCCACGGCCGCTCTCACCGCCGAAGAACGCGCCCGCGCCGTGAAAAACGCCTGTCAGTTGGCGGAGCGGCGCGGCCAAGTCGCCGCCGGCATTTTCTCCAGCGGCCAAGGCCAGAGCGTGCTCGTCAATTCGCGAGGGCTCGCCACCGCCTACCGCCAGACGCACTCGGCCTTCTCCGTCACGATGCAGCAGGATTCTGCCACGAGTTGGGCCAAAGCCAGCGCCGCCGATGTTCGCCGCTTTGATCCTCTCCGTCTGGCGAAGATCGCCAGCGAGAAAGCGGCTCGCGCTCGGAATCCGGTGGAACTGGCGCCAGGCAAATTCACCGTCATCCTCGAGCCTGCCGCGGTTCTCGACCTCGTCGGCCTGCTCTTTTACGATTTCGCCGCGACCGCCGTGGCCGACAAACGTTCCTGCCTTTCCGGCCGCATCGGCAAGCCTGTCTTCGGGGAGAACGTCACCATCTCCGACGACGTCTATCATCCCGAGCAGCTTGGCGCTCCCTTTGACGGCGAGGGCATTCCCCGGCAGCGAGTCGTGCTGGTGGATCGCGGGGTTGTGAAGAGCCTCGTATATTCCCGCCGATCCGCCAAGCAAGTTGGTATTAAACCTACGGGTCATGGCTTCGCCCTTCCGAACGAGTATGGCGAAGCTCCGCTCAATCTTGTTGTTGCCGGTGGCAACACGTCTCTAGAGGAGATGGTCGCTTCCACGGATCGCGGCCTGCTAGTCACGCGCCTCTGGTACATCCGCGAAGTGGACCCCTACGAGAAGATCATGACGGGCATGACCCGTGACGGTCTCTTCTTGGTTGAAAAGGGCAAAATTGCGCATGCCGTGCGAAATTTTCGATTCAATCAGTCTGTTCTGGAAATGCTAAGAAATGTGCAATGCCTCGGCCCGGCCGGGCACGCGGCCGGGGAGGAGGCCTCCGAAATGGTCGCTCCCCCAATGAAAATCTGCAATTTTAACTTTAGCGAAGTCACGAAGTTTTGACTCTCTTTAAGTCCCCACCTGCCCCCGCAATACCGATACATTCCAGAAAAATTCTGCATTGTACTTTCTTCCGCTTGGCCGCTATTACAATAGTATGTATAGCCGCAACACACGGAGACCGAAGCGGCGTCGGCCGAACTGGGGAAACCCGGACCACGACGACCGCTGTACTGCCTTGATCGCTCAGTTGAGCGTTCCCTCCCCGCACGAAATCCTTCGCCACTTTCTGCCGCGCTTTCTCCCGCGCGGATCATCGACTTTACGAGTCCTTCCACCCCGGGAGTCTCGGGTGCGCGCCGATGTTCAGCTCAGTGCAAAACTCTACCCCACTGAGTGATAACGTGCGCCCGGGGCTCCTCCTCCTTTCCGTTCGCACCCCGCACTGTGCCTGAGCCCCTCAGGAACTTCGCTCTTTCCTTGTGCGAATTCCGTTATACTCTTACCCATAAGCGAGACTTGAGCCCATGGACTTCGATCAGTTAACTACGTTTGTGCAAGTCGCCAAGCTGAAAAGCTTTTCCAAGGCGGGCCAGAAAGTATTCCGCTCACAATCTGCCGTCAGCGCGCAGATCCGCCAACTCGAGCAGACCTATCACGGCAAACTGCTGGATCGCTCGGCGAAATCGGTCGAACTGACTCCCGCCGGTGAAGTTCTTTTCGAATATGCCGAGCGCCTGTTGCGCTTGCGGGACGAATCGGTGCAGGTGGTGGCCGATCGTGGCAACGTCGTGCAGGGGCCGGTTACCTTTGGCGCCAATGAAGCCACCTGCCTCTATCTGCTGCCTGACATTCTCGCTGAATTTCAGCGCCGCTACCCGCTTGTGAACATCAGCATCTACCGCAATTTCAGCCACAAGATCCTGCAGCGGCTCGAGGAAGGGTTGCTGGATCTCGGCATCGTCACGCTGCCGGTGAAATCGCCAAACCTCAAGATGCATGTGATCAATCGTGACCGTCTCCGCTTCATGGTCAGCAGCAAGAATCCGCTGGCCCAACGCAGCCACGTCACCCTCGACGAAGTCGCCGCCGCCCCCCTGATCTTCCCGAAGACCGGCTACACCCGCCAGGTGCTCGATAAGCTTTTCCGGCCGCATCGTTCCCGCCTCCGCATTACCATGGAATTGCCTAGTATCGGCATGATCAAGACTTTCGTGGCCGCGGACGTCGGCCTCTCCATCATCAGCGAAAGCTTTGCCCGCGACCAGGTCAAGAGCGGGGAAGTAAAACTCCTTAATGTCGATGGCGTCGATCTCTGGCGCGAACTCGCTCTCGTTTACCGCCGCGATCGCAGCCTGCCTCGCGCTGTTCAGGCGCTCATCGGCATGATCCGCGAGAGTCGCAAGCTGCAAGAGTCCTCCGCTGGCAACTGATCCTCTGATTGTGTCAGGCCTGTGTGTGTCCGTATGGGGCTACAGGTGGGATTCATCCGGCCGGATGGACTATTTCACGTTGAAATCGACGCTCGCAATCGCGCGGGTAATCACGTTTTCCTGAATCTGAATGAGGTCCGTGTCCGCAAACGTCATCCCCAGAATTGTCAGGGCTTCGCCCCCGTGCGCAACTACGGACAGCGTCCCGGACCAGTCATGGTCCTCAGCCATGCCACGGTAGCGGTATTCGATGGCCGGCTGCCCGCCCACCATCGTTTTCCGTTGCGAGATCAGCCGGTAGTTTTCATACACATCGTGCAGCCGGTTTTCCAACGCCTGCGCGGCTGCCTCGAGTGGTGCCTTGCTTTTTTCGTGTCCGACCACCAGGAGCGTCGACTCGTTTGAGGTTCCCATCGCCACAATGGCGTTCGGCAGCGTCTGTCCCGCGCCGTCAATAATTTGCCAACTGGGCGCCTTGTACATGCGGAATCCGAATTCATGGTTAATGTAGAGGTTGCCCTGAATCTCCTCGCGATTTGCCGGGACCTCCTCCTTTGGCGGGGGAGGGGGCGCGGCACTCGTGACCAGCGTCGTCTTCGGCATGGCTGCCGTTATTTTTAGTACCGGTGCGTTCGTGTCCATGGACGCCTTGCTAGCCAGTGGAATTTCCGGGCGTGCACTTGCATTCGTTACGATGGCTGCTGCTTTCTCCTTCTTCGTCGGGCCCGGCGGAAATTCTTCCGATTCTGTCGTGGAATTTGCTGCGGTGGGCGCCGCCTCGGAGGCTGGCGTTGCCCTGGTTTCACGCGCGCCGCCCGGTTTTGGCCCTGGCTCCGTTTTTCCGGCAGCCGGTTGGGCCGGTGTATCCGGGATAATCGAGGCGATCTTGTCTTTCTCCACCAGCACATAGCCAAAGTCGGTTTTGACCTTGAACATGTTGTCTTCGTACGCCACGATCACGCCATAAAGCTTTTTGCCGTCCTTCAGGCGGATCTCGTCCGCACGGAGGGCGCCGGCGCACAGGCCCGCTGCACTCAGTAAAACCAGGCCCATGGCGAATTTTTGCTGGCTAAGAACGCTCATGGGGAGAGTATGCGTCCGCTGCCCGGTACCCACAAGGTTCAGCCCGGCGGTGGTGTCTGGCGAGATACCTCTGCCAGGATGGCCGCAATCCTCCGCACCACCCGTTCCAGCTCGTCCACGGCTGCGCTCAACTGTAAACGCGCCGTTTCCGGCAGCCGCGCGTGTGTTTGCTGCAGTGCCAGCGCCTCCGCCAGCAACCGCAGTTCCTTGCGATGACGGGGATTCAAGCGTTCCCACAGCCGGCGCTTGTTGCTGCGGTTGCGTCCCAGCCACGCTTCGCCGCTCTCCGCAGGTCGTCCCGCCTGCGGCTCGGCTTCTTGCTCTGTTTTTTCCGTTTGTCGAATCATGGTGAAGTTATCAGTTATCAGTTTTAAGTTATAAGTGCGGAGTACTCATAAATTGGTGATTAAATATTTGATGTCAGATATCAGGAAGGATGCTCTGCGCAGCCGCGCTACTGCTATTTCTTGCTTCCTATTCACTTATAACTGATAACTGATCACTGCACCTCACTCCTTTAGCCTCTCCAGCCTCTCTCCATTGATGTGCTCCCCGTCCTGCACGATCCCGGTCACCCGCATCGCGCGCGTCTCATACACCAGCCCGCCATACTTGTCGTACGCATCGGGGAAGAGGATGACCTCGAACAGCCCGCGCTGGTCTTCCAGTGTCACGAACATCATGTTGCGGTAATTCTTTGTGCCCACGTGCCGGTAGGTTACTACCCAGCCGCACAGCGTGACCCGCTTGCCGTGCATTTGCGGCAGTTCGTCGCTCCATGCCTCGCCATTTCTGGGCAGAAAGTCCAGCGGGTGGCCGCTCACGCACACCTCCAGAATTTCCCGCTCGTACCGCAACTTCTGCTCCTGTGTGTAATCCGCCGCGTGGATTTCCTTTAGCGCCAGCCCGATCGAATCGTCGCGCTCCATCTCCGCAAACAGTGTCGTCGACGCGCCGGTAGCCACGGTTGCCGCCGCACAAACCGCGCGCACTCCCCGGTGTGTTTGCTGCCCCTTTGCTTGCAGCAGATTCCATTGCCAGAGCATCGCCGGGCGCGTCATGCCGCACACATCGTCAAACGCCCCGCACTTGATCAGCGCTTCCATCTCATCCCGTTCCGCTGGCACGCGCGCCAGGAAATCCTCCAGCGAACGAAACCCACCCTGTGTTTCGCGCGAGCGCAGGATCGCCAAAATCGTCTCTACGCGCAGCCCCTTCACTTGCATCAACCCCACGCGCATTGCTTTCTTGCCCTGAGCTTCGAAAGGTTTGCCTTCCGCCGCCGTTTCCGCGGTGTATTCCATCCGCGAACGGTTCACCGACGGCGGCCGCGCTTCGATCCCCCAGCGTTTCGCTTCCTCCACATACGCCGACACGTGATAAAACCCCGCTCCCGCGCTGCACATCGCCGCCAGAAATTCCGCCGTGTGGTGCGTCTTCAGGTAGGTCATGCGGTAGGAAATGTCCGCATACGTTGCCGCGTGCGCTTTGCAGAAGCCGAATCCCGCGAATTTTTCCACCATCATCCACGTCTCTTCTCGTTCCGCGCCCTTCAATCCCATCTGTTCCGCTGCTTTCAGGAATTTCCCGCGCAGCCGCTCGCGTTCGCGCTGCCCGGAGAATTTCGCCGCCGACCGCCGCACGATATCCGCCTCTGCCAGCGACATGCTCCCCACCGCCTGCGCAATCTGCATGACCTGCTCCTGATAAATGCACACGCCCAGCGTGTCGCCGAGGATGTTCTTCAACGATTTATGCGCGTACACCACGGGCTCCTGCTTGCCCCGAGCATCGAGGGGCCCGCGCAGCCTCTTCAGGAAAAGCTCCTTTGAGCCGTACTCCGAGGCCCCCGGCCGGATCAGCGCCAGCGCCGCCGCTATTTCCTCCAGTGTGCGGGCCTTCATTGTGCGTAGGAGTCCGCGCATTCCGGGCGACTCGATTTGAAAAACGCCCATGGTGCGCCCCGCGGCGATTGTGTCGCATGTTGCCGGATCGTTTTCCGGTATTGCCGCAAAATTGATCGTGCGCGCCTTCGGGCAAGGCGTTACGCCGTCCGCCGCCACGCTGTTTTTTCCCTCTACCTCCGCCTTTATCTCCTGTTTCTCGCCACTCGTCACTCGCCACTCGCCACTTCTTTCAATATTGTCCAGTGCCAGCGACATCGTCGTCAGCCCGCGCTGGCCCAGCAAATCCATCTTGATGAGCCCGAGCGCCTCGATCGCGTTCATGTCGTACTGCGTCACCACGATCCCTTTCGTCGCCCGTTCCAGCGGCGCCAGGTGCGTCAATGGCCGCGCGGAAATCACCGTTCCGCACGGATGAATCCCCAGATGCCGCGGCGCATCGTCTAGCCGCAACGCTACTTGCAGGATCGTTTTCCAGGGCTCATCGTTCACCGGCAGGTTGCGGCACTGTGGCAGGCTCCGGATGGCGTCGAGGATCTCCCGCACCGGCCGGTGCGGCAGCCGTTTGGTGAAAAAATTCACTTCCCCCGGCGGCACGCCAAACACTTTGGCGATTTCGCGCACGGCCAGCCGCGCGTGCATGGTGATGAAGCTGCCGATCATCGCCACGTGTTCCGCGCCCCAGCGCTCGTAGACGTAATCGAGCAGTTCATTGCGCCGCGCTCCGCAAATATCGATGTCGATGTCCGGGCAATCCCCGCGCTGCACGTTCAGAAATCGCTCGAAATACAAGCCCCATCGCAGCGGGCACACGCAGGAAATCCCCAGCGCATACGTCACCATCGAACTCGCCGCCGATCCGCGCGCCACCGCTGGAATCCCTCGCCGGCGCGCTTCTTCCGCGATGTCCCACACCAGCAGGAAATACGGCGCCAAGTTCAGTTTGTCGATCACTTCCAGTTCGTGCGTCAGACGCGCCAGCACTTCCGGCCGCAGCGGGCGGTAGCGTTTCTGCGCGCCTTCAAAGCTCAGCTTCCACAAATACGAAAACGGCGATTCACCTTCCGGCACGGGAAATTCCGGAAAGATCAGCTTGCCCAATTCGAGTTGCAGGTTGCAGCGATCCGCGATTTCCAGCGTGTTGCGCAGCAACTCCGGATGATCCGGAAAAAGCCGCTGCATCGCCGCCGCCGGTTTGAACCACGCTTCGCTGGTGGTAATTTCTGGCGGCGCCACGGTTGTCAGCAGGGCATTGGTGCGGACGGCATTTACCGCGCGATGGTGCAGATGCTCTTCCGGTTTCAAGAAATGCACATTGTTGGTGGCCACCAGCGGTATGCTCATTTCCTGCCCGAGCCGCTCCGCCTCCCGCAATGTCCGCCCATCGCCCGGTGAAAGGTTCTGCACCTCGATGTACAGCCGGTCGCCGAAGATTTCTTTTGCAGGAGCGCAGCATGCTGCGCCCCCGCGAGCAAGATCCGCCCGTAACAACGCTGAAGCCGGCCAAAGCGCAATCACGCCGCCGCTGTGCGTTGCCAATTCCTCGAGCGTGACCGGGCGGCCATTGTCTTCCGCAAACGTTTCCTGGCCCAATCGCAACGCGCCCAAATGCCGCAGCGTCGTCAACTGGCACAAATTGCTGTACCCCTCCGCATCCGCCGCCAACAACACCATAGTGGCGAGTGACGAGTGGCGAGTGGCGAGCAACTCCACGTCGAGCGTCACGCCGACGATGGGCTTCACCCCTGCTTCTTGTGCCTTCTGGTAAAACGGTACGGCGGCATACATCCCGTTCGTATCCGTCAGCGCCACGGCGGGCATCTTCTGTTCCGCTGCTGCGGCAAGGATCTCTTCCGGAGGGTTTACGCCCTGCAGAAACGAATAATGGCTGTGACAATGCAAATGCACGAACATGGCAGCGGCCTGCAACTCAGATTTGTGGTAGGGAGGAGGGAAGGAACGAAGAAAATCGTTTGGATCAGGCAAGAATAAGCTGGGATTTGCCCATTCTTGCGAGCGGCTCCATTGGTTTCGTTTGTTTCATTTCTGCATCTCTATCTTTCAAGATGCCGTCCTGACACTCCAGCAGGCAATGGCGCCGTCAAAATTTTATTCCCCATACTTTCCATACATCTTAGATTGGTGGAGCCGATGGGATTCGAACCCACGACCTCCTCGATGCCATCGAGGCGCGCTCCCAACTGCGCCACGGCCCCACCGCCAATCAGTTTTTAGTTTACCACACCCGTCGGCCGCATTCCGCCGCTGCCCGAAACTGCCCGCTCTTGCTTCCACCTGAATCATGTGTGGCATCCATGTTACAGCTTTGTAAAACTAGCTTGTTTTTCTTCCACAGCTTAAGATCGCATTTTTCTCCACTCCTGCAATCCTGGAAGCCACTAAGTATCTGATAGCGAATGACTTAGAACCGTTTACCTATGTGACCATCATCACTTTTTTTTCCTCTGCCCACCGCTATATTCTTACTGGACAAATTCACCGGCCATTTTATATCCTCGGTTCTCCTCGGCCTCGTCGAACCTGTCAAAGGAGCAGTGCTCATGTCTGCTGAACTCTCATCGCCACATTTTCGCGGTGTCATGTGCCGTCACTGCGGAAAGCCCGTGCGCATCCCGAGCAGCGTTTTGCGCAAGGACAGCGACAACCAGAGCCATCACGATTCCAAGGACGCGCAGTTCCACCTCATCTCGCGTGTTTTCGTGCTTCGTTGCCGTTCTTGTGAAAGGGAATCGATCTACGCCATCGATCAGATCGTGGATTGCACTTTTGCGCAGGCTCCTGCCCCGGGCGGGCTGAGGCAAGCGGTTATCTAGAACGCAATTCTCACCAACAAATAGTCACAGAAGGCAATCCGGTGGAGTGGCCCCGGCCTGGTCGGGATGCCGACGCCCATGGGTTTGCTCTTTTTGGGAGTGCCGCAGCTTGCTTGCCCTGAGCCTGTATGCGAAGGGCTGCCGCTTTCACGGCTGCTACGAATGCATGAATCCGTCATTCCGCCGGGCACTGGCTGGGAAAACGGCTTAAAGCACCGCCAGCGGCTTGCGGGTTACTTCGACCGAGCACGTGGCATGCAGCGCCACCGTTTCCGAAACGCTTCCCAAGATCAGCCGGTTGAATCCTCGGCGTCCGTGCGATCCCATCACAATCAGATCAGCATTCCATTTCTCCGCTGCCGCTAGGATGGCGTGCGCTGGCGTGTCTTCCTGTTCCGTCACCTCGCCGCTCACTTTCAGTCCTGCTTTCATGAGCAGCTCTGCGCCTGTCTTCGCCGATTCACTCGCATGCTCGTGGCCGCTTTCCATCAGCTCTGTTAGCTGTTCCGGAATGTAGTATGGATATTCTCCCACCAGCACGGGATACTCAGGGCTAGCGATGACTTTGAACTCGCTCCCCTTCGGCCACGGCCGTTCCGCCACGGACCGCAGCGCCACCCCCGCGTACTCCGACCCGTCCGTCGGAATCAGCACATGCATGCCTTCACCACCACCGGTGTTCTTTTCCTTCCCCGCGCTCCGCACAATTTCCACCGAACACTCCGCATGCCGCAGCACCGCCTGCGCCGTGCTGCCCAGCAGTAGCCGCCCTACCGCCCCGCGCCCGTGCGATCCCAACAGAACCAGGTCGGCTCTCCATTCGCTCGCCGCGCGTGGCAGCGTGTGCCGGGGGTTATCCACTATCACGTTGGTAGTCACCCGCCATCCTGCGTCCACGAGGGGTTTTGCCTGTTCCTCCAATGACTGAAGTGTGCTTTTCTTCGTCTCTTCCAGCAGTTGCGGTGCTTTGGTAAAAAAGAACGGGTCCACCACCGTCACCACGGCGAATTCCGACCCCGCTGGCCACGGTCGACCCGCGGCCTCCTGCATGGCCGCATCCGAAGAGCTCGAACTATCCACACCGATCAGGATTCTCACCGCTGTCTCCCTTCGGCTTTCCACTCTTGCGGAGCCATCTTCTTCGCTTGTGCGGTGCTCTGCCCTCGCGCAACAAGGAAGGCGCTTCTGATTTTGGAAAGGAGGGGCGTGGGGTTCAGAAGGAACGTGAGATTAGACCCAGCCGTTGCGTGAAGCTAACCCCACGCCACACTAGTCCGCCTTCTTGATAAGCACTGGATGCGCCATTCCCCCCTCCACCTAACTTCCTTCTTCTCAATACTTTTTCTCTCCCCGCCTGTCCTTACCTTGCGCCATTCCTCTCTATTCTGCGCCTCCGTCGTGCGCCTTCCCACCCACCTCGTGCCGCTCCAACTATTGGAAGCGGCGTTCATTTGTGTTGTCCCTCTCCCTGAGGCACAATTCCCTGTGGTTCTGCCATGCCCGCATTCAGAACTTTCAATATCGAAGCTGGTTTGCCCACCGTCGAGGAAGCTCGTCAGATTCTCCTGGCCGAGCTCCGCCAAGCCAAGCAGTCGGGCGTTCTCGCCGTCAAGATCATCCACGGCTACGGTTCCACCGGAAAGGGCGGCGCTCTTCGCGGAGCCCTGCGCACCTCCTTGCTTCGGCGCAAGAAGGAAGGCCTCGTCACCCGCGTCATTTTCGGTGAAAAATGGAGTGTCTTTGAAGAGGATGCCCGCTACGCTATCGAACGCTGCCCTGATCTCCGCTCCGACCGGGACCTCAATCGCAGCAACGAAGGCATTACCATCGCCGTTTTAGTCTAGTGCCGTTCCAACTTGTTTTGGCGAAAACCCTGGTGGGGCTATTGTAGAGGCGAGACTTGTCCCGCCCGCCTTAATATTAGCGGGAATATCTTGAGAAGGCCCTAGTTGGAACGGCACGAGCGACACCGGACAAAATTCCGGCCGCTCACGGGAGTGTTCATAAGCCCATGGTCCCAGCATCCATTCCGCCCGTCGTTCCGTCATGCTCTCCGTTCCGCGTCCTACTGCGCCGAGTCCTGCTCTCCATTGTCGCCATACTGTTGCTTCTCTATCTCGCGGATTTCGCCTGGTATGAGCTGCGTCTCCAATTTCCGAAATTTGGTCCGGCCACAGGCTCGGTTCATCGCACTCGTTTGTTCGCGATTCGGGAAAAGAACAACAAAGTCGAATATGAGCTCGACACCGTTCGACCGGAAGAGGATTTGCCCTGCAGTCACTCGCTCTTTCCGCTTGGCGGGAATCGCCCTTGTTGGTACGTCACCCGCCACGCCAACGACCCCATCGTCATGTAGCAGCTTCTGAACTCCACCCCGCGGCTTTCAGCTTGCGCCCAGCAACACTTTCCGCTCCGCCCGGCAAAAAACAGATTAGAAATGAAAGCGGACCCTAGGAACCCACGCGTAAAATAGCAAAACGGCCGTGTGGAGCACCCGGCAGAAGTGGTATTCTCTCCCTTCGTACGAGTCTGCAGAAAAGAAAAAGCAAATTGTCTGGGCCAGCCGCCAGTCTTTCGGGCTGGCACGGTAGGAACGCGTGAGATTGTGGACCTGGAACTGATAGTTCGAGGAGTGATCTGGTTCGGCTTTTATGTATTCCTAGTCCTCTTTCCGCTGGTGATAGGCGCTTTATTCCATCCAGGAGGCGGGCGCTCATTCTCGGTGGAGCTGGGAGTGGCCTGCGGCTATGTAGGCTTGGCGATCATGGCTTTCGAGTTTGGTCTGATTTCCCGGGTCAAGTCGGTCTCGGCGGCATTTGGACAGGATGCCCTTGAACAGTTCCACAGACAAATGGGATTTGTTGCGGTCATGTTCGTGCTTGCCCATCCGATTTTGCTCTTTTTGAACGGGTATCCTTGGAGACTGCTCAATCCATTCTGGGTTGGAAATTTGCCGATGTGGCGCTGGGGCGTGTTTGCTCTCTACCTCCTGCTTCTGTTGGTTGGGCTGTTGGTGTTTCGTAGGAAGCTTAAGATCTCCTATGAATGGTGGCAATTGACTCATGGCGTGATTTCGACGCTTGTGATCTTGTTCGCCCTGATTCACACCTTCATGATCGGCAACTATTCCGCTTCACGGGCTATGCGGGCGCTCTGGGCAGTCTATACGCTGAACTTCATCGGAGTGGCTCTCTGGTACCGAATCGTTCGGCCAATCAGAGAGTTCCGGCGGCCATGGACGGTGATTGATAACAGTCCAGAACACGGCCACGCCCACACTTTGGTGCTGCATCCGGTCGGCCATCCGGGATTTGCATTTGAGCCGGGCCAGTTCGCCTGGCTCACGATGGGGCGTACTCCTTTCCACATTGAGCAGCATCCGATTGCCATTTCCTCATCGGCGGAGCTGCCTGCAGGGGGCGACATCGCCTTCACTATCAAGGCGCTTGGCGATTGGTCTGGCGGCGTCGTTCCATCTGTGAAGCCCGGTGCGCGCGTCTGGCTGGACGGGCCCTACGGAGTGTTCACCGTTGATCGGGAGCAAGGGCCGGGATACGTTTTGATTGGCGGCGGCATCGGCATTGGGCCCATGAGATCCATGTGCGAAACACTGGCTGCTCGCGAGGATGTCCGTCCGGTCGTTCTCTTCTATGGATGCCGCGACTATGAGGATCTGACTTTCCGGGAGGAATTCGACGCACTCACCGCCAGGATGAATCTGAAAGTCGTATATGTCCTGGAGAAGCCGAGTGCTTCATGGGCTGGAGAAAAGGGTTTTGTCGATGCGGATATGCTGCGCCGTTATTTGCCCAAGCAGTATCGAAGATTCCAATACTTCATCTGTGGCCCACCCCCGCTGATGGATGCCATGGAGAGAATACTGCCGGATATCGGTGTTCCTCGGAAGCTGATACATACGGAACGTTTCGCCATGATCTAGGAGGACGGTTCAATTGAGTCACGTATTCGTAACACGCGTCGTGATCTTCGTTACGCTTGTACTTGCCCTAGGATGCTTACTGTTCGCGATTGCGGTCAGAGCCTAATTGATGAACCTTAATGCTCTTATGCTCTAACGCCCAACCGAAGCAAGACGGTTCGCCTCCCCTCGCTTCTCCGGCGCAGGCTGTTTGTTAGCCACCTTTCCATGGCCCTTTGGCCCGTTTCAGTCATCGAAACTGCGCCCGCCACCCTGGAACTTGTTCTTGACGGCCTGGGTCCAGAGCCACCTGATTACGCGCGCGTCGTTGTAACAGTACGCAAGATTATGATTTAGCGTTGAGAAGCAATGCCGCTGGCAGGACTTTTTCATCTCCGTCAATTGCTCTGGGTCAAATTTCGGCTCATCGATGTTGCCCCAGTCGAAGGAGGAGGGATACATCGGGAAGCAGGGCGCAACGGTGCCGTCGGTGCGGATAACTACATTGTTCTGGCCGGCGCGGCAGCCCCATTCCGCAAACCGCAATTCGCCACCGGCATCCTGCACAATTCCCGGCATGGAGGCCAGAATCTCGGCTTGATGGCAGTCACCATTGGCGCCGTCACCGTACCAACCAGATTCCTTCAAGTCGAGGCCCGAGGACATGCGCATGAACGCCTTCATTTGTTGGAGACGATGCACGGAATTCACCATTTGGTAGCCAGAACGGTTTTTCTCGATCAGCCAATCAATCAGAGCGTCCACCTCACGCCAATCTTCCGGGCGAATGTAAGTTGGATTGTCGAAAAGATGTTTGAAGTGATCGTCCTGCTCGAGCATCGGTGTCTCATTGATGTGGTAGTCCGTGGCAATGTGGTGCTCGTGCGCGTATTCCGTAAGCTGGCGCACACTCTCAGTGTTGTTGCGGCAGATGTTGATATTAAAAAAGATCATGTAGCCGTACACGTACTGCTTGCGCATCATGTGTTCGAGGTTTCTTTGCGCGGGTATCAGCGCCTTTGGAAGGCTGGGCTCGAGGTCCCAAGCATCCAGTGCAAAGTTGAACACCGCAACGCCGGCATCACCGAGGCGGACTGCAACTTCGGGCCGCAGCAATCGTCCGTTCGTGCCGATGTACACCCAGAACCCCTTTTTTGCAGCATAGTAAACTACCTTGTGGGCAAATTGCGGCCGGAGAAGAGGTTCGCCCCCCATCAATGCTAGAACACGACACCCGTGATCATAAAGCCAATCGATGGAGCGGCGGGCGATATCCTCGGTCATTCCTTTAACCTGATTGTTGAATGCCCAGCAATACCAACAATCCAGGTTGCACTTGTACTCGACAAATAAATAGGCCGTGATCGGGTGGAACTCCCCGGGCAGAACCCGCGACCCAATATAAGGAAATAACCATCCCCGCACTTTGCGGTAGATCTCTCTGCGTCCCCATGGACGCTTCTCAAGTGGAGCGTCGGGTCCCGGATCCTTCAAGAGTTCGGGATATTGCGGAAAAACTGGCTCAGGAAGGGTCATCCCCTTTGCCGATGGCGGAACTGGTGGGCACGAGTTCGGATCCATCAACAAATCGTGAATGCTGAAATCGACTCGGAATCTTGCTGGAGTTGCCATTGGTCTTCCCTCCATTTGGATCCCAGTGGTAATTGGCGATTTCCTACAAGTGAAAAGAATAGCTGGAGCGACGGGTCTTGATCCCGCGACCTCCTATGGCGGGTGGCGCACCCATTGCCCTGCCCTACTCTGATTCTCCTTGCACCTGATGGATGAGAGGATACCACCGTTGAACTTAACCGCGGAGTGACAAAAGGGCAGGTTGGGTGGCGCTCGATAAGCGCGAAGGCCACCCTAGTGCGTCCTTGGAAGTTAAGCCAAGTACTTGATGATGGCGATCTCGCGCCTGGGAAACACAATCATGGAGCCTCTCCCATGGCCGCTGTGATGCCACGGAGCATTCCCTGGAACAGTACCCGATGGACTGGATACGAAAGATACCAGTAGAGTTGCCCCAGCACGCCCACAGGATCAAAAATCGCTGTTTGGCGAACGACAGACCCCGAGCCATCCGGTTCGACCTCAAATTGCAGCCACGCTCTCCCGGGCAGGCGCATTTCCGCAGCCAAGCGAAGTAAACGGCCGCACTCAACTACTTCAACCCGCCAGCAGTCAATCGTGTCTCCGGGAAGTACGTGCTCTGGGTAACGGCGTCCTCGCCGCATCCCCACCCCTCCAACCAAAAGATCAAGCAGCCCGCGAATTCTCCAGAGCCAATTCCCGTAGTACCAGCCAGTCTTACCCCCCAGCCGCTCGATGGGTCGAAACGCCATGGCTGGAGGAAATGGCACGTGTACCGACCGCGAATCCACAATGCGGCGGCCAAATTTGGCCACACCCCACTGCGGTGTTGTACCGACAGACGAGAATGCGTCGGACCAGCGCGTTTCGGCAAAGTCCCGATCCTCATTGGCGAGTGCTCGTTTCAGCGCCTCACCGTAACCAAGAGGGCGAATCGAGAACAGAGCGCCTGCTGATCTGTCCCTCACAATCGTTTCGTTGCGCAAGCTGTCCACCAATTCGCGGCCAACCCGTGCATAGACGGGTGTAACCAGACTCAGCCAGAGGCTCGACAGCCGCGGAGATAGCACCGGCACCGGAATCATCCATCGTTTCAGCCCACGTTGATGTGCGTACTCTTGCATGAGATCTAAATAGCTAACCTGGTCAGCGCCACCGATCTCAATAATTCTGCTGCCGCTGATTTGGACGTCGAGCGCCCGCACGAGATAAGCGATCACGTCCTCTACCGCAATTGGCTGCGAGCGCGTCTTGACCCAGCGTGGCGTGATCATCACCGGGAGCTTCTCAACCAGTGCCCGGATCATCTCGAAGGAAGCGCTGCCTGACCCAATAATGATCGAGGCTCTAAACTCGATGGTAGCTACCGCAGACTCTCTCAGGATACGGCCGACTTCCTGGCGACTTCCCAAGTGTGCTGACAGTTCGCTACCCCCGCCGAGTCCGCCGAGGTAAATGATGCGCTGTACGCCCGCATCGCGCGCCGCAACTGCGAACGCATTCGCCGCACGGCGGTCTTCCTCTTCAAAGGAGTTTGCCGAAGTCATCGAATGCACGAGGTAATAGGCGGTGTGCGCTCCGACCATGCTGGCGGCAAGGGACGCCGCGTCGAGGACATCACCCTTTACGACTTCAGTTGACTGGGCAACGCGCGGACCTAGAGCTTCGGGATGTCGTGAAAGGCACCTCACTTGGTAACCAGCAGTTTCGAGCGTGCGAAGTAAGCGCCCACCGACATAGCCTGTCGCCCCGGTCAGCAAAATCAATTTAGAATCATTTTCCAACGGTCATGCCTTCTTTCAAGACTAGAAAGGAGCACTGTATTTCCGGATGTATTCGCGGACAGGGAACTTGCGAGAGGTGTTTTCTGAGCTCATGTAGCGAACCGTCCCGAAAACAGGCCGCTCCGGTCCCCAGGGACGGTCATAACGCCCGAGGCACCAGAAGATTCCACTGTAAGAATTGGGATCGCGCCCATCGAGTGCATACTTGTTGTTCAGTTCCATCATGATTTGCAGGGCCTTCGCGGGAGTGCGAGCCCACTCGATGATTTTCTTTCCCCACAGCATGCGAAGGTAATTATGGATGCGCCCTTCACGAAGCAATTGTGTCTGTGCAGCATTCCAGAGCGGGTCATGAGTCATCGCACGCTCAAACTTCTCGAGAGTGTAAACGTTGGACCTCTCATCACCCGCGTGTTGACGAAGAGTCTTCAGGGCCCACGCCGGCAGTGATTCGAATTGGTCGTAGTCGTTTCGCATCTGGCAACAATTGAAGCCGAGCTCTCGCCAGGTGATGACTTGGTCCAAGAAAGCTTCTGCCGCCTGGCTGGCACCCCACCAACCGCTGCGGCTGCCCGTGGCGCGTACTGCTAGCCGGTCTGCTGACCAGCCTTCTTGTCTCGTAATTTCGAAAAAAATCTGATGCACCGAAATGTGGCCGAAATGGAGGTACGGAGAGAGCTCGCTCGTAGCCCGCTGCTCTGGATCATTTCGCGCTTCAGCGTAAGTCGCTAGCTTATTTCGCAGGAAGTTTCTCAGAAGGGTCTGCGCTGCCGCGCTTCCCCCTCGGATCTCCACTGGGGGAATCCCGTGATCCAAGGGAATGTCTGCCAGTGCACCCATGCCTGAATTCAGAAGTCGAGAAGAAGCCTTCGGCCAGCGCTTTGTGATCTCTCGGGGAAGATGTTTTACTTTCGGTAGTTTTGCGTTCAAGAGCGCATTGGCCTTCGGAAATTCCATCAAATGTCGTGGAAGCTCCCTTTGTAAGAACCGGCGAAAAGCATACGCGGTTGGATAGGCTTGCTCCGCTTGCCGCAGCGGGAGCAAACCATTCGAGTCCACAACTTCCATTGGCACCGGGACCTGCCGAGCTGCGGAGACGACCATGCGCGGGAGGAAAAAGCAGGGAAACTCGTCGGTCACCACAACGCAGGCACGCGATGCCAGAGCGGCGAGCAATCCTTTGCCTGCATTCGGCAGAAGCTCCAGGTACGGATAGTAGAGAACGTCCGTCCCCTCCAACTGGCAGGCATTTTCCGCCATTCCATCAATCGCGAAACGGTGCATCCTGTCACTCGCCCACGGATAGCCGCAGCGCAAAGCTTCCAAGATAACCAAAGGCTTGCGCAGCTTCTCGGCCCACTCCACAGCTCGGTCCAACGCAAAATTCCAGGTCGTCCGACGAGAAGCGATCATCCAGTAAAGGACAAAGTCTCCATCCTGCCGGACTGGCGAGGAGTTGCCGAACCTAATGCGAATCGCGGGAACTGACCTCAATGTGGTATTCCTATAGCCGTGGCGAACATAATCAGGCATTCAACCGCCATATTGAGAAATTGAGCGCCGCCGCAAAGCTAACCCATACCAAGTATGGCAACAACAACCAGCCTGCGGCCGGAACCGATCTCCAGAATTCGATCGATGTCGCCAGGATCGCGAGCCATAACATGACAATTTCGGCGAAGGCCAGGCCCGGTGACCTGAGTCGAAAGAAGAGGGCGGACCACGCGACATTGAGCAACAACTGCAGCAGGAAGAGTTGCATCGGACCGGCTATCAACCCGACCTTCCGCCAAACCAGCCACGCTGCGATCGCCATCGCTACGAACAAGATTGTCCATACAGGTCCAAATAGCCAATTGGGGGGAGTCCAGCGGGGTTTGCTTAAATCGCTGTACCACGGGCGAAGCGCTGGCGTGGTCAGCAACGACCCGAGCCCTGCGGCTCCAAGGCAGACTGCGATGCAAACAATGAGTCTCATGGAAGATTTGGTCGGGCTCTAAATTCCAGAATGGTCTTTCCAATCTCGCAATTCAATCTCGCGCATAATCGCAGGCGATCTCTCGGAAGAGTTCTGTCACGCGGAGATGCTCACCGATTCTTCTCTACTACTTGTCACTTGTTCTTCAAAGATCGTCAACAAGAGCCTCTATTCAAGCTCCAGGGAACAAGGGCCCTGTTCCTAGGCTGAACAGGGCCCGCTAGCACCCGTTGAGGGCCTACTTTGGAAGAACAACGGAGTCAATTACGTGAATAACCCCGTTGCTGCAGAGGATGTCGGCCTTCACCACTTTGGCGTTATCAACCATCACGGCGCCATCGTTAACGCTGATGGCGAGAGACTGGCCGTTCACCGTCTTGGCCGAAGTCAATGTGGTCACTTGAGCCGCCAGGACCTTTCCCGGCACCACATGGTAGGTCAGGATGGCGACAAGCTTGTCCTTGTTCTCCGGCTTCAACAGCTCTTCCACCGTGCCGGCAGGCAACTTTGCGAAGGCCTCATCTGTGGGAGCAAAGACCGTGAAAGGGCCCTTGCCCTTCAGAGTATCCACAAGACCAGCAGCCTGAAGCGCAGTGGTCAGGGTCTTGAATGAGCCCGCTGAGACTGCCGTATCAACGATGTCCTTGGACTCAGCTTTGGGACGCGCGGAAGTCCCCACGGAAAGAAACAGTATGAGGGCCACCGCCGCCGCAAAAGATACAACTCCTACATTTCTATTCAAACTTCCTTTCATTTTTCTTCTCCTTGAAATTTATTTACCTTTCGAATCTGACTATTGACCCCTACATCTTTCACTACTCTTCTGAACATCCAACTCGGCTATCGCGAACGCTGAAGAGCCGGTTCACCATGCCACCGGCGTTGAATGGCCTTGAAACTCGCGGCTTGGTAGATGCCTGCCAGAGCGACAAGCCCGTACACAATTCCACTAAGCGCCGAGACTTCCCCGAACTTCATTCCGAAGATGGCTGCCACCAGGTCGAAATGAGCGACGGCCACCAATCCCCAGTTGAGCGCGCCGACCACCACGAGGATGGCTGCGAGAACGTCCAGTTTCTTCATGATCGTTTCCTCCACGCTTTGTGTGTTTGGTGCCGACTGCATCTTTAACTATAGAGAAAAAGGATTTGACAGCAAGGCAAATACGCGTCAAACTAAAAGTCGAGTGATTCGCAGTTAAATCCTCGACAGTTTTTTGCTTCCTGGTTAAATTCGGAGAGAAATCGTGCTCTCAGAGACGCTTGCCAAGGGATTAAGCCGCTATGCCATTGGAGAAAAGCTGCGCGCGCTACGTCTGCGAAAGAAGATGGGACTCGTGGAATTGGGCCGGCACACTGGCCTGTCGGCGGCAATGCTGTCGAAGGTCGAGCGCGGAAAACTCTTTCCGACGCTACCGACGCTCTTACGCATCGCCTTGGTGTTCAGTATTGGCTTGGAGTACTTCTTTTCGGATGACAAGAAGCGGCACGTCCTCGGCATCGTGCGGCACGCCGAGCGCAAGCGTTTCCCGGAGAGACCCGATGGCAAAGATATTTCGTTTTTCTTCGAATCGCTGGACTTCGCCGCAGTGGAGCGCAAGCTGAACGCCTACTACGCCGAGTTCCAGGCTCTCCAGCCTGGAAAGGCTCGCCTGCACCACCACGCTGGGGTGGAGTTCTTGTCTGTCCTTCGCGGGCAGCTGGAACTACACATTGGAACGGAGGACCACATTCTCGAATCGGGGGACTCGATCTATTTCGATTCCTCGCTGCCACATTCCTACAGAAGAGTCAGTCAGAAGCCATGCAGTGCAATCGTTGTTACCGTGCCGTGAGTCGGGTTTGCTATGGGGTCCTCCTCGCCCAGTCTTAACTTCCGAAAACGACTCTGACTGGCGTGGCCTCTCGCAGGTTCCAAAGGGGTGAGCAATTCTTCGCTTCCTGATCTCTGATCGTTGGTCATTGATCGCCGGCTTCTGATATCTCCTTCCCTTTGAATGCTACTCAGTCCGAGCGCCATTTTTTGTTCTACTAGTTACTTGTAGGTGTATTGCACGTGTGCTAAACTTCCTCCATGCCCAGTAAGCGCACCAATTCTCCGGGCTCTTCCCTCTGCTGCTTCACCTTGGCCGACGGCCGCCACTGCGCTCTCCCCGCCGATCCCCAGTGTGACGGTCTTTGCCTGTCCCACTTCAACGCCATGAATCGCTCCCCCAGCTCCAAAGGTCCCGCGCGTCATCTCCCGCCTCTTTCCGGGAAACATCTTTATGGGGCCGACGACCTTCAGGTTCTCGCGAATTTTCCAGAGGCCGTACACCCGCAGGCCATCTCTCCCGAAAAAGCCACCACCATGAATTACATCGGCAACACGCTCATCGCCAGTCTTCGTGAGATGAAAGCCGAGGCACTCCTCAAAGGCACTGGCCCCGACTGGGACGCCATCCGCAAGCTCCTCGAGGACTGCGAAATCCATCCAGTCCCCGATTCCTGATCCCCGACGCCTTCCATGTCCCCAATCAATCCACCTCTTCTCCATCTCCGTGCCCTCTGCGGCTCCTCTGCTACCTCTGTGGTAAGCTTTTGTCTCGGGTTTTCCCGACTTTGAACCTTCAACCTGAACCTTGAACTTTCTTTTCTGTAGCTCCTTTATTTCCGCCACTTGAGCACTCTTTTGCACATCTTCCCCTTAAACCTTTTCTTTTCTGTCTTCTACGTTCCCAATGGGAACCGGGGTGGGGTCATTATTGTTGGTTGTTAACCAACATGCCCCCGTCCCTGGCGCGGCCTCAGCAAAGGGCACTGATAGAGCTGATAGATAGATGCGGTCGGCATTGGGCACGGGCCGCTGGATTCCTGGCGACTGGTCGCTGTTTGCCGGCCATTTCCGTTGAGCCATTGCGCTGGCAATCTTGCAGTGCCACAATCGGATTTACGACCCCTTACCCGGGTCAGGCACCGGGAGGAAACACTTCCGCTCGCACCGGTGTCTAATAGATAGAGCGGACAAAGGTTGGGGACCTCGCTTATTCCGGAAAGGGGCGGCCCAACCGAAGCAAGCCGGTTCACCTTCGCTCGCTCGTCGGGCGCAGGCGAAGAAAGGCATACCTTGTCCGATTGGGCGAGCGCCCTTTCGTGGGGCAAAGATGAAGCCGAACTCGTTACCGAGCTGCAAGCCGGCTCGGAGACGGCCTTCGACTGGCTCGTCACGCACTACCACGGCCCGGTCTATAACCTGATTCTCGGCATGCTCGGGGACACGGCCGACGCCGCCGACGCCGCTCAGGAAGTTTTCTTAAAAGCCTTCAAGGGGATTCGCCATTTCCGGCAGGGCAGCTGCTTGAAGACCTGGCTGTACCGGATCGCCATCCGCGAAGCCTTGAACCATCGCCGCTGGTTCAAACGCCATGCGCAGAGAAATATTTCCATCGATGCGGTGGCCAATGAAGGATTTGCGCCAATTGATGTGCAGGATTTAAGCGCCACTCCCTTCGATCAGTTCGCCGCGCAAGAGATTCAAGCCGCGGTACAGGGCGCGCTCCAGCAGGTGCCTAAAGTCTTTCGCAGCGCCGTCATCCTGCGCGACCTGGAAGGCTTGAGCTACGAGGAAGTTGCCGAAGTGCTGGACGTGAGTGTCGGCACGGTGAAGTCCCGGATTCTCCGCGGGCGCCGCGCGTTGAAGGAAATACTGGAGCCGCTGCTCGGTGAGCCCGAAACGATGGCGCAAAGGGAATCGAATTCAGGTGCAGGAAGCCGTAAATTCCCGGAGCTTGAGGCGGAATTTGGTGCACGGATGGGTTTGCAGGTGGCCTACGTGCGGGTCAGTAATTTGACGGGGGCCGAGGGAAAGATGCGTCGGGATGCGACGCGAGAGGAACTGCCATGAAGTGCAAGCATGTGCGTGCCCGTCTTCCCGGTTATCTCGATGATGCCATGGCGAGCGCTACCGGCCCCGAAGAACGCCGCGAAATTGGTCAGCATTTGGATGGCTGCGAGCGTTGCCGGGAAGAATTACAGCGCTACCGGAAGTTGTCTGTGCTGTTGTCGCGCATGCCGCGTGCGGTGCCGCCCGCCGATCTGGCGGTGCGGATCAAGGTGGCGGCAGCCCTGGCGCAGGAAAATCAGGATTGGCTGCGGCGTTGGCAGCGCCTCAAGGACCGCGCCGAAATCCTCATGGACAACGTGCTGCGTCCTTTGACCGTTCCCGCAACCGGCGGCCTTTTCTCCGCCTTGGTCGTGTTTATCTTTGTGCTGCACTTGATCGCGCCCGGCATCACCGTGCAAGCCGATCCCAACGACATTCCCACGGGCCTGCTGCGTCCCGCAGAACTCATTTCGCTCTCCAATTATCCCGAGGCGGCCGTGGCCGAAGCGCAGCACCCCGATGTGGATCTGCAACACGATCTTTTGGTTGACGTCACTGTCGACGCGCGCGGCCAGATGATGAACTACGACATTCTCAGCGGTCCGGACAATCCGGAGTTGCGCCATCAGCTCGATCAGATGCTGATCTTCGCCCGCTTCCGCCCGATGTTGAGTTTTGGCCGGCCCACGGCGGGTGGTCACGTTGTTCTCAGCTTCAGCGCGGTCCACGTCCGCGGCTGATTCGCCCCTGTTCGCACGGCCAGCTAGCTTTTCCGCGTCGCGCTGTCCCTATTTCCCCGCATCCTTTCCCCTTCGCCGGTGTTCAATGAAAGCAGGAGCCTTCCGTGGCCACAGCGCTGCGTTGCCTGACCATTCTCGCTCTCATCGCGCTGCTTGCTTTATTCCTTACACCCACGCTGCACGCCGCGCGTCCGCAATCCAGCGCTGCCGACATGACGCTATGGAACGCCGCCAACCGCGACCGCGCAGCTGCCGGTTTGCCTGCGCTGCAGTGGGATCCCGCGCTGGCTGCCGCTGCGCGCCAGCATGCTCTCCGCATGGCCCGGATGAACAAGCTCTCCCACCAGCTTCCCGGTGAACCAGCCCTGCAGGATCGCGCTCGGCAAGCCGGCGCGCGCTTCAGCGTCATTGCCGAAAACGTGGCGGAAGGCCCTAGCGTCACTGGTTTGCACACGCAATGGATGAATTCGCCGCCGCACCGCGCCAACCTCCTCGATCCGGAGCTGAATTGCGTCGGCATTTCCGTGGTTCAGGCGGGCAACATGTTCTTTGCCGTGGAAGATTTCTCTGCCGCTGTCCCCGCGCTCACTCGAAATGCCCAGGAACAACAGGTAGCATCGCAACTCGCTGCCCACGGCCTGCGCGTGGCCAGTTCGACCGCCGACGCCCGCAAGACCTGTGAACTCGATCGTGGATGGGCCGGACGGAAGCCCGCCAGCGTCCTGCGGTATGAGACCGCGGACCTCACCCGTCTCCCCGACGAAATTGAACCGAAGGTGGCCTCCGGCAAGTACCGCTCTGCGGCAGTTGGTGCCTGCGATGCCGGTGGCTCTGCCGACTTCGCCCGCTTTCGCATCGCCATCCTCCTGTTCTGATGGCTGTTCAGCTGGCGGAAAGTGTCTTTTCCTTAGCAGTTCTTTAGGAGGCAGGGGCTTCAGCCCCTGCGTAAAGCCTCTAGAACGATTGGGCTTCAGCCCCTGAAGACAGGTTTCCATGTGTTTTTCCCCGGCCTATTTCCCCATTCCCTCCATTAATAACCGGCATAACGAATTCAGGGTTGCGTTTTCCACAGGACCCGGTAGACTGGCTCTTATGAACTTCAAGGCCTACTCGTACGGCTGGCGATTTACGTACCGCACCTACCGCGAGCGAGTGGCCGCCGTCTAGGCAAGCTGAATTCAAGGATTTTCGGCCCACTCGCAAAGAGTGGGCTTTTTTAATTTCTGCCGGCACGTCCGGAGAAGGAAAAAGGGAACCGACATGATTATTTCCATGAAACTGCGCGCCACGCGCGAGGAGATCGACGAAGTCTGCGCCATCGTGAAGAACTTCGGCTACAAGGTGCACTCGATTGAAGGCGAGGAGCGCGTAGTCATTGGCGTGGTTGGCCTGGGCGACGTTACCGCGTGCCTGGAATCGGTGGAAGCGCTGCCTCAAGTGGAAAACGTCATGCGCATCACCGCACCCTACAAATTCGTGAGCAAGGAATTCCGCAAGGGCAAAACGCGCATCAAGGTCAACGGCACGGAAATTGGCGGCGACGAGTTTATCGTGATTGCCGGGCCTTGCTCCGTGGAGAGCGAGGACCAGATCATGCGCTCCGCCGAAGCCGTCGCCAAGGCCGGCGCGAAACTGCTCCGTGGCGGCGCGTTCAAGCCGCGTACCTCGCCCTACGATTTTCAGGGCCTCGAGGAAGAAGGATTGAAGTTGTTGCAGAAAGCCAAGAAAGCGACCGGCCTCTCCATCGTGACCGAAGTGATGGGCGATCGTGACGTGGACTTGGTCGCGCGATATGCGGACGTGATGCAGGTCGGCGCGCGCAATATGCAGAATTTCATGCTCCTGAAGGTGCTCGGGAAGTGCGGCCGGCCGGTGCTGCTGAAGCGCGGCTTGAGCAGCAGCATCAAGGAGCTACTCATGAGCGCGGAGTACATCACCGCTCACGGCAATCCGGACGTGATCTTGTGCGAACGCGGCATCCGCACCTTTGAAACCGCCACGCGCAACACTTGTGACATTTCCGCGATCCCGGTGCTCAATGAACTGACGCATCTCCCGGTCATCCTGGATCCCAGCCACGCGACCGGGAAGCGCAGCCTCGTGCCGGCCATGGCGCGCGCAGGCGTGGCCGTCGGCGCCGACGGCCTGATGGTCGAAGCGCACCCCGCCCCGGAAAAAGCCATGAGCGACGGCGCGCAATCCCTCGAACTCGGCCAGTTCGCCCGCATGATGGAGGAACTCAAGCCCTACATCGAACTCTGGAAGTCTGCCCGCAGCAAAGACCTCGCCTCCGTCCCCGCGCGGTAGACTTTATCCATAGCCTCCCGAGGTGGAAGCATGGGGATAACTATCTGGATACTCCCCCTCCCCCTATTTTTTGTAAGTATGGAAAACAAGGAACTTAGGTTTTTCGCAAGTGGTTTAGAATCAGCAGATATGGGGCGGTCTGCAAGTGTTGATTCTAAAGTAGGTTAGCGGAGGGACTGTTTGGAGCGTTTTGCGGTTTTCAAAGAGCAGGGGCGGCTCGTTCCGAGCGCCCGGAGCCATGCCGGGTAAACCGAACAGGCAACGGCGTCCAACTGCAGCCTATATTATAACTGAATAGATATATAATGTAAAGGGAAATCGTAGTACATCCATGCTTGGGCCGATCATTTGAGACAGAGGAGCGTCCCACCCTCTTCGGGTGCCCCACCCTCGGGTTGTGAGGGTGGGCCCTTGGGTTTCCCGATTTTCTATTTTCGAATTTCCCTTTTCCAATTTCCATTTTCGATTGTCGCCTTTTCTCCTCGCTTTTGTAGGGATTGCCTTCTGAGGCGGTCCGCTCCTGGGTTTCTCTTTAGGGGGTCGGAGCTTCAGCTCCGACATAAAGCCTCACCAGATGTTTTCTTGTCATCCCGACCGGAATGGCCGATTTTTTCTCCCGTTCGCGCTGCGCGAACGTCGGCCATGAAGCGGAGGGATCTGCTCTGTCTTTTCTTCCTCTTAAACCCTCTCGCTCGCACTAATGTTCCCCGCGCACTCCCCTTCACCGCCGCAGGCGCGCCCCTTCCGTCATTCCGAACACAATCCGCGGAGTGGGGAATCCCTCTTTAACTTCCGATTTCAAACTTCTGCCACCGAGCGAAATCGAAGAGTATATTCAGCAGTGACCATGCCACAGGCTAAAACCCAAGCCCCAGCTTCCCACACCGAGGCCGTGGCACCGGCACCATTAGGCTGTAAGCGTATCTCCTTGTGATAGCGCAGATTGTTGACCTTTTTCTTGCTAATGGCCTATATTGTTTAAGGTTGCGAAAGTGTGAGGAAGAACTATAACCCTTGAGGAAATACATGCCACAGGCCGCCTTTTGCTTCTGACAGAGGCCGCCTCAGTGTTTAGCCTCGAATACGGTAGTTCTCCAGGTCCTCTTCCGTGACTTCCTCAGGCGGTACCAGTTTGTAGTGCTTTTCGGAAGCAATACCCAACCCTTCGCTGCTTTCCTCAAACTCGAATAGCGCTATGATGCCGCCTTCCATAAACTGAGCAGCGACTGGACGGCAAATCAGGGACGGAAACTTCTGAGTGCAAACCGCCACGTCCTGTTCGATTTGAACGATGCTTATGTGGTCCGGGCCGCCTTTCGCTTGGATTGGCAAGACATAGTGCGCGCCCTTCTTATCTACGCCGACATAGATTTCGTCTGTCTCGACCTGGCCCATGTTAGGAACCGTCGTGCGAAGGTGATTCTGTAACGAGTAGCAAGTCACACACGTGAAGATGTCAATGAGCCTGTTGTACCGCAGTTTCGCGAGAAGAGCCTGCTCGTCGTTGAACGCATACTTCGCGACAACGCCGGGTGTCGCATCCGGCACCTTAGTCATGGTCATGCTTTCATTCGGCGTGATCGGCTTATCAGGAACCAATACGAAACGGTACTTCGCTCGGCCCGCGGGCCGAATTATCCATGCCTCACCCTTGCCGGCCAGCGTTCGGATGCTGTCCGGCAACCCGGCACGGTAGCGGGAGCTGTAAATCAAATCTCCCAAGTTCTTCGGCAATTCAATCTTCAACTGTGCTGCCGTCGTGATCAGCTCTTCGCGTTCGAAGTCAACTTGACGCATGCCGGTCTTGAACTTCGAATGGAAGATGTTCTCCAGTATTGCTGAGTACCTATTTGTGCTCATCGTGGTCGCCCTCGATTTTCCCGGCCAGCGGAGCAGCACAACTTCTTCTCTTAGCTGTTCTCTGGTCGCCGTAGCCAAACGTGTCCTGAACAAATCAATGTCCACAATCTCGTATCCGAGCGAATCAGCTATGTCGGCGAGCAATTGGCCGGTGCGAATCATCACCCGCAGGTAGGAGGCCTGGTCGCCTACGACGTAGGCTAGTTGAGCCCCACGCCGTAGCACGTGGCGCAGGTCCGCCAGATGCCTCGCCATTCCGCCGAAATAGAGCTTCGTCACTCTTGCGTAGAGGCGTTCAAACCCTGAGGTCTTGCCAAGCTCGATTCGACGTTTTTCAATCGCCTCTGCAATTCGCTGAATCTCGTCGTGCTCCGACACATGCAGGTCATCGTGGTCACTTTTGTAAACGCCTCGCGTGTTGGAGCGCAGCAAATCTTGTTTGAGTGCGCGGAGGTCCTGCTTGTTGCTAATGAAACCGAGCAACACAGATTCTAGCCGCGTCGTCCGCGTGTAGTCTTTCTCGTTAGGGTAGGGCGGCGACGTTATCACTGCGTCGACGGAATTGGGTCTGAGAACCCTGGGTGCCTGCCGTGCATCCGCGTGAAAGACCTCAGCGTGAACTCCCTTAAGCTCTTGCACAGTAGGAAGGTCATCGGCCATCGCACGAACGCCCCGCAACCAGATATCAAGCACAGGCGCGTCGGCCTTGGCTGGCCCTACGCCGACCTCCGGTCCGAATTCGAGATTGCCGATGCCAGCAACGAGGCCCTTGCCAAGAGCGAGCCGTTCGTATCGCGTATACCTTTCGTCCGCGAGCTCTTCAATCGCTTCGAGGAGGACTAGACTCTTGTGCAATGGCAGCGGGCTAATCGAGTTCGTGAGGAGGAGGGCCATTACGTCTTTCGGCAAGGTCCTAAGTGCAGTCGTTTTCCGAGCCAACTTGCGCTTGAACAGAGGAAGGTCGTCGCCTTCCTCAATCCCATCCGCTTGCAATGTCCTCGCGGCTCGTTCAGCCACTTCACGCGCATGTTCGAACAGGCTGGCGGGGTCCACTTCCCAATCCGTCTTCACGCGAGACGCGAAACACGGCATCGGATTGGCTTCAATTCCGAAGCTGGCGAACCCGAGCTTCTTGCATTCAACGAGAGTTGTGCCTGTGCCACAGAATGGGTCCAGGACAACCCTGTCCCTGCTAAGGTCGAACTTCGCTAGGTAATCACGAACGAGATGCGGCGGAAACGACAGAACGAACCGATACCAGTCGTGGACAGAAAAGTCCTCCGCCTTTAGCTTATTGTTTTCCTTAACACTCTGTGGGGCTAAAGCGGTTCCTGTTCTCATCCACGCTCTCTGAAGGGTGTGGCGCAAGTATATCAAGGATTCAAACAGGTTGAGAGCCATTCCTAATCAGCATGCTCTCTAGTACGGCGCCTCTGCCGGGTGCCCCTCGGGTTAAGAGGGTGGGTCTTGGGCTTTCACTCCTGTTCACTGCTTCCCAATCTCCTCCTGGCCATTTGTTCAAACCAACTCGATCATCACGCGCCGTCCGACCATCGCCGCCGCCCGTTGCAGGCTGGAAAGCGTGATGTCGCTTTTCGGATTCAAGAGCCGGTCAACCTGAGTGCGGCTCGTCTTGAGCAGCGTGGCCATCTTGTTTTTCGATATCTTCTGCTTTCTCATGGCCTCGTCGAGCTGCCATGCGACCACCTCCTTCACCGCCTGTGCTTGCGCCTCTTCAAAAATGCCCTCTTCCTTCAGGAAATCATCAATGCTCGAACCCATGTGTTTCTTCCCATTCTTGCGTTTCTTGCTCATCGTTTTAACTCCCCCTGGCGCTTGCGCGCCAACGCCAAATCCTCCTCCGGCGTCGCTCGCGTTTTCTTGATAAACCCGTGCAGCGCCACCAAGCGTGCCTCTGTACCTTATAATGTACACCCATGCAACGAGTGTTGGATTGGCCGGGTGCCCCATCCCTCGGGATTGGAGGGTGGGCTCTTGGGCTTCCCCCTCTACCATGCGGCGCTCAGCGTTCGAACATAATACCACTCGATTATATATTGACTTAGTAACTATTCCGTGCTATCATAAGTTGTGAATTGTCGGCACAAATTCGCGCACGGCCGGGGGTGCCCCTAAGCCGCGTACGGGCGGGCAAGCAGCCTATCCTTGCTGACCCCATTCTTGGCGGCCTCTTGTTCGAACCCCTTGCCGGCAATCCAAAGGTACATCCGACGCCAGAGAGCAAAGGGCATGAGCGGAATGGGGCTCTTCGCGATCATCCTTACCGCCTCGGCTGGCACCGGGAGTCCTTCGGCCAGGGCTGCGGCTGTCATCTCCAGGGCTGCGATCACGTGCTTGACGGGCGGGCCCGAGTGGTTCGCCCCGCTGAGAGGCTGGCCACCAATCATCCCTCCTCCACCTAAGGCAAGACTGCCGGCCCACGAAAAGCCGCTTTGGGCGGCAAACTCACGGCAGATCGCCAATGCCACCGAATTCTGGTGCGTCTCGGGAAAGCCGCTGTTCACGATCCCCACCAGCCGCTGCGGAAATGGCTTGGGATCTGTCCGCCGATTGGCTGCAATCACGGCCAGCGCCTTAGTCACAAGATAGGGCAAGGCATCGACGTATAGAGGAAAGACCAGAAGGATCAGCCCGGCGCGTTCCACAGACGAAAGTAGTTCGCGCTCACCCTCTTCGCGATTTAGCCTGGCCCGGAGTGTCAGCGATTCGGTCTCCCACCCCCGCTCCTTGAGGCGTTCCAAGAGGTAGCCTCCCAGGACGCTCGACGTGCTGGACGGCTTGGTCTTGGGGCTTCCCACAATGAGCAAAGCGCGTCGCGGGCTGTTCGCATCGGCAGCCGTGCAGAGAGTAACCGGCGCGGGCATCAGCGACGCGGCAGCCGCGCCGAAAGGCAACGCGTCTGACCTGGTCAGGAGTGCTTGGAACTGCCGCCGGAGCGCATCGGCGTCATCCGTGGCGAGAACGACTGCCGCGGCGTAGCTAGGGGGATGGAAATTGATCGCGTTGCGTCCGGCGAGGGTCTTGAAGATATGAGCCTCATGCGGGTTGGGATGGCGCTGGACTCCAACCATCATGAGCCGCGGCCGATGTGCATAGCGCGGCGGGTGGTGAATCTCCCCGTGATAGGTCTCGAAATAAGGGGTGGCGATCTGAACGAACCGGTCCACCATTTTCTTCAGCTCCGGCGAGTAACCTCCGAAAGTCACGGGCGTGAACCAAACCGTCGTATCACTCTGGATAACAGCTTTTGCGATCTCGCGACCGGCATCCGCCTCCACGCACATGCCCGGTGTCTTGACCCAGCAGTCAAAGCAACCGAGGCAATGGGCCAGTTTCATTTCGCGCAGCGGAAAGGCCTCGACTTGAGTACCTTCTCCTTTGAGCACGTCGGACAACACGCCAAGAATGGGCGACAGGTCTTTATCGCAAGACGCAGCGCCATCGAGGATTATGACCTTTCTTCTGGACATGTACTTTCCTTCTCACGCGAATTTTACCACGCCGATTTTCGGTGATGTGCTATCCGACCGCGCCACCCCCGGTGTCTGAGGGTGGGCCTTGGGGTTCCCTCCCACCTCATGGCGCCCAGCCTTCGAATACAATACCATTCGATTATCTATTGACATAGTAACTATTCCGTGATATCATAGTCCGTGAGTTGTCGGCACAAACCCGCGTGCGCCCCAGAGAATCCTCCCCCGTCTGAAGTTCAGCCACTTTTTTCCTCACTTCTTTGCTGTTTCTTCGCTTCTCCAGGGCTAAGTCCAATGTTTCCCCTTCATACAACGATTTCGCCTGTAAGTCCTTTGTTTCCCCTTGATACGAAAAACAGGGGGGTCCCCCCCTCTCTGCCATGATCATCCGTTCCATTTCGGAATTCTCTTCCGGGAGTGAGGTCTCGCGTTGTCTTACACTCTTGAACTTTTCAACTTTTGCACTCTTGAACCCTCCTCTTCTCCGAGTCTCCGTGGCCGATCCCCCCTCGCACTCCCGCATTCTGAGAGCTACCACGAGTCACGAATCACGCTCTGCTAACTCCAATCATTCCCGCACTCTTGCCCAGAGCGGTCTTCGCGAAGGGTCCGCATTCGCCCGTAACCCTAATTATTCCCGCACTTACGCGTACCCCCGGGGAATGCCTGGCCCCGTGCTTCGGGAACTTTTGTCTTGCCGGAGGGGAATTCTACTTAGCAGTCGCGGAAGGCTTGATATAGGAGAATACTTCATGGAAATCTACTCGAAAACTGCACTTGGTCTACTCGCTCTGGCGCTTAGCTGTTCCCCAATCCTCGCGCAGGAGGAGTCGCAAGATCCCCCTGCCGAACAGCAAGTAGTGCGAGAGGATTTTGGTCCACGCTTCCCAATGGGACCAGGTGAGGAGGCCGGCCGCATGGGCATGCGCGGTTTCGGCATGGGAGCCCGGGAATTTGGCCTGGCGCGCCTTTTGAATGACCCCGACCTTCGCCAAAAGATCGGTGTTACAGACGAACAAGCAGCCACAATTCGCCAGCAAGTGTCAGACTTCCGCAAGAGGCAGATTCGCGACCGGGCCGACCTCGAGGTGAAACACATCGACTTGGAGAATTTGCTCGCCGCCGACAAGCCCGATCGTGTCGCGATTGACAGCAAGCTGGAGGAAATCAGCGCGTCGCAACTAGTCCTGAAGAAATCCGCGATCCACTTTCGCTTGGCCATGCGCGACGCGATCACTCCGGCGCAACGGGAAAAGCTCCACCAATTGATGCGGGATCGTCGACGGCACGGCGACGGCCCCGAACACTCCGGGCCTCAACTTGAGGAACACAGAGAGCAGCGCGGTCCGGCTCCTGATTCCCAGGCGCATCCGCAGCCGAACAACTAGGTGATCGCAATCGGGTGCTGTGGAGCGTGGAGCGGCACGCAAGTCGGCGACCAAAATGAAACGCGCCTTCGTTCACTGCACGAGCGCTCGTGTTCGCCCGCTGGATTGGGCGTGGCTTGGCAATGCGCCGCGGCGAGCGATCACCACGACGATAATTGTGGAATCAGAGTTCGCGCCTGCCCGCTTTCCGGGCGTAAATTGCCATCGGCGGACGGCGGTCATGGCGGAAGGGCCGAGCGATTCTGTATCCCGCAGAACCTTCACGGAGGCGACATGGCCCTGCGGGTCAATCTTGCCAGAGAGAATCACATTGCCTTCCGCGCTGGACTTGACGGAAGATTCCGGCTCCATCGTGGCGACGGGTAAGGCGCTGCGTTCCGTCGCGTCCGTGAACGGTTCTTCGTAATGGTGCGCGGGCTTGCTTCCTTGCGAAAGAACTGACTGCGCAAATTGAAACGCGATCCCGATGCGCGTTTCGACGGCTTCCCCGTTCGCGCGAGCGGGAAGAAAGCTCCACGTCTGCACCGCGCTCAGAACCTTGTCGAGAAACGGCGGCTCGCCTCGCACGACCTTGATGTCGGCCAGCCGCCCGTTGCGATCCACCAAAGCGTCCAGCATGACTTCGCCGCCGAGCAGAGCTTGCGACGGATAAGGCGCCGCAACTAGCGAAAGCGGGATGGGCGAGGAAAAGCCTTCCGCCGGATCTTCGGTGGCCTCAAGCCTTTCGGCATCTCCTTGCGCCGTGTGCCACGCTACGCCGTGCTGCTGCAGCAGTGTGATCGCGTAGTGAATCGGCACTGCGGCGGCCACTCCGTCCGACGCTTGCTTCATGGCCGTCGCGATCGCGGCCGCGTTCGGACGTAGCCAGCGCCCCTCGACCAGGCCCACCACGCCTTGCGATTCGGCGGAAACCACCGGCGCGCCACTGTCGCCCAGCAGCACTTCATGGCTGAAGAGGAGCAATTCCGTGTCCGCGCGCCCTTTGTCGAGCTGGGAAAATTCGTACTCGAGGACTTGGCCGGCGGGGCGGTCCTCGACAAATGCGTCAAACGTGTGCGGATCCCGCAAACGCGAAGGACGCAGCGCCGCGGCCAGCACGGCTTGTGCACGTGCGGGCCTGTCGATCGCCAGCGGCAGGAATCGTACTTGGTATTTGCCCTCGAACGGATTCGGCGTGGCTCGCAAGAGAGCCACATCGTGGTCCCGGTCGATCGCTACCAGCGCCGCTTTCAGCAGCCGGGGCGGCGCCATCGGCAAGCGCAACACGATGTAGGGCTGCACGTCGCTCAACTGGCTGAGGACATGCGCGGCCGTCAGCAGATAGCCCTCTTTGTTGATGAAGAATCCGTTGCCATAAAAAATGTAGTGATAGCCCCGCTCCGAAGGCGATTGATCCACCGGATAAACAATCGGGCAAATGGCCGAGGAGAGCGCCGAATCGTCCGCAGGCGCATTGGCTTTCGTAATCTCCGAAGCTGCCGCCCCGTGCCCGTGAAGGAGCACCAAGGCCGCTAGCAGGCCCGCGAGCACATTGTGAAGTGGTTTCATCCCTCAGCTAGGATAACGCCGGCACGGAAGCGCGCAATTGACCTTTGGGACAGTATTCGGGCTGTTGCTACGGTTTACTCTATTCGGGGTCGGCGGTGCGCGCCGCTAGAAGCGCGTTCACCTTCGCCAGGACTTGAAACGCGTCGGCCACGTAAAGGACATCCGCCTTCCCACGCGCCCAGCCGCAGTTGGGGTCGAGGTTGATGGCGCGGCGCTCGTTGATGAATCGCCAGCCGACCACATGGGGTTCCTCGCCATGGCAACAAGTGGAAAGCCCTTTGGGATGGCGCGGCGTGGCCCCTGTCTGCCCGACTTGGTTCATGTGAGTCATGAAACCCAGCACCGCCTGGTTCTCGCCACTCTGATCCACAAGTGATTTGCTTCCTCCCAGCGAAGCTCCGGAAGCATGAAGAAAATCTAGGATTAAAGTTTCCGCCTGTTCACCGTGCACTTTTCCGTCGAGCTGTTTCTTCGTCCAACCCGCGCCGGCAACGAAGAGCAATTCGGCATCGGGGCGGATCGTTTGGGCATCTGTCTGGGGAGCGCGGATCCCCGCGAAAGTAGTGCGTTTCGCTTCTGGCGGCAGGGCGACTGCCACCTCTTCCAATTTCGCTCTGCCAGGTGCGCCACGCCATGGCTCGTGGCATCCGGAATCCAGCAGCAGAATCCATGGGCGCGCATCTCGCTGGATAATTCCCTCGAGGCGCTGGCGGTAAAACCAGCGAGTGGCGGAAATCCCACCTTCCAGTACATCTACAGACGTAATGTGAGTATCAACCTGCCCGTGCAATCGTTGCGCGAGGCTCGGAAGAGCGCGAAGGAATCGCGACGTTCCAGGGGCAAGAATGAGGCCAGGCGTCGTTGCGAGACACAGGGCTTGCGCGGCTGCAGCGTCGCTCGCGAATCTCGGCTTGGCGAAATCCGTTCCTGCAACGCCGAGAACGCGCCTGGCGCCGGCTGTAGCGAGCAAATCCGCGGCAAACTGGACGTCTTCGGCGATCAGCCCGATATCAAGCGGCGAGCCCAGTTGCTGCGCCAGCGCGAGCGCGGCCCCCAAAGCCTCGAAGGCGCTCTTGGGCAGCGCAGTTCCGGATTCATCTACATGAGCCAAAATTAAGATACTTTCCGTCATAAGCCCACCCTTGTGCACCGGCGTCGCTCTGCCCCTAAGATTTCGGCCGTTTCGCGAAGGGCATTCGCGCTGAAAGTCTCTTTCACTTTTTTGCGATCCATTCGGCGATTTCGCGAGCTATCTCCTCCGCGGACTGATCCTTGACGATCCGGGTCTGCCGCTGTTGTTTCGGCGGGCTCACGCTGCGATAACGAAGCACGTTTTGCGCAAGAGTGGCAGGCTTGGCGCGCTGCAACGCGGGCATGACGGTGCGCATATTGACCATGCCGATCTGCGGATTGTTGCGAGGTTCGGGAAGACCGCCCGTTGCCCACCCCAGCAGCGCGGGCGGGCCCAGGCAAGTGGAAACCTGGTGGCGTCCACCTTCGATGCGCTCGAGGATTTCAAGTGAGCCGTCCGCTTGCACGCTGATTTGGTCCACTCCTTGAAACTGATCCAGGATGCCCAGGCGCTCTCCGATCAACTGCAGGACCACTCCTGCGCCGCGAGACGCCGATTCCCAGCCACCAAAGAGCAACAGGCGCGAACGGTCCAGACCCGGGATTGCGCCGATGGTCTCAGCAAGAATTTCGCCAACCGAATGAGCGTCGACGAAGCCACTTGCGGGTCCGTCAATCGCGAGCAAGTCGAAGCACACTTTTTGGGCGATGGTCATCATGACTTGTTGCAACTTGGCCTTCGCCCCGAGGCTAACGAGCCAGACCTTGCTTCCAGGCACGCGCGAGGCCAGATCTGCCGCTTCGTACAGCGCGTGGGCGGCCCAGGGGTCGAGCACCGCGGGCAACAGCATTTCGTTCTTGAGGGCGGGTCCTGTAGGCGTGTCGATGGGTTCGAGAGTTTGCAGCGGGTCCGGCACGAAACTGCCGCACACAACGATCTGGTATCCGATACTCATGGTCGTGGCATCCTTACTATACTATTTGCGAATCGTCGCTCAGGATTGTGCAATCAATTCAATGCGGAATGCAATCCACCTGCTCCGGCACGGAAGTCAACGTTGCTGGGTTTGCCGCCGGTTTCAGCCCGGCAATTCCATAAGCACGCGCCGCAGAAGACGCACTTCTCACGGTCGAAGCTGGGTACACCATCCTCGCCTCGCGTGATGGCCTGCCCGGAACACATTTCCATGCATAGCTTCGGTTCGCAAACGCGGCACACCTCTGGGCGTATGAAAAGGACGTGGTTGGCATAGCCCGGCGGCGCTTGCACGCTGCCGCCCATGAGCAGAGCGTCTTGTTGGGAAACCAACAATTTGCCATCGAGGGGAATCTCCGGCCAACCGCAGCGATTCATGATCTGGTCGTGCAGAGACAGGCCGCGAGCGATGGCGTCGTCCACAATGCGTTTCAGTTCCGCCGCGGAGATACGACCGGCATAGAATTCTTCCAACGAGGAATCCGGCTTGTGCTTCGATTCCGACCGCGCGGGAATGGCCATCTTCCCCCGTGAATAACCCGCGATTGCCATTCCCAACAGTCCTCGGATCATCCCGTACTGAAAACCATTCCGCGCGTTGCAAGCGACACGAGATTCCCGGTCCACCCAACTGGCTCGCCGCCGGCCCACGTAGGCTTCCTCCAGATTCTCCCGAGTGAACGGGCGCTTCTGTTCAAGCAGTTGGATGACGCCTTCCGCCAGTTGCACCCCCGTGGTCCAAGCCTCGTCCACCCCAGATCCTGTGAGGACGTTGGTGCTGCCAGAGCCTTCCCCGATCCGCGCGTAACCGTGTCCTGCAAGGAAAGGCTCACCATGGCGGCCCGATTCCTGCAACGATTTCGCGCCCCACGACTTGAGGGTTCCGCCTTCCAAGTGGCGCCACAAATAAGGATGAAGGATGAAGTGCTGCAGATAGCGGTAGGCGGTCCGCACCGGGCTGCGAAACCAGGAAGGAACAAAGATCCCCGCTGAGGCCAGGCGGTTCGGGTGCACGTAGAGAAAACCGAAAATCTCCGGCTCGGGGAAACCAAAAGTGTGGATAACCGTCCCTGGCTCCAAGCCGCAATCCTCCCGGAGTTCAATCACCATTTTCATACCCAATGCCCACTCGCGGACGCCATGGCCTTGAGGCAAGCCGAAATGCGCATCGATTTCCCGGCCGACGGAACCCACCGGGCCATCTCCCACAACTGTCAGGGCCGCACGCACGTCCATGCCGGACATAAATCCTTCACCCGGAAATCCGTTCAGATCAGTGCCCTGATCGGCGAGGCGCACCCCACTCACGCCATGGTTTTCAATCAAGGGCCCGCTCGCTGGCATGCCGGGCCAGATTTGGACCAATCCGGAAGACGTCAGTTGCTCGCCCACCCATTGATTAAATTGGCCAAGCGAAAGCACCAGGCCATCGTGCTTCTGCAAGAAGCTGGGAATGAAGGGCAGTTCGACGGCCTCGTCCCGAACGCGGACCAGCGCTCCAAAGGTGCGAATTATCCGATCAGCAGCACGCAGAGCCAAGGAACGCCGGCTGGCCCTGCCCGGGTCCAACAAATAAACTAGTTTTTCGCTCTGGACCGGAACCGCCATGGGGATTTGCGCGGGATCAAGAGCGGGGAAACTTCCGCGGATGCCGCGCGCACGCGTGACCACACCCGAAACGCCGAATCCCAAACCGTCCGCGCGTTCATAGCAGATGACCTGCAGTGGAGCGCCGGACAAAGTGGCGCTTTCGAACCGAGGCGTACCGTCGGGATTGAGCAAGCTGCGCGAAAGCGTGGTCAGGAACCCGCCCATCGCCGGACCAAAGCCTACACAGGCGATGTCCACCGCCATCTGCTGCCGATCCATGCTGGCAGAGGATTCGGACCCTGCAGAATTCATGCCGGATAATCCAACACTTCCGGAATCATCAGCTTTGAAACCGCATCGGCGGCGCGGTCTTTCGCCAGCCGGGCGCCCGTGAGGCAGGTGTCCAGCTTGCTGTGCAGGGTGAGGAATGTTTCTGCGCCGTTGCACTTCGCGCACGGGCCCGCCTTTTTGGGATGCGAGCCATCCTTGCCAAGGATATCAGCGGTGCACGCTGCGATCCCCGGAATGAAGCCCTCAAGAGCGTCGATTTCCTCCTGCAGGAAGCAGCCCTGAGATCCCTCCGCGTCCCACGCTGGATGACGGTTGTAGCCAAACACCAGTTCAGCGCAAATCCGCCCCACTTCTCCGCTGGCTCGTGCCGACTGCACGTGGCACAGATCGGTCAGGAAATTCAGCAATCCGGGCAGACCCTCGGCGACCAAGGAATCTTCGGCTCCGCGACTTTTGAGTTCCAGCACATCCAATATCTGGCATCGCGCTGCCAGCAACCAGCAAAGCGCGTCGGCCATCGGAAAGGTGACTCCCTGGCGCGCGCTTTGATAGAGTTTGTCGCCGTTGCCATCCGTGGCGTGCTGCAGGCGCTCCAGTGTCCACAACCACATGGTCATGGCCGTGGCCAGTGTGCAGGCCCCCGTTCCGGGATTTTCAGAGGCAATGCCGCGCATTTCGCTGACCCAGTTTCGGAATTGCGCCAGGAAAACCGGATTGGTCATGGTCACGGAAAGCTGCCGGCGTTGCACCGCCTCCGGCCCTTCGTAAGTAGCTTCCAGTTGCGCATCCATCCATTTGTTCCCCAGAAAGCCCGGACAATCCTCTGTGATCCCGTATCCGCCCATCAAGCTCACCGCTTCGCGCATCATCTGAGCGCCCCAGCCGGTGTTCCACAGCTTGGCAGCAGGACACAGAATGTCCGCCTGTGAATCAAGAGTAAGGAAACGCAAGAGTGGATCGGCTTGGAGCCGCTCGCGGCGGGGATCCGCAGCCGGCAACCTGAGGAGCAGCACGGCCTCCTCGGAAGCCTGGCGCAGGAATTTGGCTTGAGCGCGCGGGCCGGTTGCACCCTGTTTTATAAGAATTGCCTGGGCTTCCTGCTCCAGCGGGTCGAGTTCGTCGAAGGCGCGAGCCGCGGTAAAAGCCAGCGAAGCGCTCGCTTCCCCGGTGGCCCACACGTCAACCAGCCGGTGAAGCGCATCCTCGCGGGCTTGCAGACCCAATTGATAGCGAACCGAGCCGGGCGTGGCCGTGGTGGCGCCGCGAAACCTTCCGCGCTGATAGCGAATGATGGGCTCGACCGCAGAGAGCAATTTCGCCGCCGTCATAACGCCCACGGTCACGCGCGTGCGGCGGAACACGGCCTCAATCACCTCGCTATGGCTGTGACGAGGAAGCAACACACCCTCTTTGATGTCGTACCCGCCCACGATCCGGCTCGCGGGAACGCGCAAACTGAAGATCGGGTCACCCGTCGACGACAATTGATGCACCAGTTTTCGCGTGGGCGTCCCGCGGTCAAAGACCCCCGGATCACTCTCTTCGAGAATGACCATGCAACTGCCCTTGATGCGCGGGTCGGCCGAGTCCACCGCAGCCGTAACGAAATTGGCAAATCCGATGTTGGTGATGAAACGGCCCCGCTTCTCAACTTGGAGCATGGGCTCCTGGCCTTCCTTCCACTCCACGATACGTATCTTGCCGTCCAGCATGCCGGTGTCAACCCCGACATAGGGTATTGGCTCGGTAAGGCAGAAGGCCCCGCGCCAGGGTTTGCGGTCCTCACCGGGTTGCGCTGGAGCAGCCAGTTTCATATAGCGGTCCCGCTGTTCCGGTGTGCCGCGCTCGTGAATGGGCGCCAACGCCAAACACCCGGCTAGACTCGCTGTTGCCGCTCCGCCATCGACCCAGGCCAACTCAAATGCCACAAGTGCAAGCGCCAGATTCCGGGGCCCAGCAATGAATCCGCCTTGTTCCGGGTCCATGAACACAGCCGTGATACCGGAACGATCGAAAGCCTCCAGCAACTCTGCTTTTCCGGGAGTCCATTCATGGGAATTGCGGCCCCCCTGGGCCACCAACTTGGCCACCGGACCACGGGCTACGGACCGCGCCGACTGCACCAGCATCTGTAAGTCGTAGCGATCCGCAAAGCGCCACTGAATTTGGCGCGCCGCGTCCGTGGGCAAAGTCCGCAGAGTCTCTAACTTGACGGAAGGAGCGGTTGGCATGGCGGGAGTCCTTTCGCGAGTGACCTACTGAATTTCCCAGACCTATGACACATGGGTCTGTACTTTGCGTCACTCAGGGATGTGACGTGTGCCGCTCAGCCAGCAAAGCGGTACTCTTACCCGTTTCACTTCGAATCTGCTGCAACGGATCGGCCGACACAACCAGGCGCTAACCCTCAGGCAATGTGACCCCGGAGAGCAGCGCCTTGATGCATTCGACTGCACGCGGAATGGCGTGGCTGACAGGGTCGGACAATGTTTCCGACAGCTCAAACGAGGCACCCCCCACGGTGACGAGGCAAGCGCGCTGCGGATACCTCCCGTAGAGTTTTTCGGCGAGCCAAAGCAGCGCTGCGGGTGAAGTCCGATGCGTGATGCCGGCCGATGCGTCCGGTGCTGGCTGCACTGGCCTGCATTCAATCGTGCCCGGCGGCATACCCGCTGATGCGTCCACAAATATCACTATCTCCGCCTTGCTAATCGGCTCGGCGAGTTCGGGGGTCCACTGCTGGTGGGAGAGGATCTCCGTCTCCGGATCGCAGTTACCGCTGCGCAGGCAGCTCGCGATATGCAGCGCGACGCTATCGTCGCTGCGCTGAGAGTTTCCGCAGGCGAGCACTAACGCGCGATTCATGATCCCCTGCGAATCTCGTCTAGCAGAGTGCCGTCCGGGGAAAGCAGGCGAATCTGCAATGGCATGTGTCCATCGGCGTGAGTCGAGCAACTGAGACATGGGTCAAACGCACGGATAACGGCTTCGACGCGGTTCAGCATGCCTTCGGTGAGTCTTTCGCTGCGAACAAAATGCCGGGCAGCCTGGAGAATACCGCGATTCATGGCCAGATTATTGTGACCGGTGGCAATGACCAGGTTAGCCCAAGTGATGAGCCCCTGCTCATCCACGCGATAGTGGTGGATCAGCGTGCCCCGCGGCGCTTCGCAGCAACCGACTCCTTCGAGGTTGTTCAGGGAAGCGGAATACCGAGCTTGACTTTTCGTGATGATCGGATCGAGCAAGTACTCCTCAATATGTTCGATGGCAAAAAGAATCTCGATCAGCCGGGCGTAATGGTAATAAAAGGAACTCAACACCGCCGTGCGCTCAAGCTCACGGAATTCCACCCATTCCTGCTGCGCGAGCGGCGTGCCGCAGTTGTCCACCAGATTGAGCCGTGCGAGCGGGCCCACGCGGTAGATGCCGTCGGGATAGCCCAATGGCTTATAGTAGGGAAACTTCATGAACGTGAACGGCTCGACGGCTTCGCCCAGATATTCCGGATAGTGCGCCGGCTCAAGTTTGTCCGCCACGATGTCTCCGAGGGAATCCGTAAAGCGGATCTTGCCCTCGTAGTAGCCCGCACGCTCATCGACCGTAACCAGCCCCATAAAGAGGCTCGGGAAATTGGCAAACGTGCGGATCTCCTCGCGGAACGTCTCCACGTCTCTTTTGAACCAGGTCAGCGCCTTCTGCGCGATCTCGATGACTTCGGGTATTTGGGCTAGCAGCTTGTCCCGCTTCTCGATACTTAGCGGCTCATTCACGCCGCCCGGGACCACCCAATCCGGGTGAATGCGCTTGCCCGCGAGCGTTTCAATTAGCTGCTGCCCGAATTGCCGCAGCCTGATTCCCCAGCGTCCGAGTTCCGGATTCTTGGCCATCACGCCGAAGAAATTGCGTTCTTTGGGGTCGGCATCCATGCCGATCAGAAAATCCGGCGACGAAAGATAGAAGAAACTCAGCGCATGCGATTGAATGATCTGCGCCAGATTCAGGATGCGCCGGAGTTTCCCGGCCGCTGGCGGAACTTTCATGGCGAGCAGGGCATCACACGCCTTGGCGGAGGCCAACAGATGGCTCACCGGGCAGATCCCGCAGATTCGCTCCATCAGGTAGGGCATTTCGTAAAACGGCCGGCCCACGCAGAATTTCTCAAATCCGCGGAATTGTGTAACGTGAAAATACGCCTCGGAGACCTCGCCCTGTTCATCCATTTGCAGCGTGATCTTTGCGTGTCCTTCGATGCGCGTGACCGGGTCAATCGTAATGGTCTTGGGCATGGTCCTGTCCTTCTACGCCCCGAAGCGGGACAATGCCGCCACATCCGGAACGCGGCCCGCAAGCAGTTCGCTCAGCACTGTGAAAATCGTATCGGCGGAGGGTGGGCAGCCCGGGACATAGACATCCACGGGCACCACCTCATGCACCGGCCGCACGCGCTGCAGCAGCGTGGGCAAGCGCTGCGTTGGAATCTGTTCTTGCACCGTCGCGTTTTCCTTATAGATGGAGTCCAGCAACTCCGGCACCGGAATGCCGTTGCGCATCGCGGGCACATTTCCGGTTACCGCACAATCGCCAAGGGACACAAGTACGCGCGCGTGCGCCCGCACGTGCCGTATTTTGTGTTCGTCCTCGTCCGTGCTCACCGAACCTTCGATCAGCACGACGTCCACGTGCGCCGGGAACTCCTTGTAGTCCACCAGCGGGGAGTAGACAAGATCGAAATGTTCACTCAGTTCCACAAGACGTTCATCCATGTCCAGGAAAGACATGTGGCAACCGGAGCAGCCGTCCAGCCAGAGGGTTGCGAGCGTCGGTTTGCTCATCGCTGGCCCTCCCGCATGTCGTTCAGATAGGAGAGGAAGTCCGGATTCTTCCGCACATTCGCGCCGACCTTGCTTTTTTCAAACAACGCGCCCGTGGGGCACACCTGGACGCACTTGCCGCAACTCGTGCAGGTATCGGAAGTGCCCCAGGGTTGTTCCAGGTCGCTGATCAGCAGCGAATTGACGCCGCGGCCCAGAAGATCCCAGGTGTGCGCGCCCTCGATTTCGCCGCAGACCCGGACGCAGCGCGTGCAAAGAATGCAACGATTGTGGTCCAGGGTGAAGCGTTCGTGGGACACGTCCACGGGAAGCTTTGGGAAGCGGTAAGGAAAACGCACATTGGTCACGCCATGCGCCTTGGCCAGGTCCTGCAATTCGCACATGTTGTTGGAGACGCAGACGGAGCAAACGTGATTCCGCTCCGCAAAGAGAAGCTCCAGCACCATGCGCCGGTACTTCTGCAGGCGCGGAGATTGCGTGGTGACCTCCATGCCCTCTTCCACGAGCGTGACGCAGGCCGGTTGCAGGCGATTCGAACCTTTCAGTTCAACCAGGCACATGCGGCAAGCTCCCATTTCATTGAGTCCATCGAGATGACACAGGGTGGGAATCGAGATGCCATTCTCCCGTGCGGCGGCGAGAATAGTCTGATCGGCGCTCGCGCTGACGTCGGTGCCGTCGATCAAAAGTGTCTTTACAGCAGGCGCGGGATTCACGCGGACACCTCCGCTGCCTTGCCGCATTCACACACACCCGCGCGGCAGCGTTTCTCCACGATATGCTCCGTGTATTCATCGCGGAAATACCGTAGCGTGCTGAGGACCGGATTCGGCGCGCTCTGGCCCAGACCGCAGAGGCTGGTGCTGCTGACCATGTCGCAGAGTTCTTCCAAGAGTTCCAAGTCGTGCGGCGCCGCCGTTCCGCTGGTCATGCGCGTCAGAAGTTCAAACATCTGCGCCGTGCCCGCGCGGCACGGAATACACTTGCCGCACGATTCGGACATGCAGAACTCCATGAAGTACCGCGCCACGTTCACCATGCAGGCGCTGTCATCCATTACGATCATGCCGCCGGAGCCCATGATCGATCCAACTTCCTTCAGCGACTCGTAGTCCACGGGTAGATCGAGAAATTGCTCCGGGATGCAGCCGCCGGAAGGTCCGCCGGTCTGGACCGCCTTGAAGGTGCGTCCCTCGGGCACTCCGCCGCCGATTTCAAAAATAATCTGGCGCAGGGACATGCCCATAGGCACTTCAATCAAACCAACATTCCGCACCCTTCCGGTGAGCGCGAATACCTTGGTGCCTTTGCTTTTCTTCGTGCCGATGGAGGCATACCTTTCACCTCCCCGGCGCAGAATGTTTGGAATATTGGCGAACGATTCCACGTTGTTGATCAGCGTCGGCGTGTCCCACAGGCCAGACTGCGCGGGAAAAGGGGGACGAGGCCGCGGCGTGCCGCGCCGACCTTCAATCGAGGCGATCAGCGCCGTCTCTTCCCCGCAGACGAATGCGCCGCCTCCGATGCGGATCTCAATGTCAAAGTTGAACTTGGTATTGCAGATTTGGCTGCCCAGAAAGCCCATGCGCCGGGCATCGCGGATCGCGATGCCCAACCGCTTGATCGCCAACGGATACTCCGCCCGCACATAAATGTAGCCGCGCATTGCTCCCACGGCGTAGCCGGCGATGATCATTCCTTCCAGCACGCGATGCGGATCGCTTTCGAGTATGCTGCGATCCATAAACGCTCCGGGGTCGCCCTCGTCCGCGTTGCAGATTACATACTTCGTTGACCCGCTGGTCTTGGCCACCGTGCCCCACTTCAACCCCGTGGGATAACCCGCTCCTCCGCGGCCACGCAGGCCGCTCTTGGAGACTTCCTGGATAATCTGCAGCGCCGTCATCTCGGTCAGGGAACGCACCAGCGCCTCGTAGCCTTCAACTGCGATGTACTCCTCGATCTTTTCCGGGTCAATTCGTCCGGAGTTTTCCAGCACAACAGTAGTCTGCCGCTGGAAAAAGGCCTGTTCCCGTGAGCAGAGCAATCTTTCTGGTGCTTCACTGTCCAATTTCGCCACGATCTCCTCTGCATCGGAGGCCGCTACATTCTTTAACATGTGGCCACCGGGCTCGGTGCCGACGAGTGGTCCCAGCGAGCACAGCCCCATGCAGCCGGTTCCGCGCACGCGGCAATTCGCCCCTGTGCGCTGCACCTCTTTCTCCAGGGCCGATTTGACGGCATCGCTGTGAAGCGACAAGCAGCCCGCGGCAACGCAAACATTGAGCTCGCGAGGCGATTTTTCTTTGACCAGCCGCGCCTCAGCCGCAATCTGTTCAAGTTCCTCGAGGGTCATCAGCTTTTCCACCCTTCCAGCTTGCTGCGAAGAACGGTTTCATTTACGTTGCCCTGAGTCTCGCCGTCAAAGGTGAAGGCAGGGGCCATGCTGCAGGAGCCAATGCACCTTGCGCTCACCAGCGAAACATTTCCATCAGGAGTCGTTTCGCCGGCCTTGATGTTCAGGGATTCTTCCGCTGTGGCGAGCAGCGGGCCCGCTCCTTTGATGTAGCAGGCCGTGCCCAGGCACACCAAGCAGGTGTGCCTCCCAGGCGGCTTCAAAGTGAAAAAGTGATAAAAGGTTGCGACGCCGTAGGCCTGGCTCAAGGGTACGCGTAGCGAGGCCGCGACGAATTTAAGGGACTGCTTGTCGAGGTAGCCGAAGTATTCCTGGACGGTGTGAAGCGTCTCAATCAGGGCATCGCGGGCAAATCCGTGCCGCCTCATCGTGCCATTTACAATCCGCCAGCGCTTGTCGTCCGATGGGAGTGCAGGTTTCCTGGAGGTGATAGGCATAATTTCACCCAGAACGGGAAAGAAAGGATGATATAACACAATGACATTGGCCCAAAATAAATTTCTGGTCTTGATTTTCTTCCTTTCGGCTGCGGAAGGTGCTCTGCACCCCATTTGTACACGCGGCTAGCCTCGGTTTTGGAGTTGCCGATCTTCAGACCGGCCAGTGGGTTCATTTTGGGTTCAGTGAGTCTGCGCTGGCGGATTCCTGTCGCTGTTTGCATTCCGGTTCTGTTGCAGGCATTTCTCTTGCCGGATGCCCGCCAGAAGTCAGCGTTGGCTTGAGGCCCACGCCTATTCTGTTTCTTGCGTCACGATATGCACATCCACAGGTGGGGATTCCCTCAAAAAGCGGTGCACCGCTGACAAATACAGGTATTTCCGCCAATCGCGGATGGGCGCTCGTCCAAAGATAACCTGTGTGATATGCCTGGCGCGTACAAATTCGGCAATGGTGTCCGCCACGCTCTTTCCCTTTAGCCGCAGAACCTGTGCTCCCAGGTTCTCCGCGAACCGCAGATTTGCTTCCAGTACTTTCTGATCTTCCTGGTGCGAACCGATTTCACGCTCGACGTGCACCACGTAAAGCTCCGCGTCCATCCTTCTTGCCATGCGCGCGGCCCGCCCAATCAGGTACTGCCCCGCAGGGCTTCCCGAGATGCACACCGCGATCCGCTCCCGCACGCCCCAGTTTTCCCGGATGTCCTTTGCATCCATGTAGGACTCCAGGCTGCGGTCCACTTGTTCCGCCACCTGCCGCAACGCCAGTTCGCGCAAGGCAATCAGGTTCCCACGCCGGAAAAAATTCTTCAGCGACTGCTCGACTTTTTCATGGCTGTAAACATCGCCGCGCTTCATCCGGTTTTGCAGCGCTTCCGGCGTCAGGTCGACCATCACGGTTTCCGATGCGGAAAGCGGCACCCAGTCCGGAATCGTTTCCCGCACCGTTACGCCCGTAATCGCCCGCACCGTCGGCGCCAGGCTTTCAATGTGTTGAATGTTCAGTGTGGAAAGAACGTCGATCCTTGCCGCCAACAATTCCTGCACGTCTTCGTACCGCTTGCGGTGCTTGCTCCCGGGAATGTTGGTGTGCGCCAGCTCATCCACCAGCACCACGGCTGGCTTTCGTTCGAGGATTGCATCTACGTCCATCTCCTCGAACATCGTTCCCTTGTAGTCCAGTTGTTTCCGTTTGACCTGCTCCAGATGGCTAAGCAGTTCCTGAAGCGCCTTTCGCCCGTGGGTTTCCACGACCCCGACCACCACATCCTCGCCGCGGCTTTTCCGGCGGATGGCTTCGGTGAGCATGGTGTACGTCTTGCCCACACCGGGGGCATATCCCAGAAACAGCTTGAAGATTCCCCGCGTCTTCTGCGCCGGTGAAACTGTTTCCAGCCACTCCTCAGGTTTCTTTGGCAAGTTCGCTTTCTCTCCCCAGTCGGAATTCGTGCTGAGTTACAATACTTCCATGACGCGCTTGGTCGCCGGGCGCGGGATCGGCTTTGTGGCCGCCGCCATCCTGCTTGCCTCCATCACTTTCGGCTACAGCAAGATCCTTCACGTCAATCAGACCACGGTCGCGTTGTCTTTTCTTCTCGCGATTCTAGCAGTTTCCGCCGTCTGGGGCATGGCTGTCTCCGTCTTCATGTCCGTATCCGCCATGCTCCTTTTCAATTACTTCTTTCTTCCGCCTATTAGAACTTTTGCTATTGCCGACCCGCAAAACTGGGTCGCGCTTTTCGCCTTCCTCTGTACCGCCATCGTGGGCGGCCAGCTCTCCTCCCAAATTCGCAAGGAGGCCGACGCGGCCCACAGCCGCCGCCGCGAAGTCGAACGTCTCTACGCTTTCAGTCAGAAGCTGCTCGGGGAAGGCAACGTCATCCAGTTGATGAATGCCATTCCCGACTTTCTCGTCGATTGCTTTGGAGCCGGGGCCGCCGAGCTCTTTCTTCCTCAGAAGGACAAGTTTTACCGCTCCGGCTACGGTGCCGCTCAGGTGGACGAGGAACAGATGAAGACCGCCTTCCTCCGCGACGAAATCATCTCCGACAATGTCCGCGCCCTCTATTTCCTTCCCGTTCGTCTCGGTGTGAAGCCCATCGGCAGCCTTGGCATCTCCGGTGCCCGTCTTTCCCGCCAGACCCTGGAAGCTATCGGTTCCGTTGTGGCCATTGCCAGTGAGCGTGTCCGTGCCATCGAGCAGATCGGCGAAACCGAGGCCGAGCGTCAGGGCGAACGCCTCAAGTCCGCTCTCCTCGACTCCATCGCCCACGACTTTCGCACTCCCCTGACCGCCATCAAGGCCGCCGTCACCGATCTTCTTGGTTCCACCTCTCCCGAAAGTCCGCAGCAGCACGAGCTGCTCACCATCATCAACGAGGAGTGTGACCGCCTCAATCACCTCGTCGAAGAGGCCGGGGAAATGGCCAAGCTCGAAGCCGGCGAAATTCAGCTTCAACTCGAACCCGTCGCCGTCTCCTCGCTCATCGACATCGCCCTCCAGCACCTCAAAAAATCCTTGGGCAATCGTCAGATCCTTCTTCATATCAACGATAGCTTGCCGCCGGTCCTCGCCGATCGCAGCCGCACCAAGGACATTCTGGTCCAACTCATCGACAACGCCCATCTCTATTCCCCCAAAGACCAGCCCATCTCCATCTCCGCCGAACGCACGGGCGATTTTGTCACTTTCAGCGTTGCCGATCGCGGCCCCGGCATCGACTCATTCGAACAGGGTCTCATTTTCGACAAGTTCTATCGTGGCAGGGATCAGCGCTATCTGGTCCGTGGCACCGGAATGGGGCTTCCCATCGCCAAAGCCATCGTCGCCGCTCACGGTGGTACTATCGCGGTTACAAGCCAATTGGGCAGTGGCTCCGTTTTCTCTTTTACTCTTCCGGTGGCGCCTGTTGGGAGTGATTCTCGATGAATCCCTCGACCATCCTCGTTGTTGATGACGAACCGCAAATTCGCCGCGTCTTGCGCTCCACTCTTTCCTTCCGCGGCTATTCCATTAGTGAAGTCCCCACGGGCGAAGAGGCCGTTGAGCTTGTCAGCAAGCTCAAGCCAGACCTTATTCTTCTCGACGTGAATCTCCCGGGCCTGAGCGGCATCGAAACCTGCCGCGAAATCCGCCGTTCCAGCGATGCCCCCATCATTATGCTCACCGTTCGCAACGCCGAGCGCGACAAGGTCGTCGCTCTCGATGCCGGCGCCGATGACTATGTCACCAAGCCCTTCGGCATTGAGGAACTTCTCGCGCGCATTCGCGCCAATCTCCGCCGCCATCCTTCTCTGGACGCGCTTCCCCCCTTCATCTCCAAGGATTTGACCGTTGATTTCGAGCACCGCCGCGTCACTGTGGCAGGGGAAGAGGTACACTTGGCCCCAAAAGAGTTCGACGTGCTCCGCCACCTGATCGCCAATCTGGGCAAGCCGGTCACGCACCGCCGGCTGCTTCAGAGCGTCTGGGGACCCGAATATGGGGAGGAAACGGAAAATCTCCGCGTGGTGATCAATCAACTGCGCAAAAAGATCGAAAGGGATCCGTCCCAGCCCAAATTCATCCTGACGGAACCCTGGGTTGGCTATCGCTTCCACGCACCCAAAACGCCTGCACCGAGGCCGCCCGCACGCTCTTCCCGCTGATTTTGGGGTGTGGCTTGTCCTGTTTACTGCCCCATGTACTTGTCTCGCCTCACGTTGAGGCGCGGTGCGTCGCGCTTTACCGTTTCAGCGGTGCGGCCTCATCCAAATCCAAATTCAGTTCCAGAACATTGACTCTTGCTTCACCTAAAATTCCGAACTTCCGCAGCTCTGTGTGCCTCGCCACGATCCGCCGCAACTCATCCGCGCTGATCCCCCGGGCTTTCGCTACGCGGACCACCTGAAATTCGGCTGCGGCCGGCGAAATGTCCGGATCCAACCCTGACCCCGATGCCGTCACCAGGTCCGCAGGTATCGGCGCTCCCGGGTTTTCCTGCTGTAACTTCGCCACATCCTGCTGCACTCGGGTAATCAGCGACTGATTCGTCGGCCCAAGGTTGGATCCACTCGACGCTGTTGGATCGTATCCGTTCCCCGCCGCTGATGGCCTGGAATGAAAATATTTTTCTCCCAAAAATGCTTGCCCAATCAGTCGCGATCCCACCACCTCTCCATTCTTCACGATCAGGCTGCCATTGGCCTGTTTCGGGAAAATCCACTGGCTGATCCCCGTCACCGCTAAGGGATACACCAGCCCAAAAACCACCGTGGTTATTAGAGTGAACCGAATCGCAACAGCCAGATTTTTCCTCATCTCTTCCTCTACGCCAAATGCATCCATCCAACCAGCACATCGATCAACTTGATCCCCAGAAACGGCGCGATCACCCCGCCCAGCCCATAAATGAACATGTTCCTTCTCAGCAGCGCTGCTGCCCCTAGCGGCCGGTACTTCACTCCGCGCAACGCCAACGGGATGAGCGCAATGATGATCAGCGCGTTGAAAATCACCGCCGATAAAATCGCCGACTCCGGCGTCCGCAATTTCATGACGTTCAACACGCCCAGGAGTGGGAATGTTCCTGCAAACATCGCGGGAATGATTGCAAAATACTTCGCCACATCGTTTGCCACCGAGAAGGTGGTCAGCGACCCGCGCGTGATCAGCAACTGTTTCCCGATCTCCACGATCTCGATCAGCTTCGTCGGATTGGAGTCCAGGTCCACCATGTTGCCGGCTTCCTTCGCTGCCTGCGTGCCCGTATTCATGGCCACGCCCACGTCCGCCTGCGCCAGCGCCGGAGCGTCGTTGGTCCCGTCCCCGGTCATGGCCACCAGTTTTCCCTTGGCTTGCTCGCTCCGGATCAAGGCCATCTTGTCTTCCGGCTTCGCTTCCGCGAGAAAATCGTCTACGCCGGCCTGCCGTGCGATCGCCGCCGCAGTCAGGGGATTGTCGCCGGTGATCATCATGGTTCGAATTCCCATGGCGCGCAGGTGATCGAAGCGCTCTTGAATCCCGCCCTTCACGATGTCGGTCAGCTCGATTGTCCCGTATACCCGGTGATTCATCGCCACCAGCAGCGGCGTCCCTCCCGACCTCGCGATCCGCTCCACGCTCTCCTGAATCTCCCCCGGCACGGTTTGCCCTTTTTCCGCCACGTACCGCGAGATCGCGTCGGGTGCGCCCTTGCGAATTTCGGTGTGATCCATATCCACGCCCGACATCCGCGTCTGCGCGCTAAAAGGAATAAAGGTCGGATTGTGCGGCGCCAGTTCGCGTCCCCGTAAACCGTATTTCTCCTTCGCCAGCACCACGATCGAGCGCCCCTCCGGCGTCTCATCTGCGAACGAGGCCAACTGCGCCGCGCTTGCCAGCTCCCCTTCGGTTACTTCGGGCGCGGGGTGAAACGCCGTCGCCTGTCGATTCCCCAATGTGATCGTCCCCGTCTTGTCCAACAGCAGCACATCCACGTCGCCCGCCGCTTCCACCGCCCGCCCGGACATCGCAATCACGTTTCGTTGAATCAGCCGGTCCATCCCCGCGATTCCGATCGCCGAAAGCAGCCCGCCAATCGTCGTCGGGATCAGGCACACCAACAGCGACACCAGTGCAAACACATTCTGTGGCGCTCCGGAATAAATCGCGAACGGTTGCAGGGTCACCACCGCCAAAAGAAAAATAATGGTCAATCCCGCCAACAGAATATTCAGCGCGATTTCGTTCGGTGTTTTTTGCCGCGAAGCGCCCTCCACCAGCGAGATCATCCGGTCCAGGAAAGTCTCGCCGGGATTCGAGGTGATCCGCACTTTGATTTCGTCCGACAGCACCCGCGTCCCGCCCGTTACCGCCGATCGGTCCCCGCCCGATTCCCGGATTACGGGCGCCGATTCTCCCGTGATCGCCGATTCATCCACGGAAGCCACTCCCTCAATCACCTCGCCGTCGCCCGGAACAAATTCGCCGGCCGCCACCAGCACCACGTCTCCCGATCGCAGCTTCGAGCTGGCCAAAATCTCGGTTGTTCCGTTCTCGAGCAACTTCCGAGCCTCGGTTTCCGCCCGTGCCTTGCGCAACGTCTCGGCTTGCGCTTTCCCTCGACCTTCCGCCATGGCCTCCGCAAAATTGGCGAACAGCACCGTGAACCAGAGCCACAGCGTAATCTGCAACCCAAACCAGTACCCGCCGATATGCCGCACCAGATTTGCCGCCAGCACCACCATCGTAATCACCGCGCCCACTTCCACCACAAACATCACCGGGTTCTTCGCCAGGACTCGCGGATTCAATTTCCAGAACGATTCCACGATGGCGTGCTTCAATATCTTCCGGTCGGTGAGCGAAGTGCTTTTGGGCTGAGCCGTTATCATCTTGTCCTCAAAACGCCTTTCCCGCATTCATGAGCAGGTGCTCCAAAATTGGCCCCAGGCTCAGCGCAGGGAAGAAAGTCAGCGCGCCAACAATCAGAATCACGCAGATCAGCAATACGCTGAACAACGGCCCCGTCACCGGAAAGGTGCCCAGCGACTCCGGTACCTGCTTTTTCGCTGCAAGATTTCCCGCGATTGCCAGGATCGGGATGATCATGAAAAAGCGGCCCAACAGCATCGCCACACCCATGCTGGAGTTGTACCAGAGCGTATTCGTGTTCAACCCCGCAAACGCCGAGCCGTTATTCCCCACCGCCGACGTGTACGCATAGAGAATCTGCGACAGCCCGTGCGCTCCGGGGTTGCTGATACCCGCCGTTCCGGCTTTCGACACGACGGCAATCGCCGAAAAGATCAGGATGGTCAGCGAAGTGATGAGAATTGCAAGCACTGCCATCTTAACGTCGAACGATTCGATCTTCTTCCCCAGGTACTCCGGCGTCCGCCCCACCATGAGCCCGGCGATGAACACCGCAATGATCACAAAGACGAGCATGCCATACATGCCCGCGCCAACTCCCCCGAAAATCACTTCACCCAGCATGATGTTGATCAGCGGAACCATGCCCCCCAGCGGCGTCAGAGAATCGTGCATGTTGTTCACCGCTCCACAGCTCGCGTCCGTGGTCACCGTCGTGAACAGCGACGAATTGGCGATCCCGAAGCGCACCTCTTTGCCTTCCATGTTTCCGCCGGCTTGCACCTCGCTCGCTCTTGTATCCACCCCCTTCAAGAGCGGATTCCCGCGGGCTTCGGCGGCATAGACCACGACGACTCCGGCTAGACACAGCGCCGCCATTGCGCTCCACACCGCCCACCCATGGCGCCTTGAACGCGTCATCCGCCCCAGCGTGTACGTCAAGCCGGACGGAATCGCAAGGATCATCAACATCTGCACAAAATTTGTCAGCGGTGTTGGATTCTCAAACGGATGCGCACTGTTCGCGCCGAAGAATCCTCCGCCGTTCGTGCCGTACATCTTGATGACTTCTTGTGACGCCACCGGTCCCTGCGCAATCACCTGTGTTGTCACCGTGTCCCGCTTCACGCTGCCGTCGGCGTTCTTCGTTTCGACAACCTGCGGCTCCACCACCTTCGCCGTGGTGTAGGGGCGCAAATTCTGGATCATTCCCTGCGACACGAAGAAGAGCGCCCCGGCCAGGCTCACCGGGAGCAGCACCCACAGGAATGCGCGCGTCGTGTCCACCCAGAAATTTCCAATGGTCTTGGATTCCCGGCGCGCCACTCCGCGAATCAACGCAATCGCCAGCGCGATGCCCACGGCCGCCGAGGCAAAGTTGTGGTAGGCCAACCCCGCCATCTGCGTCAGATAGCTCATCGTCGACTCGCCCGAATACGACTGCCAGTTGGTATTGGTGGTGAACGATGCTGCTGTGTTCCACGCCAGGTCGGGAGCCACGTTGGCCATCTTTTGTGGATTCCATGGCAACCACTGCTGCAACCGCTCCATCCCGTACAGCAGGACCAGTGAGACGCCGCTGAACAGGAGCATCGCTACGCCATACTCCCTCCAGCCCATCTCCCGCTTTTCATCGACTCCACCGACTCGGTAAATCAGCCGCTCAATCGGCCGCAAGACAAAATCCAGAAATGTGCCTTTCCGTTCAAACACCCGGTAAAGAAACACTCCCATCGGCTTCGTCACCAGCAGCACAGCGGCGAAATAGATGAAGATCTGGAACCATCCGTTCCCCGTCATAGCTAGAATTTCTCCGGTTTCAACAACGCGTACAACAGGTACCCGCACAATAGAATTGAAATCAGGATCAGAAGGATATTTCCCAGCATGGTGGCAGCCTTTACCTTAGACGCTCGCAACCCTTCAGGTACAAAATTCCCAGCCCAAAAAATACTATGGTGCACAGCACAAAAATCAAATCGCTCATGCGAGACTCCCTGGAGCTTCGCTAAGTCTACTCGCCTGCCCTAAGAGAATAATCAGTCCGACATTAAGGAACCATAAGCTCCCCCGAGGTGGGAACTTGCCCTCAATCAGCGGGGGTTTCTCTCTTCATTCTTCCATACAGCACGAGCTTTCATTCTAGCCTCTTGCCGAATCATCCGCTCTCGTTGCCCATTTTCGTCCGCTTGTCCCCTCATTCATCTTGTGCCACACTCGCTTTCCAATGCCATCGTCCCCCACCTCTCCTCCTCAATCCAGTTCAAGGAATCAATGGCTCCTCCTCCATCTGAGCTTCATTCTCATCGGTGTCATCACCACTTTGCTCGGCCCGATCCTGCCTTTCTTCTGCCGGCATTGGTCACTCACCGATGCCCAGGCCGGCTTTTTCTTCACCGCGCAATATTTCGGCAGCGTCCTCGGGGTAGCTCTCACCAGCTTCTTTCTGCCCCGCTTTGGCTTTTCCAAGGTCTCCGCTGCAGGCTTCGTGGGCTTTCTGCTTGGTTTTGCTTTCTTGGGCCTCGGCCCTTGGGTGCTCTCTTCCTTCCTGGTGGGAATCATAGGCCTTGGCTACGGCCTTCTCAATCCGGCCATTAACCTGCGCGCCACGCAGCTTCCCTCGAAAAGCACAGCCGCCGCCGTCACGTTCCTGAATTTTTCCTGGAGCATCGGCGCGGTTCTCTGTCCCTTCCTCGTTGGCTTCCTCATCCCTTCCATCGGCCTGCGCGGCTTCTCTGTGACGCTCGCGGTCTGCTCACTTGTCCTCGTCGCGCTTCATCTTTCCTTGCGTTCTACGCCTGCTGCTGGCAACCAGGTCCGTGCCACTCATTCTGTGGCGGAATGGCTCGCCCATCTTCACCAGCCACGGGCTGTTCCTCTCCTGCTGCTCTTCTTTCTTTATGTCGGTGTCGAGGTGGCTCTCGGCGGCTGGGTCGCCAGTTTCGAGAAGCGCCTGCCGGGAATGAGCACGCTCACCTTGGTTATCGCTCCCTCGGTTTTTTACGGGTCTCTACTTTTCGGCCGCGGCGTTGCCCCGCTCGCTCTTCGCCATGTTTCCCAGGTCTTGATTTCCACGGGTGGCCTGCTCCTGGCAACTACAGGCGCTTGTGTTATTGCCCTCTCGAACTCGCCCCACACCCTCTACTTGGGCGCCGCCATCGCCGGATTTGGCTTGGCTCCGCAATATCCCATCTTCGTTACTTGGCTCGCGGCAATCTTCCGTGATGACTCCACTTGGATCGGGGCTCTCTTCTTTGGTGCCGGGGGACTCGGCGGCGGCGCGCTCCCGTGGCTTGTCGGCATCGTGTCTTCCGGCACCAATTCTCTCCGGGCCGGGCTCTGCATCCCTCTTGCCGTAAGCTTCCTCATGATCTTCCTAGCGCTGCAGGCGCGCCCCCGCGCCGTAGCTGCTTGAGCCCCGCGCAGCCCCGAAACATTCAAGCCAACTGGTTCCCCCGTCCTTCCGTGCCGGGTGGACCCACGCTGTTCCGTTTTTTGTGCGGGCATCCTCGCCAAGGCGAAGAGCGGCGTTCCCTCGGGCCTAGGGGTAAGGGGGTAAGGATGGAGGGAGAGGCTAGGAGAGGAAGAGTGACCTGGGCGAGGGAAGTCGCAGCATGGAGACAAACGAATGCTTTCTGCAGGCCAGCACATCCTATGCAGTACAGTGAACTATTTCTGAACAGAGAGGGAATGAAGACAGGGATAGCCTTCTGCATCAAGCAGGCGTTGGATCGCCTTTTGGGTGATGTTGACTCCAAACCGGCGCCCTCAAAGGTGAAGGGTGCGGCAGCCGAAATTGTTCCAGGAATTAACCTGTCGGCCACCCGGTCGGGTGGGGCGACACTTGTTCGCTGGCGATTGGCGATCACAGCCACTCGTCGAGGAAGAACAAGCATCGCCCCTAGTTTTTAGTGTTGCCACCATATGGAAAGGCCAACGGAAGAGGCCGGGGGAGCGGCGGCGGTGCTGTAGATGCCGTCGGCTTCGTCACCGGGAATCATTACGACGGTGCCGTAGCCATAGATTTGATCGCCCCAACTGCCCCAGAAGCGTTCCCACTGGTAGGAGCCGGAGCCGTTGGTGGCGGCGAACCAGGAATCGAGGATGCGATAATTCCCGGCAATGTTTTTGGCGAACCCATAGGAGATATCGTCATCAATGTACATTTCGGTGCGGAAGCCGACGGCTTGGCGGAGGCCCTTGAAGATTCTCCACCAGGGGTCGGGCCAATTGGAGCGGTCGGGCGGCGCGGGAATAATGGAGCAACCCTTGAGGATGAGAAAGCGCATGCTGCTGGAAGGGAGGTTCCCGTAACCGGGCTGAGAGGAGGAATCCAGATTGACGACGTCGCAGCAATTGCTGCGGGTGGTAAAGAGCCAGGTGTTGCCATGGCCTTCCATGAGGGTGACGTTCCAGCGGTTCACGAAACTGTTATCGGAGGTGGTCCAGAAGGCCGGCTCATCCCAGTAGTAGTCGCCAAAGGTGAACGCGGGGAAACCGGAAGGATGGCCGTCATTCAAGCCTTGCGCGAATTCATTGGCGTCGTCCACCCAGTCCCAGGAATCCTGACGCACGACGTAACGGCCGACGGTGGGATCATCGGCGGCGATATTCGTTGGCGGAATGGGATTGGCGGCAGCCGCTTTCTCGGTGGGGAGCACAGACGGCGGTGCCTTCGCGGCGATGGGCTCGGGGGTATTTTTCGCGGCGGCAACCAGACCGGTGAGGAAGGATTTGCCGTTGACGCCGGGGGCATCAATTTGCACGGTGAAGAAATAGGCGGGCTGGACGAATTCCTTGTCCGCGCTGTAGTAGATGAGATGCAACTTTCCGGCCGTGGCGTTCACCTGGCCCTGAATCCGCTGCTTCAACTGGCTTTCCACCTCGGCGTAAACTTCCTGGTCGGATTTGAACTGCGGTTCGATGGCGGCGGCCGAGAGCTGGTTCCACGTACGGGTGAAACCCACGACGCTTCCCTGGTGGCCCAGATCCACGACAATCTGAGAACCATTGCCCAGTACAGGTTTTTCGGCAATCGTGCGTTGGAAGAGAACCGTTTGACCGACGTCGCTGACCACGGCCTGCCCGCCTTGATGGAGTTCGGCGCGGCTAAGGGTGACCAGATGTTGGGGAGTCGTGACGCTCACGTCCTTCACGATGAGCTGATTTTGTTCGATGAAGTTCTGAGCCAGGCGGAAGGCATTTTCCTTGGTCACCAGTTGCGGTTTGCCGAGCGCCACTTCATTCCAGTTGGGCAGAAGGATCATATGGCCGCGTACCTTATCGGTTTGCAGGCGCGCGATGCCGGTTTTTTCTTCCGCCAGAACGCTCAGGTTCTCCGCGGGCGTGGGTTTGACGGTAAGTTTGAGTGCCGTTTGGAACTTGGCAACCGTTTCGGCGCGGACGGGCAAGCGCTGGATTTTGTAAAAGGTCATGCCCTTGGGGGATTCGAGCGGCGACTGCTCAATCTTGAATTGCGGTTCTCCCGCGAGCATCGGAGCCCGGGGAGGGACGGGGCCTTTCGTTGCCGCTTCGAACCGCGGTGGGCGGAACGAAAACACAGCGAATGCAGCGAGGGTGAAGAACAAGCACGACAAACCTAGGCGTGTAAATCTGCTTTTCATGGGACAATGCTCCTTTCCGAGCGATGAAAGCGGAACAAATGCTCTCGAACGAGAACGCAGGGGGGCGCCTGGGAGGGGAGGGAGCCACGAACGCGCACGCATTTTTGCCCGAGAGCAGGGCAATCGTGCACACTCTCTTACTCTTGATCATAACGATGTGTCAAGTGATTTTCTTTGCACAGGGCTGCGCGCGCAATCCTGACACCGGCGCGCGGCTGCACCCGCCCACTCACCTCGAGTCTTCGGCAAGCGATGGAAGCGTGCATCTCTCCTGGACGGCAACGGATTCGACCAGCGAGGCGGAGTACAACGTATATGAATCGAGCGGGCCAGACGGCCGCCGCGAGAAGAGACTGACCACGCGCGCGACTGAATGCGAAATCCCCATTGCTGCGAATGGCAAGCGAGTTCGGTACTTTTGCGTGACGGCAACGCTCAATGGCGCCGCGGAAAGCCCGTGCTCAAATCAAACAGCCGCGGAGTTTTCCCCCTCGCCCTCGTCTCCGTAAGTCTGTCAATATAAAACGTAATCACATTTAATAAGTGGTATTGCAAGAAGCGATGAGTATTCTCACTGCAAGCGTTCTCATTTCTGCCGGGTTGGCGGGTGCGCAGCCCTAAGTTCCAAACACCCTGAGACTGACGACGGTAGGACCGCAGGTTCAGAGTTACACGAATTTAGATATTGACGCCCCAGAAGGAGGCGTCCGGCTCTACGAAGGCGATGCCGGTGTCCCAAGCCTCGTGGCCGCGCCAGACCACGACTCCTCGGGCGCAGCGGCCGGTTTCGGGAAGGACCAGCTGCACCTCTCGATGCAGCGGAATGTCCGCACCCACAACGGCCATGCAGCCGGAGTGGCTGACGTCCACGGTGATGGCGTTGGCGCAGCAACGTTTGCCGCCTTCCTCCCATTCGAGCAGAAAGCACCGGCTAGCCACGGCGCGTTTGTGCGAACGCATCTTTACCCAGCGCTCTTCGAGTTGCCGGGCCTGAGTGGTGGAAAGTTCCAATGTTGAAGCGGACATTAGAAACCTCGGGGGAAAAGATCGCTTCCGTTGAGAAGAGCAAGTGTAACCCTAATCTGGCGCGAACGACATGTCAATGGTACTGCGACAAAAAATGATCCGGCTTCCCGCCGGAAATCGGGCCTGGCCGCACGCCAATAGAGCAAGGTGGGCCGTTACTGCGGGAGTCAGGACTTATCGAGAGGCGGGACTTGCGGCGAGCGAGGATCCTCCCGCAGGCGGGAGAGAAGCTGGCTCAATTGCGGGGCATCCTGCGAAGAGACCGAACTGATTTTCATGCCCAGGCCGCGGCCGGGATCGGCATGGCGCACGACCGCTTCGGCTCGGATCGGTCCTTCCTGAACGAGAAAGTGGAGACGCAGCAACTCGCCCTCGCGCTTCCGCGCACGGGTCTCAAGGAAAAGACCGGAAGGGCCGAGATCGCGGACGCGGGAAATATCGGATAAAGGATGAGACTCCCAGTAGACCCACACATCATGGGCGAGGGAGATGCGGAACGTTCGCCTGCGGGAGGGGCCGGTTGTAACTTGCATCGAACTCACCGTCTTCACCCAAGAGCGCAAGAAGTGTTCTCTGGGGCCTGACTACGGCCCTACCAGCACAGGGCCGAAATTCTCGCAGAAGGGTGAATTGCAAGTCAACACAAAATTACGGGTGGATGAGAGAATTAGCCGGCCGGACTGGTGCCTGCACAAGCAAGCACGATGGCCTGTCTTCCGAGGTTTTCTGCCGCTGGGGAATAGTTCCCCGATGGTATTCGAGGAGTTGAGGAGTTACGGATCGCGAAAAGTGCCTTCGGACAGGTTCCCTTCGAAAGCAATGCTTCCGCAAAAGATAGTTGCGGTCTTGCTCGGAGAGAGCGAGAATTCCAGCGTATAGACCGGTCTTGTCCCCCCGGTCAAACCACAATGCGGTGAACGTGAGTAGATGCAAGTGAGTGGTCCAGCCCGGGGGCCCTCGTACGAATGGCGCAGAGCGTTTTTCTGCGGACTTCTCCTTCTCTTATTGTTTGCGACGTTCACCCATGGCCAGGATTTGGCGGAGGCTGCGCGACAGGAGCGTGCGCGCAAAGCCACGCAGCCGAAAGCTCCGCAGCATGTGTACACCAATGAAGACTTGAACCGGCAGAAAATCCTTACCCCAGAAGATCAAGCCCGGGCGGAAGCGCGAAGGCAGCAGCCGGATGCGGCACCCACGGAACAGAACGCCCAACAACTGCCCAGTGAAGCCAGCCCGCAAGCGGAATCTCTTGGCGAGGTCGCGCGGCGCTACCGGCAGGAGAAGGCGGCGCGCGCAGCCGAGCAAGCGGCGAAAAAGAATTTCACGCCATTCCCTTACAAAGTTCCCGAGGATTCTTTTGCGGTTCCGAAACGCGGAGTCGCACCACGGGCTGTAAATTCGCCAGGATTGGATTCGAGCAGGCGGACAACGCCGATGTCCTTGTTGGCACCGCATTCTTCGTCGCGCGGAAACGGACCGCGTGCGCGGATTTCTCCGTTCCAGCCACGGCCGCTCGTGGTGCCACCTGCTGAACCCCCTGTTGTATCTAAGATCGAACCTCGGTCACTTGGTGTTGTGCGCTCGGCACCGGTGAATCCTCTGTCTTCCCGGGAAAGGGCTGGCATGCAACGCGTCCAGGTCCAGCGAGGCGAGAGCTGGTGGAAGCTGGCGAAGCGCTACCTGGGAAGCGGCGCGCAGTGGCCAGAGCTGAGAAGGCTGAATGCGGAAGTGAATGGGCCGCCGGAATTGCTGAAGCTGGGAACCATTGTGCTGGTTCCGGAAAATGGGAAGATGCGCGAAGGCTCAACCAAACGGAGCATCACGGTGAAGAAGGGCGATTCGCTGTGGTCGCTCGCGCGCGAATATTTTGGCCGCGGCAGCGCGTGGCCGTGCCTGGCAAACGCCAATCCGCAAATTTTGAATTACACCTACATGAGGATCGGGGCGCCATTGCAACTGCCTGCCGGTGAGGCGCTCGAGTCCTGCCGAAGCGGAAAAATCCACAAACTCCAGAAATAAAACCTCCAGCGCACGGGTCGCCCGCCGAGTGCCGTTCCGACTCATTGCCGATCACACAAAAGCGGGCGGCGCACGTCTGGCCCAGACAATAGCCACATCAGAGATTTCGCCAGAACAGCTTGGAACTGCACCAGCAGGAGAAAGTTGCAACGCCACAAGCTAGAACGCCACGAATAGCTGCGGAAAAAACAAATTCCAAAACTCTTGGTCACCCATGGGGGATAGTGCGTCCCGACGATTCGAAGAATTCTTCAGGCCACCGGAAGGCACCCGGAAGAAATCGTTTAGGCGGCAGCGCCGGTCGTATGTGGCCGTGCATCGGGGTCGCCGCCGTCGCGCTTAAGGTAACGGTAGAGGCTTGTGCGGCCGATGCCGAGAATCTGTGCCGCGCGAAGGCGGTTGCCGTTGCACATCTGAAGAACTTTCTGGATGTGGACCTTGCGGACCTCGTCGAGAGAGAGCGGCTGCCAGTCTTCATCACCGGGAAGCCGCGGAGAGCGGTGCTGGAGATGTTCGGGGAGGTCGCTGAGGTCGATGAAATCACCCGTGGCCGTAATGCAGGCGGTGGAGATGACATTTTCGAGTTCTCGGACATTGCCGGGCCAGGGGTGCTGGAGGAGGACCGTCTGGGCGCGGCGGGTGAGGCCAGCGATCTCTTTGCCGTAAGCCTCGTTGTATTTCTTGAGGAAGAACTGGACGAGAAGCGGAATGTCCTCGAGCCGCTCGGAGAGCGAAGGGATGCGGATCTGGATCGAGCTGAGACGGTAATAGAGATCTTCGCGGAAGCGGCCGGCGAGGACTTCGGCTCGGAGGTCGCGGTTGGTGGCGGCAATGAGACGGACGTTGACCTGCTTGACCTCCGGCGAGCCGACACGCTGGATTTCGCGGTTCTGGATAACGCGAAGAAGTTTGGCCTGCATGACCAGAGAAGTTTCGCCCACCTCATCGAGGAACACGGTACCGCCGTTGGCGTATTCAAAGAGGCCCGGACGAGTGTCCGTGGCGCCGGTGAAGGAGCCACGGACATGGCCGAAGAGCTGGCTCTCAAGGAGGGTATCGACCAGAGCGGAACAGTTGCAAACCGCCAGGCGTTGCTGGCTGACAGGGCTGATTTGGTGGATGGCGCGGGCAACGAGCTCTTTGCCCGACCCGGTGTGGCCTACGAGGAGAACGTTGGTGTAATGACGCGCCACTTTGCGGGCGAAATCGAAGACTTCGAGCATGGCCGGGCTTTTGCCGATGATGCCGTGAAATTCGAGGTCCTTGAGGAGTTGCTCTTCCAGGGCGCGAACACGGCGGCGCTGGTCGTAGAGCGAGGCGACGTCATCGAGTGTGCGTTTGAGGCGAATTTGGTCGATCGGCCTGGGAAGAAAATCGGAGGCCCCGCGGCGGATGGCCTCGAGAGCGGCTTCCAGGGTGTATTCGGCGGTCATCAGAATCACGTGAATCCCGGGGTCGCAGCGGAGAGCGCGGGCCAGGAATTCGTAGGGATCGTGGGTGTCCAGATGAATGCTGGCAAAGACCAAGCGGCAGCGGCCGACACGAATCAGGCGTAAAGCCTCTTCGGGATCGGTCGTGGAGATAGGCTCATAGCCCATGTCCGAGATCAGCGTGGTGAGCGAGTCGCGCTCGGCAGGGTCATCGTCAAAGATGCACGGCGTCAGGGAAGTGCGGGGGGTGGAAACTTCGATGGGTTTATAGGTTGTGTAGGCCATGACAGAGGCATAGGCAACAAGTGTGCCAAAAGGGACGAAGAATGTTTCGAGAAGGCAAGCTGCGACTAAGGAAGAACTCACGGATAATACGATTGTGGTAAGTGAAGTAGCAACATGGTTATAGGAGGAAGGGACAAAAATCAACGGGGAGCGGGAAGGGTAGGAATGTGGCGATTCAGGAAAGATAAGCCGTGGAAATTGATTCCAAAACGGGCCCTTGTGCCGAATTGAAAGGGAAGGGTTCTCTAATTTACGGGGTTGAATTCGCTGCTATACCGCGGATGAACAGTATCGAGGCGGAACTGATGATGGCCTTCCGGATTGCAGCCAATGAATTCGACGCGATAAGCGACCGGAGGAGACTGGCGGAGACCGTTGGCCTGAAGCACGCGGACGAAGACCATGGCACCGTCGGGGAGCATGTGCTGCAGGGAAATATGTTTGCCGGCGAAATCGTCCCAGGCGAGATCGGATTTTTCGACAAAGAAGGTTTCGTCTTCATCCCAGCCAGAGACCTCGACGCGAAAACGATCGGTACCGGCGAGAGTTTCCAAAACGGACATGGTCACCTCGACAAGAGGGAGAGCAGGTTTCAGGCCAGGGAAGGAAGAGGAAGGCATTGAAAAACTGCGGGTTAGAGAAGGAAGTGGACAAGAGGTGTACAAGGGGTGACAAACCCCGGGCAAGTTGTGCCAGAGTGAAGCAAAGTTACAGACGATTAAGAATCATGGCTAAAAGAGAATTCTCATCGCCAGAACCTGGACGTATGGATAGATCTGGCGAAACAGAATGAGGCCGATGAGGAGACCGGCCATCGCGAAGCTATTGCCGCGGACCCAATCGAGATAACGCTGGGCGCGATTTTCGGACATGAAAATCATGATACCGGTGCTGCCGTCGAGAGGTGGAACGGGGAGGAGATTGAAGGTTCCCAGGAGCAGATTGAGAGAGAAGACAACAGTCAGGGCAACGGCCAAGAAACTGGATGTGCCGGTTACGGGATCGCGATGGAACAGTTCGAGGGAGCGGCCAACACGAATAACGAAGGCGGCGAGAAGCATGAGGCTGAAATTGGCGGCGGGACCCGCGAGGGCCATCCAGGCGGCGCGGCGCGGGTGGCGTCGCTCCCAGAGTGGATCGTAGGGAGCCGTGGCCCAGCCAATCATGCCCCCGGACAAAAGGAAGCTGGCGATGGGGAAAACCACCATGCCGAAGGGCGAGCGCCGAATGTGAGGAATGGGATTGAGCGAGACTTGACCGCCAAGAGCGGCAGTGCTGTCTCCACCGAGTTTGGCGACAAGGGCATGAGCGGCTTCATGACAGGTGGTGGAAAACAGAAACACCACATAGGAAATGAAGCCTATAACCAGCATTTCCGGGGAGAGATTATTCATTAGGAAAATAGGTTAGGTTTTCTAGGGGCCGAAAGCAAGCGGCCACGGGTAGACAGATCGGGCGAACGAAGAGTCGGGAGACTTCGTTCTCTCGAAATGGGTGCGGGTCTGGGGCAGAAGGAGACAAATAAGGTTAAGAGCGCAGCGCGAACAAATGGAAAGTAGGCCGAAAGAGTGACACCGCGAGGGCGCGAGGCATCTCTGTGAGAATCTGCAGGCATAGAGTGTCTTGACTCAGAACCATGTGGAAATTGGGAAGGAGGAGGTCGGAATGGGACTTCCGCTTTCACAGGCTCCGGAGTATTATGCAGATAACGCGTGTGTTGGCACCTATTTTGGGCGAGCGGAGCAAGTGGGAATTGAGGTCCAGCGATGAAGGCCTGTTTGCTTCGCACGCCCGCGAAAATCGAAGAAAATCCGCTTGAATATGGGGAATTTGCCGAACCGAAACCGGGCGCCGGAGAGGTATTGGTGCGCGTGCAGGTGTGCGGCGTCTGCCGCACGGACCTTCATGTGATCGAAGGGGAATTGCCACCCAAGAAATCGCCCGTAATCCCAGGGCACCAGGTGGTGGGAATGGTGGAGCAAGCGGGAGAGGGCGCAAGGCGATTTTCGAAGGGTGCGCGCGTGGGCATCGCCTGGCTGCACAAAGCCGATGGAACGTGCGAATACTGCCGGCGCGGAGAAGAGAATCTGTGCGATGCGCCGTTGTTTACCGGTTACAGCGTAAATGGCGGCTATGCGGAATTGATCGTAGCGCCGGAAACATTCGTTTATCCGATTCCAGAAGGATTCCCGGATGAGCAGGCGGCGCCGCTGCTCTGCGCCGGGATCATCGGGTACCGCTGCCTCAAAATGGCCGAAGTGGCGCGAGGAGCGAAGCTTGGATTCTATGGATTTGGCGCCGCGGCACACGTGGCAATTCAGGTGGCGAAACACTGGGGCGTGGACGTGTATGCCGCGACGCGCGACCTGAGACACCAGAGGCTTGCGATGGAACTGGGGGCGAAATGGGCTGGTGGAACGGTGGATACGCCGCCGGCGAAGTTGGATGCGGCGATAGTGTTCGCGCCCGCAGGCGAGATCGTGCCTGAAGCGTTGAAGGCCCTGCGGAAGGGAGGGCGACTCATCCTGGGCGGAATCCACATGAGCGCCATCCCCTCTTTCGCGTATGATCTGCTGTACCAGGAACGGATGATCCGCAGCGTCGCGAACAATACGCGGCGGGATGGGGAAGAGTTCTTGGCCCTGGCGGCCGAGATTCCGATTCGCACCCGCGTGCAGGTCTATCCGCTCAGCGAGGCAAATCGCGCATTGAACGCGCTGAAGAATGACGCAATAACCGGGGCTGCGGTGTTGCGGGTGCACACCTGAAAATTGCCGTGGAACGAAGATCTTGACCAATGCTGCACTTTCTTTCGGGATGGGGCGCGAGGAAGAGCAGTCATAGCACCTTGTGCGGACGCGGATGTTGTGCAAACATTTGGCTGTGTGATTTCTCATCGCATTGGGGTATATCACGCAGGCAACGTCCAACTGTTAGCGTAAGGCGTGTCCGTGGTCACAAATTTGGGGACTCGTAAGTCGCACTGGGTGAAGAGGTTGAAAGGGGAGTGTCAATTCCTGACCGTCTGGGTCAGTTCGGCACTACGGGTGCAAACGGCAACAACGCATTTTGGGGCCACTGAATTAGCCCATCCCTCGTTCGGGAAGGCTGGAAATGGCTGGGGCTTCGTCAAGAATCGGTATCGGACAGACCCGATGGACCCGCCGGCAGGTGAACTTGCACAGTTCCCGGAGCAAATGAGATTGGATTGAGCGAATGTCTCTGTGGCTGAGGCCAGCAGGGAGAATGGGTATGACGGTGAAAACAATCAATCGCTCCCACCGGATCGTATATCTGGTCATGCTGCTGGTGTTTGCCGTGGCGCTGACAACAGCGCTGGTGCTGGCAGGCGAGCGAAAAGCTGGTGGAAGCAAGACAAGTACCCTACAGACGAACACCGTCCCCGTGGTGAGTGCCGTTTGCCTGTGGGGGATGAGTGATGTGTGAACTCCAGGCCCGTTCCATAAGACATAACCGAATCGCGCTGGGACTGTTAATCGTTGTTCTCCTCCTTGCAGCGCCAATTCATGCGGACATTCATCCGGTACCCCTCGAAAAGAACACGGATTCGGCGAAGTGTCTGGAATGCCACGCGGACAAAGCAAAAGGGAAGTCCGTACACACGGCGATTGCGACGGGATGCACCGGTTGCCACGAAATCCGGGTGAACCGGGACGTGACGCGCGTGAAGCTGATCACGACCACAGCGTACGGGCTCTGCTTGACCTGCCACAAAGATAAGAACGCCGCGGAAATCAAGGGCACGGTTCACAAGCCGGCGGTGCGGGATTGCCTGAAGTGCCATGATCCGCACGAATCAGACAACAAATACCAGTTACTGAAGCCGACGTCCGGGGATGCGAAAGAAAATCTGTGCCTGAGCTGCCATAAGACCGGGGAAAACGTACCGGAAAAGGGCAGCCGGCACGTTGCGCTCGATATGGGGTGCGAGACCTGCCATGTGACGCACAAGACAGGCGAGGCGGGCAAGTTGGACTATGACTTCCATTTGACCAAGAGCCCGCCGGCGTTGTGCCTGGACTGCCACGATGCGAGCAGCGCGGACTTGCAGAAAGCACACCAGAACCAGCCCTTCGCCACTGCCAATTGCGTGCAGTGTCACGACCCTCACCAATCCGCCCTGCCGAAGCTGATGGCCAAATTCACGCACCCGCCATTTGCGGATAAGCAGTGCGAATTCTGCCACGCGCCGGCGAAAGACGGGAAAGTCGTGCTCACGCAAGACAATGTCAAGGCGCTGTGCGTGATGTGCCATGACGAGATGGCCAAGAAAATTGAAAGCGCGAAAGTGCAGCATCCGGGAGCGGCGGGAGATTGCACGGATTGTCATAATCCTCACGCCAGCCGGGAGCCGGGCTTGCCGAAAACCAATGGGGTGGAAATTTGCCTTGGCTGCCACGCCGATATCGCGGAACTGGCGAAGAAACGGGTGCGTCACCAGCCGGCTTTCGTGCAGGGTTGCGGCACATGTCATAATCCGCACGGCGGGGAGCGCGAGAAACTGCTGCGGGCACAGGGGAATGCGCTGTGCCTGGAATGCCACGGACCGGACGCGACACCGCAGGAAGACAAGAGCGCGCAAGTGCTGAAGATCTTTAACGGGACAGTGCGTCTCCCGGACGACTACTACATGAAGAACAAGGTCGCGGTGCTGCCGCTGAAATACGGCAAAGGCCATCCGATCGCGGGCCATCCGGTCTCGGATGTGATGGACCCGACGGACATCACGAAAGTGAGAGAGAAGTTGAGCTGCCTGACGTGCCATCAGCCGCACGCATCGGCGCACCAGGATTTGCTGGTGCACGACCAAGAGAACAATTCGGCTTTTTGCGCGACGTGCCACAAGGATTTGACCCGGCGTTGAGAGAAGAGTTCAGGAGAGGTTGCGATGCGTAAGGTCGGGACGAAGTTCGAAGGGCTCCGCCGGGCGCTGGCCGCATTGGCAGTGCTGACGATGCTGGCGATGATTTCGCCGCTGGCGCTGCGGGCGGACAAGAAGAAAAAAGCGGACGCGAAGGCCGATGTGGACGCGAAGATCAAGGCGATCGACTATTCGAACATTGTCTGGCCAAACCCGCCGGCAATAACACGGATCAAGTACACCACGTGGTATGCGTCAGACAAAGATGTGCGAAATCTTCAAGGGAACAAGCAGAAGAAATCGACCTGGATGGATCGCCTCGCGGGCACGCAATCCTCCGACGAAGTGTTTACGAGGCCGTTTTCGTTAATTCAACCGTACGGGATGGCGGTGGATTCCAAGGGCAGCCTTTATGTAGCGGACCAAAAGGTCGGAGCTGTTTTCATTTTCAACACGGAAACGCGGGATGTGGACCTGATCAAAAACAGCGTGCACGCGCATTTTGTGCGCATCATCGGCCTGGCGATGGACGATGACGATCGGCTGTTCGTTTCCGATCCGGGGCTCCGGCACGTTTTGGTTTTCAGTAAAGAACACAAAGCGGAAGACGTCATCGCTGAAGGAATGGTCGAACCGGGAGGACTTGCAATCGACACGCAAAACCGGTTGCTGTATGTCGCCGATACAGAGTTGGATCAGATCCTCGTTTACGACGCGGACACGCTGAAGCCGGTCCGCAAAATGGGCACGGCCGGGCACAAGCACGAGCTGACCACACCGGGGGATTTTTCGAAGCCGGCGGGCGTGGCGGTGGACGCCGAAGGCAATTTGTACGTGGCCGACACGTGGAACAACCGGATTGAAATCTTTGACGCGGATGGCAGTTTTGTCAGCACATTTGGGAAGGCCGGAGATGGACCAGGGTACTTTTCGCGGCCCAAGGGTGTCGCGATCGATGGCGACGGGCATGTCTGGGTGGCCGATGGAATGCAAGATCGCATTCAGGTGTTTGACAAAGAGGGGCAATTGCTGATTGCTTTTGGAGGACATGGGCTTCTGCCGGGACAATTCCAGGGACTGGTGGGCATCGCGATTGACAAGCGCAATCGCGTGTTCACGACAGAAATCTATCCCGGGAGGGCGCAGCAATTCCAGTATGTGACCGACGCGCAAGCCGAACAAGAGCGCCAAAAAAGAGCGGCTGAGAGGGAAAAGGCGAGTGCCGAGAGGAAGGCCACGGAGAATCCTCCGCAGAGCGAGACAGCGCCCCCCGCCCCACCGAAGCCGAATTGATGGAAACTCCATTTCTCGACGGTTCGGAGGCTGTGCTTGCAGGTCCAAGAGCTCCGCAGCACAGCCGATAGCGATCAGCGATCCGTGAGGGAAAGTCAGGAAGCAAACACCCATACATACTGGGAAAAGTTTTGTCCCACATAGATCATAGTAGGACTGGTATGCTTGGTTGCGGGGGGATCACGGTGAGAGCCGGGGCAGAAGAGTGGAAGCAAGAGGGAGGCGAAGCGTTGCCCAAACATAGTTACTGTGACGGGTAAACGCTTATTTTCACAACAACGGGCTGTGTTATTTTGCATCACAAGTGGGCCATATCACGCAAGGGGGAAATGGAGAGGCGGACGAATGCTGTCGTCCGTCAACCAGGAAAAGACTATAGGTAGTTGAAAATAATAAACTTGGCGTGAGTTCCCGGGAGATGCGGATTTGTGCCAGTTCGGCATGGCAGGTGCACTTTAGGACACCACGGAAGGCCTGGGCCCGCTGCAGGCTTCAGCCAACCGAAGTGGGAGTTGGGTATTGCGACACGAACGGAGGTTTGACACTTTTATGAAGAGAGCGATATTAGCAGGGCTTTTCGTTCTGGCGGGGGCCGGCTTGGCGATGGGTCAGAATTGGTCGTCCTCGGTGGACGTCCTCGGCGCGCACAACAACGGCGGCCGCGGCTGCGCCGGTTGCCATTCCCCCCACAGCGGGTCGTTTGGCTCCGGCCACGGCGGCGCGGCGGATGCCGGAAACTATGCGTTATGGGGGCAAGATGCCAGCCCACTCTACGGGAAGTCGCTTGCGTTTGGCGATAGCGGTAGATACGTCGAAGTTCTGCCGGCCAGCCTTACCGCCGGCGGGTCAGAGGTCGGCGGCATTCTGCTGTGCCTTAGTTGCCACGATGGAAATGTGACCCAGACCAACATGATGACGAACCAGTCGTACGAGCAGAAAATTGGCTTGTTGACGAATGCGGCCTATGGCACGAAACCGATCCCGACGCTGCTCGGCAATGACGGAACCACTGCAGGGAACTACAATAACGACCACCCAGTAGGCGTGAACGCTACGATTAGTACGTCGATGAGCGGCTTGGTTTGGGGGACCAATTCCTTCACCTTGACCGCCGGTTCGCCTTATGCCCAGTTCGTAGCCAACTACGGCTATCCAGCCCTGGCCCCAGGGAAGTACAGCAACCCATATGGCGTGAACACGGCTGGCAAGCCTTATGTGGTGTGCACGACCTGCCACAACCAGCACGTAATGACGGTGTATACCTCCTCAGCCGCCAGCCCAATCGCGGGCGATGGCGGTGGCAAGTACTATGCGACGTACTTTTTCATTAATGGCCCGTACAATCCGAACATCAACAACGTGGCCAACACCAACGCGCCATCGACGACGCAGTTCTGCCGTCAGTGCCACTTCGGTGAAGCGAACGAATCCAACAACACTTACACCATTAAGACTGTGTTCCAGTGAGATAGTTCTTTCGTTGGGGAGAGAGGCCACTCTCTCCCCTTTTTTATTAGAGCTTGCGACAGGGGGTTTTCATGAAGTCTCTGGTAGTTTTCGCTCTACTACTAGGAGCCGCTGCCAATGGAAACGCCCAGGTTTCCTCCCACGCTCCGACCGGAGCCGCGAAGCAAGCAACGCTCCCCAGTTCCTCTTTTCAAGTCAGCGACAAACCCGTAGCCCGAGTGAACGGCGCGGTCTTGACGGACCGGGACCTGCTGCGGGAAATGCTGGAGATTTTTCCGTACGCCAGGCAGCACAACGGATTTCCCCAGGCGGAAGAAGCCTCGATCCGGCAGGGCGCGCTGCAGATGATCATTTTTGAGGAACTGGTGTACCAGGAAGCGTTGCGGCGGAAGCTGACGGTGACTCCGCAACAGGCAAAAGACGCGGAAGCGGATTTCAAGAAACAGTTCCGTTCGGCCGAGGAGTACCAACAATATCTAAAAGTGGAGATGGGCGGATCCGAGCAGGTCGTGCGGGACAAGATCCGTAGATCGCTGCTGATCGAGCAGGTGCTGAAGACTGACGTGGAGAATAAATCGGCGGTAACGCTAGCCGAGGCGCGCGCGAATTATGACAAGAATCCGGCGAAGTTCCAGGTTCCCGAGACCTTCGCATTCCAGTCGATCTCCGTTCTGCCACCGCAAAACCCTAGCGGGGACCAGGAAAAGGAAGGCCTGCGCCGGGCAGAAGAGGCACTGAAGCAGGCCCAGACGACAAAGAGCTACCAGGAATTCGGGTTGCTGGCGGAGAAGATTTCCGAAGACGACTTCAGGGTGAACATGGGAGATCACAAGGCGGTGGAAAAGGATAAGCTGCCCCCGCAAGTGGTGAAGGCGCTCCTGGTGCTGGAGCCGGGACAAGTGAGCGACCTGATCCAGATCGAGCAGGCGTTTACGATTGTGCGACTGAATCAACACTCGCCGGCGAGGAAGCTGAGTTTTGAGGAAGTCAAAGGCACACTTCGCACTGAGCTCCAAAAGGCCAAATACGAACAACTCCGAACGGAACTGGACAAACATTTGCGGGCAAAAGCAAAGGTTGAGGTGTTGTAGGAGAGCTGGGAAGGGGCGCAGGCACGTGAAACGATTTGGGAGATGCGCCGGTTGCCTAGTGCTCCTGTTTATCGCACAAGGGGCCAGGGCCCAGGTGCAGCTTGGCGATGACCTGCGCATGAATGCCGGGGCGCTGCTGACGGCGGGGTATACGGGCAGCTATGGGGACCAAATCCCGTCCACCCACGGATTGGATCTCGGGGCGGCGGGCCAGGTCACGGGCTCCTATTACAATCCGAATTTCCTGAACTTCACGATCGCACCCTACTACGACCAATCGCGAGCAAACTCGAATTTCCAGTCACTGACGGATAGCAGCGGAGTTTCCGCAACCGCAAATTTCTTCAGTGGCAGCCGGTTTCCTGGCTACGTCAGCTACCAGTATGCGCACAATACCACAGGGACGTTTGGGCTAAGCGGGAGTCCCAATTTTACGACGGTGGGAGATGGCCAGGGATTTGGAATCGGCTGGAGCGCGCTGATTCCGGACTGGCCGACCTTTTCCGTGTCTTACTCGCAGGGGAGCGGAACTGGAACTCTTTATGGCACGAACGAGGAATCCAGTTCCCTGACTCGTACGCTCAATGTGAGATCTTCCTACAAGCTGGCGGGGTGGCAGCTAAATGCTTTTTACACTCACCTGAACCTGGATTCCAAGTATCCCCTATTCCTTGGCGAACAGCAGGGCAAGGATTTTGCGGATTACGGTGGTAACAGTTACGGAATTAACGGCTACCATGCTCTGCCGTGGAATGGAACGATCGCGCTTACGTACAACTATTCGACCTACGGAGGGAATTCGGGAGCGACTTTCAACGAAAACGCATCAAATTCCAACTTCACAACGAATACCGATTTCGCAACGAACAATGAGACGGCTAACGCGACGTTTCATCCGACTCAGAAGTTAACGTTATTCGCTAACCAGACATATATCGATAACCTGAACGGTTTCTTCTATCAATCCCTGGTGAATAACGGCAGTGGCGTGCCGCTGGAACCCGTGAATTCGCAGTCCAATTCCACGACAGTCAGCGGCGGGGCGAACTATAGTTTCTCCAACCATCTGTTCGCACAGGCGCAAGCCACCTACTACGACCAGATGTACTTTGGCCAGAGTTACCAGGGGAGTTACATTTCGGGTACCCTCGGATATGGGAAGCGGATCCTGGACATGTTCACCGTGTCCGCAACGGTGCTCGAGAGTTCGAACCAATTTGCGAATAATTCGCTGGGCTTTATCGGGAATTTGAACTTCTTCCGGCGGTTTGGGTTGTGGGAGACTTCGGGGGCGTTCAGCTACGCTCAGAACGTGCAGACGCTGCTGGTGACCTACACGACTTCTTACTACAACTACGGGGCAAACCTCCATCGGCGGTTTGGGCGCGGCCTGCAGTGGACCGGCTCAATGAATGGCAACCACAGCGGCTTCACCAACCAACCGGGCACGGTGAACCACAGCGAAGGTTTCTCATCGAGCCTGGCGTTGCGGCGGATCGCCCTGACCGGGAATTACGTCCAGTCTGCTGGGAATTCCATCCTTACAAGCACCGGGATCCAGCCCATCTCGCCCACTCCCGGATTGCCGCCCGTGGGGATAATTGTCTACAATGGCAAGAGTTATGGTGGCGGGATTACAATGACGCCTATCTCCCGGCTGTCCATCTCTGGAACCTACTCACACGCCGTGAGCGACACGCTCAGCAGTTCGACCTTCTCCAATAACCGGACAGATATTTTCTATGGACAGTTCCAATATCGGCTGAGGAAGATCAGTCTTTTGGGTGGCTTCACGAAATTCTCACAGGGGATCAGCGCGGCCGGGACTCCGCCGGGGAATCAGTACTCGTACTTCATCGGAGTCGCCCGATGGATCAACTTCTTCTAGTGCCGTTCCAACTTAGTCCCGCTGTCACAAAGGTTGGCGGGGCAAGCCTCGCCCCTGCAATAGCCACACCAAGGATCTCGCCAAAAGAAATCGGATCGGCACGAGGGGGAGTCAGCAAGGCGAATCTTCGCGGGAAGATTCTGGCCAGTTGCGTGGCTGGAACGTTGCTGGTGAGCCCTGCCTTTGCGACGAAGGACAAGAAAAAAGAGCTGACGCCGATTGCGGTTCCAGATCTGCTGATGGATGGCGGACGGAAGCTAAGTTACGAGCGGAGTTTCAGCTCCGAACACGAGGTCAAGCCGAAAAGGGGATTTTGGACAAAAGTCGTGGACGTGGTTGTGGGAGCGCCCGATTATCGCAGCATGGTGAGGCCCTACAGCATCACGACGGATTCGAAAGGGCGAATCATCGTAACCGACCCCGGCGCGCACGGGGTGCACATCTTTGATTTTGAAAAAGAGAAATACAAGTTCGTATCGCGGCTGGACAAGGATAAGGACCCACTGGTGGCGCCGCAATGCGTCACGGTTGACGCGCAGGACAAGATTTACGTGACGGATTCAGAATCGGGCAAAATCTTCGTCTTTGATCCCAACGGAAAATTCGAAAGGACGATTGGAAGCCTGAAATACGGGGAAGGATATTTCAAGCGGCCGACGGGGATCGCGGTGGATTCGGCAGCGCAGAGGATATACGTAACAGATACGCTGCGGAATCAGATCTTCGTGATGGATATGCAGGGTAGCGTATTGAAGCGGATCGGAAAACCCGGCACGGGGAATGGCGAATTTAATTTTCCGACGGAGCTGCGGCTGTATGGCGACAGCATGGCCGTGGTGGACGCGATGAATTTTCGCGTTCAGGTGTTGGATAAGAACGGGGAGTTTCAGTACGCCATCGGAAAGATCGGGGATGACGTGGGAGCGATGTTCCGTCCGAAGGCGGTGGGATTTGACTCGGAAGGGCATCTGTACGTTGTGGATGGGATGTGGAGCGTTGTGCAAGTGTTTAACAGCCAGGGGCAATTGCTGTATTACTTCGGCCAATTGGGGACGGCGCCAGGCACATTTCAGCTGCCGACGGGATTGCGGATTGACGCGCAGGATCGGATCTACGTGGTGGATTCGTTCAACCGGCGGGTGCAGGTGTATCACTATTATGGCGCGGGTGCGGCGGCCGGGAGCAAGCAGTGAAACGCGCACTGTGGATTCTCGGGTTGGCGCTGCTGTTGCGATGCCCCCTGGCGCCGGGACAGAAAGCGCCGCCCGTACAGGGAGACACGCTCGGGATGCACAACTTGTCGGTGACGAGCGGGTCGTCGGTGACCGTGCAAGGGAGTCTGGGCTGCACGTTCTGTCACGCGCCTCATAGCGGTATCGGGGGTGTTACGCCGCTGTGGAACCAAACCCTGTCCAGCCAAACGTACACGCCGTATTCGAGCACTACCTATAAGCAGCAGGGAAGCACACAACCGATCCTGGGAAAATCCAGCAGCCTCTGCCTGAGCTGCCATGACGGAACCGTCGCGATTGGACAGACGGCGGCGTACGGGAAGATTCCCGTCAGCGGGACCATGAATAACCAGGATGTGTTCGGCACGAATTTGAGCGGATCACACCCGTTCAGCCTGGTGCTGCCGATAAAGGACGCGCCGGATCTGGTGGCTTCGCTGGAGGCGCAGGGAGTGACCGCGGATCCGACGGGAGCGGTAAAGCTGGTGGGAGGCAATGTGGAGTGCACCAGTTGCCACAACCCGCATGCCCAGACGATCGATACGATTGCGCAGAATTTTCTGGTGCGGGATAGCTCGAATGGACAGATGTGCCTTGCGTGCCACGATCCCAATCGCGTGGTCACCGGACAAGTCAATCTGTTGAGCGGCTGGACGGGAAGCATTCATGCCGCGGCCACGAATCAGGTGGCGAGCAACGCGCATGTGGGTTCTTACACGACTGTGGCCGTGAATGCGTGCACATCCTGCCACATGGAACACAACGCGAGCGGGCCGGCGCGCCTGCTGCGCCCAGCGACACCGGCCGCGCCGGGAGTGGACACTAGCACGCAGGACTGCATCACATGCCACTACGGCGGAACCAATATTTCGCCGGCGGCCCCGAATGTGTACGCGGAATTCGCCAAGATTTCTCACCTGTTGCCGGCCGGGACGAATGGGCACGACGAAGCGGAGGCAGCGGTGTTGAACAACAACCGGCATGCCACATGTGTCGACTGCCACAGCCCGCACGCGACGAATCCGTTGACATTATTTGCCGTGCCGCCAGCCATCCGTACGCCGCAGGCGGGGGTGATCGGTGTAAGTGCCGTTGACGGCGTGAGTGTGCTGACACCGGCAGTGAACCAGTACGAAAATTGCTTGCGGTGCCACGGAACGAGCGTGGGCAAGCAAGTGTTGCTCAAGTACGGGTATCTGCCGACGAGGCTGGTGTTCGTGGGGGACGCGTTGAACCTGGTGCCGCAATTCAGCCCCAACTCGACTTCCAGCCATCCGGTCGTCCATGATCGCAGCAGCCCTCTGCCGCAGCCGAGCCTGCTAGTGAATATGCTGAATCTGAACGGGACGCCCTCGGCGAGGCTGGTGGGCACGCGGATCTTCTGCACCGATTGCCACAACAGCGACGACAACCGCGAATTTGGCGGCACGGGGCCGAATGGGCCGCACGGTTCTACCTATACGCACATTCTGGAACGAAATTACCAGTTCAGCCAGGCGGGCACGCCCGGCGGAACGGTGAGCAACACCTTTCCAACGCCAGACCTGAGCCCACAGGGGCCGTATGCGCTATGCGCAAAGTGCCACAACCTGAGCAATATCCTGTTGAACGCGAGCTGGTCGCAACACAGCCTTCACGTCTCCAGTGGCGGATTTTCCTGCTCCGTATGCCACACGGCGCACGGGATGGGCGCGGTCAGCGCGAGTGTCACCGGCGAGAGACTCGTTAATTTCGACATCAATGTGGTGGGCCACAATCAAGGGGCGCCGATTTCCTACAGCCGGGCCACGAATACCTGCACGTTGGTGTGCCATAACGCGGCGCACAATCCGAATGGCACAGTTTCTGTGAACGGGACCGTGCTGCCCCAAGCCTTGCCGGGTCGAACGAACTAATCAGGCGGGTGGCGGACCCATCAGCGACGATTTCTGCGCAATTCAAATAGCTATAACCACGTTGACGGCCATTGGAACAAGCCGTGTCCGAGACCGGATTGGGCAGAGGGGGCCGAATGATCACAATACAAGTGAGGGTAGCGGTACTTTTCATCGCCGCAGCAGGAGGGACAGCCACAGCAAGCTGGAGACAGCAGGCAGCTCCGAAACCGAGTGTAGCAGCATTGCTTGCGAAGCTTCATTCCGCGGAGAGGTCAGAAAGGGCGGAAGCCTTCGAACAGCTTCGCTCTAATCCGGCTAACCTCCAGAGCCCCAAAGTACGTATGGCTCTGCTGGATCTTCTTGACCGCGAGAACCATGAACTTGATTCACAACTTCTCGAGGCACAAAAAAAAGGTTATCCGGACGAAGGTGAGAACGAAGGATACGCAGAATACTACAGCTACGTTCTTGACACCGTCGATTCCTTTGCTGACTGGAACGATCCGCGACAAGCCTGCATTCTGGTGGACGCAAGCTCCAGCGACGATTCGGCATTCGCAGCAGAGATTGCTGATCATGCAAAAGTTACGGTCCCATGCCTTATGAAAAGGTCCGAGAGCGCAATAAGTATGAATCGCGCTGTGTCCGTTCCGGTGTTGGTTCAGGCCTTAGGAAAGGCAAAAGGCACTCTCGATCACGGAACCGTTCAGGCGGCAAGACGGATCATCTTAAGGGCTCTTCAGGATCCAGACGAAGCTGTCAGGGCCTTTACCGTGCATGCGCTGGGCAGGTACGGTGCAGAGGATATGATTCCTATGCTGAAAAATGTTGCCAAAACAGATCCAGCGTTCAGCAAGGAAAGCAATAGCTACTGGATCAGGGAGGCGGCTACCAGAGCCGTTGCCGCGATTCAGGAAAGAACTAGTGGGCAACGTGAGCTCGAACTTCGTCCCCAGCGCTGAACCTCAAGCCGCTGAGAGCGGGCAGTCTGGGGGATTCGTCCGAAATTCACTTCTGCAGCTCGGCGCGTGTCAACGAGTTTGAGGCAGGTGTTCACGGAATTTAGTGAGTTTTTCATGTGACTTGAAGCGGCTTGTTGATCCAAACCTCGCCGGGAAGGGCCGGTGGTTTGGGAGCGCGGCGCTCGGGGGACCTTTTCAAGCTGGCCCCATTGGTCGCGTGCACGATCCTCGCGTTTCGCACGCAGGGGGAGAGCTGGTTGGTGACGCCGGCGGCGGTTGCGGTGATCGGCGAAGCAATTTTGCAAAGAGCTGAAAAGGTGGTGTAGGAAGGCACAGTGCTAAGTCGAAAGCCGGCCTTGAACTGGTGCCATTCCAACTGTTTTCTGATAGCACCGTTCCGACTTGTCTTAGCGAAATCTTTGATGTGGCTAATGTAGGGGCGAGACATGCTCCGGCCGCTTTTGTGTTAGCGGGAATGGGTTTGTACGTCATTCTGAAAACTGAGTGGTTTCAATGGTTCTGAGCCTGTGCGATCAGTTGTCGGACGTTCTCCTTGTTGGCGTAACCGGGATTCGTGTCCAACAACTTCTGCCAGGCGGCGATGGCACCCTGCGAATCCTTTTTGCCCTGCCACTTTACAATACCAAGATTGAACAGCGTGTCGGCCTTGGTGGGCTCATACGAGAGAGCCTTATTGAGTTGGGCGATCGCGGCGTCCGCATCGCCGGTATACCAATAAGCAGTGCCGAGATCAGTACGCACGGAAGAGTCGGCGGGCTGTGATTTCAACGAGCGCTCGTAGTAGTCGATGGCGATGGGGTATTGCTTGGCGTCGTAATAGATGTTGCCCAATCGGGCCAGAAGAGCGGCATTGCTGGGGTCGGCTTTCAATTGTTCGAGCAGGGGAGCAGCCTGACTGTCGGCGGCCTGTTTGAGCTCCTGTGGAGGGGGCAGCTCGGCGAGCGAGCCGAAGTTGGCCGGGACAGGCTGGCTTGGAACAACGTCCTGCACGGGTGGCGATGCGACTTGAGCGGGCGCCGGTTTCGGTGCCGCGAAGGACCTGCGGATCAACCATCCGCCGCAGACTCCCAGAAGGAGAGAAACCGCAGCGAGTGCGAAGGCCTGCGCGCTCGTCCAAGAATTACTGGTAGTTGTTTTGAGTTCCGTCACCTGTTGTTACTCCTCCCGCGTGGTAACAAGTCCATCAGTTCTTCGCGTTGGCGCTGGCTTTTGCTTCGGCAATCATTTGTACGACGATCGGTTTGCGATCGAGATTGGGGTTGGTTTTGAGAAGCTCCTGCCATGCCGCAATCGCCCCCGATGGATCGTCTTTCCCCCGGTACTTGATCATCCCAAGATTGAAGAGGGAATTCGCGTCTTTGGGGTTGTATCTCAGAGCCTCATTCAACTGCTTCAGCGCGCCATCAACGTCGCCGGAATAATAAAGGCAGGAAGCCATCTGTGTGCGGGCAGATACGTTCTTGGGGTCAATCTTCAGCGCTTTCTCAAAGTAACCAGTGGCCTCTTGGAACTGGTGGGTGGCCTGGTAGATGCCCGCAATCTGGACGAGGAGAGCGGCGTTCTTGGGATCGGATTTGGATTTCTCGATGAGCGTTGATGCTTGCACATCCGCCATTTGCTTCATTTGTTCCAAAGTCAGTTTCGGATGCCCGCCGCCGTAGGAAGCGGAGGAGTTTGTCGTGTTTTCTGCGGGTTGGGTTCGGGCGACGCTGCGGGTAGCCTTGCCGCCTAGAATGAAGTAGCCCAGGAAGAGACCGATTAGCAAACAGCCGGCGGCTATCATGTAAACATGTCTTGCAGGCAGGCCGGGATTAGCGTTCGAGGGACTGGGTCTGGAAGCGGTGGCCATGTGTTTCGCTCCTAGTTCGACCCTCGGTCGATTTCGGCGACTGGCCGCAGGGTCCGCACTAGTTCATTGATTTTCCGTAAATTGCCCAACAGAAAGGGCAACTGGAGGAATCTTACCAGACACGCGTCACAATGCACCGGAGGCCCTTCCACCCTGCACATTGGCCGTGTATCCTGATCCTAAATGCGGCGCAGTGACCGCATGGCGGCCTTGGAGTTTAACAGGACACGTCAATGAAAAGGAACGCCACAAAATTCGGACCGCAATTCCAAGTGGCACTGGTGTGTCTGCTCTGGTTAGGTGTGGGAGTGACTCTCCAACACTTCAATAGCGTCTCAAAGCGCCCCTCTGCAGGGATGATACAGTCGCTTCCTCTTGGGGCACAGTTCGTGATTGCCGATCTGGACGGAGATCGGAAGCCCGATATAGCTTTGGTGGAGATGGCAAACCCAAGATCGGCGAAAACCAACTATTCCATCCGTTTGCAGTTCGGCGTGGGAACGGAATCAACGATCGGTGTTAACGCGCCGCTCGGAGGTCTGAGGGTTGCTGCCCGTGACGTCAACGGCGATGACAACGTGGACCTGATCCTGACCTCAAATTTGGACGCGCGTTTCATTGAGGTCTTGCTGAACGACGGACACGGCAATTTTTCGGTGGCAGCACCGGACGCTTACCCAGGCCTTGCAAATGAATCCCATGTGTTCCTGAACACTCCCGCCGGGCCTGTGGCAGGTCAAATCGCGTTTGCGTCCGTGCGTTCGTCATTGGGCGAAGAAAGAATGCCCGGCTACGATTGCTACACAGGTCTTTCTTCGGATTCGCCAGAACTCACAAAGGATCAACCGTCACCGCGGCCCGTTGCGTACGCGCGCCTGGGCCGTTCCCCGCCTGTTCTTGTAACACTCTCGTAACTTTCCTTTGTCGAACTGTTATAGATTCCATAGAGTGACGCGGGCATCGAAGGGTCTCCACATTCACTATAATTTGAGGATGTGAGGGCCAAACGCCCAAGCCGATCATTGCAGTGTCCAAGTCAATTGCACGAATTTGATTGCTTCCTATTTGAGCGCGGTGGGACAGTTGAACCTTGCCGTCGGACGCGGGGTTATCCAAATGATTCGTAGGTTTGCTCGAGAACTGACATTCGTCGCCGGACTCTGCGTGTTGCTCTCGGGTTGCGGCGGCAAGACGGAATCCGGCGCTGGGGCGCCACCACCTGCAAAGGTGGAGAAAGAAGAGGATGTCGGCTTATTGGCGGTGGAGCATCCGGAACAGTTCCCGCTGGTAAAGGCGGTGGAATATTTTGCTGCGCCGACGTTGAGCGTGACCGGCACGGTGAGTCCCGATATCAGCCGCACGGTGCCGGTGATTTCGCTGACTTCCGGGCGTGTCGTGGAAATTCGCGCGCGGCTGGGCGACACGGTGCAAAAGGGGCAAGTGCTGCTGCGCGTGCAGAGTCCCGATATTGCCGCGGCGTTTTCGGATTACCGGAAGGCAGTGGCGGACGAGGCGCTGGCCCACAAGCAATTCGAACGCGCGCAACTCCTGTACGAAAAAGGCGCGATTTCGCTAAACGACTTTCAGGTGGCGGAAGACGCGGAAACCAAGGCGAAGGTGGACATGGAGACCACGCTCGAGCATCTTCACGTGCTCGGCGTGGACCAGGATCATCCGAGCGGCGTGGTCGATATCAAGGCGCCGGTGTCCGGAGTCATTACCGATCAACAGGTGACCAACGCCGCCGGCGTACAGGGATTGTCGGGCAGCAATCCCTTCACCATTTCCGACCTCTCCAGCGTTTGGATTCTGTGCGACGTGTACGAAAACGATCTCTCGAACGTGCACGTCGGAGAGACGGCGGACATCACCCTGAACGCCTATCCGGACAAAAAGTATGCTGGCAGGATCAGCAATATCGGGCCAATTCTGGATCCCAATATTCGCGCCGCGAAAGTACGCGTGCAGGTGGCGAATCCCGGCTTGTTGATGCGCGTGGGAATGTTTGTGAGCGCGACCTTCCATGGGCAGAAAAAGGTGAAATACGCATCCGTGCCCGCAACCGCCATCCTGCACTTGCATGATCGCGAGTGGGTTTATGTCCCGGCCGGAGGCAACAAATTCCGGCGGATCGAAGTGAGAGCGGGCGTGACTCTCCCGGACAAAATGCAGGAAGTGCTTTCAGGGATTGAGCCGGGCCAGCAAGTGGTGGGCAATGCGCTGGTGATGCAAAGCACGGTGGAGCAATGAAAGCCACATGATTCATTGCCCGACAACAAGGATCTCGCGATGATTCGCGCCTTCGTCGACTTTGCTCTCGACAACCGCTTCATCGTTCTCGCCATTGGCGTGGTACTTCTGCTCTGGGGCGCGGTTTCGTTCCACAACCTGCCGGTCGAAGCCTATCCCGATGTCGCCAATAACTACGTACAAATCATTACCCAGTGGCCGGGCCGTGCCGCGGAAGAGGTGGAACAGCAGGTCACGATTCCCATTGAAATACAGATGAACGGGCTGCCGCATCTTGCCCATCTTCGCTCTGTCTCCCTCTTCGGGCTGTCCAGTCTCATGCTCATTTTCGACGACTCCTCGAACAATGATTGGAACCGCCAGAAAGTGCTCGAGCGGCTGTCCATGGTTACCCTGCCGGCGGGCCTGCAACCCCAGATGGGAACCGATTACAGTCCCGTGGGACAGATCTATTGGTACACGCTGAAAAGCACAAACGCCAAATACGATCTGATGGAATTGAAGGCTCTCGAAGACTGGGTCCTGGAGAAACAATTCAAGTCGGTTCCTAATGTTGTCGACGTAGTGAGTTTTGGCGGTATCACCCGCGAGTATCAGGTGCGCGTGGATCCGACGAAGCTTGTTTCCTACGGCCTCAGTATCGGACAGGTGGAGCAGCAACTGGCCGCAAACAACGTGAATGCGGGCGGCAGTTTTATCGAGTCTGGATCGCAGCAGATTAATGTTCGCGCCGTGGGCCTGTATTCCAGCGTGCAGGACATTGAAAAGACGATCATCAAGACACAGAGTGGCACACCCCTTCATGTGAAGGACATCGCCATCGTGACGCAGGGGCCCAAGATTCGGCTTGGAAAGATTGGCAAGGCCATCCGACGCGAGGATGGCACAATCATCGACAATGATGACGTTGTCGAGGGCATTGTGCTGTTGCAAAAAGGGGCGGAATCGGACAGCACACTGGAAGCGATTCATGCCGAGGTCAAGGAGTTGAACGAGCGCATTCTCCCGCCGGGCGTTCAGGTTGTTCCGTTTCTCGACCGCAGCGACCTGGTGCGCTACACCACCCACACTGTGCTCCACAATTTGACGGCAGGCGTGCTGCTGGTCAGCTTGATTTTGTTTTTCTTCCTTGGCAACGCCCGCGGCGCGTTGATCGTGGCGCTTACGATTCCCTTTTCGCTTTTATTCGCTTCGATCTGTCTCGACCTGAACAAAATTCCCGCGAATCTGTTGTCGCTTGGGGCGCTGGATTTTGGCATGGTGGTGGACGGCTCGGTGGTGGTGATTGAGAACATCGTTCGCCACTTCAACCTGGAAAGCAACGCAGGAAAAACACCCTTTGAGCGCATCCGCGGCGCCGTCTTTGAGGTGTTGCGGCCTGTGTTTTTCGCGCGCGCCATCATCATCACGGCCTACCTGCCCATTTTTACGCTCCAGAGCGTGGAAGGCCGATTGTTCAAGCCCATGGCCTGGACGGTATCTTTCGCCCTTCTGGGAGCTCTGATCTTTTCCCTTTTCATCGGTCCGGTCCTCGCCGAAGTAGTCTTTCGAAAAGGGGTCAGTGAGTGGCATAACCCGGTGATGGAATTCTTACGCGGACGATACCGAAGCAGTGTGCGCTGGGCGCTGCAACATCGCAAACTGACGTTGAGCGCAGCCGGCCTGGTGATTGCCGCGACCTTCCTCCTGCTGTTTAGCGGCATCGTGGGTTCAGAGTTCCTGCCCCACCTGGATGAGGGAGCAATCTGGGCCCGCGGTACGCTGGCGCCGAGCACCGGGCCCACCGAAGGGACGCGCATCATGGATCAGGCGCGCCTGATTTTCGCCTCCTTCCCGGAAGTGAAGCAAGTAGTTTCCCAAGTTGGGCGTCCCGATGACGGGACCGACACCACCGGTTTTTTCAACACGGAATACTTCGTGGACCTGAAGCCCAAAGAACAGTGGCGCCCCGTGTTTCACCAGAACAAGGAAGCACTCATCGCCGCCATGGACGAGGAAGTCAGTAAGATCCCGGGCGCTTTGTGGAATTTCTCGCAGCCCATTTCCGACAACGTTGAAGAAGCGGTCAGCGGTGTCAAAGGCGAACTCGCCGTCAAAATGTATGGTGGCGATCTGCGCACACTCGAATCCAAGGGCGAAGAAATCGTAAGCGTCATGCGAAGTGTACAGGGAATCGAGGACCTCGGCTTATTCCGAGTACTCGGTCAACCGAATCTGAATCTCGTGGTCGACCGGCAAGAAGCCGCACGTCATGGCTTAAACGTGGCGGACATCCAGGACGCGGTCGAAACAGCTGTCGGTGGGAAGACAGTCACGCAGGTGCTTCGCGGGGAACAGGTTTTCGACCTGGTGGTGCGCTACCAGGCTCCCTTCCGCAACACGAAAGAAGCGATTGAGAACATTCGCATCGTGGCCCCCGGTGGGGAGCGCGTTGCCCTATCGCAAGTCGTGCGGACCGAGACCCTCGACGGAGCTTCGGAAATCTACCGCGAAGCGAACTCCCGGTACGTCGCCATCAAGTACAGTGTTCGAGGCCGCGATCTTGGCAGCACAGTCGAAGAAGCCATGGCAAAGGTCCAAAAACAGGTGAAACTCCCGGAGGGCTATCACCTCGATTGGGCCGGCGAATATGAAAGCCAGAAACGATCACAGCGGCGGCTGCTGATCGTTCTTCCCATCACCATCTTGGTGATTTACATCATTCTTTTCACCATGTTCAAATCCGCCAAGTGGGCGGCTCTCACGCTCGCGAACGTATCCATGGCGCCAATTGGTGGAATCCTCGCCCTGCTGGTAACGGGGACGCACTTCAGCGTCTCCAGCGGGGTAGGCTTCCTGGCGCTGTTCGGTGTTTCGGTGGAAGTTGGGGTCATCATGATCGAGTACATCAACCACCTGAGGGCGCAGGGATATTCGATTGAGGATGCCGCAGTGGAAGGGGCCGTCCTCCGGCTGCGGCCCATTATGATGACCATGCTGGTCGCGACACTGGGGTTGTTGCCCGCCGCAATGTCGCACGCGATCGGTTCCGACTCGCAGCGGCCGTTCGCAATCGTGATTGTGGGTGGGCTGCTGGCCGCGCTCTTTATCTGCATCTATCTGCTGCCCACGATGTACGTTTGGGTGGCGCGAGACACGGACCGCTTGCCATCCGCGGAAGCGGAGTGGGAAGAAGCAACGTGAGAAAATGAACGACGCGCAGTGACGCTCGTCACACCGCGCCATGTGCGACTGCACAAGTCGCGTTTGCGCTTCATTGTGCGTTCTTTTCATTGCTTTCATTCAGCGCGCAGCCTACTATTTTCTTGTATATCTTTCTCGGTCGCCGGAGAGTTCAATGACCCGAAAAATGTCTATTGTGGACGGCAATGAGGCCGACGCCGCAGTTGCCTACCGCATTAACGAAGTCATCGCAATTTACCCGATCACGCCCTCGTCACCCATGGGGGAGTGGGCGGATCAGTGGAATTCCGAGCATCAGAAGAACATCTGGGGAGCCATCCCCGATGTGATTGAAATGCAAAGCGAAGGCGGCGCCGCCGGTGCTCTGCATGGAGCCTTGCAGGGAGGCGCGTTGGGCACAACGTTTACCGCGTCGCAGGGCTTGCTCCTGATGATCCCGAATATGTACAAGATCGCCGGAGAGCTGACCGCCGGGGTTATCCATGTGGCCGCGCGGACTCTGGCCACGCATGCACTTTCGATTTTTGGCGATCACAGCGATGTCATGGCCACGCGCGCGACTGGATTTGCGCTGCTGGCTGCCAATTCGGTGCAGGAAGCAAGCGATTTTGCTTGTATCGCGCAGGCGGCAACGCTGGAGTCGCGCGTGCCGTTCCTGCATTTCTTTGATGGCTTCCGCACCTCTCATGAAGTGAACATGATCGAGCCGCTGAGTGACGACGATCTGCGCAACCTCATCGATGATAAATTCGTGCGACAGCATCGTGAGCGCGCCATGTCGCCGGATCGCCCGATCCTGCGCGGGACGGCGCAAAATCCGGATGTGTTTTTCCAGGCGCGCGAAGCTTGCAACTCCTATTACCGGGCCTGCCCCACCATTGTGCAAGACGTGATGGATCGCTTCGCGAAGCGCACTGGCCGCAGCTACCGGCTGTTCGACTACTACGGTCCAGCGGATGCCGAGCGGCTGGTCATCTTGATGGGGTCAGGCGTGGGAGCGGCGGAAGAAGCGGTGGATACGCTGCGGAAATCGGGCGAAAAGGTGGGCCTGCTGAAGGTGCGATTGTTCCGCCCGTTTGCCGGCGATGCATTCTTGCAGGCGATTCCGGCGAGCGTGAAGGCGATCGCGGTCCTCGATCGTACGAAGGAGCCAGGAGCACTCGGCGAGCCGCTATACCAGGATGTTGTGACGGCGTACATGGAGCGGTATTCGGCGAAACCCGGCGCGGCCATTCCGCGAATTATCGGCGGACGGTACGGACTCTCCTCGAAGGAGTTCACGCCCGCCATGGTCAAGGCGGTCTTGGACGAATTGAAGAAGCCGGAGCCGAAGAATCATTTCACGGTCGGCATTGTGGATGACGTGACGCATACGAGCCTGGCCTTTGATCCCGAATTTTCGACCGAAGATCCGCGGACGGTGCGGGGACTCTTCTACGGCTTGGGATCCGATGGCACGGTCGGAGCAAACAAGAATTCGATCAAAATTATCGGGAAGGGAACCGACAATTACGCGCAAGGCTACTTCGTATACGATTCGAAAAAGGCCGGAGCCATCACTGTATCCCACCTGCGGTTTGGGCCGGACCCGATTCGATCGACCTACCTCATCAACAAGGCGAACTTCGTGGCTTGTCACCAGTTCCAATTCCTGGACCGGATCGATGTATTGTCGGCGGCGGAACCGGGAGCGACGTTCCTCTTGAATGCTCCCTTTGGCCCGGAGGAAATCTGGCAACACATTCCGCGTCAGGTTCAGGAAACCATCATTAAGAAGAAGCTGCGTTTCTATGTGATCGACGGTTACACGGTGGCGCGCGGGGCCGGCATGGGCAGCCGGATCAACACCATCATGCAGACTTGCTTCTTTGCGATTAGCGGGGTGCTGCCGCGTGAGGAGGCCATTGCCGCCATCAAGAAGGCGATTTTTGACACCTACGGAAAGCGCGGCGAAGCGGTGGTGCAGAAGAACTACGCCGCGGTGGACCAGACCCTCGCGCACTTGCATGAAGTGAAAGTGCCGGACAAAGTCACGGCGACGTTTGACATGCTGCCGGCGGTGGCGCCGCAAGCGCCGCAATTTGTCCGCAGTGTTTTGGGCACAATCATCACCGGCAATGGCGATTCGCTTCCGGTGAGCGCCATGCCTATCGATGGAACATTCCCGACGGGCACCGCGATGTGGGAGAAACGCAATATCGCCAAGGAAATCCCGGTGTGGGATGAGGAGTTGTGCATTCAGTGCGGCAAGTGCGTGCTGGTATGCCCGCATGCCGTGATTCGCGCGAAGGTGTATGACTCGACTCTGCTGAACAATAAGCCAGAGACGTTTAAGTCCTCAAAACCGCGCTGGCGCGAGTTTGAGACTTTGCGTTACACGCTCCAGGTGGCACCTGAAGATTGCACCGGTTGCAAACTGTGCGTGGAAGTCTGCCCGGCCAAGAGCAAGACCGAGGTGAAGCACAAGGCCCTCAATATGGAACCGCAGGCGCCGCTGCGCCAGCCGGAAAGCGTGAACTGGGAATTCTTCCTTTCGCTGCCGGAATTTGACCGCAGCCGGTTGTCGCACGCGCAGGTGAAGGATTCGCAGCTTTTGGAGCCGCTCTTTGAATTTTCTGGAGCGTGCGCGGGTTGCGGAGAGACGCCGTACCTGAAGTTGCTAACGCAATTGTTTGGCGACCGGCTGATGATTGGCAATGCCACAGGTTGCTCTTCCATTTATGGCGGCAACCTGCCGACGACTCCCTATACGAAAGGCAAAGATGGGCGTGGTCCGACGTGGTCGAACTCGTTGTTTGAAGATAACGCCGAGTTCGGACTCGGGATGCGGTTGGCGGTGGATCAGCAGAACCATTATGCGCGTGAGTTGTTGACGCAACTGAATGGCGAGCTGGGCGATGTACTTGTGAAGGGCTTGCTGGAAGCGGATCAAACGAAGGAGGTTGGGATTGAAGAGCAGCGGCGGCGGGTTGTCGAGCTGAAGAAGAAGCTGGCGGGTTTGCAGGCGCCGGAAGCCATGGCGTTGCAGACGGTGGCAGACTCCCTGGTGCGCAAGAGCGTATGGCTGGTCGGCGGCGATGGCTGGGCCTACGACATCGGCTTCGGCGGGCTCGACCACGTGCTGGGCTCCGGCCGGAACGTGAATGTGCTGGTTCTTGACACCGAGGTGTACTCCAACACCGGCGGCCAGATGTCCAAGGCTACGCCGCGCGCCGCGGTTGCGAAATTTGCAACCGGCGGAAAACATACGGCCAAGAAAGATCTGGCTATGGAAGCGTTGAGCTACGGCTACGTCTACGTTGCCCGCGTAGCCATGGGATCGAATGACACGCACACAGTGAAGGCGTTTCTGGAAGCGGAAGCGCACGACGGGCCGTCGTTGATCATTGCCTACAGCCACTGCATTGCGCACGGGTACGACATGTCCATCGGTTTGGAACAGCAGAAGAAGGCGGTGTTGAGCGGGTACTGGCCGTTGATGCGCTATAATCCGGCGCTTCGTCTGGAGGGGAAAAACCCGTTCCTGCTCGATTCCAAGGCCCCCAGCATCCCGTTGAAGCAGTACGCCTATCAGGAGGCGCGCTACACCATGCTGGTTCGCAGCGACCCCGAGGCCGCACGCGAGTTGTTGAAACTGGCCCAGGATGACGTAGAACGGCAGTGGCACGTCTATTCCAACCGCGCTGCGATGGCCGGGCGCGCGCCATCGTCTCACATTGCCCCACAAGAAGAAGAATCTGCCGCCGAGCCCGTCAAGAAGGGAGGGGATGAGGAATGAGCGACCTCTCAACGAAGTATCTTGGTCTGAATCTGAAATCGCCGTTGGTTGCTTCCGCTGCTCCGCTTTGTGAATCGGTGGATAACGTCAAACGGCTGGAAGACAATAACCTCGCGGCGGTGGTCTTGCCGTCTCTTTTCGAGGAGCAACTGGAACTCGAGAGCCTAAGCGTCGATTCCGATCTAGCGCGCGGCACGGAAAGCTTTCCTGAATCGGCCAACTTCTTCCCAGATCTGCAGACCTACAATCTTGGACCGGATGGCTATCTGGAGCTGATTCGCCAGGCCAAGGAAAGCGTTGACATCCCGGTCATCGCAAGCCTGAACGGCGTTTCGAGCGGTGGCTGGCTGCAATACGCGCGCTTGATGGAAGAAGCTGGCGCGGACGCCATCGAGCTGAATATCTACTCGATTGCGACGGATCCAGCGGTGAGCGGCAGCGAAGTGGAGCAAGGCTACATCGATCTGGTGCGGCATTTGAAGCGCAGCATTCGTATCCCGGTTGCAGTGAAGCTTTCTCCGTTCTATAGCGCGCCCGCGAATATGGGCGTGCGGTTCGACGAGGCGCGTGCCGACGGGATCGTGCTGTTTAACCGGTTCTACCAGCCGGATTTCGATATCGAGCAGCTGGTGGTATCGCCGAGCCTGGCATTAAGCCGTCCCGAGGAGTTGCTCTTGCGCCTGCACTGGACGGCGATTCTCTATGGGCGCGTGCGCGCCGATCTGGGTATCACCGGCGGGGTGCACGGCGCACGCGATATGATCAAATGCATTTTGGCAGGGGCGAGGGTTGCGTTTATGACCTCGGCGCTACTGCGCAATGGCGTGCACCACGCGGCGCACGTCCTATCGGAGCTGGAGCGATGGCTAGATGACCATGAATACAAGTCGGTCCAGGAGATGTGCGGCAGTATGAGCCATCGGTCGGTGCCGGATCCGACGGCATTCGAGCGTGGCAACTACATGAAGGTCCTGAGTTCGTATACGTTGCGCGCGAACGTATTTAACGACTAAGTGGAATTGCCGCGAGAGCCTCGCAGAAGGGCACTCGTACCGTTCCAAATTGCTCAATCAAATCACTTCGAAAATGTTTTTCATGTTGCGCGCCGGATCCTTGGGCCGACATTTGGCCCATCAGTTGGAAGGGCGCTCTTGCTTGGTCAGCGAGGCGCATGCTTCGTGGCAAAGACGTGATCCGCCAGTTCGCGCGCGGCAGCCAGGTTGGATTCCAACACCGGAGTATATTCCGACCTGGTGAAGCGGCTGGCCTTGCGGAATTTCTGACTGAGGATTTGCCAAATATCTTCGGTGGAGATGCGTTCGTACTCCGTCAGCGAATAGCCGTAGCCAATTCCATATTTCCAGCACAACTGGTTGGCCAGTTGCACGATCACCGTAATTTCATTATTGGTTGCCTGTTCCTCCGGGCGATGGTGGAATTCGATCACTTCCGATACTTCCACCGGCAGCCTCCACAGTTCGGCCACGATTCGGCCGCTTTCCGCGTGCGTAAAACCCATGACGCGCTGTTCCACCGATGCGACGGAGCAATGCTCCTGGACAGCTTGCTGTATGACATCGCGAAAGTCTTCTGGAAAAAGAAGCCCGTTGACGAGAATTCCGATATCGTGGAGGAGGCCCGCGAGGTAGACCTGCTCATTCGCCAAATTACCAAAATCCATTCCCAATTTCTGCGCCACCACTGCGGTTCCCAGAGCATGGCGCCAGAAGCACTCCTTGGGGACCGCACAATTCAGGTTGGAAAACATCTGAGGCAAGTTGCAGGAAAAAGCAAGATCGCGGATCCGCCAGAGTCCGAGCGTGAGGATTGCATCCCGCACCGTGGCGACGTCGCCCCGCTGCCGATAGAGAGCCGAGTTGGCGATTCGGAGGCACTGTGCGACCAGCGACTTGTCATAGGAAATGGTCTTGACGATCTTGTCGACGTCCACTTTGCTGGCAGGCACGCTGAGCGTATCGCAGAGAGTGGTCAGGATGGCAGGCATGGCGGGCAGGTTGCCCAGTTGCTTGACTCGCCGCGTCAGGATTTCGCAGGTAACCGGGTTCACCTCCCACCTCCTTCCCAGGAATAAGGCATGGTACGGTTCCTCGTGCCGATCCAACTTTTTTCTGGCGGCCGTTCAAATTGTTCGCAACGCAGGATCAGTACGCTCGCTCCGCTTTGATTTTTGGCCCAACAGTTGGAACGGCACTCGTACCGTTCCAACTTGTTCGATCAAATCACTCCGAAAGCGCCTTTCCATGTTGCGCGCCGGGTCCTTAGACCATCATTTGGCCCAACAGTTGGAACGGCACTAGCGCGAGGGAGTTTTTGGGGACAAACGACCCTCGGCACCGGCCTAACTGGCGCGAGGATTTGAAGCAAGAAAGATGCCAGTATAAGTACCTGAAATGCTTTGGATTGGGGCGAGTCGATGTTTCAGAGCCGAACACACCTTCTTCCTCCGATGCACATTTGCACATCGATCCCTCTTTCCTTAATGGTTGTGGATGCAGGAGCCGTTCGGGGGAACTGTCAGCCGGCCAACATCTTGGAGAACACCGGAAGTCTACATGGGAACTCTCCGAGGGTCAGAGAACAGCTACTCGAATGGCACAGTTCGTGCTCCCCATTGATTACTTTAGCGCCAAGGCGGCGTTGGCGCGCAATCTATGCCCACAACGGGGACATTCAATCGTTTCCTGGCTCGCCAGCCCATTCTGACCCGAAGCAGAAAGTTCTTTGCCTATGAGATTTTGTCGCGCTACGGGCCAGAGAATTACTGCCGCCCCGCGCCGGGGAGCCCAGTGTCGGTCCAGGCGATGGATGAGCTGTTCCTGATGGGTGTGCGAACCATGACCGAAGGGCTGCCTGCATTTCTGAATTGTTCGCGTGAATTTCTGCTCAATGATTACCTTACACTGATGCCCAAGGAGCTGGTGGTGGGAGAGATTCTTGAAACGGTGCCGCCGGATGGGGAGGTAATGGCGGCGTGTCGCCGGATGAAAGATCAGGGATACCGGCTGGCGCTGGACGATTATTGCGATCTTCCCGAAACGCAGCCGCTCCTCGCGATCGCCGATTTCGTGAAAATCGACGTGCTGCTCACGACCTTTCCAGAACAGAAGAGATTGGTGGATGTTTGCCACCGGCGGAAGATTCCGGTGTTGGCGGAAAAGGTGGAAACAAACGAGCAGTTCCGCCGGTGCACGGAGATCGGCTACGACTATTTTCAAGGATATTTTTTCTGCCGTCCGCAGGTTGTCAACCGCCGGAGCATGCCGGCAAACAAGATGGTTTATTTGGAGCTGCTGCAAGCCGCCAATGCGCCCGTGTTTGACCTGCAAAAGATTTCGTTGATTTTTCGGCGGGATGTTTCGCTGAGTTACCGTCTGCTGCGGTATCTCAACTCCGCGGCATTTGCGTTCCACGCAGAGATTCATTCCATTCCGCACGCCCTGACGCTATTGGGAGAACGGGCAATGCGCAAGTGGATTTCGCTGGTCAGCGTGGCGGGGCTTGGAGACGAGGTTGCCGACGGGCTCCTGCGACTGCCGCTGCTTCGGGCCATGTTTTGCGAGCTGATTGGCGAGAAAATCGGCATGCATCGCGAAACCAATGAATTATTCCTGCTCGGCTTGCTCTCGGTGATGGATGCCTTGCTGAACATGCGCATGGTTGACGTCCTGGTGCAAATTCCCATTGACGAGGAAATCAAAAAGGCGTTGCTGGGAAAGCCCAGCCGGTATCGGCCGGTCTTCGAAGTGGTGCTGGACTATGAATCCGGCACCTGGGAGCAGTTGGCGCACTCCGCGCGACATATTGGCTTGCACGAGGATTATCTGCCGGATTTATATCTGCGGTCGGTGCGCTGGGTCTCGGAAGTGCTCGCCGACGCTCCGCTCCTGGTCTGAAGGCGGGCCGTTATTTCTCGGTTTCGGCGAATACTTTCTCGGCAGTAGGAAACGCCGTATTCGCCGCAGGAACACCGCAGTAAATTGCTGCTTGTAGCAAGACCTCCTGAATGTCCTTACTGAAACTGTTCTCCTTCGCGCGGGCACGATCGTCATGGGCGGCGCCCAGCACGGCGCGACGAACCTTCATCCTTTTCTTGTAGCGTTTTCGTTCATCCATCGCAGGCTCCTTCAGGCCAAGAGAAAGTGCAGAACGAGACGATTAAAATCGTCGCGCGCCTCGAGGTTGGAGAGATGAGCAGCAGAGACTTCGGCGTACCTGGCGCCGGGAATGGATTCCGTCAGGAAGCGGGCCTCCGCAGGCGGTGTCACCGGGTCATGTGTACCCGTGAGCACCAGGCAAGGCATACGAATGTTTCCGAGGATTTGCCGCTGGTCCATGTCGCGAACGGCGGCGCAGCAGGCGATGTAACCCTGCGGATTTGCCGCCTCCAGCATGGCCAGCACCGCCTGTGTTTCCGCGGGATGCGAGGAGCGGAAACCAGTCGTAAGCCAACGTTCAATCACTGCGCCCGCCACCGCTTTCACTCCGCCGCTCTGCACCGCTTGGATGCGGGCATTCCAGACTTCCGCTGTGCCGATCTTTGCCGCGGTGTCGCAAAGTACAAGCTTGTGAAATCTGCTTGGAGCGTTCGCTCCAAGAAAAATTCCGGTCATCCCGCCCATAGACAGGCCGCAAAAATGAACGCGGTCCAGTTGCAACAGGTCCAAAAGGCGGACCACATCCCAGCTTAATTGTTCGATGGTGTAAGGGCCGGGAGTGACACTGGATTGGCCGTGACCACGCGTGTCGTAGCGGAGAAGGCGGAAATGTTTTGTGAATTCCTGCACCTGGAAGTCCCACATGTGTAGGTTCGTGCCCAAAGAATTGGAGAGTACAAGGACGGGGAGATGCTCGGCGCCCGTCCATTCGTAATAAATCTGCACATCCGGCAATTTCGCAAGTGGCATGGTGGTTCTCCCTTTGGGCGTTCAAGAAGCAGATGGAACTTCGCGGACCCGGGCGATACCTTGGACCGTCATTTGGCCCAAATAGTTGGCACGGCACTAGACGCGTTCCAGAATCACGGAGATCCCCTGGCCGACACCGATGCACATCGTACACAGCGCATAGCGGCCTTTCGTGCGTTGAAGCTGATACACGGCGGTGGTCACCAGGCGCGCGCCACTCGCACCGAGAGGATGGCCGATCGCGATAGCGCCTCCATTGGGATTGACGTGCGGGGCGTCGTCCGGCAGACCAAGCTCACGGAGCACCGCCAGCGCCTGCGCGGCAAACGCTTCGTTCAACTCAACCACATCCATTTGATCAAGCGTCATGCCTGTTTTCGCAAGAACCTTGCGGGTCGCCGGCACCGGGCCCATGCCCATGATACGCGGGGCAACTCCGGCGGTGGCCGCAGCGATCACGCGTGCTTTTGGCGTGAGCCCATATTTCTTGACGGCTTCTTCAGACGCCAAGAGAAGCGCACAGGCGCCGTCATTCACACCGGAGGCGTTGCCCGCGGTGACTGTTCCATCGGGCTTCACGATGCCCTTTAATTTGGCAAGCGCTTCCAGGGTGGTGTCTGGGCGCGGATGCTCGTCCTGCGTGATCAGCACCGCATCCCCTTTTTTCTGCGGGATGGGCACGCCTATGATTTCCTCCGCGAGCCGGACCGCCTTCATGGCCTCGCCGGTGCGCTGTTGGCTGCGGAGTGCGAACGCATCTTGGTCCGCGCGCGCAACCTGATATTCCTCCGCGACGATTTCCGCGGTTTCCGGCATCGCGTCGGTTCCATATTTTGCTTTCATGGCGGGATTCACGAAGCGCCAGCCGATGGTCGTGTCTTCGATCTTCATCCCGCGAGAAAAAGCGGTCTCCGCCTTGCCCATGACGAACGGCGCGCGAGACATGCTCTCGACCCCGCCGGCAATAACCAGCTCGATTTCACCGCTTTTGATGCCGCGGGCAGCAACAGCCACGGCATCCATGCTGGAGCCGCAGAGGCGGTTGACCGTGCTGCCCGAGATCTCTTTCGGCAGACCGGCCAGGAGCAGGGCCATGCGGGCCACGTTGCGGTTGTCTTCCCCGGCCTGGTTTGCGCAGCCAAACACGACGTCGTCGAGTGCGTTCCAGTCCACCTTTGGATTGCGTTCGACCAGGGACTTGATGGGGATGGTAGCAAGGTCGTCGGTCCTAACGCTGGACAGTGCGCCGGCGTAGCGGCCGATGGGCGTACGGATGGCATCGCAAATGTAAGCATTGGTCATGGGTTACGAAAGTTTCCTCGTCCTAAGTCTACCGTAAACACACATCCGAAAACCAAACCCCATGCAACGGGAAGCGGTCTGAGATAGACTCGGCCAGGGCCACACTGGCCGATATTTTGATCAGCGACTATGCTTATCCATCGAAAAGAAATACAGATTGAATGGGGCGATTGCGACCCTTTTGGAATTGTCTTTTTTCCGCGGTATTTCGAATACTTCGATTCGTGCACAAACGCCCTCTTTCACCGCGCGCTGGGCGTGAAGAACGCAGAAATGCTCCGGCGCTACAATATCGCGGGCATTCCGCTGGTGCAGGCGAGCTGCAACTTTTTTGTGCCGTCCTCGTTCGGGGATGTCGTGCACGTGGATTCGTGCGTGACGAAGTGGGGCAGGAGCAGCTTTACCGTGCAGCACAGGCTTTTTCGCGGGGAAACCCTGGCGGTGGAGGGGATTGAGAAGCGCGTCTGGACCGTACGCCTTCCGGGCGACCCACCGGAGGTCAAAGGCCAAGCAATCCCCAAGGAAGTAATCGAGAAGTTTTCCTAAGCCGGCTTCCGGCATCTTGTTGTTTCGACCATGGCGACCATACAAACACAAGCTAGGGTGCTGGTTTACGGAATTAGGCCCTTAGTTCCTTTTGCACTCCCGCATCCCCTCCTTTTTGCGATCTGTTGAATCTAAAGAAGGATAAAGCAGGATTATTCACTCCACAAAAGAGCGGCGGAGGTGTTGGTTGGCTTCGGAAGCGATGTGGAGAAAGCAGCGGGTATGGGGAGGAAGGTCAATCCAGGGCGGAAGTATGAGAGTTGGCAAATGGGAGGCGGCTGACCGAAGTGTTCCAAATTGGGGGATGCCTCCCGAGTTGAAAAAAAATGCAAAGAGATGATGTCGAGAGCAATGAGCCAATTGTTTGGCGTAAGAATCGGTCTTAGGTGTGAGTTGAAGAAAAGAGAGGAGATGGAGAGGGAGGCGAGGAAAGGAAGGGATGCTTCCGAGAGAGACAAGAGAAGGAAGGGACGTCGAGAGGCTGGAATCGCAGTTGCTCGGGATAAAAAGGATTAGGCGCGTCCGTGTGTGAGCACGTGAAGAGAAAGGATGGCGCAAAGGGAAGGGCGCGCGGAAGGACACGGGGAGAAGCAGGGCGCCGGGGGATCCACAAAAGGCTGCGCGACAGGTGGCGAAAATGTCCAACGAGCCGAGGGAACACGCCGCCAAGTTTAGATACTGAACCGCGGGCCGTTGGGCCTGCAGTGGCGTGAATCCGCGGAAAGAAGGCCAAGGGACCATGGCAGGCATACGAGTTTTGGTTGTCGATGATTCGGTGGTGATTCGAAGAGTGCTCTGTGAGGCGCTTGCCACGGACCCGGCAATTGAAGCGGTGGTAAGCGCCGCCGACGGGAGTATCGCCCTGTCTAAAATCCCGCTGGTGAACCCCGATCTGATCACGCTGGACGTGGAAATGCCGGGGATGTCTGGAATTGAGACGCTGGCGGCGATCCGCAAAACGTACCCGAAACTCCCGGTCATCATGTTCAGCACCCTGACCGAACGCGGTGCCTCGATTACCCTGGAGGCGCTGTCGCTCGGCGCGAGCGATTACCTCGCGAAGCCGCAAAATACCGGAAGTCTGGAACAAACGCGGGAGCGGATTCGTTTGGAACTCATCCCGAAAGTTAAGGGGCTCTGCCGGAAGAACGAGGAAGGGAAGTTGCCGCCCGCGATTAGGCCGGAACCGCGGAAGGCCGCAAACGTGAAACGGAGCGCAGCTGCGGAGCGTGTGGACGTCGTCGCCATCGGAACTTCGACCGGCGGGCCAAACGCACTGTCCGTGGTCTTGCCGGCGCTTGTGGCGGAGACTCCCGTACCGATCGTGGTGGTTCAGCACATGCCGCCGTTGTTCACGCGGCTCCTGGCAGAAAGGCTCGACAAGCTCTCGTCCATCGCCATCCGCGAAGGGGCAGAAGGCGACGTGCTGCAGCCTGGTCACGCCTGGATTGCGCCGGGAGACTTTCACATGAAGCTGGCGCGGGAAGGGAAAGCCGTGCGGCTAACAATGAGCCAGGAAGCACCGCAAAATTCCTGCCGACCGGCGGTGGACGTTCTGTTCGAGTCGGTGGCGCAGGTCTACGGCGCAAACGCTCTGGCTGTGGTGTTGACGGGCATGGGATCAGACGGCGTGCGGGGCGCCCAACGCATAAAAGAGGCCGGCGGGCAAGTGATCGCGCAGGACGAAGCGACCTCGGTCGTGTGGGGTATGCCGGGTCAGGTGGCTGCTGCGGGTCTGGCCGAAGGGGTGTTCCCATTGCAAGAAATCGCAGGGGAGATCGACCGGCGTGCGAACCGGAACAGGCTGCTGGCCGACCGGAAAGCCTCCGGAATATTGCCGGAGGAAAAAGGGAGCAGCAGAACAGAGCGGAGTTCGTCGAGCGTAGAGCCCATAAGCAAACAGCAGCGTTAAGCGCGGAAAACAGGGAGCGTCATGCCTGGTGAAGTTCTGAAGACGGCCGTCCTCGAGATAAACGAAAAGGAGGAAGGCCAGGATCCGGTCTATCTCAAGATTCGGGATTTGGTTTACCAAACCTGCGGGATCTACCACTCCGAGGAAAAGCTGTATTTGCTGGTCGCGGCCTGCAAACGCCGGATGGCAGACAGTGGCGGGCGCGCAAACACTGGCCGGGAATATATGGAACTGCTGGCGAATACCACTCGGCGCGAGGTCGAGATACGTGCACTGCTGAACGAAATCACCATTGGGGAGACCTGCCTGTTTCGCAGCCAGGCGCAATTGAACGCCCTGCACAACGTCATCTTGCCGGAACTGGCGGCGGAACGCAGCAAGATTGGCCTGAAGAAGTTGAAGATTTGGAGTGCCGGCTGTTCGACGGGCGAAGAGCCATACACGCTGGCCATGTTCCTGATGGAAGAGAAGGAAAAACTGCTGAAGGACTGGGCCTTTGAGATTCAGGCGACAGACCTAAACGACCGTTCCGTCGAGACCGCGCGCGCCGGCATTTACGGTGACTACGCGCTACGGAACACTCCGGAGCTCTACAAACGAAAATACTTCACGCCAGACGAGGGTGGAAAGCTGAAAGTGCGGGATGAATTGAAGTCGCATATCCTCTTCACGCGCCTGAATCTAAACGATGACAGCCGCATGGTGTTCATGAAGGGAATGGACCTCATCTTTTGCTGCAATGTGCTGATCTATTTTGACATGACATCAAAGCGGCGAGTGGTGCAGCATTTCTATGCGAATTTGTTGCCAAACGGCTGCTTCTTCCTGGGGCAGGCCGAATCTCTATTCCAGGTAAACGACCAATTCCGACTGGTCCATCTGCCAGGTACAACGGTCTACCGGAAACCCGGAGCAGAGACAGGGAAAGTGGGGAAGCTATGACCATAGGGTTGCGCGATGGGCTGAAGAAACGAGTTGAACGTCTGCGAAGCTTGCCGTCCTCGCCGGCGGTATTGCAACCGCTGCTGGACCTGCTGCGCTCGCCGTCGGACCAGATCGACTTGAAAAAGGTGGTTCAGCTGGTTTCCTACGACAAATCCATCGCGGCGCAGTGCTTGCGGATTGCGAATTCACCGCTGTATGGAAGGGCGCGGGAAACGGAATCGATCCATGCGGCTGTGTTGAGCCTGGGAATTCAGCGTGTCGAGGACATTCTACTGACCTGTTGCTTGCACAAGTTCAGTTCAGGCGCGAAATGGGCCACCGATTCCGGAGCTTTCTGGAGACACTCGCTCGGCTGCGCCGTGGTCTGCCGCGAACTGGCGGAGCGTATCCGGTATCCCGATCCGGACAAAGCCTATTTGGCGGGTTTATTGCATGACTTGGGGATCCTGGTGAATTCCCTGGCCTATCCGGAGGAGTATGGAAAGGTGTTGGCGGTGGCAACGGAAAAAGGCATACCGCTCGCGGAGCAGGAAATGCACGAGCTGGGGTTTACCCATTGCGAGAGCGGCAGCATTCTGGGCAACATGTGGCAGCTTCCGCGAGCCGTGAACGAAGTAATAGCGCATCACCACGACGTGTCGAAAGCGCCCGGGGACAATCCGTTGGTGGCGCTGGTGCATGTCGGCGACATGCTGTGCCGATTGCGCGGACTGGGGTATGGGTACGAAGAGTGGCGAGGTGTGGACCTAGCCGCAGATCCAGCGTGGGGGGATCTGTCCAAACTGTGCCCGCAGCTCAGCAAGATGGACATGGCCCGTTTCACCATGGACCTGGACGCCTTTGTGCCGCGAGTGCAGGCGCTGGTTGAAGCGGTCTTCGCACCCAATTTGAAACACGGTGAAGTTGAGCAGCACCACTAAAGTTTCTAAAAGATGTGTCGATAGCCCAAGTGAAGCACTTCCAGCGTGCGAAGAGGCACGTTTGGAGCAGAGGAAATGGTGCTAACTGCCGCTCAGGAACGCACCTGGGCAGGAAGTGCGTAGTACTTTGTGTGTTTGGGCTGGACACTGTGCCCTTCTGGCGCAGTGCATGCGGTTCCGCGTCCGCTAACTCCTCTATTTTCAGCAATGTTTCCCATTAAATTGTGGTGACGTACGCGCACCGAGGCGGGGGTGTACTCGCAAGGAAGATGTTACCCACCCAGAAGCAGGCAGGTTGGGGAGCCATTCCTTGCGCAGAAGTAGTCAACCCAGCGGAGTGGCGGAATGGCAACGGCTGCGGCGGCGAATTGGGTGAGGACGGCAAGCAGAATCCTGGTGGCAAGTTCGGATCCAAAAGTGCGCCAGCGGGTGCTGGGGGATCCGGAACTGGGAAGTGCGGAACGCATGGAAGCCTGCGGTGGCGCCCACGCGCTCGCGAAATTGCGGGAGATCGCCTGTGACGGTGTGTTGTTAGATCGGAACCTGGCGGATCTGGATGCTGCGGAAGTTGCGGAGCTGATCCGGCGGGAGCATCCGCACATGGGTGTTTGCTGGATTGAAGGCCCGCACAGGGAGGAGCCGGGCACAGCTTGTTCGAACGCGAGGACCCTGCAAAGCGAAATCATTCCTCTGCCACGGCGCGAATCGCGGCCAGTACCGGAGGCGCCGAATGCTCTGCCGGGAATGATTGGGACGAGCCCGGCGATGCAGGAAGTGTATCGGCTGGCGCACTTGGTCGCCAAGCGGGACACGACCGTGTTGGTGAGCGGCGAGACCGGCACGGGTAAGGAATTGGTCGCGGAAGCGATTCATAAATTGAGTTCAAGGGCTAAGCAGCCCTTTGTGGTGGTGAACTGCGCGGCGATTCCGGAGCCGCTGCTCGAAGCGGAGCTGTTTGGCCACGCCCGGGGCGCGTTCACCGGAGCCGTACAATCACGCCTTGGAAGGATCCACGTCGCACAGGGCGGCACGCTGTTTCTCGATGAAATCGGCGAACTGCCGCTGGGGATGCAGGCAAAGATTTTGCGTTTTCTGCAGAGCGGGGAGGTGCAGCGGCTGGGAAGCACGGATATTCACCGCGTCGATGTCCGTGTGATCTGCGCCACAAACACGCAACTCACCACGTTGGTTGAAGCAAAACAGTTTCGGTTGGATTTGTACTACAGGTTGGCCGTGTTTCCGATTGGGCTGCCTCCTTTGCGCGAGCGCGGTGGCGATATCGAACTGTTGTCAGAGCACTTTCTAAAGCTGCTCTGCGCGGAAAGCCAGGTCGGGGAAAAGCGGCTGAGCGAGGAGGTTCTCGAACTCCTGCAGCGGAGGAAGTGGCCGGGCAACGTCAGAGAACTGCAGCATGCGATGGAACGAGCCTTTATTTTGTCCGGAGAAGAGGCCGTGCCGCGGCCGGAACATTTTCCCTGTTATGGATTGGATCCGGATGGCGGGGGGACGTAGGGAACGGAATACCCGGGCAAGGAGAAAAGGCAGCTGATGAGAAGCAGGTTGCAAACGCACAGGAAAGCAGGCAGCACGAAGGTGGGCAGCGGAAAGCTGACGATGGAACGCGGGCTGGCTCAAGCCTTTCTGTCCTTCACGCAAGCGGCCGGCTCGCTGGAGAAGTCCTACACGCTGCTGCAGAACGAAGTGGAACGGCTGCGCAAAGAACTGAGAAAAGCGAACGCGGAACTGGATTGGAGCCTGCAGGAAAACGCGCGCGTGCGGGCCTTTCTCGCGCAAGTATTGGAAAATCTGCCCTGCGGCGTGGTGGTGGTGAGCGGCGCCGATCAGAAGGTCCAGGTGCTCAATCCCCAAGCGCGGCGGCTGCTGCAGATTCCACCGGAGTGGAATGAAGCGAGTGCGGGAACGCGGCCCGAACTGCTCGCAAAGCTGATGGCCGCGGACGCCGGAGAGAAGGAGAACCGCGAGCAGGAGTGGGTGGAGGAAGGGAGCTCCGGCAGCGGGCCAATCGGCATTTCGTGCGCGAACCTGAACGGCAGAAGAGGTTCCGGTAGCGACAGAATCTGGATCATCCGGGACATTACAGAACAAAAGAGGATCGCGGCGGAACGCGAACGCGCCCAGCAATCACTGGCATTGGCCGAAATCACCACGCTTTTGGCACACGAAATCCGGAATCCTTTGGGAAGCATGGAACTGTTCACGGGGCTGCTCGAAGAAGCAGTAGCGAACAACCCGGAAACACGGCAGTGGGTGAATCACTTGCGGGCAGGTCTGCGCTCGCTCTCGGCGACCGTGAACAACGTTTTGCAGTTCCACGCGCAGGGGGGTGCGCAGCTGGTCCCCCTGGAGCTCGACCGCCTGCTCCGGGAGGTCACGGAATTTTTGTTGCCCGTGGCGCGCCAACGCGGGCAGCAAATCAAATTCGAAAACACCATTGGGTGCGTGATGATCCAGGCCGATGCCAACCGGCTAAAACAGGTATTCCTGAATTTGGCGTTGAATGCGTTTCGCGCCATGCCGCCGGGCGGGACGCTGCACTTCCACATGGGCTGGGCGCCGCAATATCCCGGCGGGCTCGTGCGCGTGGACGTGCAGGACGAAGGCCGGGGGATTGCGCCGGAGTTGCTGGAACGGATTTTCGAGGCAGGATTCACGAGCACGCCGGGCAGTCCCGGGCTGGGCCTGGCCGTGTGCAAAAGAATTGTGGAGCAGCATGCTGGCGCCATGGAAGTGCAGAGCAAGCCAAAGGAAGGGGCGCGATTCACGATTGTTCTGCCCGTGGCAGGAGAGAAAGCATGAAAGAAGTGCTGATTGTGGATGACGAAGCAGCCATGCGCGAGGCACTGGAAGCTAATTTCCGGCGGCGCGGGTGGCGGGTGCAGAGCGCCGGGGGCGTGACCGAAGCTCTGAGCGCCTTCCGCGTATCCCCCAGCCGCCTGGTGATCACGGACATGCGCATGCCGGATGGAGATGGTTTGCAGGTCATGGAGGGCGTGCGCAAGTACTTGCCGGAAACTCCGGTAATCCTGCTGACGGCGTACGGCAGCGTTCCGGACGCCGTGCAGGCCATGCGCGGAGGAGCGTGCGATTACCTGCAGAAGCCGATTACGTTTGAGGAGCTGGAATCCACGGCGGAACGATTTGCCGGCGGCGAACCGGACACGCTGCTCGGCGGCCACGAGACGGAAGTGGTGGGAGAATCTCTGGCGTTCCGCCGTGTACTGGAGCAGGCAAGAAAAGTGGCGCGCAGCGATGTGGACATTCTGATCGAAGCCGAAAGCGGCACCGGAAAAGAAGTGGTCGCGCGCATCATTCACCAGCACAGCGCAAGGAGAAAAGGACCGTTCGTGGCCGTAAACTGTTCGGCGTTCCCCGAAAGCCTGCTCGAAAGCGAGTTGTTTGGCCACGTTCGCGGAGCCTTCACGGGCGCGCAAGCAAACAAGGCCGGGAAATTCGAACTGGCACACGGGGGCACGCTCCTGCTCGACGAAGTTTCCGACCTCCCGCTTTCGCTCCAGCCGAAATTGCTGCGTGCATTGCAGGAACGGGAAATTGATCGCCTTGGCGACACCAAGCCGGTCCCCGTGGACGTGCGCATTGTCGCGACCACCAACAAGTCGTTGCCGCAGCAGGTGAGGGCCGGCACATTTCGCGTGGACCTGTTCTACCGGCTGCATGTCGTGCCACTCACGATTCCGCCGTTGCGTGAACGCCGGGAAGACATCCTTCCGCTGGCGCACCACTTTTTGCGGAAATACGAACCGGTGGAGTGCCGGGGGTTGTTCCGGATTGCCCCGGAGCTTGCCGCGCAATTCCAGATGTACGACTGGCCGGGCAACGTGCGGGAACTCGAAAACACGGTTCGCCGCGAACTGGCGTTTGCCGTCGGCACCACGCTGGAAGGCTGCGGCGGGTTGCTGGGCAGTGACCTGGAAGAGAAAGAAGGAGCCGCGGAGGGGTTGAAGCCCGGGCTGACGCTGCAGGAAATGGAGCGGCGGCTGCTAGAAGCCACGCTCGAAGCCACAGGCGGCAATCGCACGCGCGCGGCGGCGCTCATGGGGGTGAGCTTGCGCACTGTGCGGAACAAGATTCGCGAATTCGGTTTGCAGGCAAGGAGGGTGTCATGAGTTGGCTGCAATCGGCAAACCTGCTGCTGCTGCAGCGGTATCTGGACCTCGCATCCATGCGGCAAACGCTGGTGGCCACGAACCTGGCCAACGTGGACACGCCGGGATATCACAGCCGGGACATCGATTTCCGCGCCGAACTGCAGCGCGTCCTGAACGGGGGAGCCGACGACGGCATGAGTCCGTACGTTATGCCGGTGCGAGGCTTGCTGGCACGGCCTGACGGCAACAACGTCAACGTGGATCGTGAATCCATGTTGCTGGCCGAAACGCAGCTTCAGTTCAAAGCCGCCACCGCCATTCTGCGCGCAGAGTTCGCGCAGATAAATACGGCAATCAAGGAAGGAGGATCCTGATGAACCTCTTTCGAGTTTTGGATATCAGTGGTTCGGCCCTGCTGGCCGAGCGCATTCGCGCCGAAGTCACGGCGGCGAATCTGGCCAATGCGGAAACCACAAAGACCGAGGGCGGCGGACCGTACCAGCGGATGCATGTCGTGTTTGGCGCCCGCCCAGTCGGCGTTGGCGGGTTCAACGGAATGATGCTGGCCTCGCTCGCCGACCTTCATGCGGAAGACGTAAAGGTCGTCGCCCTGGCCGCGGACACTGCGCCGCCTGTGCGCCGGTACGAGCCAGGGCATCCCGATGCGGATGCCGAGGGCTACGTGTCCTATCCGGCGATTAATCCGGCGGAAGAAATGGTGAATCTGATGGGGGCGGCGCGCGCGTATGAGATGAATGCCTCTGCCGTCGCGAGCACAAAAAACATGATTCAGTCGGCCATCACGATTCTAAGTTAGAGGCTCGCGGAGAGAGGAGGGAGAAAGAATGAGCAATCCGATTCAGGGACTACCGGCAGCAGATTTCGATTATGGCGTGACCTCGACCATCTCGCGGGAAAGCGGGGAACAAAGCAGCGGCGAATTCGTCAAGTCGCTGCAAGAAGCCATGTCCCAGGTCAGCCAGCTACAGAACGAGGCCGATGCACACGTAGGCCAACTGCTTTCCGGGAACAGCCAGGACGTGCACTCCGCGATGATCGCGGTGGAAAAAGCCAGCCTGGCGTTCGAAATGATGGTGCAAGTGCGCAACAAGATCGTGCAGGCCTACCAACAGGTATCCGGGATGCAGTTCTGACGCGATCCACGGTGCCGGAGGAACAGGGCGGCGGCTAAGGAATGGATAAATTCCTGCAACAAATTGGGGCCTTTTTACGCGGACTCTCGCTCCGCCAGCAAGTAGTTCTGGCTGGCAGCGCGGTGCTGGTCGCCGCCGTCGTCTGGGGTTTCGCCGTTTATTCTTCCGCAGGCGATTACAAGCCGCTGTATTCCGGGATGGCTCCCGCGGACGCGCAGATGCTGGTACAGCGGCTCGCGAGCCAAAACATCACGGCGCAGATCTCCACCGATGGAACGGCTGTGCTGGTGCGCTCCGATCAGACCGACCGGGCACGCCTGGCGGCAACCGCGCAGGGGCCCATCTCCAGCGGCAGGATGGGGTTCGAGTTGTTCGACAAACCCAACTGGTCGGGAAGCGATTTTTCGGAAAAGGTGAATTATCAACGCGCCGTCGAAGCGGAACTGGAGCGTACCATCCAGACGATGGATGGCGTCGATTCCGTGCGTGTGCATCTGGTGATGCCGCGCGACTCGCTGTTTGCCGAGCGCGAACGGCCCGCCAAGGCATCCGTGGTGTTGAAGCTCCGGGGCACGCGATTGACCGATCAGTTGGCCATGCCCGTGGCGAACCTCGTGGCCAGCGCTTGGGACGGACTCTCGCCGCAAAACGTGACCGTGGTAACCACCGATGGGCAGATTCCCTCGCCGGGGCACGGCCGGATGATCACTGGCGGCGCCGGCAATGCAGACCTGGAGACCGTCCTTGCCGAGCGCCTGGTGCAGACGCTTTCTCCGATTGTGGGCAGCGACCACATCAAGTCCAGCATCACGATTGATTACGATCCGACCTCCGGCGAAAGCACCCAGGAACTCTACGACCCGACCAATCCCGTGGTACTGACTTCGCAGATTTCGCAAGAAACCGTGGGCGACCTGGAACCCGCCGGAATCCCCGGAACACCGAGCAATACTCCCAACTCCCAGGCGAAGGCTACGGCGGTAACGGAAGCGAAGACCAACACCACGACGCAAGGCATCCATAGCGAGAGCAAAACGTTTGCCGTCAGCCGCACCACGCGACACTTGCTGGAACCCGCCGGACGTGTCAAACGCCTGGCGGCTGCGATTCTGGTCGACGATGTCATCGAAAGCAAAACAGAAAACGGCAAGACGCAGGAATCGCGGCGGAAACGCACTCCGGAAGAAATAAAACAAATCGAAGAACTGGCAAAGGCAGCGATCGGCTTCGACGCGCAGCGCGGCGACATGTTTTCCCTGCAGAACGTTTCGTTTGTGCAAGCGCCGGTGGAGGTGGTTCCCCCGCCGGGGAAGGTCCAGCGGGTCAAGGTTTTCATCGAACAGTGGACCGGCTTGCTGCGCTACGTGGCGCTCTTCGCGATATTCCTGTTAGTTTACGCGCTGGTGTTGCGGCCGGTGAAGAAACAAGTGGTGGCGATTTTGCAGCATCCTGCGCGGGCCATCCCCGCGGCTAACGCCGCCGCTGCGTTGCCGGCCGGCGGGGGGGCGGCTGCCGAGAGCAGCGGCGCGGCACCGGCGGGCCTCCAGGAACCGCCAGCAACCGATGTGTCCCACACCGTTAACCTGAAACGAGAACTAGTGAACCGGGTTAAATCGGATCCGGAAGCCGCGAGCCGGCTGGTGCAGAACTGGGTCCGTGAACCGGAAGCGGATGAGGGGTCATGACGGAGGAAGCCGCCATTGCGGGCAAGAAAAAAGCAGCCATCTTGCTTGTGTTGCTGGGCGAAGAAGTTGCCGCCACAGTCTACAAGCACCTGCCGGATGCGGAAATGCGCAAGGTCACACAGGAAATTGCAGAGCTCGAATATATTTCGCCGGACGTGGCGTCGAAAGTCCTCCGCGAATATCACCGTTTGACGGTCACACAGGAATTTCTGGCGCAGGGCGGCCAGGAATTCGCGACGAAGTTACTGGTGAAGGCCTTCGGCGAGCAGGGCGCCAGGGACCTTCTTGAAGAGGTGAATCGCGCGCAAGAGGCCCGCGCTCAGAGTCTGGACACGTTGCAAAGGGCCGACCCAAACCACCTGGCGAAATTCATTCAAGGAGAGCATCCGCAAACCATTGCGTTGATCCTGGCGCATCTGAATGCCAAGGTGGGGAGAACGGTATTGATGATGCTGCCGGAAAAGGTCCGCGGCCAGGCGGTAAAGCGGCTGGCGCAGATGCAGCAATTCTCTCCGGAGATGGTGAAGAAGATTTCCCTGGTGTTGCGCAAGCGCTTGGTAACCCTGGGAGCACAGAGCCAGCGGGCGGTCGGTGGCGTGAAGGCGGTTGCCGATTTGCTCAATCAGGTCGAACAAGACGCCGCGACGACTATCCTTGAAACCATCGAGCAGGACAACGCACAGTTGGCGACCACGATCCGCAATCTGATGTTCACTTTCGAGGATTTCCTGGAAGTACCGGATACCGGCATTCGCGAGCTGCTCGGGCAAGTGGACAAAAAGACGCTGGCAACCGCCCTCAAGGGCGCTTCGGAAGAGCTCAAGAATCACTTCTTCAAGTGCATGTCCTCCCGCGCGGTGGAGATGTTGAAAGAAGACATGGAGGTGCTTGGGCCGGTCCGTTCAAAAGATGTGCACACCGCACAGCACGAAATTGTGGGTGTAGCACGCCGGCTGGAGGGTGAGGGCAAGCTCGCGCTGAAGCAGGAACAGGAGGATTCCTATGTCGTCTGAACCAGCTTCCCGCGCAGGAGCAACCTTGCAAAGCGAACCTTTCCAGTACGCGCCGACCCCTGTCGACGCGGATGCCGGCAATGGCGACGGGGACAATCCTTGGGGCATAAGGGGCTCAGTGACGAAAGCGCAGGCGGAGAAACAGGAAAAGGAAGCCTACGAACGGGGATTGCTCGAAAGCGAAAACAGGTTGAGGGCGAACTGCGAAGCGCGCGTGGCCACATGCCAAGAGTCAGTCCGAAAAGCATTGGAAGCCTTTCAGATCGAGCGGGAAGAATACTTCAGCCGCATCGAGCCGGAGGTTGTGCAATTGGCGTTGGCCATCGCCCGAAAAATTCTGCACCGGGAAGCGCAGATCGACCCGTTGCTTCTGACCGGTCTGGTCCATGTGGCGCTCGAAAAATTGGATGCCGGAACGCGCGTGAGATTAAGAGTCCATCCGGCAGACACGCATTTCTGGAACGAGTTTTTTGCCCGTTCCGGAGGGAACACGGCGCCCGAGCTGTTGGGCGACCCAGTCCTGCAGCATGGCGAGTGCGCCCTGGAAACGGAACTCGGCAGCACGCAGATCAGCCTGGAGACGCAACTGAAAGAAATTGAGCAGGGCTTCTTCGATTTGCTGGAGCAGCGGCCCCGGGTGCGTTGATGAGCGAATCACGCAGTCTGAAGCCCTATCTGCGCCGCTTGGAGGATTTCTCCACGCTGCGGTGGACCGGGCGGGTGACCAAAGCGGTGGGGCATCTGGTGGAGTCGGAAGGGCCGTTCTGCAGCGTGGGCGAGGGCTGCGCAATTCTGACCGAGGACGGCAGAACCTACAGTGGGGAAATAGTCGGATTTCGCGGGCGATCCGTCCTAAGCATGCCGCTGGAACGGCCTAGCGGCATTCGGTACGGCGACCGGATCGTCACGCGCGGCACACTCCCGGCCTTGCGGATTGGGCCGGAGATATTGGGACGCGTGGTTGATGGCTCCGGGAAACCGCTGGATGACCTCCCCGGCTATCGCGCCAGAGAATATTGGCCGCTCCATGGTGATCCTCCGCAACCCCTCGAGCGCCTGTCCATTCGGGAACCGCTGGGCTGTGGCATCCGCGCGATTGACGGCCTGCTGACGTGTGGCTGCGGCCAGCGCGTGGGCATTTTTGGCGGCAGCGGCGTCGGGAAGAGCACGCTGATTGGCATGATGACCCGGGGAACCAGCGCGGACATGACGGTTCTGGCGCTGGTTGGAGAACGCGGCCGCGAAGTGCGCGAGTTCCTGGAAGAATCCATCGGGAAAGAGGGTCTGGCGCGCTCCGTCGTGGTGGTGTCTACCTCGGACCAGTCGCCGCTCTTGCGAATCCGCGCGGCGTTGGCGGCCACGACGGTGGCGGAGTATTTCAGCGCCCAAGGAAAGCAAGTACTGCTGGTCGTCGATTCGCTCACACGCTTTGCCATGGCGCAGCGCGAGATTGGGCTGGCCGCCGGAGAACCGCCCACGGCGAAAGGCTACACGCCTTCTGTATTTACCCTGTTGGCGCGGCTGATCGAGCGCGCGGGTAATTTCGGGAAGGGCAGCATCACGGCGTTTTATACCGTGCTGATGGAGGGAGACGATCAGCAGGATCCACTGGTGGACGCTGTTCGCGCGCTGCTTGATGGCCACGTGATCCTGGACCGGAAACTGAATGTCCGGGGGCACTTTCCGCCCATATCCCCATTGGACAGTTTGAGCCGGTTGATGACCGCCGTGTGTGCTCCCGCGCACATAAAAAAGGCCCGGCGGCTCCGCGAACTCTTGGCGGCATACGCGGCCAGCGAGGACCTGGTACGCATCGGCGCCTATCAGAAGGGTGCGGACGCAACACTCGACCAGGCGCTGGCGGCGTTGCCTGCAATTCTTCAGTTTTTGCAGCAGCGAAAAGAAGAGCGTGCGCCGTTTGAAGAGACGCTCAAAGCGTTGCTATCGCTGCCGGAATAAGTGGATGGCCTTTCGGTACAAGTTAGAAGCCCTGCTGCGGCTGCAGCGGAGCATCGAGCATCAGGAAGAAAACCGCCTGCTTGCGTGCGTGGCGCGAATTGTGAGCCTGAAAGACGATTTGCAGGTATGGAATGAGGCACGCCTGCACAGAAGGCGCAACGCCTTGGGAGATCTGGAGAAAGGATCTCCCGGAATATTTCTGCGGTTCGCGGAGGAGTGGGATCAAGCCGCCCGTGCACGAGTGAAGGAAATCCTCCAACAATTGAAGGTTGCCGAAGAGGCGCGCCTGCAGCAGTTGAAGATCTATCGCGCAGCGCGGCAAAAGCGAGAAGTCTTGGAAAGCCTCAGAGAGCGCCAGCAAAGCGCCTACACGGTGGAACAATTGCGGCGAATCCAGCAAGGCTTGGATGAGACTCATCTGATCCGGTCCTTTTATTGGGGCAACCGTTAGTTCTTGCCGGATGGCTAGGCAAAGATTGCCGCCAGAGCGCCCGCTGCCGTTCGCCATCACAGAAAAAGCTTTTCCCTCCATCCCCAAGTTCTTGAAATTCCTGCCGATAAAGATTTTCAACCATGTTGAATGAGTGGAAACGCGTGTGCATTGTTCCGAGTGGAGTGCGATTGGAGCGCTATGCAAGCGGCTTCCATTGCGGTGAACCTGATCTCGGCGAGTGCGGCAAGTCCCGCAAGCGCTCCCGGCAGCAACCCCGCTCCGGGAACTCCGTCGTTCGCGCAGGTGCTTGCAGATAAAGTCTCTGACGCCCAGCAAGCCCAAACACCAAATCCGCGCGCGCCTGTCCCCCAAAACGTGGTGCCCCCCGCAAACACCGCAAGCCAAGCAGGACGAGCGACGACCAAAAAGAATGATGGGAAATCTCTAGAGAACCAGAGCCAAGCCAGCCAAACCGCTGTGAGCCTGGTCGCACAGGCAATAAGCATGCCAGTTGCGCCCAACCAAAACGTTCCTGCGGAAACTGCGAGCCAAGTGGGACAGGAAACGACGAAAAACGATGATGGGAAGGCCCCGGAAATCGAGAGTCAACCGAGCCAAACCGAGGTGAGCCCAAGCGCTCAACTAGTAAGTATGCCTGTCGCTCCCAGTCAAAACGTTCCCGTGGAAAGTGCAAACTCCAAATCAGAACAAGCCGATTCGCAAGGCCAAGTCAAACAGCAAGCTGTAGCGACAGAACCTTTGAGTGTGGCGGAGAACGTGGCGGAGAGCACTGCGATGAGTGAAGTCGAAGCGGTGCCCCAGGTGACGCTACCCGCGGAAGCCACGGTTGTGCCGCCCGCGCTGGAGCAGAAGCCTGCGACCGCCGTGCAAAACACGCAGCCCACGCGAGCTGCGCCAAACGGCCAAAACACATCAACCGTCGCGCCGACCGCGCAACCGGGTCCGTTTTCCCAGATCATCAATAGTACGGCAACCGTCGCGCCAGCCGTGCAGGCCGGTTCGTCCGCCCAGACCAGCGAAAGTGCGCCAGCCCTCCCTGTTCCGGACGGAACCGTGCCGGAACCGGTTGCCACATTGCCGAATTTGACAGATACGAGCGGCACCAGCGGAGAGAACATCTCCCCTAAGCAGCAAGCCGCGCCGACGCAGTTGCCGCAAGCACCGAACTTGAGCACAACACCACAAACGCCGAGCATGGCAACGATTGCACCAACGCCAATTTCAGCCTTGCCAGCCAAGCCCGCTAACGCCTCGAAGACCGCGGACAGTTTGCCTAGCCCTCATCCAGAGACGAACATGCCGCGAGAGCAAATCGTTCCTGAACACACTCCTGCTCCGGTTGCTGCGCAGCCGGCCCGGCAGCCAGTAGCGATTGCGAGCAAGGGTGACGCACAGGCTCATCCCGTCCAAGTGGAGACAGTGGTTGGCGCCGAAAACACGGGCACGAAAACCAATCTGGCGGCCGTGGGTGGCACACCGACAATCCTGACAAAGGCCTCAGATCTTGGAAGCGGCGTCAATGGTCACGGTAGCAGTTTCCAGGATGCCCAACAGCAGAAAGAAACGAACGCGCGTCCCGCGAGCAACAGTGGGAGTGATGACGAAACCCCGGACGAAACCATCACTCCACTCGATCAGAAGACCGTTGCGCCCGCGCAATCAGGTTCAACCACGGCCGAGCAACAGGTTCCCACCGCGGCCGCGGCGCGCGCGACAATCGCCAATGCGCCGGCCGATCCAGCATCCGGCCAGGCCAGCAGCATTCTCAACCCGCCGATAAACGAACACTCGGCCACACCATCGGCGGTGAAAGATACGTCCCTCGACGATTCGCGGGGTGACGCGCCATCCCGCGCGCTGCAGAACCCAAACATTCCGGAGCTGTATGAGAATCATGGGATCACCAATGCGCAGATCACCGGCAACAACGCACAATCCGAAATTCACCTCGCCCTCCAGGCAGACAAACTGGGCAACGTGGAATTGCACGCCCAGGTGAGCGGCGAACAGGTCGGCGCGGCGATCGTGGTGGAAAAGAAAGATGCACATGCGGCGCTCGCCGTGGAACTCCCCGCATTGCAGCAGGCCCTGTCGGACAAGAATCTGCGCGTGGAGCACGTCTGGCTCACGCAGAGCGCATTTCATTCCACTGCGGGGGACGCGGGAAGCGCCGCGGATCAACACACGCGCAACCAGCCGGGAACCCGCTACCCTACAGAGAAAAATGAAGATCCTTTGCCCTTCAGCCTGGCCTCTTCCCTAGAAGCCGGAGACATTTTCGATGAGCAGGGACGATTGAGTGTACGTGTTTAGAAAAAGGAGAAACGAGTCATGAATATTCAGGGCGTGCTTCCGGCAAACCTCCAAGCAAGAGCCATGGACTCTAGCGCGACGACGGGTAGCTCCAGCAGTACCAGCACAACCTCGTCCAGCAACCAACTGAATGCAAATTCCTTTATCACGCTGCTGACCGCGCAATTGCAGGCGCAGGATCCCCTAGATCCAATGGATCCGGACCAGATGGTGGACGAGCTCACTTCCATGAATTCTCTGCAGCAGCTCATCGGCATTAAACAGGACCTGGATACCCTAACCGGCAATACGGGAAGCAGCGGAACCACGGCCAGTGATTCTGCCGCGGCTTCGCCCGCGGCGGCGCAAGCCTACGCGGCGGCACAGAATTCGTCGAATTACGGCTCTACTTTGCAGCAAAATCCTTTCCCGGCGCTAGCGCCGGCTAGCTTCTAACACAGGAGAACATCATGCCATCATTTTCAATTCCGCTGTCAGGGTTGGACACCAGTTCGACGGATTTGTCGGTCATCGCGAACAATCTCGCGAACTTGAACACCACCGGGTTCAAGGGACAGAGCGCGGCGTTCCAGGACCTGTTCTATCAGCAGATCGGCACAAGCGGCGACGGCGACGCCGTCCAAGTTGGTGTCGGGGCATCGGTGGCCGGCATCGATTCGGATCTGACGCAGGGCAGTATCCAGAGCACTGGCAATTCCACTGATGTTGCCATTCAAGGCGAAGGGTATTTCATTGTCAACAGTGGTGGCGAGCAACTGTACACGCGCGCTGGCAATTTGTCGGTTGCGTCGGACGGCACCCTGCAGACCCAGGAAGGCGCGACGATCCAGGGCTATGAGGCCGTGGGCGGGGTGATCCCGGCAAACGCCACGCTTGGGGCACTCTCCATTCCCACGGGCCTGATCAATCCGCCGAAGGCCACGACGGAAGTTCAGTTGGCCCTCAACCTGGATGCGAGTGGAGGAACAGGTACGGTAGCCGCCAGCCAGCAGACCGGCACGGGAATCAATGCCGGCGTTACGCTGGCCACGGGCGACACCCTGGCCTTTTCAGACGGGACCAATGCGTTCACTTACACAACCAAAGCGGGCGATACCATCGCGAGCGTTGTAGCCGCGATCAACGGAAATGCAAACTTCACCGCCTCGGTCACTGACAATAATCTGGTGATCACCGCGGCAAACGGACAGGCGATCACATTCACCACCAACAATTTGACTGACGCCGCTACGGGGGATCTCAAAGAAGCGTTCACGCCGACCGGTACGAATGCAGCCGCCGGCACATTCAGCACCTCGATCGTCGCCTACGATGCGCTGGGGACGAGCCATGTGCTGACCTTCAATTTTACAAAGACCGCGGCCAACAAGTGGAGCTACCAGATTACGGTTGCTGCGGCCGATCTGGGCGCGGGTGGTAACCCGATCGTCGGAAGCGGCACACTGACGTTCGATGGCAACGGGCAACTGGTCACGCCCGCAGCCAACGTGACGGGCTTGACGATTGCCAATCTGGCCGATGGCGCAACCCCGCTCACTTTTGCCTGGAATCTATTCAACGCGAATGGAGCAGGCCTAGTGACGCAGGACGCGGGATCATCCACAACCTCTTCCACATCGCAGGACGGCTATGCGAGCGGGTCGCTCAACAGCTTCACGATTGGCGGCTATGGCGTTATTCAGGGTATTTTCAGCAACGGACAAACCAGCTCGCTCGGTCAGATTGCCTTGGCGAGTTTTGCGAATGAACAGGGATTGGTCCGCAATGGGTCGAATGAATTCGTTGCGAGCCTGGCGTCGGGTGCAGCCGACATCGGCGATCCGGGCACAGGGGGCCGCGGCTTGTTGAGTGGTGGCTCGCTGGAACAATCGAATGTCGATATTGCCACGCAGTTTGCACAGCTCATTTTGGCCGAGCGCGATTACCAGGCCAACGCAAAAGCGCTGACCACTTTTGATGAGGTCACACAAACGGCCATCGGTCTGATCACGTAAGCAACGAGGAAGTGAGGAAGAGCCCCGCGACAGGGCGGGGCTCTTGTCTTCTTAAGAAGTTTTTCATGAGGGAATTCCCAACGCTTGAACGAGGTTTCATTCTGGACATCTCCAGTTTTAGCCCGTTGCTCTGCTGATTCCCTAACCGGTCTTGTTCAAATGACTTACAAGTAGTTAACGCAATCGCTCCTCCCAAAATCAGAGAGTTCTCCGGCGATTAAATTGCACCAGTGTTTTTGGTATGGCTGAGAAGATTCCAGCGGCAGTTGTGCCGTCCACTACAGTTCCGCCATCACCCTCCGTTCCGTCGGCGAAGAGTGCGCAGCGCAGGTCTCCGATGTTGATAATCGCGCTTGTGGCCGTACTGGCGGTTGCCGGCGGCGGAGGCGCCGTGTGGTACGCGCAGCACAGCCACACAGATGCATCGGAAGGAAGTGGCCCGGAGAAACCGTCGGCGACCATCGTCCATCTCGATGGTTTTACGGTCAATCTCGCCGATCCCGAAGAGAACCATTTTCTGCGCGTCACCATTGATCTCGCCCTGGAGCGAGTGCCCACTCCTGTAGATCGCACGAAACCAAACTCTGGCCTGCCCGTGGCGCAGATGCGAGACAGCATTTTGTCCGTGCTCACCGTATGCAAGGCGGATGAGCTCCTGACGTCCGAAGGCAAGCTGCGATTGAAGAAAAACCTCCTAGCAGCGTTGAATCGAGACAATCCGGAACTCGGCGTCCAGGAAATCTACTTCACAGAGTTTCTGGTGCAGCGGTGAGCCATGTCGACCCTACCCGTAGCGGTGAGCGCAAAAAGGGCCGAATACCCTGAGGAATTGTGGGAACAAGCAGGGTTGCTCCCCTGCGTGCTGAGCGTCGACGTGCCACTGAAGGAGTTCACTGTGCGGGACCTCCTGCAGATGGAGCCCGGATCGATCGTGGAATCGAAGAATGTGAATGGGGCGGATGTGCCCGTTTCCGTGAATTCCCGCTTGATCGGCTGGGCGGAGTTTGAAGTCGTGGGGCAGCGGCTCGGCATTCGTCTCACCGAGCTGATTTGAGGGGTGCGCAATGTTTGGTGCGACCGAAGAAACAACGACAGCAATCCCGTGGACGAGCGCCACGTTCTGGAAACCACTGTGGAACTGGCTAACCGGCGTCTTGGGCAAAGTCCGGGTTCAAAAGAAACAGCGCGCGCTACGCCTTGAGGAGACGTTACCGCTCGGCGAACGCAGATTCCTCGCGGTTGTGCAATGGGAAAACGAAACGCTTCTGGTGGGCGTGACGCCGCAAAGCATCTCGCTCCTGGAGCCGCGTACAAAGAAGGACGCAAGCGGGTTTGCGCGGGAAGAGGAAATGAGCGCATGAACCGAGGCCATCGGTCAAAACCGCGAATGTGGCGTGGAGCGGCTGTCAGCGCAATCGCGCTTTTCGCGAAGCTGCCGCTGGTGGCAGCCGCGCCGCAGCAAAATGTCCTGCAACTCCCCGGGCTGAGCGTGCGCTCGGAATCGACTCCCGTCACCATTATTGTCCTGTTGACACTGCTGACGCTGTTGCCGGCGATCCTGCTTTCCATGACGCCGTTTGTGCGCATCCTGATTGTTTTTCACTTTCTCCGCCAGGCATTGGGAACACAGACGGCGCCGACCAATCAGACGCTCGTCGGCCTCTCCTTGTTCCTGACCTACTTTCTAATGCAACCCGTGCTCGTCGGTGTGCAGCAGCAAGCCATTCAGCCGTATGAACACGGGCGGCTCACCGTCTGGCAGGCGTTGGACAAGGGCGCCGTGCCGATGCGCCACTTCATGCTGAATTACACGCGGGAAAAGGACCTGGCGCTGTTCTTGGAAATGAGCAAAGAACCTCGCCCGGGCAAACCGGATGACTTGCCGATGAGCATTGTTGTGCCTGCCTATGTGCTCTCTGAGTTAAAGACGGGGTTCCAGATTGGCGCGGTTCTGTATCTGCCCTTTCTGGTCATCGACATGGTGACGGCATCGATAACCACGTCGGTGGGCATGTTCCAGCTTCCCCCCGTGGTAATTTCCACGCCCCTCAAGATCTTGCTGTTCGTGGTTGCGGATGGCTGGAACTTGGTGGTGGGTTCGCTTTTGCGCAGTTTTCGCGTGTAAAGGAGAAACATGACCCCGGAACAGGTAGTGTCATTGAGCCGGCAAACGATTGAAGCCGCGTTCTGGGTGGCCGCGCCGATTCTGATTGCCGCCATGGCCGTGGGCCTGCTCATCAACATCGGGCAGGTGCTGACGTCGATTCAGGACACCACGGTGTCCACCGTCCCGCGGCTGACCGCGGTGGGAATTCTTCTGTTCGTTCTTGCGCCCTGGATTCTGCATCATCTGCTGACCTTCACACGCACGTTGTTTTCGGATTTTCGGGTGTACACGCAGTAAAGGAGAAGAAGTGTGGGCGTTGCTTTGGAATTGATGATCGTGCACGTAGCGGCCATCGCCTTTCGCGTGGGTGGCGCGTTCACATTCATGCCGTTTTTCGGGAGCGATGCCATTCCGATCCGGCTCAAAGCGGTGCTGGTGCTGCTGTGCACCGCTTTGCTCTATCCGCACACTTCCGTTGCCGTCGCGGCCTTTTCTCCCTCCGTGCTGACACAACTTGTGCTCAGCGAAATGATGCTGGGGCTGCTGATGGGTCTCTGTTTGCAATTCGCGTTTGAGGCGGTGCAGCTGGCCGGACAAATTGGCGGGTTCCAGCTTTCCTTTTCCCTGGTGAACGTGCTTGACCCGCAAAGCAATGTGGACACTCCTGTTCTTGCGAATTTCCAGCAGTTGGTGACCCTCTTCCTGTTTCTGCAGATGAACGTGCACCATTGGATTCTCCGAGCAATCCAGAAAAGCTTTGAACGCGTGCCGCCCGGAAGCGTGTCGTTCTCAACGGAACAGCTTCATGCGCTCTTTCGGGCTGCCGGAGGAATGTGGGTTGCCGGACTGCAGCTCGCGGCGCCGTTGCTGCTGGCGACCATGGTCCTGGACGTGACCGTGGGATTCGTCAGCAAGGCCGCGCCACAGATTCCCGTTCTTTTCCTGAGTATTCCCATGAAGACCCTGTTGGGATTCGGCGTGCTGGCGTTGGCCCTGGGATTGTGGCCGGAGTTTTTTGAAAAGCAATTCGGCCAGGCTCTGAACTGGAGCTGGCGCATGTTGGAGCTGGCGAGATGAGGCGCAACCACCGTGCCGGATAACCGCACCGAGAAGGCAACGCCCCGAAGGCGGCTGAAGGCCCGCGAACGCGGCCAAGTGCTGCGCAGCCGCGACCTGGTTTCGGCCTTGGTGCTTTTGGGGATGGTGGGCGCGCTAGCTTGGCATCCGGAGCAGGGAATCGCCCGATGGCAGCAGTATTTCCGCAACCTCATGGATTGGGCTTGCTCGACGCAAGCGGAAAGCGCAATGCCGGTTCTGAATGCGACCGCGAGCACCGTGCTGTTCTGGACCGGCCCCATTCTGGCGGTTGCCTTCGGCGTGGCGGTCGTCAGCACTCTCGCGCAGGGCGCGCCGACGTTTGCGGCCGAGGCGCTGGCGCCCAACCCGAGCCGGCTGAACCCCGCTAGCAATCTGCAGCAGCTCTTTTCGTTGGCCGGCGCCAGCCGGGTGCTGCGCTCGCTTCTACCCACGTCCGTGATTGTGTATCTGGCGCTGCGGTTGATCCAGGGTCAGGCGTCCACAATTGTCCATGCCGCGCGTTTGAGCAGCCGCGCCTGCCTCGCGCTGGTCGGCTCGCTATGTTTCGGAATAGCTTGGCGAACAGTGCTGGTGTTCCTGGCCTGGTCAGCGTTGGATTATTTCCTCCAGTGGCAGACCTATGAGAAATCGCTGCGCATGACCAAGCAGGAAGTGCGCGACGAGCATAAAGAGAACGAAGGAAATCCCGAAGTGCGCATGCGCATCCGCAGGCTGCGCCGCGAATTGTTTCGCAAGTCCCTGCGGAAAAGCATGCAAAGGGCTACCGCGGTCATTACCAACCCCACGCACTATGCGGTCGCCCTCGAATTCCGCCCCGCAACCATGGCGGCGCCTGTTGTGGTGGCGAAAGGGCAAAACCGGATCGCGCAGAAGATCAAAGAGCTGGCCCGCTGGAACGAAATCCCCATCGTCGAAAATCCGCCGCTCGCACAGGCTCTTTACAAAGCTACGGAAGTCGGCCAGATGATTCCGCCGAAACTGTATGCCGCGGTGGCGGAAATCCTGGCGTTCCTCTATCGCGCACAGATGCGCATGCGCGCGGCGGAGGCAAGAGGGAACTAAAGAGAATCCATGGCGACACAGAACAAGCCGGTGCAGGGCAAGAACGCGGGAGAGTGGCTGATCCCCGTGGCGGCGGTCGCGCTCGTGTTTGTCATGCTGATTCCCGTTCCCGCGATTGTGCTGGATATTCTTCTGGCCCTCAGTATCACGGTCAGCGTGCTCGTGCTGCTCTCGGCCTTGTATATTCTGCGCCCGGTTCAGTTTTCCGTGTTTCCCACGATGCTGCTGCTGCTCACGCTGTTCCGCATCTCGCTGAACATCGCCAGCAGCCGGAGGATTCTGCTGCACGGCAACGAAGGCATGACCGCCGCCGGAAACGTGATTCAGGCGTTTGGGCAGTTCGTGGTCGGCGGGAACTATATCGTGGGTTTCGTGATCTTTCTCGCCCTGATCGCCATCCAGTATCTGGTGATCAATCATGGCGCCGTGCGCACCGCCGAAGTCGCCGCGCGTTTCACCCTGGACGCGTTGCCGGGGAAACAAATGGCCATCGACGGGGAGCTGAACGCCGGGCTGATTGATGAGCACGTGGCACGGGCCCGGCGTGAACTGATTGGCAAGGAAGCGGAATTTTACGGCGCAATGGATGGCGCGGCACGGTTCAGCCAGCGCGACGCTCTCGCTACCATCTTGATTACCGCGATCAACATCATCGCCGGCTTCCTGATTGGCGTGTTTCAACTCAACATTCCGCTGGCCGAGGCGGCGAAGACCTACACCGTGCTCACCGTTGGGGACGGCTTGGTCACCATGATTCCTTCGCTGCTGGTTTCCGTGGCCGGCGGAATTGTGGTGACACGCACTTCGAGCGAAACCACGGTGGGCGTCGAATTCGGCCGGCAACTGTTTGGGCGCCGGCTGCCACTGCGCATCGCCGCGGGCGTCATGTTCCTGCTCGGGCTGATCCCGGGTTTGCCGAAATTTTCGTTCTTCCTGCTCGCAGCGCTGATGGGCTATCTCTCTTCCCGCGCGAAGGCGCTGAGCCAGGCCGCCGAAGAGGTCAAGGCCGCGGAAGTGGTCGGCGACAAGAAGAAGGCCGATCCGCAACAGCAACTGGAATCGCTGTTGAAGCTCGATGAAATCAGCCTTGAAGTGGGTTACGCCATGGTGCCCCTGGTGGACCAGGCTCAAGGTGGCCAACTGCTGCAGCGCATTCGCGCGCTACGCAAGCACCTGGCGTTGCAACTCGGTTTCCTGGTTCCCTCGGTGCACATCACGGACAACTTGAAGCTGAAGCCTCGCGAGTACGTCGTCTTGCTGCGGGGAGTGGAAGTGGCCCGCTGGGAAATGCAACCGGAGCGGCTGCTCGCCATCAGCTCCGATCCGGGTGCCGGCCCCATCGAGGGCTTGCCCACGCAGGAGCCGGCCTTTGGGGCCTCCGCCTTGTGGATAGTGCCCGGCTTGCAGGAGCAGGCGCTCGCTACCGGTTACGCCGTGGTGGATCAGACTTCCGTGTTGGCTACCCATCTGGCCGAAGTCGTTCGCCAATACGCGCATGAACTGCTCACGCGCCAGGAGACGAAACGCCTCCTGGACGCCCTGGCGGAGTCGCAACCCAAGCTGGTCGACGAACTGGTGCCGCGCCTGCTGGCCCTGGGCGAAGTGCAGAAAGTTCTGCAGCAGCTCTTGCGCGAGCAGGTTTCGATACGCGACCTCAGCACCATTTTGGAAGCGCTTCTCGACACCGCGGCGGCGAACAAAACCCACGTCGCGCTGGTCGAAGCGGCGCGCCAGGCCTTGGGGCGATCGCTGGTGCAGCCGCTGCTCTCGGACGACCGCAAACTCAAAGTGCTCACGCTGGATCCCCGCATCGAGCAGGAATTCCAGCGGCAAGTGGAACCGCAGACCGCCGGAGAAAAAGCCGCGGGAGGCGTCGCCGCGCCGTTGCGCCAGATTCTCGAAGGCTTGCAGAAATTGGTGGGCGATAAGGTGGCACTCAGCTCCAGCATTGTGCTGTGCAACAGCCCCTCGCGGTACCACCTGCGGCGCCTGCTCGAGCCGTTTCTGCCGCGCATTGTGGTTCTTTCACCCGCCGAGATTCCCGCCACCGTGTCCGTGCAGGCCTTAGGGGTGGTGCGATGAAACCTCTGCTGCAAACCCGTATGGGAATAAGGAACTGAGCCATGTCGACGAATTCTTCCAAACAGGCAACGCAAGCGGCCGCGTTCGACCCCGCTGAACGGGAGCGGTTGCTGCAGGAGAATCTTTCGGAAGTGCGGTATATCGCGCGGCGAATCCACGATCGCCTGCCGCCCCATGTTCCCTTTGACGATCTGGTGCACGCCGGAATTCTTGGTCTGATCGATGCCATCGACAAGTACGACCCGAGCCGCAACGTGCAGTTGAAATCCTACGCGCGGTTCCGCATCCGCGGCGCGATTCTGGACAGCTTGCGGCAGATGGACTGGAGTCCGCGAGCCCTGCGCCGGCAGGCGCGCCGAATTGAGGATACGCAACGAGAACTGAGCGCCACGTTGGGCCGTGCTCCGAACGAAACGGAAATTGCCGCTCATCTGGGCATGCCGCTTGAGGAGTATCAGCATTTGCTGGGCGAATTGCGCGGACTGGATCTTGGGAGCCTGTATGCCGGCGTTGACGAAGAGCAGGCCGACAACCCACACCTCTCGCTGACCGCAAAAGAAGAAGAGGATCCGTTCTCGCAGTGCCTGCGCTCGGAGATGCGCAGCCTGCTTGCCGAAGCCATAGAGGAACTGGGAGAGAAAGAGCGCCATGTGCTGGGGCTGTACTACCTGGAGGAACTCACCATGAAAGAGGTGGGCGTGATTCTCGACATTGGCGAATCTCGCGTCTCGCAGATTCACACAGCCGCGATTCTACGCTTGCGCGGCCGCCTGCGGGAAAAGCTGGAGGCCCAGCGCCAGTCACGAGTGGAGTTGCCGGCCCGCGAACAGCCGGTATGAGGTAAGCAATGCGGAAGATCCTGTCCCAAGAAGAGATCGACGCGCTGTTTAGCGCAGCGAAGGGTTCGCAGAAGCTGGCTAGCGCACGGCGCAAAAACGTGCAGTCCTGCGACCTGCGCAAGCTAGGTGCATTGAGCGCGGACCAGGTTCGCGTGGTCACCACCCTGCACGAAACCTTTGCGCGCCGGTTGGCCAATTCGCTGGGAGCGTACTTCCGGGTCGGTTTCGAGATGAACCTGGTGTCGGTCGAGCAGATTCTTTATGCCGAATTTCTCAGCCGCCTTCCGGACCTGACCTATCTGGCCACGCTGCGAATTATGCCGATTGACGCGATCGCCACCATCCAGGCCGATCTGTCGCTCGTGTTTCCAATCGTCGAACTGGTCCTCGGCGGATCCGGTGCGGACCCGGTTGAACCCCGCGAACTCACCGAAATCGAAGAGCAGATCTTTGAGACTGTGGCCTGCCAGTTGGCGCGAGATCTGCGGACCACCTGGGCTCCGGTGCTGGACATTGATATCCAATTCAATCAACGGCAGCAGCACGCGCAGATCCAGGGACTGCTGTTGCCCACGGAAAAAGTTCTGTCCCTGACATTTGAAATTCGCCTGCCGGACGCCCGCGGTACGCTGAACTTGGCGTTTCCCGCGGTGGTGGCCAATGCTTTGCTGCGCAAGCTTTCGGTGCTCTGGTCGCATTTCGAGCGAATTCCTTCCCGGGCCGCGCGGCGCCAGGTGCAGGCGCGTCTTCTGGAAAGCCGTTTCGCCGTGGACTTGTGCCTGCCGCCGAGCCCGTTGAGCATCCGCGAGGTCGTGGCACTCGAATTAGGCAAGGTGCTGGTTCTGCCCAAGCGCGTGCACGAACCGATTCATCTCAACGTGGCGGGTAAACCCATGTTTAAGGCTTACCCGATTCGCCACGGTTCGAACCGCGGCGCAAGGATCGAGCGGCGTACCCCGCTGCGCGCCGGTTCGAAGGTGGAGGGAGCATGACAACGCCTGCAACAACCGCGTCGGAGTCATTTGTACAGACGTGGAAAACCGCCTTCGCCAAAGTCCTGACGCAATTGGGCGCGGCGAATGCCACGACACCCGAGGCCGACGCCGCGGGATTGAAGCTCGCTAGCCCGGAAGAGACCACGATGCTGGCGGTGCGCTTCTCCGGGGGCGGTTGCCTGAAGGGCCAGTTGCAGTGGAGCTGTGAAAAAAGCGTCGCGCTGCAATGTGCACAACTCCTGATGTCGGAACCGCTCGACGCGACGGTCGAGTTTACCGCGACGCACACGGATGGCTATTTGGAATTTCTACGGCAAGTTGCCGGCGAGGTTGCGGTCGCGTGGAAAGAGACCCAGGGTGCGCCAACCGATCTGGTTCACCAGAGCGAGTCTGCGGGGACATTTCCAACTCAATACACCGCGGCTTTCAGCCTCGAAAGCGACAAGTGCAAAGGCCTGGCGCTGCGGCTGGACCTGGATGCCGACATGCTCGCCGCCGCGTCCGCCAAGGCAGAACAACCAGCACAAACGGAGCCTGCACCGGCAGACGAAACCCCAGCCGGCGCGTCGCGCGACCTGCCTTCGAACCTCGATCTGATCCTTGATGTTCAATTGGATGCCACCATTCGTTTTGGGGAACGAGAAATGCTCTTGCAAGATGTGTTCGGGCTAATGCCCGGAGCGGTGGTGGAACTGAACCAGTTGGTGAATGAGCCCGCCGAACTACTGGTGGCGGGGCGCCTGGTGGCCAAGGGAGAAGTTGTGGTGGTGGATGGAAATTTTGGGTTGCGGGTTACGGAAGTGCTCAGCCCCACGCAGCGGGTAGCGGCACTTTCCCTGGGATGAGGCAGCAAGAATGAACGAGGGGCAGAACAGAAACGAGAAAAGTGTGGCGACGAGACCCATCTGGGAAAGCGCGGCACAGTTTTATTGGAAACATCTTATGATCCGCTGCGGCTCTCCGGGGTGTTCTCTTCGATTGAAGGTGCAACCTGCGTTGCTCGCTCGCTTCCGCGGGATCCATTTCAACAACCGCTGGTATCACGAGGCCGCCTGCCTAAAGGAAGCGCTCGTCGGTCAACTGAAACAGATGCTGCTCAGTTACGGCCAGAGCCGCAACCGGGCCCATCGTTTGCCTCTGGGACTTTTGCTCGTGAAAAGAGGCGCCATCACCCCAGGCGAGCTGCGGGAAGGTTTGCGGCTGCAGCGGCTGGCCGGCACGGGCAAACTAGGCTACTGGCTGCGGCAAATTACCGCCATCGATGAGGACCAGATTTGTGTCGCGCTCGGCCAGCAGTGGGGCTGTCCCGTCTTTCCCCTGGACAGACACACCCTTCCTCCGTTTACGCGTTATTCCCCGCCGTATCCCTTGCTGGCGGCCGCAAAAGCAATTCCTGCGTTCGGCACGCCCGATGGCCGGCAATGGCATATCGCCTTTTCGGAACGAATTGACCATACCCTGCTGTACGCGCTCGAAGAAATCTTGGTTTGCCAAACATTTGCGTGTGTTTCGCGGGAATCTGCCGTCAACGAGGCGCTAGAGCAGTTTCGCAAACACACCAGCGGAAAAGAGATCTGCTTCGATTCGGTCCGCGACCCAGGGGAAATGGCCGCCACGATCTGTAGCTACGCGGCCCAGATGGACGTCCGCCAACTGAAAGTCGTTCGTGCGGGCGGACATATCTGGGGGGCGCTCTTTCAGAGGGGAGCGCGCCGGGACCTGCTCTTCCGCGTGCCTTCCGTTCCCGACGGGCGCATCGTGGAGCCGCTTCTGGCGCAGATTAAAGATTATCCACCACTCGCCGATATACGAAGGGATGGCGTCTTTGACGCCGCGGGACCACTATGACCCAGAATTTCCAGACCCAAAGTGCGGTGCCTGTCCACCGCTCCAGCTTGCTTGAAGACGAATTGCAGGAGCGGCGGAAAAAACGCCTGATGGTGTTGCTCAGCAAGGGTCTGCCGACGCTGCCCAGTTACCTGCTGGACTTGAACGCGCTGCTCAGCAGCGCTGCCGTGGATCTCAGGAAAGTAGCCAAGGTCATCCGCACCGACCCCAGCTTGTCGGCGCAGGTCCTGCGGCTGTGCAATTCCGCGCTGTTCGGCCTGCGGCGTCGTGTTCTCAGCATCGAACAAGCCGCGGTGTTTCTGGGCACGGAGCGGCTCCGTACGCTGGTGTTGACCTGCGCGGTGATGCAATTCGCCGGGAAACACGTCCCGGTAAAGTCGCTTCTGGGCTTCTGGCAGCACAGTTTTCTATGCGCCCTGCTCTGCGAACGGATCGCGCGCGTGGTGGAATACCCGGAAAAGGAGCAAGCCTACCTGGGCGGCTTGTTGCATGACATCGGCCAGCTGCCACTGTGGATGCTGGTGATGGAAGAGCAGGCCAAGCAGAAGGCTCTGCCGCCGGAAAACTGGCCGGATAACTTGGCTCTCGAACGCGAATTTTTTGGCATGGACCACGGCAAGGTGGGCCGCTGGATGGGCGTTGCCTGGAATTTCATGCCTTCGTTCATGGACGTTTTCGAGCACCACCACGACCCCGAAAATGCGCAACACGATCCCTATCTCGTCGCGATCGTTTCGGCGGCGGACCAGTTTCTGCAGACCCAGATCGTTCCCGACGTGGAAATCGGCGGCGATGGCGAGTTGCCCGGGCTGCACGAGGTACCGCCAACTACGAGCGAACCACAGGCGTTCGCTGGCGAAGGCGATGGTCCGGCATTTCTGTCGCAATGCTTTCCTTTGCTTTCCGCCGAAGCACGCCTTGCAATTCTGGAGACCCTCCAGACCGAATACATACATGTTCTGCCGCTGGTCCAGTTGGGGATTGCGGCGGTTGCGCCCGGCACGGGTGTGGACCAAATTTCCGCTCAGGAGCAAAAACGTGAAGAAACTACACGTACTAATCGTGGATGATTCCTCGGTCATGAGGAAAATCGTGGAAAGGTCGCTTCGCCAGGCAGGCCTGGAACTCGAAGAAGTCCGGGAAGCGGGCAATGGTGCTGAGGCGCTCGCCGAACTGCAAAACTCTGCGTTCGACCTGATTCTGAGCGACATCAATATGCCGGCCATGGACGGGCTCGAATTCCTGCGCAGTCTGGCTAACGTGCCATCCGCCAAAAACGTGCCGGTGGTGATGATTACAACCGAGGGCAGTGAATCCCGCGTCGTCGAAGCGCTCTCCGTCGGCGCCAAAGGCTATATCCGGAAACCCTTCACTCCCGAACAAATCAAAGAGCGTCTTGCTCCTCTCCTTGGAGGTGCCCTGTGAGTTCCTTTGTAAGTCAAGGCGTTAACTACGCGGTCAAGCCCGAGGCGAATTGGAAGGCTGTTCTCGAATGCGCCGCCATGGAAGTGTTTAGCATGATGGCGGGCGCGGAATTGACGCGTTTTACGGATGAGCCAGGTCAGCCTCACGGCGAACAGACCGCGATGGTCGGAATGGCTGGAGCTCTCTGTGGGATGCTCACCATCCGCTGCACCTCCGCGACTGCGGAAAAGCTTGCCGGCATGATGCTCAGCGGTGAGGCTGCATTGAATCCTTCCGTGATCGGCGATGCCATGGGCGAGCTGTGCAACATGTATGCGGGCAATTTCAAATCCAAAATCAGCACTCTCGCGGATCATTGCATGCTGTCGGTCCCCACGGTGATTTGGGGCGAGGACTACTTCATGCAGACCGTCCAGCCGAATGCGGGGTTCCAGTTTGCGCTGTCATTTGAAGGCGAACCGGTCTGGTTCAGCCTCGTCATACATGCTTGATGGCTTCTCGCCATTCCTCTCTTGACAGACGAACCCCGGCAATCTTTGCCTTCCACCATGCCCACCCCGGCAGAGATTGCCGCAATAAAATTTCTCTCCCGCTATTCTGTATCGCCATTGCGCTTAACTCGCTGATTCGAAATCGCATGTCCCGCTAACAGTTTTCTCATTTGGACTCCGGCTTGCTCCCTCTGATTGGTGGAGAGTGGCCATGGACAGCGGCTTCTACTCGGCGTTTACGGGATTCTCTTCCCGATTGGATGAGCTCGAACTGGTTGCCAATAATCTCGCCAACACGAATACACCTGGCTACAAGGCGCAGTACGCGTTTTACCGCGCTTTGCCCGCATGGTTGCAGGAGTCTTTGACCACGCCGCTGAATGAAGCGGTGAACCGCTACGGTTTGCTCGGCGGTTCGCGCATCGATTTCACCGCGAGCAACCTGGAGACCACGGGCAATCCCACCGATGTCGCGCTCCAAGGCAGCGGCTTTTTTGCCGTGCAGACAAAAAACGGCGTGCGCTACACGCGCAACGGAAATTTCCAGTTAAACACCAAGCGGCAATTGGTTACCGTCCAAGGAGATCTGGTGCTCGGCGAGGGTGGCCCGATTCAGACTCCCTCGGGGCAGGCCGGTCCGATCCAGATTCCCTCGGGACAATTGACCATCAGCGAGGACGGCACCGTCAGCGTGGATGGGGGTATGGTCGGCAAGCTGAAAGTGACCGAATTCTCCCAGGATACCTCACTGAATCCGGAGGGCAGCACCTATTTCGCGGCACCAGAAGGAGCGGGCAAAGCGTCGGCGGATCCACGCGTCCGCGAAGGCGCGCTGGAAACTTCGAACGCCAATCCCGTGCGTGCGGCTGTGGCTCTGATCGACCTGCAACGGACCGCGCAGATGATGGAAAAGGCCTTGTCCATTTTTCACAATGAGTTCAACAAAACTGCGGCGCAGGATCTGCCGCGGGTGTAGGGAACATCGTTTTACTGGAGCTGAATCATGTACCGAGCCCTTTATACCGCCGCCAGCGGCATGGAAACTCAGCAGACGAATTTGGAAAATGTGGCCAATAACCTGGCCAATGCCAACACGACCGGCTTTCGGCGGCGTCGGCTGCAGTTTCAGGATCTGATCTATCAGAATCTCGTTCTGCCCGGCGCGGCTTCGACGCAGCAGACCACCTTTCCCACGGGCCTGCAGATCGGTCTGGGCACGCGATTGGCCGCTTCGGAAGCCCTTCAGCTGCAGGGCGACGTCAATACCACTGGAAATACGCTCGACCTGTGTATTCAGGGCCAGGGCTTTTTTCAAGTGCAGTTGCCCAGCGGTGAAGTCGCCTACACACGCGACGGCTCCTTCAGTCTGGATTCCACCGGAATCATTGTGACCTCGGATGGCTACCAGTTGCAGCCGGCCATCACTATCCCCCCGAGCGCGACCAATGTCACCATCGGCACCGACGGCACGGTCAGCGTGCAACTGCCCGGCCAGCAGCAAGCTCAGCAGGTGGGCACGATCCAACTGGCCACATTCGCCAATCCCGGCGGGCTTAGCAGCATGGGGCAGAACTTGTTTCTGGAAACGACCGCCTCCGGAAACCCCATTGTCGGCACTCCGGGAGGCAGCGAGGGTCTCGGAACCGTTCTTCAGGGATCGCTGGAGAATTCCAATGTCGACATCGTCACCGAATTCGTCAACATGATTCTGGCGCAGCGCTCCTATGAAGCGAACTCGCGGGTGGTGCGCGCGGCGGACGAAATGTTCCAGACGATCAACGGACTGACTTCGTAGGGAGAAACGGATGAAGAAGCCGGCTGCCATCTCGGTGTTGCTCCTGGGGCTGCTTCTTCCCCTCGGGCTAGTCGACGCCGGTCCGCTCCGTATCGCCTTGCTTACCGATACCACCATCCAGGGCGACACTATTCTTCTCGTCCATCTTCTGCCGTCAACCGCTCCTTCCCAACTCCGGCGGCGGGCAGAGAACATCACGCTCGGCCGGGCTCCGGAACTCGGCAGCGTGCGAGCGCTTTCGCGTGAGAGCATCCAGGCGGCGCTCGATGATGCAGGCCTCAGCGCAGCCGAATTCGTGGTCCCGAAATCCGTTGTGGTTCGTCGTGAAGCAGATCCGCCGGCCAAGGAGCGGGTGTGGCTCGCGCTCCGAGACGCCGCGGCTGCCCGCGGGATAGCGCTGCCCGCGAATGTCCGCCCAGAGGATATCCAATGGGCCGCGCCCTTGTACCTGCCTGCGGATAATTCCCGGCTGGAAGTGCGGGAAGTTTACGTCGACAAGCTCTTGAACCAATTGCGTTTTCGGCTGCGCATCCCCAACAACCCATCAGCGCCCTCTTTTTATGCCTGGTGTCCGCTGCCGCCGAAGCAGCGGCCGCAGTTTTCGGAACGGCGGCCAGCGCACTTCCAAGGGCACTCGAACAACGGCTCGCCATCGACGGCCGAACTCGTGAGCATACGGCGCGTGGCCACGCTCCATCTCCATTCTGAGAATTCTTTGGCAACCCTGCAGGTTAGGCCGCTGCAATCGGGTGAACTAGGACAGACGATTCGCGTGCGCCTGCCGGCCAACGGTCACACGCTGGTCGCGCGCATCGCAGGCCCGGATCTGCTCGATGCCGATTTCTAGTGCCGAACCAAATTTGTGAGGAGATTGCTTTCATGACGATTTCGCAGAACACATTGAAAAGCGCGCCGTCTTTTTGGATCACTTCATTTGGAACGGTACTAGGAAAAAACCGATGAGGACTGTTTCCAAGTTTCTTACACTTTTTCTCGCGGCAATACTGTTGGCACTTCCCGCCCACGCTTCCCCACGCGCCAAGAAAACCAAAACGCCCGCCACGGCCAGCGCCTATGACGACTATCTCGCCCGTGTTCGTGCCATGAATCAGCCGCAACCCAGCACCACTGGCAGTTTGTGGGTCGATTCCGGGCCGCTATCCTTGATGGGCGCCGACTACAAGGCTAGGCGTCCGGGCGACCTCGTGATCATCCACCTGGTGGACAATTTTACGGCCGCCACTGCCGGAGAGAACAACCAGTCGCGGAAGTTTGCGGCGCAATCCAGCATCACCCAATTGATCGGGTCGCTCGCCTCCAATAACCGCCTCCAAAGCCTCTTGAACGCGGGTTCCAGCAACAGCTTGGATGGCAAAGGCCAGTCCACCATGAGCTCCAACGTGACCTTGAACTTGGCCGCGCAGGTTATGGAAACGCTGCCGAATGGCGTCCTGGTCATTCAAGCGGCTCGCGATATTACCTTAGGCAACGATCGTCAAACTGTCTTCGTGCGCGGACTGGTTCGCCCCGGTGATCTCGCAACGGACAATTCCGTGGCTTCCACCTCGATCTCCGATCTGCAGGTGGAAATCAAAGGAAAAGGCGCAGTCGCCGATGCTTCGCGCCAGCCGAATATTGTCGTCAGGACGCTCATGAAGCTGCTGACCTTTTAGGGAGGGCCTCGTGTTCCGCCGGTTTCTTATAGTCATTTTGGCACTGCTTCTGATCGGCGCCGGGTGTTCATGCCTGGACGCCGCAGAGGAAGCGCTTCCCGCCGCGCGACGGATCGCGCGCCTCAAAGACATCACTGAAGTCGAGGGCATTCGCGACAACCAACTGATTGGTTATGGCCTCGTCGTGGGACTCGCCGGCACGGGCGACAAGCAGCAGACCATTTTTTCGGTTCAGACGCTTGGCAACATGCTGCAACGCATGGGCGTCAACATCGAGAGCCAGATTTCCACCATTCAAGTGAGAAACATCGCGGCGGTGTTTGTCACCGCGACGCTTCCGCCGTTCGCGCGCCCCGGCCTGAAAATCGATGTCACCGTCTCCTCCATTGGCGATGCCAAGAGCCTCGCGGGCGGCACGCTGCTGCTGACGCCGCTCAGCGCCGTCGATGGCAAAGTCTACGCTTCGGCGCAGGGGCCGCTGGTGATCGGCGGCTACAGCGCCGGCTCGGCGGCAAATGCCAAGGTCGTCAACCATCCCACCGTGGGCCGTATCCCGGATGGTGCCCTGGTGGAGCGCGACAGCTCCGTAAATCTCGCTCAAATCCTAGCTCTCTCCTTCTTGTTACGCGACCCGGATTTCAAAACGGCAGAAGAAGCCTCCGACGCCATCAATCACGAACTCGGCAAGAATCTCGCCCGCGTCGTGGACAGCCGCCGAATCGAACTCTCCGACTACCACGCTTCCGGCATGGACCTCCCCACACTCCTTGCGAAGATTGGAGAAGTTACCGTCCACACCAAGCCGCCCGCAAGAGTAGTCGTCAACGAACGGACCGGCACCGTAGTGATGGGCGGCAACGTCACCATCAGTGCCTGCGCAATTCTCCATGGAAATCTGTCCATCCAGGTCTCCACGGAGTTTCAAGTCTCCCAGCCGGAACCTCTCTCCAAGGGGCAGACCACGGTTGTTCCTCAAACCACGGTACAGGCGCAAGAGTCTCCCCTCCAGGTTGTGCATCTGAAGGAGGGAGCTACCGTCGAAGAACTCATTCGTGGATTGCAGACCATGGGCGCCTCTGCGCGAGACGTGGTGGCGATCCTGCAGGCACTGAAACAGGCGGGCGCCTTAAACGCCGATCTGGAGGTTCTGTGATTCCTTGGTTGGCTACTGAATCGATGGGCAGCGTTGAGTTGGCCGGATCAGATACTGCAAAGGGCAATAATTCGCCGAACGTTTCAAATCGGAATTCCTCGGTGCAAGAGCAGAAATTGCGCCGCGCCGCTGTGGAGTTTGAGTCTATTCTCATTTCCACGTTCTGGAAGTCGATGAAAGAATCCTTCTCGACTGAAGACGAGGACTCCAGCGACCCGGGACACTCCACGTTCGAGGACATGGGCATCCAGGCAATGGCCGGGGCCATGAGCAAAGCCGGGGGATTGGGCCTCGGCAAATTGATTCTAAAGCACTTAGAGCCTCAAGTAGGGGCTACCGAAGGAGTCAAGGGAGCACCGAGCCGGTAATCTTGGCACACTTTTTGCCGATATCTTCAGGTGAGGAGAAGTAGGGCACTGTTCAGGATTAAATTTTTCTCAGCCTTGGCCGATCGGCCCTCTAGACGCATATATGTTCATCTGGAGTTCCGGCGGCGGATGAAGGAGTTCGGCGATGAAGATCGACCCGAGGATTCAACCCACCGGTGATCTGCAGAGCGACCCGGTAAAAAATGCCAAACAGAGTACCACCGGGGCAGCCGCTGCGAAACCCGGGAACGCAACGTCGACCCAATCTGGAGACACTATCGAGATCTCCAGCCGGCACGCCGAAGTGCAGCAACTGACCGCGCAGGTCGCCACAGTTCCGGAAGTGCGGGCGGAACGAGTCGCTCCGCTGAAAGCAGCAGTAGAGCAGAATAGCTACAACCCGGACAGCGGCAAGGTTGCGGACGCGATGCTTGCGGAACAGGCAGGCAGAGGCGCCAAGGCCTAGAGGCTGGAAGTGAGTCGCTATGACGAGTCTTGGTCCAGCTCCCGCGCCGCCGTTGCAACCATTGCGCCCGGAGAGCCGGGATTCCCGGGAGCGGGAGCGCCATGCCACCCCGCACAAGGCGCCGCTCCAAGGTTCCCCGAAACACGACGCCGAACTGGAGTCCGTGGCGGATTTTGGGAAGGATGAAGAAACACACCAACTTGACGAGCGGGCCTAGACCATGAGCAAAGAAAACACGACTTATCTGGAACTGCTGGAACAACGCATTGAACTCTTGAACACGCTTTCGGCGAGCCTGGTTGCCGCGCGCTCGGCGATGGTGGCCGTCGATATTGATGGCCTGGAATCGCGCATCGCCCAGCAGCGGGAGATTTGCGTGGATATCCAGAGGCTCGATGACCAGATGGAGCGCCTCCAGTATCAGTGCGCGGCCCACCTGCGTATGCACGGTGGCGAAGAGTCGCTTGCGAATTCGGCGGAATTGGAGGACGTGCTGCTCCGGCTGCATCAGGCTCAAGCCAACGTCAAACAGTTGAATACCGCACACCAAGCGCTCCTGAACCGTTCCCGGCGCACGGTGACTGCGCTCCTGAACTCGCTGCACACCTTTGAGGGAACCTATAAGAAAACCGCTTTGCAGCAGACGGCGGTGGCTGCGGAGCTGAACGAAAAGGTCTAACCATGGGTAGCCTCACGGCAAGCCTGAATATCGCGACGCAGTCCATGCTCGCCGAGGAAGGCGCCATCGAGACCACCACCAACAATATCGCCAACGCCAATACGCCCGGGTATGCCCGCCAAGTCCCCAATCTCGAGGAAGCAGGCACCATCCAAGTGGGGCAGCTTACTTTCGGCACCGGAGTAGATCTAGCCAGCGTTAGCAGCATGCGGGATGCGGTTCTCGATTTGCGCGTCAATCAAGAAACCCAGCAACAGGGCCAGTTGAGCGCTTTCATCGGCGCGGGTCAACAGATTCAGGCGCTGTTCAATGAGACCTCCGGGACGGGCCTGCAATCCTCGATTACCGCGTTCTTCAACAGCCTCTCGGAATTATCCACCGATCCCAGCGATCTCACCACGCGTGAGGGAGTGCTCACTGCCGCTCAGAACCTGACGGAGGCGTTCAATCAAACCTCCAACAATCTCACCACCCTCCAGCGCAATACTGATCTGGCCGTGCAGCAGTCCGTCACCCAGATCAATAGCCTGACTTCACAGATCGCGCAGGTGAATGAGCAGGTTGTTGCGGCAACCAAAAGCGGAGAGAACGCAGGCTCGTTCGAAGACCAGCGCCAACAGCTTATCAACCAGCTCTCCAACTACATTGGCGTTTCCGAGATCGATGCCGGCAACGGCGGCTTGACGTTGACGACCACAAACGGCGCCGCCCTGGTTGTCGCGGGCCAGAGTTTTGCCCTGAGCACGCAAGCGAACCCCACGACCGGCTTTCAAGATGTTTACGCCAACGGCGCCGACATCACTTCGCAGATCAGCGGCGGCGAGTTGGCCGGGCAGATCCAGATTCGCGATCAGGAAATTCCTTCCCTGCAAAATTCGTTGGACACGCTTGCTTACAACATGACTACTGCGGTAAACAACCAGAATGAGGCCGGCTACGATCTCAACGGCACCGCCGGCGGGGCCTTCTTTACTCCGCTCACCCAGGTACAAGGCGCGGCGGACAGCATGGGCGTGGCTATCACTGACCCGACCCTGATCGCTGCCAGCGGCACTCCAGGCCCGTACAATACCAGCGGTAACCCCGACGCCACCGGCGATAACACCAACGCCAATGCGCTCCTTGCGCTGCAGAACGACAACATCGTCGATGGGCAGACGCCGCTTAGCTATTATTCCGACATTGTCTTCAAAATCGGCAACGACGTTTCCTCCGCGCAAACCAACGAGCAAGCCGGCAGCCAGGTTCTCCTGCAACTGCAGAATCTCCAGGGCGGCGTTTCCAGCGTGGACATCAACGAAGAGGCGGCCAACCTCGTCCGGTTTCAGACCGCCTACCAGGCCTCCGCGCAGGTGGCTACGGTTATCAACAACCTTTTAGAGACCGCGATTAACATGGTGGTGCCATCAACATGAGTATCCGTCTAAATCCCGATCTTCTCCCTGAACTGCTGGCCAGCATGCAACAGAGCGAGCAGAACGAAACCACCGCAACCCAGCAGCTCTCCAGCGGACGTACCGTGAACAGCCCTTCGGATGATCCCGCTGCCACCGCGGCCATCGTCCTCAATCATGACCAGTCCAGCCAGGACGCCCAGTTTCTCCAGAACATCAGCACTCTGCAGGGCCGCTTTCAGGTGGCGGATTCCACACTGAGCAACGTGGTCCAAGTTCTGACCCAAGCTGTGAGCCTCGGCACCGAGGGCGCCACTAGCACGGTCAGCGCCTCGGACCGCCAGGCGCTCGCCACGGAAGTGCAGGGCATACTGACGCAGACCGTGGCATTGGCCAACACGACCTATCAGGGCGCGTACCTCTTTGGCGGAACCGACGTCAATACGCAGCCCTTTACATTGGACGACACAACCGGCGCGGTTACATACAATGGAAATCCCAATACAGCGTCTGTGGAGCTTTCCAACGGAAACTCCATCACAACCAACGTGCCCGGCGATCAGCTTTTCCAAAATGGCTCCGGGAGCGTGTTTGGCGCATTGCAGGATCTCTACAACTCGCTCAACAGTGGTAATAACATCCCCACCGCTGTCAACGAAGTCAGCAGCGCCTTGACTCAATTGGGCGTTCAGCGCGTGACCTACGGCAATGCCCTGAACCAGATCAATCTCAGTGAATCCTTCCTGAACCAGGACACATTGAACCTCTCCGAACAGGAAAACATGTTAGAGGGAGCGGACTTGTCCACGGTCGCGACCAACTTCTCGCAAGCGCAACTTGCTAGCCAAGCCACGCTCAGCGCCACAAGCGAAGTCCTCAGCCAGAAGACTCTGCTGGATTACCTCGTCTAATCCCCGCAATCAACAACCCGCCTTTCAAGTCGGGCGTCCCGCCAGACGGCGCTTGTCTTGCCATGAGTTCCGGAGGGCGGTCGCCTCGGGGAGGGAAAAAATCCCTCTTCAAGCTCGAATTTCAGGATAAAGCGCTACACACTGCTTGCACGACGGATTGCCAGTCGCCAAGTTTCGGCTGGCGGAACAGGCGGAGCGTGGGATACCAGGGGCTATCCTCACGCGCCTGGAGCCAACGCCAGTCCGGCGCGTAGGGCAGCAGAAGCCAAGTAGGGACGCCAAGCGCTCCCGCCAGATGCGCCGTGGAATTATCGATTGTTATCACCAGGTCCATCGCCCCGATCTGCGCCGCAAAAGCATCAATGTTTGCGAATTGATTGACAGAGCGATCAATCAAGATGTTAGCTCGCGCTGTTGCTGCTTGGTCCTGCAACGCGCTGGGATCCCCATATTGCAGGCTAACGATTCGGATATCGGGTCGTGCGAACAGCGGGGCGAACACCGACAAATCAATGGAGCGGTTGCGGCCGGTCTTGCGGTTTTTCGTAAACCAAGCCAGCCCGACCTGCCGCCTGCCATCGGCATAGCGGGTACGAAACCGCTCACGCTCAACCGAATCGGCAACGAGGTACGGCGACGTAGTGGCAGCAAACGCTGTGTCCGATGTGCGGAACAGACCCGGCAAACTGCCGCAGGGCAGGTGTGCCGCGAAGTTTAGTTCCAAGTCATGATCTGGAGCAGGACTCGAGACCACCTCGATTTCTGGAAAAGAACGGGCAAAGAGGGGTTTGAGCCGCGCGTCGCAATCCAGAAGGCACTGGTTCCCAGTGCGGAGCACATCCGGGAGGAGGCCCGCGAACATGATTTCGTCGCCGATACCCTGCTCACCCCAGATCAACAAGCACCCTGATGCCAGTTTTTCTCCGGTCCAAAGGGGTTGCGGATAATCTCGCATCCGTGTGTCGTGCTCTTTTGTTTGCCAGCGCGATTCATATTTAGTCCAGCCACAAGCGAAGTCCCCTTTATACAGTTGTGCCAGTGACTCGCTGAAACGGGCTTGGGCGTAATCCGGTTTGAGAGCCAGAGCTCGCCTGTAGTGTACTAGCGCCTCATCCACGTGGCCCATAGCGTAAAGTGCGCAACCCCAGTTGTAGTCTGCCTCGGCGTAGCCCGGCTTCAAAACCAGTGCACGTTCATAGCAGGCTACAGCGTCATCCAGCTTGTCCTCGCTCTGGAGAGCATTTCCCAAGTTATAGTGCGACTCGGGCAGCCTTGGGTTGAGAGCCAATGCGCGCTTGTGATGTGCAACGGATTCATCCAGTTTTCCCTGGTCGTGAAGAGCAATGGCCAAGTTGCCGTGGGCCTCAGGGTAGTCCGGCTTCAGAGTCAGCGCCCGCCCATAACAGACCACCGCCTCTTGCAATTTTCCCTGCGCATGAAGGGCGATACCCAAGTTCGCATGGGCTTCAGCGTAGTTCGGCTTCAGGGCCAGCGCCTGTTTTAGATTTGCCACCGCTTCTTCCAACCTGTCCTGGGCTTGGAGGACGTTTCCCAGGTTGTAGCAGATCTCGGCACAATCCGGCTTGAGCGCTAGCGCGCGTTCATAGCAAACCACAGCCTCCTTTAGCTTGCCTTGCGCCTGGAGAGTGGTGCCCATGTTAGCGTGGGCCTCCCCGGAGTCCGGCTTGAGCACCAGTGCCCGCTCATAACAGGCCGCAGCTTCGGTCAGTTTGCCCTGTGCCTGGAGGATGGTGCCCAGATTAATATGAGGTTCCGATTGGTTTGGGTTGAGAGCCAGCGCGCGCTGATAACAGGCCACAGCTTCCTTCAGGTTGCCTTGTGCCTGAAGGACAGTGCCCAGGTTGGAATGGTAGGAACTCTGCCTTTCATTGATTGCAATCGCCCTGCGGATTGTCTCGGCGGCGAGCTCATGCCGTCCGCCCTGGTAGGCGATCATCCCAAGCAAATTCAGGCTGTCTGCATGACGAGCATCTATTTCCAGAATCTCTCGGTAGATCCGCTCAGCCTCGGCCAGTCGCCCGGCTCGGTGAAGCCGGACGGCGTTGCCCAGCATGACTCGAATAACCTGCGACGGACCTTGGCGCACAGTTCTATCCTGCTGCTTTGCGAAAGGATAGCGTTGGCGACTCATAAACTCCGCGCGTCCGTTTCACAAGTGAGAAAGACAACCCTCGACTGTTCCGGAGTCGGCATGCCCCTGTATTGAAAACCCTTCAAGCCGCCATCGAGAGGCGAATCCCGACGTACTTCTACATGTAACCGAGCATCTTGAAAAGCCGCATCTGAGAGCAGCAAGGAAACACAGGTATGAGTTTCCTCTAAAGTGTGCATGGGCATCCGTTGAGAGAACCGCAATTCATGGTCCAAATACTCTCCACAGCTCAAATTGCAGTTTCTGGGAAATTCATGTCAATTCATGCGCGCGTAGTGTTCCAAATCGGAATGCCGTATGGATCGCCAGGGAACGACGATGCGAAATGAGCCCTAGAACTTATGGAGTGCATGGGAGAATGGGCCTGTTCAGCGGGTCTGGCGGAAAGCGGCGACCCACCTGGAGACGGCGGTGACGTGAGTTTGGCTGGCGTTCAAGCTCCCCTGCCGGGTAAGTAGCATGACGCGGATCTGACGGAGCGTGGTCTGCAGGTCGTCGAGGTTGGATTTGTAGAGATCGAGCTGCCCGGCGATTTCCGGCTGGAGGCGCCGCAGGTCGTGGAACTGGGCCACAATCGGGGCCATCTCTTCAACAGGTTCGCGGAGTTTGCGAACACTTTCCACGTTGAACTCGCATTCACCCTGGAGGGCGTGGCGCGCGTCCTCGATAAGTGCGGTGAGGCGGGCGTTGACCCGTTCGACGGTCTGGCGCAGCGCATCCTCCATCACGCGCTCCAACTGCTGTTGCCGGAATCCCCGGAATTCTCGGGCGGACCCGGAGCGTTCTGCGGGAATGCGGTCTGCGGCTCGGAGGAGATGCGGAACTCTTGCGCGGGTTCGGAGGGCGTAACGGTGCGTTCGACTTGCGACCATGCGGCGCGCAAGCGCGTGAACATGGAAATGAGTTCCTGAAACCTGTCGCGGGAACTCATCACGCTGGCCTCTACGATCATAGGGCGGGCGACGTTATAGAAGCTATTCAGGCGGCGGGCAGGCTCGCCGCCGCGCTCGAAGTCGAGCACACCCTGCAGTTCGCCGACGACCATGAGAGCGTGATTGGCGGCGTTGGCGCGTTTTTCGATTTGCCCTGCGTCAATGGCGGCGATCGCGCGATGGAAATCGCGCAGGATGGTATCGTACAGCGCAACCACTTGGCCCACTGCGGAAGCGCCGAGGGCCGTGGTCTGGTGATACGCGAAAGCGGAATCGTGTGCCGTCATGCTAAGTCTAAGAGCTGCTGCTTATGCCCGTGAGCTGCTGGCTAAGCTGGCTTTCCAACAGCGGCAATTCCTCGAGCGTGTCATTCACCTGGGAATAGGTCGTGGTGAGAGTTGCCTCCTGGGTGGCCAGGGCTGCTTGAAGGTCGTTGATCTGCTGGGTGAGGTCGTTCGAATTGTTCGTAATGCTCTGGGAATCAATGGAGAGGATGCCGGTGCCGGGCGCGTTGATGGCCTGGATTGCGCTGTCGAGGTTCTGAGCAAAACCGGTGGTGGCGTTCTGCATCAAATTCTGCACCGCGGAGTAGTTGCTTGAGAGGGCGGCGTTGAGAGTGCCATTGTCAACCGTGAGGGTGCCGTCGTCGTTCATGTTGACGCCGATGCTCGCGAGGTTCACGATGCCGTTGTTCCCGGAAATGGAATAGGAGATGGCGCTGAGGAGCATGCTCTGCGCTTGTTGCAGCGTGTCGTCGGCCTCGAGCGGGCCGCTCGCGGTGCCGTCGGATCCAACGGTAAACTGATTATTGATTTCCTTAATTGCGGTGTTCCAGGCGCTGACGAAGTTGTTTATGGCCGTGGTGGCCTGCGAGGTATCGGGACTGACGTTGACGGTCACGGGCGTATCCGGCAAAGCAGATCCGAGGTTGAGAGTGACGCCGCTGATTACATTGCTCACAGTGTTGCTCGCGCTGCTGATCGGGATGCCATCCACGGTAAGGGAGGCATTGGTGCCTGTGACGGCCTTGGTGAAACTGAGGCCCGTGGTATTGCTCGATACCTTTATGTCGCCCTGTGCGCCGGAAGAGTTGCTGACCAGCGCCAAGCGGTAGCCATTGGCGTCTTGAATCACGCTGGCAGTGACCCCGGCGTTCTGGCTATTGATGGTGCTGGCGAGCTGACTCAGGGTATTGTCGCTGGAATTCACGGTAATGGTGACCGGTGAATTCGAGCCTACCTGAATCTGGAAGCTGCCGGGGGAAATCGTGGAGCTACTGCTCGATAATTCGTTGGTGTAGTACGAGGATGTAGTGGCGAGATTTGTGACCGTGATGGTGTGGGAGCCAGAGGCGGCGGTGCTCGAGGCCGTGGCGCTGACAACAGAGGAATTCGAGGAGGTCGCGACTACTGCGCTCAGGGCGCCGAGGGGGTCGTTCAACGCTTCTACGGCGGAATCCAGATTGCTGAGGTCCGTGCTGATGGTCGAAAGTTCGCCCGTTTGCGTGCCGAGGGCGGTCTGCTCGGTCTGAAGCGCTGTGATTTGGGCCTGCTGAGCGGAAACAGCGTACTGGACGAATTCCTGAACGTTTATGCCTTGGCCAAGGCCGGTGCCGGTGGTGCTCGATGAAGTACCGGACGCGGAACTGGCGATGGAGTCAGTCAGAGACGACAAAGAGGACAAAGAATTGGTCGTAGACATTGGGCGGCCTCCTCAGGCCTTCACTTCGATGTGCGCACTCGCTTTGGATTCCTCTTGCTTCAAATAATCCTCGATGCCTTGGCCGACATCGCGGACAGCCTTGGGGGGAACCTCGAGAATTTCCTCGCCAGAATGCGCATCGGAGACCACGTAGTAGATGCGGCCATTGGTGTCGCGGCGGAAGGTGACTTCGGTCTGGCGCTGCGCGGGCGTGACGAGCGCAGTACCGGCAGTCGTGGCGGCTTCTTCGACAGTGCTGGCGGTGGAAGATTGTGTGGACACGCGCTCGCTTTTTATCTGATTGGCTGCTGGGTTCAGGGTTTCCACGGATGGCCCTTGGTTCTGCTCCGGGGTGATCTTCATGGCCTCCTCCTATAGCGGTGTGGGCGGAATCCCCGAGGGGACCCCGCCCGCCGCTTTTTCTGTCCGTTTGCCGTCTTACTGGAGCAGCTTCAGGATGCTCTGCTGTGCTGAGTTGGCCTGTGCCAGTGCCGAGATACCGGACTGGTTCAGGATGGAGTATTCCGACAGGTTGGTTACCTGTTGCGGGATGTTCGCCGCCATGATCTGGTCTTCGGCTGACGTCAGGTTCTGTACCTGCACGTTTTCCACGTTGCTGGCCGCTTGCAACCGGTTGATTTCAGCTCCGATGTTGCCTCGCCAGCTAGCGACGCTGGCGATGGCCGTGTTGATAACGCCCAGGGCTGCTTGAGCGTCCGCTGCGGACGACAGGTCGTTGTTATAAGGCACGGTGGACGAACCTGCGGCCGCGCCGCCCGTGAAGGTAGCGCCAGAGACCACGATGTTGCCACTCGTGTCTGTGGGGCTGGACAGAGTGTAGGCATTGTTGTTTCCGGTCGTTAGTGCCGTGAGCGTCATGGTGTTGCCTGCGACTGTGGCGCTCACGTGGGCGTTGGCGGCCGTGACATCGTAATCCGTTCCGGGAACTCCGCCCGAGTCATTGATCGCGTGCGCCAGATTCAGCAGCGTCTGGCCCGAGTTGCCTGCAACGATCGCCACCTGGCCGGCGGCGGCCGGAGTGCCTGTCACGAACGTGTAGGTAGTGCCGTCAACGTCCACTTGGTCGCCGTTTGCCGGCACGCCCGTAAGCGAGACTTGCGCTGTTGAACTAGTTGCCGGAGTGTTCACCTGCGTTGTGCCGGCGGCCATGCCCAATCCCGCGGAGCTCACCGCGTTGGTGCTCGTGTTGACCGTGGTGTTGCTGACGCCGTCACTGAGGAAGATGCTCTGCGACGTGCCAAACACCGCCGTGCCGTTGTAGTTGGTCGTACTGCCGATGTTGTCAATTTCCGACGTGATCTGCGAATACTCCGCCTGCAGTGCGGTGCGTTGCTGGGTGCTGACCGTGCCGTTCGCCGACTCGGTAGCCAGCGTAACTGCGCGGTTCAGGAGTGTGGTTACCTGAGCAAGGGCGCCGTCTGCCACCTGCAGAGAGCCGACGCCGCTGCTGGCATTCGATCCGGATTGCGTAAGCGCAGTGATGTTCGCTTCCAAGCCGTTCGCGATAGCCAGGCCCGCCGCGTCGTCCGCACCGCTGTTGATTCGCGAACCAGAGGAGAGTTGAAACAGTGTGTTCTGCAGTTTAGTTTGCGTAATCTGCAGCTGGTTCGACGCCTCCAACGCCGCGATGTTATTTAGAAGACTAATCATGTTGGTAAGGCTCCTTTCGTTGCTTTTGTTCCGTTTGGCGTCCGGGAGCCTTGGGTGCGAGGGGCTCAAACCCTCCGAGGTCCAGGTGGCTCGCACGTCGCTACGGATTAGCCAACGTACTCAGTTTCTATATCGGCTTGTGCAAGAAAGGCTTTAACTCCTTTCACGTCAGTCAAACTAAGAACTTTGCAATAAAACCGCGGGACTTGCCTGCGTTGCTTCCCAAAGCGCGCGCTGCAGATCCTCGTTTCCCGGATGCGTTTTCAAGCCCTCTTTCAGGATCTGCGCGGCATGCGTCAAGTCAGGCACCTGTGCCCATAGACTTGCTGCTCGCAGGTAATCGCCCGCATAGAGATTGGGAATGAACCTCAGCTTCTGGTCCGCGGCTTCGGCTGCCTCGCGGATTCGCCCCAGGGACGCATAACTAAGGATGAGCCCTTCATGTAGCTCGGGAACCTGTGGCGCGGCTGCGAGATAAGCCTTCAGCCGTGCAAGACCCTTATCCGGAAAACCCGAGCGCACCAGAGCCAGGCCCAGTTTGGCTTGTGCCGAGCCGTTATGCGGGTCGCGCTTGAGTGCAACTTCGTAGGCTGCGTGCGCGTCGTCGAATTGCTCCAGGTTGTAGTAAGCGTCGCCTCGCGTTTCGGCAACGAGCGATGTTTTGTGGCCGCAGCTTTCCGCTTTTCGCAGCGTCTTCAGCGCTTCTTCGAATAAGCCCAAGCCAAACGACGCCAGCCCCAGGAAAAACCACGCCACTGCCGCGTGCGGATTCAGCGCGCATGCACAACCGAAAAGCCGGTGCGCTTCGGCCAGATTTTTGAATTGCTCCAGTTCCAGCAGGCCAAGCTCGAAATGTGCCTGCCAGTCGCCCGGCTGTTCCGCCAGTTTTTTGAGCCCGATCTCGCGATACAGCAGATTCTTTCTGTCTTTAGTTGCCTGGTTGGCAACAAATCCAAAGTTGTGGACGCAAAAATTGGCTTTGCCTATTTGTCCGTGAAGCTCGCGGATGCTCGGCCCAACGCTTTCGTGCACTCGGCCCATAAAATACACACCGGGAACCCGCCGGAACAGCCGCACCTCTTCATGTTCCACAAACGCCGGATACGGTGCCGCAGAGGCGAGCAGGGAGTCGTTTGCTTTGGGCGCCTGGTCCCACATGCGCTCGTTGGAGCCAAGAAGATAATTGCGGATGGTGACCTGATAGCCCATGACTTGTGGGTTCCCGAGCAGCGCCGGGACGCACCTGGCCGCAGTCCCGTCGAGTTGCTCGTCGGCGTCAAGCGATAGGATCCAATCTCCGCGTGCCTCCGACAGCGCCAGGTTGCGTGCTTCCGCAAAATCATTGTTCCAGGGAATTCGCAAAATGCGGGCGTTGAACTGCCGCGCGATCTCGATGGAGCTGTCCTTTGATCCGGTATCGGCAATTACGATTTCCCTGGCCAGCCTGCGCACGCTTTCCAAGCAACTTGCGAGAAATGCGGCGTCGTCGCGCACAATCATGGATACGGTGAGCGAATTCACAACTGAACGGTTCCTGTAACCTCGGCCGCTGCTTCTGTGGCTTGGCATTCCTTTAACAGTCGCGTCACAGCCGCTTGTTGCTCTGGATCGAGCCTGTCGCGGCTTTGTTCGAGAAGCGGAATGGCTTCCACTCGTCGCCCCAACCCTGCCAACAGCACCCCCAAATTAGCTGTCGCCTGTGGATTGCCCGGTTCCAGAAGCAGCGCGCGGCGAAAACCCTTCTCGGCTTCGTCCCAGCAATTCAGCGCAAACTCTATCGAAGCCCAATCATTCCATCGCTCGGCTGTTTCCCGGCCGGTGAGCGCTCGCGCCATCTCCGCTACAGCCTCGGGATATTTTCCTGCTTCGTAAAATTGCAGCCCCTGTTGATGAGCCAGTTCGTCCCACGTTTGGATGGCTTGCCGCTGTTTCTTCGGCAGTTGCGCGTCGCTTTCGATCACCACATCTCCTTTGGCCCCACCGATTGCTTCCCCATGTTGGTGTCCACTTTCTTGGCTAGTCCTTAGCAAAGAAGCCCGGCTGTCCCTGCGTCGTCTCCGTTGTTTCACACATTCGTCCTCACGGGAAGAAAATGCAATTCGCTTGCCAGCAGTGGCATTTTCGAAAGTATCTTGTTTTCTAGTACTTACAATTGTTCTGTGGGTGTTCCAATACTTTGCAATAATTTGCATTAGAAGAAACCAATTCCACCGATCCATCGTTCTTTCGTTGTGTGGTCGATTCTCTGAAAGGGCCCAAGCTACAATGCCCTTTCAGGCCTTCGCAAGGCGTGATCTAGGCCTACTTTTCATGAATTTGGGAGCGTTCTAAGAAAGCTCTGTGGTTTTGCCCCGTCCGCCCAGCCGAAGCTACACGGAATGTCCCCGGCTGTGGTGGGTGAACTCGTTTGCCAGTCGTTGCGCGAAATCGAATCCTGCCCATTCCTTCCGCAGGATTTCTTCGAGGGTTGGCAAGCCTCGGCGCACGATAAGTTCGGCCGCCTCGTGCAAGTTGCTGGCAATTTCCACGCCTCCCCCATCCCCGTTCACTCCCGACGTGAGAAATGCGTTGCGTTGCAACAAGATTGCGGGACAACCCGCGACCGCAGCTGCTTCCATATCCTCGGAAGAATCGCTGATCACATAGGTGTCTGCGGCGCGTAGGGCATATTCCGCCATCGCCCGTCGAAGCAGGCCGGGCCGTGGCGCGCGGCAACCACACCCATCGGTGGGAGCGTGCGTACAGTAGTACACCTTGTCGATCTTTCCTCCGGCCAACGCCACTTCCAGCAACAACCGCCGCGTCAGCCGGTGAAGCTCATGCGGGCAAAGCAAACCTTTCCCGACACCCTGCTGATTCGAAATCACCAGCACGTCGTGACCGTGCTCGGCCAGCAATCGCAACCCATCAAGCGCCCGAGGGAGAAATTCGATTTGCTTCCAGGAGAGAACTTCACCGCAGGCCAGCCTGCGGTTGATAACTCCATCGCGACCCACCAGAACACACCGCTGCCGCCCTCTTGCCATGATTCCCCTCTCTCTGGTCTCCAGATACCGGGAAACTCGTAGGAAAAACTGTGGACGGTACTAGTCCCAGATCGACACTCTTCCACCAAACTGGCACGCGTCCTCTGCGGCCTCTTTTTCTCGTGGCCCCTCTCTTCGTTGATCCCAAACCACTTCTTATGTTTCTATCGCTTCTCGGTACGCACTTCTTTGCAGCGCCATCTGTGCCAAGCACGCATCGCTCCACAGAAAAATCCAATCCACTCATTTTCTGCCTGCGTCCTCTTGACCTTCTTAAGAATTTGCCGATGAAGGCTAATGGAGAGATGCGAAGCATCCTGCAGTTGTCTGCGAAGGCTTGGGGGCCATGATTCAATTGACTCGTTTGAATAATCAGCCGCTGGTCGTCAATTCCGACCTCATCAAGTGCGTCGAAAACGCTCCTGACACAGTTCTGACGCTGGTCACGGGGGAAAAAATCATCGTGCGCGAGACCACCGAACAGGTTCTCGAACGTGTCATCGCCTTTCGCCGTGCCATTCTGGCGGGTTTGGCTCCCAATTTGAGTGAGCAGTCCAGCGTCTCTCCTGCTGTCCAGGCCCCTACCGTTGAGGGCTCCGGAACATCCTGAGGAAGCTATGGACAAAAGCAGCCTATTGGGTGTGACCGTGGCAATCGGTGGAATCCTGCTCGGTCTGATGCTCGAGGGCGGCCGCATCGCCCAGATCCTCCAGCCCACCGCGGCCATGATCGTCTTTGGAGGCACCCTCGGAGCGGTCATGATTCAGTTTCCGCTTCGTGTTATCTTTGCGGCCTCGCTTCGTCTGGGCCAGGTTTTCGTCGACAATTCAAAGGACCCCAACATACTTATCCGGGAAATCGTCGGTTATGCCCACAAGGCCCGCAAGGAGGGCATCATTTCCCTGGACAATGAATTAGAAGCGATTCGCGATCCCTTCTTGAAAAAGAGCCTCATGCTGGCCGTCGACGGCACCGAGCCTCAGGAAATCCGCAAGATGATGGAACTCGAGCTGGACAATCAGAGCGAGCATGAAGACCACCTGCCCCGCGTCTTCGAATCCGCCGGCGGTTTTGCCCCCACCATCGGCATTATTGGCGCTGTTCTCGGTCTCATCCAGGTCATGCAGCATCTCGATGACATCAGCGAAGTCGGGAAGGGAATCGCGGTCGCCTTCGTTGCCACCATTTACGGCGTCGGCTCCGCCAATCTCTTCCTTCTCCCGGCCGCCGGCAAAATCAAAATCCGCGTCCGCCAGGAACAGATTCTCCGCGAAATGATGCTGGAAGGCGTGATCTCCATCCTCGAAGGGATGAATCCCCACATGCTGGAATCCAAGCTGCGCGGCTTCTTCGCGGAGGCGAATCGCAGCGCCGAGGTCAAGAGGGCCGAATGAGCCGGCGCAAGAAACCCGAACTGCATTCATCACATGAGCGCTGGCTTGTCAGTTACGCTGACTTCATTACGCTTCTCTTCGCCTTTTTTGTCGTGCTCTATTCCTCTTCCCAAGTCGATAAGAGAAAAGTCGGCCGCCTCGCCATGGCCATTCAGGTGGCATTTCAAGATTTGGGTGTTTTTGAGACTTCCAATACCAAGGTTCCCCTCAATGACACCGAGCCCATACCCTTTTCCAAAATCCAGGCGGTCGAAAACGTCCAGCGGACCGGTGACTTTCAGCGATTCGTCCAGCCCATGAAGGGCGCACTCGGCCCTTCGGGGGGTCCTGGATCGCTCAAGGACGTTCAAGGCGAGTTGGAAAAAGTCCTGGCTCCTGAAATCAAACAGCGCGTCGTGGACATCCAGGCGCGTAAGGAAGGAGTGATCGTCAGCCTGCGGGAAATGGGCTTCTACGACAGCGGTTCGGCCACCATGCGCCCTTCGGCGATGAATGCCGTTGATCGTCTCGCCAGCGTCCTCGCTCCGCGCACCGAAAGTCTTCGGATCGAAGGCCACACGGACAACGTCCCCATCCACAATGTGCATTTCCCCTCAAACTGGGAGCTTTCCACCGCCCGCGCCACCGAACTCGTCCAGCTCTTCATTCTCCGCTACCACGTTATGCCCTCGCGTCTTTCCGCCGCGGGCTTTGCCGAATTTCATCCCGTCGACGACAATTCCACTCCCGGAGGCCGTGCGCACAATCGCCGCGTCGACATTGTCATTCTCAATCCCGTTCTAGATGAACGGTCTGCGATCCTCCCGCCGGGTCCGGCAGTGAATCCACTGTCCAGCCCGGCTACCAGCAGCTCCACACCGAGTACCGGAGCCCGCCCTCAGGGCCCTTAATCAATTAGGTGACACTGCGCGAGCCTGTGTTGACAGGTTCGTTTAGTGCACTGATACTCAATCTAACCCCTTCCAGAAAATGTGTGTGAACGACCATGCGCCTACTTGTGGCCGAGGCGGACAGCGCCCTGGCCGAATTTCTTCAATCTAGGTTTCAACAGGAAAATTTCTCAGTTCAACTCGTTTCCCATTCGGATCAGTTGCCCAGATTGCCGGAGAACGTTTCCTTCGATCTTGCTCTCATGGACATGAGTCTCCCCGGTGTACTTGGCAGCGACCCGCTTCGCAGCATCCAGCGGCGCTGGCCGGACACCCCCGTCATCCTCCTGTCGGCGGAAACCGCCGTCGAGGAACGGGTGCGGGGCCTGAATGCCGGCGCTGACGATTTCGTCCTAAAACCATTCGCGTTTGCCGAACTCGTCGCCCGTGTCAATGCCGTCCTTCGCCGCTGCAATCGTCCTGCCCGCGATGTCTTCCTCTTTGAGGATCTGGAAGTCAATCGCGTATCCCATGAGGTGCGGCGGGCTGGCCGCGCCATCGAACTGAGCCCCAAGGAATACGCCCTGCTCGAATTCCTTCTTCGCAGTCCCGGCCGCCCGATCTCCCGCGGCTGCATCATTGAGGAAGTCTGGCGCATGCACGGGGACTCCATGACAAATGTTGTGGATGTTTACATTAACTACCTGCGGCGCAAGATTGACGCTGGTTCCGATCATCCGCTGATCCGCACCATCCGTGGCGTCGGCTACCAGATTGGCGGCAATCACGTTTCCAGCTAATCAGGATTCTTTGCCATTACCGCAGCGTTCCTCAAGAACCGGCGTAGATTCCTCGTCCTGAACGGGCCCACTCAGCTAACAAAAAAAAGGCGCCCCGATTTCTCGGGGCGCCTCGAAGCAGAACAAAAGAGGAGCCGGTTCTAGCGCATTCCTGTCCCGCTCGTGCCGCTGGCAAATTTGGCGTTTGGGTCCAGGCTCAGCAACCCTTCCGTCGCGGAAACCGCCAGGATCGAGCCGTCGCGCCGCGTCCGGATGACTGGGAAATAACTCTGCGAGAGCGGATCGTCCAGGTGCTGCCAAGACTTTCCACCGTCGAAGGAAGCCACAAGGCCATGCTTTTGCAGAGCCGCAACCAGCGCGGTCCCATTGCCGCCCACCGACTGGAACGACAAATCGCGAACCTCCGCGCGGTTCCACGTCCGTCCCGCGTCGCGCGATCCATACAGTCCCATGTTCGTGGTGATGAAGAGCGACGAATCATCGAGGCGGTGCAGTCTCAGGTTGCCCGCGGCAGCGAACGAGAGTTCCTTGGCGTCCCAGTTCGCGCCTCTGTCCGCCGAATATAGCAGGTTATGCTCGGCAATTGCCCACACCTGATTGCCATCGCTGGAAACTTCCACTGACTCGGCAGGCCTACGCACCAGCGGATCCTTGTTCGCGGATTTCCACGTTGCGCCATGATCCTTCGACACCAGCACGCCACCCGCCGTGGCTGCGTACCATCCATCGTTTCCGAACGCCATTTCATTCACCAGAAACGCGCCGAGTGTCGGAACCGGGTTCTTCGCCACCGAAGCTTTCGCCGCGGCTGTTTTCATCACCTTAGCGGTTGTGGTCTTTGCCGCTGGGGCTGCTGTCGGGTCCGGTACGTACAAGCCCGCGCGCACCCACTTGCGTGCCGTTTCGTCGTATTTGGACCAGCCGCCGTTGGTGAGCGTTGCCCACCAGCCGGTCGGCGCCGCATACACATGCCGCACTTCCGTGCGCTTCAATCCCGGTCCCAGCGTGCTCCAGGAATCTCCGCCGTCCTGCGTTGCCAGGAATGCGTTATTGTCGAAGGTCAGCACCACCAGTGCCCGTTCTGGATGCTCGCGGTCCACCGCCACATCCGAAATGTGTTGGTGGTGGAAACCCGCGTTCGAGGCGGTAAACGTTTCGCCTCCGTCGTTGCTGACCTGCACGCCTTCGCGCTCCGTGCCGATGATCAGCTTGCGCGGATTCCTTTGATCGATTACCAGCGCGTTGATGATCCATTCCACCGGCGTCACGCGCTTGAAATCCTTCTCATTGATGGTCTTCCACAAGCCGCTGGTTGTGCCCGCATATAAGATATTGGGATTCGTGGGGTCCATGCGAATCAGTTGTGTCCGCCGGTAAACGTTCGGAATGCTCTTGTATTTCACCCATTCTTGCCCACCATTCAGGCTGTGGTAGATCCCCGAGCACGCCACCGCGTGCACGTTTTCCGAATTGGCCGGGTCCACGATGATGTTCATCACGTCGGAGTCATCTATCATGCCCTTCACAACCCGGAACCAGTCCTTGCCGCCATTCTCTGTCTTCCACGGCAAATGGTAGGTCCCGGCGTAGATGACGTTGTTGTCCTTGGGGTCAAACGCCACGGAGTCAAATCTGTTCAGGTCCGGGTGATTGGCCGGAGTGATCCGCTCCCAACTGGTTCCGTCATCTTGCGAGCGGTAGACTCCCGTCAGCGAGCCCGCCAGCAGCAGTTTCGGATTCGTTGGGGACTGTGCCAAAGCACGCACGGTTTCATGCGCCAATCCGATAATGTTCCAGGTGCGACCGCCGTCATCGCTGCGATAGACGCCACCTCCTCCCGAATAGAGCGTCCAACTGCTGGCATAAAGCCGGTTCGCATCGCGCGGGTCCACGATGATGTGGGTAATTACATCGTCGTGGCCAGACCCGATCCGGCTCAACAGTTGCCAGTGTGCTCCCTCGTCGTTGGAACTGAAGATGTGCCCGTCCGCCGTTCCTAGGAACAGTCTCTCAGCGTTGTTCGGGTCCGCCGTTAGCGAAATGACCGTTCCGCCTGGAGGTCCAGTCTGCCTCCACGTCTGCGCCTGGGTCGAACCCACGCAGATTAAGGTCAGCCCGGCCAAACATAGAAATGCCTCTTTCATGTGCATCAGATTCTCCCAATGCGCAGGTGTGCCCGCAAGAAGTAAGTCTACGGAATGGAGTGGGTGGCCGGTGCTGTCCTCAGGGCCAGATTGGGGGCAAGTAGGTTCCGTACTAGTACTTTTGCGCCCTCTCCCCCCATTTTTCATGGCAACTTCTTTCCCACACCTGGGTTCTACCCCTTGGGAGCGATTTCCGAGATACTGTCGGTAGCTGCCCGGGGCCCGAACCTATACAGCGGGCTCATCAGGGGAAATGCTTATGAAATCCAACTCGATCCATTCAAGAATCATTGCGCTCTTTTCCTGCCTCGCCGTTGTTCTTTTCCTGGTGGCACCCTCGCTCCGCGCCCAGGAACAGCCTCCGGCAGAAGCAACTATGTCCAATCTACCTGCCGTCGATGACAACATCACCGCCGACGAGTCGCATAATCCGCCCTCTCGTGTCGCTCGGCTTAGTTTCATCGATGGTTCCGTGTCCATTCAGCCGGGTGGCACCGGTGATTGGGGAAATGCCGCGCGAAACCGGCCCGTGACGATCGGTGACAAGCTTTGGGTCGACAAAGACTCTCGCGCCGAGTTGCAAGCCGGACAGATCGCCATCCATCTGGGTAGCATGACCGCCCTCTCCTTCCTCAATCTCGATCAGAACATCACTCAGATTCGTCTCCCCGAAGGAAAGATCGACTTCCGCGTCCGCGAGATTCGACAGGGGGAATCTTACGAAGTTGATACTCCCAATTTTGCATTCACCGTCAAGGAAGCAGGCGCTTTCCGCATCGACGTCAATGAGAATGGTGATTTCGCCAGCGCCACTGCGATTCGAGGTGTGGGCGAAGTTGCGGCCTCTGGTCAGATCTATCCTGTAAAGGCCGGCGAACGCGTCGATGTAACCGGTCCTGAGGGTAATGTGAAAATTTCCACGGGGGCGGCGGCCGCGCCCGATGTCCTCGATCAATGGGCGCGAAAGCGCGACTCAGGGGAAGACAATTCGGTTTCCGGTAAATATGTGAACCGCGACGTTGTCGGCTACAGCGACCTCGACGATTACGGGACTTGGAAGGAAGAACCAACCTACGGCAACGTCTGGGTTCCCAACGACGTGGGCCCTGATTGGGCTCCTTATAGCGACGGCAACTGGGCCTATGTCGCCCCCTGGGGCTGGACTTGGGTTGGCTATGAACCTTGGGGTTTTGCTCCGTACCACTATGGTCGCTGGCACTATTTCGGGTCCTATTGGGGTTGGTGCCCCGGGCCGATTTACGGCTATCCTTTCTACGGGCCTGCCTTCGTCGGATGGTTGGGCGGATTCGGTTTTGGATTCGGCTTCGGCTTTGGTTGGGGCTGGGGTGGCGGCTTTGGCTGGTTCCCGCTCGGTTGGGGTGAGCCGTTCCATCCGTGGTATCACTGCGGCAGAGGCTACTTCAACAACATCAACGCCCACAACAACGGCTCTCGCAATTTCAATAATTATGCCTACGCGCATAACACGCACGCCGTGACCACTGCTTCACACAATGCTCTTGTGAACGGCGAACGGATCAATCGCGGTGCTCAACATCTGACCGCGGCTTCTTTGCGAAACGCTCAGGTCACCAACGGAATCCACGCCACGCCTACTCGTTCCAGCTCTCTCGGCGCGGCAAACATGCAAGGCCACGTTGCCACCCCATCTGCCAGTGTGCAGAACCGCAGCGTCATGGCTCGGAGCACACCGGCAGCGGCGGCCTCTCATTCGCCCGCTCGCACTATGAACTCCTCAGCCCTCGGGGCGGGACATGGTTCCAGTTCTACAGTTGCGCGTTCGATGTCCACCGATTCTACGCGGGGTATGAGCGCCAGCCGCCAGTCGCAGCTTTCCGCCAGTCGGCCTTCGTCTGCGGCGCAGCCCGGCGCACGTTCCGGTAACTCGACTCGCGCTTGGAGCGCGCAGGGCAATGCGACCGATTCCGGCCGCGCTCCGCAGGGCTTCGGCAGCTCCAATCGTCCGTCCAGCTCGACGGGCGTGTCGCGCAGCAATTCCGCGAATCGGCCGCCCTGGGCAGGCTCCGGGTCTGGCGCACCACAACGCAGTTCCAGCAACCGGCCCTCAGCTTCTTACAACAGCAACCGCTCCTACAATGGCAACCGTTCCTATAGCCCGCCGTCGTACAACGGCAATCGGGGCTACTCCGCGCCTCGCTCCTACAACAGCGCTCCGCGGAGTTATTCCGCTCCTCGCAGCTCCGGTGGCGGCGGTGGTGGCGGATACCACGGTGGTGGTGGCGGCTCCCACGGTGGGGGCGGTGGAGGATCTCACGGCGGCAGCCATCGCTAAGAAATTTTCTGACCAACCCCAAGGCCCGCTCCAACCCGTCAGGAGCGGGCCTTATTTTTCTTTCTTCCCCTTCGCTCGACGTGCACCTTTCGCGACCGTCGCAGCGCTTCCTACAACACTTTCACTTGCTCCGTGTTACACATAGTGATGCCGTGATTTCAGGTCGAGTGCCATCCCGACTATTTCGGCCAAATGACGGTCCACGGATCGTCCGCGTGGATGGGGAAAACATTCTTGAGGGGATTTGCTCGAGCAAGTTGGAACGGTTCCAGTTTCCAAACTAGCCGGGATCGTTTCCAAACTGAGAAGCATTCCAGGCCCGGCAACGCGATCCTTTCCCATCGTCATCATAGGTCCCGAATCCAGACCAATGATTCGACGCTGAGGAAATTTCCAGGAGAGAAAAGAACAAAATGAAAACTCGTTTGCAACAACGGCTGATTCTGTTCAGTGTCCTTTTGACGTTTGCCATGCTCGCGCCCAACCGCGTCCTTGCCGATGACGATGATCCTCCCAGCCGTGTCGCACGGCTCAGTTTCGTTCAGGGACAGGTATCCTTTAGTCCGGCCGGCACGGATGACTGGGTTTCTGCCGTTCTTAATCGCCCGATCACCACGGGCGACAAACTCTGGACCGATCAAGGTGCCCGCGCGGAGCTTCACATCGGTTTAGCCGCGATTCGCCTCGGCGACCAGACTGGTTTTTCTGTCCTCAATCTCGATGACCGCATGATGCAGCTTCGCCTCACCGAAGGTACTCTCAATCTTCGTGTGCGCCGCCTTGAACAGAACGAGTCCATCGAAGTCGATACGCCCAACCTTGCCTTTTCCGTTCTTCGTCCTGGCCGCTATCGCTTCAACGTGAATGAAGCCGGCGACACGACCATCGTCAATGTTCGCGAAGGCGAAGGAGAAGTCACGGGCGGCGGTTCGACCTACACCGTTCATCCCGGTCAACAAGGCGTTTTCACCGGCACGGATTCGCTGGGCGCCGATATTGAGGCGCTCCCGGATCTCGACGATTTTGATTCCTGGTGCGATGAGCGCGACCTTCGCGAGGACCATTCCGTTGCTCGCCAGTATGTATCCGATGATGTGATTGGCTACCAAGATCTCGATGACTACGGCGGCTGGCGTCCCGTTCCAGAGTACGGCACCGTCTGGTTCCCGCACGTCACCGTCGTGGGCTGGGCGCCTTACCGCTTCGGTCACTGGATCTGGGTTTCGCCCTGGGGCTGGACCTGGGTCGATGATGCGCCGTGGGGATTCGCTCCTTTCCACTACGGACGCTGGGTCTTCGTGGGCGGTGGCTGGGGTTGGGTGCCTTGCCCGCCTCGCGCGGCCGCCGTTGCCTACGTGCGGCCGGTCTATGCGCCGGCATTGGTCGCCTGGGTTGGAGGTCCCCATTTTGCTGCGGGCATCGCTTTTGGCGGCGGCTTCGCTGCTGGCGTCAACGTCGGCTGGTTCCCGCTCGGCCCGCGTGAGGTGTTTGTGCCTTCGTATCCGGTTAGCCGCACCTACGTCAACAACGTGAACATTTCCAACACCACGGTAAATCAGACCGTGATCAATAATTATTACAACACCACGGTGGTCAATCGAAACGTTACCGTGAATAACGTCAGGTATGCCAACCAGAGTGTTCCGGGCGCCGTCACCGCCACCTCACCCCATGCCTTTACTTCCGCTCAGCCCGTGAGTCGAAACTTGGTTGCGGTCAACCAAAGGGAAATCGCCACCGCGCCAGTCGGTGTTCATGCGCCCGAGGTTGTTCCGCCCAAGCAGGCTGTGCTCGGTGCTGGTGCAGCAACCAACTTCCATCCGCCGGCCGCGATTCAAAACCGCGCCGTCGTTGCCAAAACCGCCCCACCTCCGCCTCCTCCTTCCTTTGCCGTGCACCAGGCAGCCATAGAGAAAAACCAAGGAAGGCCTCTTTCGATTGCCGAGTCGCGTCAGCTTCAGCCGGCACAAACCCACGTCGCTGCCGCGCCCGTCAGGATCGCTCCGCCGGGTAAGCAAGTCGCGCCCACCATCACCAATTTGCAGCCTGGTGGCAACAAGGGAAACGCTGAGCCGGGCCCGTTGAATGCCAACAGGCCTTCGAACTCTGGCCAGCCCAACACGCGTGCGTATCAAGACCGGCCGCCCACCTCGCGCCCTGCTTCGACCGTGGACCCGCAGCTCGAGCAAAAGCATCAGCAGCAGATTCAACAGCTCCAGAGCAAACAGGACCAGGAGTATCAGAAGCTCCAGCAAAAGCAGATTCAGGAGCAACAGAGAATCCAGCAGCAGCAAAACGCTCAGGATAAACAGCAGCAGATTCAGCAGAAACAGCAACAAGAACTCGAACAACTTCAACAGAAGCACGGCCAGGAACAGCAGGCCTTAAAGGAGAAGCAAGAGGCGGAACACGCCAAGGCCTATAATAGACCGGCCAAATCCAATTCCAACGAGGACAAACCTCATAAATGATGGCTCACCCGTGCCCGGTTCATTCTCCGGCCGGGCCATCGCTTTCAGCTTCTTCGAGGCGCGGGCTCCAAAGCACGCGCCTCGTGCCGTTTTCCCGCACTTTCGGCCGTCATGCTTCTCTGTGTGGCATCCTTGAATCAGTCCTCCGTGTGTACGACGTCTCCCTCCAATAAACTAATCCGGCGTGCGGCAAAAAGAAAAGCCCCGCAAGAAATGCAGGGCTTCGTCATTTCAAAAAGGAATTTAGCGTTCTGAACTTCCACTTGGCCGGGCTGGCTCGGCCGAATCACCCTGCTCTTTACGGTGGCTCTTGACTTCACGCAACGCATAAATCGGTTTGTTTTGTGATTCGTAGTACGTCCGCGAACTGATCTCTCCCAGCAGGCCCATCGAAATGAACTGGATTCCGCTCACGAACAGGGCAATCGCCAGCAGCAAAAGCGGCCCGTGCGTAGTCATGACGGACTCGTGATTGCCAAACTTCTGCACCAAAAGATACAGTCCCAGCAGAACGCCCGCGCCGCTTCCTGCCAAGCCCAGCAACCCGAAAAATTGCAGCGGCCGCGTTGAATAATCCAACAGGAACTTCACCATGATCAGGTCGAAAAACACTCGGATCGTTCGCCCGATCCCGTAATTCGACTTACCATTCTTGCGGCCCGAGTTGGATATGGGCACTTCCGCGATTCGCGCTCCCGTCGAGCTGGCCAGCGCTGGGATGAAGCGGTGCAGCTCTCCATAGAGCTGGATCTCCTGCAGGATTTCCCGCCGGTACGCCTTAAACGTCGTCCCGAAGTCGTGCAGCTCGATTCCGGATAACTTGGCCATCAGCCAGTTCGCCACCCGGCTCGGCAAGCGCCGCATCAGCCAGTGGTCACGCCGCTGCGTCCGCCAGCCACTGACGAGATCAAAGCCTTCTCCAATCTTTTCCAAAAAACGAGGAATCTCGGCCGGATCGTGCTGCAGGTCGCCGTCCATCGAAATTACGACTTCACCGCGCGCAAAATCAAAGCCCGCCTTCAATGCCGACGTCTGCCCGAAATTCCTCCGCAGTCGCACCACGTTCACGCGATGGTCGTGCTCGTATATCTCCGCAAGCACCCGGTAGGAATTGTCCTTGCTCCCGTCGTCTACAAACACCATTTCGTATGGCTCGCCAATCGAGTCCATTACTTCCGTGATTTTCATATACAACGTCGGAATGTTTTCCTGTTCGTTGTAGAACGGAACCACGATCGAATAGCGGATGGGTGTGTTACTTCGCATACGTCGAAACTCTGCGCCTTTCTTGCTAGTACCGTTCCACCTGTTAGGACTAAACGACGGTCCCACGATCTCACGCGAACAGGAAAAGAGAATTCTCTAAGGAAGCTGCTCGAACAAGTTGGAACGGCGCTATTGCTCTCTCTTGCTCTCCATGCCAGAGTCGGCGGCCCTTCGATCTAGCTGCTCAGTTTTGGCCCATGCGCTGCTCACAGCATCCTTAGGCCGCGTCCCACATCGATCTATAGCTTATCAAGCGAATACCCTGCCTGGCGACAAGTTTTCTGATCCTTGCGTCCGTCAGAATCTGCAACTCCGTTTGCCGGGATTCTTCTAATCTCGTCCTTGTGTGCCGCAATTCTTCATCCGCGTACCCCGGGTGGCACATCAGTTCCGTGGTCCCTTCCGGCAGGTTTTCCAGCAAGCGCTCCACGCCTTCACGCGTCAGCGCGCCCGTCTGCGCCAGCCCGCAGAAATAATCCGTGGTCACCAGTCCCGCATCATCGGCCATCTCTCTCGCGTCCCGCGCCAGCAGTTTCAATCCACGGGCCTGCACTCCCTGCTTCAGCACCACACCTGGTCTCTGTCCTCCCGATGACAACACCGAGCGCAGCTTCGATTCCTCGTGCGACACGCGGATCGCCCGGATGCCATGCTTCTTTGCCAGCCGCAGCGCAATCTCAAACAATCGCGGCAGCATCTGCACGTGTTTGTGCCCGTCCAGATGCGTCGGAGGGATGCCGGAATCCCGCACTTTCCGGATCTGTGCATCCCACTCCCGCTCCACCTCTTCCAGCGGCAGGCTCCGGCTGGCAATCCGCAGTAGCAGGTTGGCTGGCCTGCCTTCCAGATCTCCCGCGTAATTCACCAGCCCCTGCACCTCCTGCACCTTCGCTGTGGGTGGTCCATCGCTCAAATTCAGGTGCACGCCCACTCCGAGTTCGGGATTGGAGCGCGCTACTTCCAGCGCCGATCCAAACGCGCGCCCATTCGCCAATAAGGATGTGCTCGTGACCAACCCCTTCTGGTGGCCCTCCGCGATTCCTCGGTTGACCCCCTCTGTCCAGCCTAGGTCGTCTGCATTCACGATCAGGTTCTTCACTTCTGTCGTTCTCCTGTCCTGATGGACAGCTACTCTTTCGACCGTCTTCCGGCTTTCGTACCATTGACCGCGTTTGCCTCTAACTCTAGCATGACCTGCTAGAGGTAATGATGACTGTTAACCTGCGCGAATTGAAGCAAGTAGGGGCAAAATACAGGGAAAAGCGCCGTGGGCGCCGCATGAATTCCCGCGTGCATGTACGCCTGGAGTGGGATTCCGACGCCGGCAAGCGCCACTCCGTCGAAACCTACACGCGCATCGTCAATCCCTATGGTTGCATGGTGGTTTTAGCCGATTCGCTTGAGCTCGAACAGCATCTCGCCCTCACTAATCTCGCCACGCAAGGCAGCAATGCTGCAGTCGTCGTCTGGAAAGGGAATCAACATCCAGAGGGCTGGGAATACGGCGTCGAGCTCGTAGCGCCGGATATGGATTTCTGGGGGCTGGAGCTGTGACGCCTACGCCAAAATCGAGCGCGCCGTCCGCCGTTGCGCCGCCACCAGTCAAGCGCAGCGCAACCACGGCTCGTCCGCAGACCAATGAAGAACGCCGCCGCGCGCAACGCGTCCTTCTCCGTATGCCCGTCTTAGTTCACTTGCCGGGAAAGACCAATCCTGTGAACGGCTTCACTCACACCGTCAGCGCCAGCGGTGCCATGATCATTCTTCCCGAAGGTCTGTCTATGGGCACGAAACTCTGCCTCGAAAACCCAAAAACCCAGCAGAAGGTTGACGCCCACGTCGTCCGTCCCCCGCAAATGAACCAGGAGGGCTCGCTCGTACCCATCGAGTTCGTCGCCCCTTGCCCCCAGTTCTGGAATATCTTCTTCCCGCCCAGTCCTCAGTAAGTGTTTGCTCCCGCGTCTCCCGTTTCTGACGCCAAGCCCTATTGCACCCCCAGCGTGGCCTGGAGAGTGTGCACGTCGGTGCTCGTATTTCCTTGAATGCTGATCGGCATGGTTCCCGTGATCACCTGGATCAGGGGGGCGGACGTCGAAGCCAGGTTGTTGCTATCGCCGCTGTAGCTGGCCGTTATCTGATAGACACCTGGATTGTCAATGTTTGCCTGGCCCATCTGCGCTTGGCTGTTGACCGGCGTGAGTGCGATTGCGATTGGAAGTCCAAAGTTGCAAAAGCTGATCGTCCCTGTCAGTGGTTTGCTCGCGGTCACCGTAGCGGTGATCGTAAACGACGCACCTTGCGCGACTTTGGCGTTCGTGGTCGTCAGCGTAATACTTGTTGGCTGCGGAGTAGTTACGCCTCCTCCACAACCCAGGGCCAGGAAGAGCAGACAAGCCACGCTCAGCCCCAGCGCCGCTCGCCATCTCCTGCGGCGACCAGGAAGTCCCAGCATAAAGAGCACGCCCAGGCCGCTGGCCAAGCTCAACAACCACCAATTGTCCCGTTTCACCGCCAAGAACCCGGCCCGCCGTGCTTCGCTGCGAATCGCGCTTGCCGGAACGCTGACCGTGGGCGTCAGCGTTATCGCGGCCGTGGCCGCCGCGCCATTCAAGCTCACCTGCTGCGGACTCAGCGCAATGGTGTACCCGGACATCCCGACGGGGCCCGTGAGCGCCAAAGTTACCGTGCTCGTCGGCTGGCTCGAACTCACGGGCGTGATGGTGATTTGCCCGGAACCCGGCTGTCCCGCCACCGGCACGACGCTGACGCCATTTGCTGGCCCCAGGGTGAAATCCGGGATGTTCACGGTAATAATGACAGGAACCGTGGAAGCGCTGGCGTAGTTGGTGTCTCCCGGGTAGGAAGCGCTGATATATTCGGAGGTTTGCGGCGAAGTCATTGCCGTCGCCGTCAGCATCTGGTTCCCATTTGCATCCGTGCCAGCTGTCGTGGTGACGTTTGTAAACGTCGCAGGCGGCCCATTGAACAACACTTGCCCGGTCATCGGTGGATTCTTGCTGTTGCTCGTCACATTGACCGTGACCGTAATGCTCTGGCCTAGAGTGATGGTTGTGGTGCTTTCGCTTTGCGTCATTGCCGTCGGGATCAGGGAACTGATCGTTATTGGATTGCTCGTCGAAGTCGCGTAATTCGAGTCGCCGCTGTAGCTCGCAGTGATCGTTTGGGGACCGCTGGACGAAAAGCTTGTGCTTATAGAGGCATTCAGATACGCATTGGACCCCGTCACTCCCCCACTGGGAGTAAGACTAACTGTGCCGGGAAGCGCCGTGTTCCCATCGTAGAACGTGACCGTCCCGCCTGGATTTGCTCCGCCTAGCGCTTGCGTTACCACGTTCGCCATCAACTGAAACGAATAGCCTTGAAGAACACTCGCCGGATAGCCATTAATCTGCGTCTGTGTCGGCCCCGGTGTCACCGTAAACATGGTGGCAACGGACTGACTCCCGTTGTAGCTATTGTCCCCGCTGTATTGCGCCGAAAGGCTATGCGTCCCTCCCGCCAAGTAGGGCGCACTGTCTTGCCCGTAACCTGCGCTGTTCAACGTGAACGTGCCAGCATCCACAGCATTCCCGCCATCCGTGAGAAGCACACTCCCCGTCGGGCAGCTCAGCGCGTTTACGCTCCGGCATAACGGACTGGGCGGCCCTGTCGTGCTCGCCGCTCCCGCACTGTTCGTCACATACATCTGAAAGAGGTATTTCGAACCATAGACTGCGGTGCTGGCATTCCCGCTCACCAGATTGCCGTTCGCAGCGTACGTCGGAATCACCAGGAAGGTTTTGCTCCCCTCCGGCGCCACTGTCACGCTCACCGGCGCCGAATCACTCGGCGCATTTGTTCCATCCCCGTCGTAATGTGCAAACACGCTGTAGTTCGTTCCTCCCGGCAGGCTGTTCGTTGTGCCGCTCGCCGTCCCGCCGGACAGCGTGAATTGGTCCAGATCCTGAGTTGTTGTCGTCGTCCCGTTCGTGAATTCCGCGATCAGCGTCGCGCCTCCCGTCGCCGTGCCACTCTTCGGCGTCACATTCACGGTGAAGCCCACGTTTTCGGTCGTTCCATGCGTGATCCCCGTCGTCGGCGCCAGCGTCAAACTCGTCGTCGTTGCCACCGTGGAGGCCGTCCCCCACTTGGTCACTAGACTATTCACGTTCACTGATCCCAGCCCCGTCGCCATGTCGTAACCAGGTGTCACCGTCCACGCTTCGGTGGTCGGGTTGTTCGGGTCCACGAGCACGCCCGTCTCCGAAGATATGATCGCGCTGCAATTCGGACTTCCTCCGGTGCACGAAACGCTGTTCGTCCCCACGCTGCTCCCATATTCAGTGGCAACATAGCTGTTCCCGTGGGTGACATCGTTGAAGATGCAGTTTGTCCCTTCTGATACGCTTGAGGTACAGCTTGCGCCTGTCTGTTTTGCCAATGCGTACAGCACAGGGTTCGCATTCCCCTGCCGGTTCGTTCCGCCATGCGCGGCCTGATACTGGTTTACCAGCGCCAGGATCCCCGCAAAGGCCGGTGACGATGCCGAGGTTCCTCCGGCGATCGAAAAGTAATATTGCCCTGCTGTCAGGTCGCACTGCGACGTCGTGCTCGGCACCCCGTTTCCCGCGCACATGATGTAGCCGCTGTAATCGAATCCCGGACTTGCAAACAGCGACACGTCCGGCAAATCCCGGTGATTGTCGTTCGGCATCCCCAACACGCCAAGTTGCCATTCCGGCTTGCCATAGGTGTTGCTTGGCCCGCCGCTTCCCGCCACGATATTCACCGAATCATTTGGCGGATTGCTTGTGCACCCAGTCAAACTAATTTGTGCGCAGTTCTCGTTCCACGGGATTTCCGGAATGTAGCTACGCGCCGACGCTTCGGTTGTCGAATTGTTCGTGGTGCTCCAATAGCTGCTCCACTTGGTTGTTTGATCAAAATCCGTCCCGCCCACCGCAACGTTGTACGGTGTGGACGCCAGGCCGCTTACCGCCAGCCCAAGTGTTGCCTGGGTCTCCGAATTGAAATCGTCACAGCCGGCTGAACCGCCGTCTCCCGACGACACCATGGCCGTAATCCCCTGCGCCGCGGCCTGCTCCCACTGCGTGTTGTAAAAAGCGTTCTCCGCGCTTCCTATGTTTGCTTCGCAATCCCCGTAGCTCTCGCTCATCACACCGCCCAGGTTGTGCTCGACGATGTACAATACCGAAAGATCGACTCCTGCCGAGGCCTGCGTGGATGCCGACACCACCAAATCCACCGTGGCTCCCGGGGCCACCGCTCCGCTCCACTCCACATCCAGATCCGCTTCCCCCTCTTCGTCTGCCGAAGTGATTCCCGGATCCGTGCCGTTCAAAATGATGTTTGAAGAGGTAAAGTTTGCCGGCAATGCGAACAGGCGCCGAAACGCCTGCACATCCGCCACATTAATGTTCGTCTCTCCCACGATCGCGATGGTTTGTCCCGCTCCATTGTTCCCGCTGCCGATCAGCCCTTTTGAATTGTAGATAATCGCAAAATCCCCTGGCCCCACCCCATAGAAGGTTCCCTCGTTGTTGGGTAGCGGAAACGTGAACAGCGGTTCCAGCCCCGGTTTTCCGGCAACCTTCCTCGCCAATCCCGCCACGCGTATGTGCGACTTCCGCGGAAAGTTGTTCAACGACACAATCCCCGCCACCACTGGCGCCAGCGCCGCCGGAATCTGCGGATCGTTGGCATTGGCGGTATAGGCCTTATCCCCTACCTGGTAATTGTGGATCGCCGCGCCAAACGCCGTCCGCACCTGCCCCGCTGTGCCCGAAAACTCGATCACTGTCTTCCCGCTATACACCTTTTCGATCTTAAATCCCTGCGATTGCAGCCATTGTGTCACCGCCTGAATGTCCGCGTCCGCAGGCCCATACAGCGCCCCGAATTCCGCCGGGGTCAGCCACTGGTGATAGCTCGCCGAACTTTTGTCCTGCTGCTGCTCCATGAATTCCTGCAGCGCCGCCTCCTGCTCGTCGCTGCGTTTCAACAGCAGCAGGATTCGCGTCATCGGCTGCGCATCCGCCACCGCGCCGCGGTCATATTCCGCGCGCGCCAACGGATGAACATTCCCGGTCAGCGTGATCCGCTTCGCGTTGTCCACTGCTTCGACCACGCGTGGAACCACCTGCCCAAAGGCGCCGGTTGTATTTAGAAAAAAGAAACTAGAGAGGAATAGAAAAGACTTCCGCAGACCACTCAGATTCGTGCGCATACTCGGTCCGGCTTTCCGGCGATTAACTCCGCCCTGTGCCGTCCCAACGACCTGGGGCAAAAACTACAATCGAGCCAGCGTACAGATCATGCGTCGCCGCAATCTGCGCGGTTGGTGGAAGATGTTGGAAGGGCACTAAAATCAACCACTAATTGCGCCGAGCATAACATTCCATCTGATAACTGTCTATACAGTCTCGTTACGCGGATATGACTCTTTGATGGCGTGCCGCTTCAGGGTAGCCTTGCCGCTTCTGGCGGTTTCATGCCGCTTTCCGGGTTTCTCCGCGTAGAGTTACAGAACTGCTATGCCCCATGTCCACACGGTTTTCCCTTTACGCGGCTGCCCCAGGAGCCGGTTTTGCACCTGGAATCTTGTCGAGGACACCTTCTGCGGCGGGCGCCTTTAATTCTCTCAATCGCGACAAACGAGAAGGGGCGCCCCGATAGACTCAAGGCGCCCCTGCCGTAAATTCGGAATCGATTCTTACTGGACCTGGATCCCGGTGGTACCGTTGGACGACTTGTAGTTCGCGTCTCCGGAGTACGTGGCGCGGATCGTCCGGTTGGCCCCGCTGCTGCTGCTGCCGCTGCATCCCGCAATGCCCACCGCCAGAAGCGCGAACACGATCAGTCCTGCATAGGCATACGCCCGGCGACGATTCTGAGGCATCCAGCGCAGCAAGAACAAGTACAGCACTGCGCTCAACGCCAGGACTGTGATCGGCATGACAGGAATCGTAGGCTTCCCCTGTGGCGGCGGATACAGCGAGGAAATCGCTGTAGTTAAGCCTGCCGTGCAGTACGATCCGGTCGTGGAAGTTGCAGCTATCGGAGTGTACGTCACTGTTCCCGACAGCACCGCACCGTTATTCGTGAATTGCACCGTACCGCCATTCGTGACGCCGCAGGGTGCCAGTCCATACCCCGTTGTGGCCACGTAGGCAGTCAGTGTCACGGTTCCTCCAGACTGAACCGCGGAAGGGACACTCGTGACGGTCGTCGTCGTCGTCGCCTGTGTGAGGGTCAGTGTGAGGGTATTGCTTTTTGTCGTGGCGGCATAATTGCTGTCGCCCGAATAGGTTGCCGTAATATTGTGCGTCCCAACATTCAAATTGATGGGCTGATCTTCGGCAAATCCTTGGTTATTCAGGCTCGTCTGGTTGGTCGGCGTCCCGTTGTTTAGGAAGTCAGGCAGTGCGTTCCCGCCATCGAAGAGCTGGATCGTCCCAGTGGGGCAGGGATTCGTTGGTTTTGTGTTTGGATACCTGAAGCTGCAGCTCCCGTTGTTGCCGGTCACCACAATCTTCAGGACGTAACCATTTCCCGTTCCGTAGGCCCAATTCTGCGAACTGGTCGTTGGATTGGTCGGGGTTAGAACACCGTTGTTTAGAGTGAACCCCACGTAGTACACCGTCAACGTGCTTGATTGACTGCCCGCCGTTCCCGTAACGGCCCCTCCGGGCAACGCCACAGCCGTTGACGTGCTCGCGGCAAGTGTCGTGTCACCACCGTAGCTTCCCTCCACATAGGTTGTACCTGGGGGAAAGAGATTGGTTGTCACGGTCGCACTTCCGCTGGTTAGCGAAAATGGCCCATATGACCCCACGACTGTTGTCTTGTCGCTCGCCAAGGCAATCAGGGAAACAGGCTCGCCATTCGTTGGCGCTGGAGAAACCGCCACCGTCGCAGTGAAAGTTTGCCCCGAGGTGAGGCCGCCGCTTGGGCTTGGGCTCGACAGGGTTGTCGTGGTCGCAGTACGGATGGCCGAGGTCCACTTGGTCAGTAAATTTCCGACGTTGATCGAGCCGAGCCCCGTCGCCAGGTCATATTCCGTGGTTGACTCAAAGGCGGGGGTCCCGTTATCGGCCAACGGGCACGCTATTCCACCGTTAGTTGTAGTATTTAGATTACATATAACTACGCCAAACCCGCTCGATCCGATATTGCTGCAATTCGGCGACCCCGCGTCGCAGGCCACCGAATTGTTGCCCTTGGTTACGTCGTTGAAAACACAACTGCCGTTCGGCGTTTGTCCGAGCGAGGACGCGCACTTTCCTCCCGTGTAATTCGTATCGCTCCCCGCCAGGTTGTAAAGGACATAATTTGCATTTCCCTGCCGCTGGCCTGTGGACTGATTCACCAGTGCCATAACCGCCGCAAAGGCCGGCGTCGGCGCCGATGTTCCCCCCACCAGGCTGAAGTCCTGATAGGGAGTGGTCAGATTGCAGGACGCGCCGGTCGGAGTCACTGCGTTTTGCGGGTTCGTATCCGATTGGCAAAGGACGTAAGCTACATCGGTCCCTCCCAAGAGTGGACCCCCATTGCTGGCGAAAAACGATATGTCCGGTATGTCGCGCACAGAATCGGCAGGCGTCAGAGCGCTTTGAAATGATGGTTTCGCGTAGCCGTAGAGGCCGTTGCTCTTATTGCAGGTGATGGCGCCGGTTTTGCTATTTTCCGTGCCGGAGATGCAGTTGCTCGGCCCGCCGCTCCCCGCACTTAGGTCAGCCGCATAGGTGGTTGTATCCACGCTCGTGCAAGGGGTACCAGGATAGCCAAGGGCACACGCCGAATTGTCCCAGGTTATCTCCGGGATGTATCCCAAAGCCGAGTTAAGGGTGTTGTTCGTCGTATTCCAATATGTTGCATTGCCGGTCGTGCTCGGATCGAAGTCCGTGCCACCAACAGCAATGTTATAAGGTGTCGAAGCTATGCCGTTGACCGCTATCCCCTGGTTAGCGGCGAACGGGTCGGGGTCGTTTGGGTACGGGTCACACCCCGCGGGCCCTGTGTCTCCGGCGGCCACTGCCACGGTAATTCCCTGCGCCGCCGCTTGCTCCCAGAGCGAGTTGTAGAATTGATTTCCAGCCGCCAGCAGGAATGCTTCACAGTATGAATAGCTTTCGCTGATCACGGGTGCCAAGTTGTTGTCCACCGCGTATACTGCGGAGAGGTCCACGCCCTGTGATACCTGCGTCGGGTTTGACTCGGTCGACTCCGAAACAACGAGATAAATGTTCGCAGCCGGTGCTATAGCACCTGCCCATTCCGAGTCCAGGTCCGCCTCGCCCTCATCATCAGTTGAATCCGGCCCAAGGATGCCGGGGTCGACTCCGTTCACTATTACGCTAAATTGACAGGACGGCGGCAAAGCTGAGGTGCACACCGAGGTGTATGGGGTAAGTCCAAACATGGACCGAAAATTGGTGACGTCTTGAGTGTTGATGTTCGACTGCTCGATCAACGCAATGGATTGCCCCGCCCCAGTCGGTCCTGACGGCGATATGTTGTAAATTTTCGCAAAGTCTCCCGGCCCAATCGCATAATCAGCCGAGCCTCCGTACGTGAACAACGGCTGCAATTTGTTCGATCCTTTGTATTGGCGGTACAGCCCACTCTTCCGGACGTTCGCATGCTTCGGGAAATCGTGCAGCGCCACCACGCCCTTGACCACCGGCGCCAACGCCTCCGGGATTGACGGATCGCTCACGTTCGCAAAGCGCTCGGCTCCGTTAACCACGTAACGGTGAATCTCCGTATGAAAAGCGTTGCGCACCTGCCCCACATTCCCGCTGAACTCAATCACGTTCCGCCCCGCGGCCACCTTTGCCACCTGAAACCCCTGCCGCGTCAGCCAGTCCGTTACCGCCTGCACATCCGCGTTCGACGGACCAAATTGCGTCCCAAACTGTTCCGGCGTGAGCCACGCGTGATAATTCCCCGACCCCTTCGTCTGCTGCGCATCCAGCAATTGCCCCAGTGCCAGTTCTTGGGCAGGGCTGCGCTGCAAGAGCAGCAGCATGCGCGTCATCGGTTGCGAATCCGGCAGCGCCCCTTGGTCATAGGCAGCACGCGCCAGCGGGTGCACGTTCCCCTGCAGCTGCACGGTCCGCGTGTCATCCACCGCCTCTACCACGCGCGAGGGCACGGCCGTTTTCTGTGCCCACAGCCTCGCACTTCCCGCAAACACCACCAACAACGCGCACAAAACCGCACGGGACAGCATTCTTGCTCTGTTCATATTTGCCTCGAACTCCCCCCACTTGTCTTTGATCGAACACGTACTCCAGACCAGGCAGGAACCGCGTCTCCGGCCCCCATGACGCGGCCACGGTCCATGCTTCCTTTACAGATGCGCCTCCGGGGAAAACGGTTTGCTCCCCAATCCGGCTGGGAACTTCCTTTTTGGGTATGTGCTCTATGGCACCCTAACTTATACAAAGCGCACTTGTCGAGCATTCTTGCTGATCACAAAGATGCGCAAATTGTTCGAATCGGGTTCCTCCGGAAACATGAAAAACCCGGGTTTCTGCGGATTATATCCTTCGGTCCTGCCCAGGATCTTCTCGCCGTCCAAGAAAGTCACCTCGATCTTCCGGCCATGAGCATGCGATTCTACATGCGATTTTTCCTGGGAAGCGCTCTTGCCCGCGAAGTCCCTCACAAAGAACACCGCCTTCAGGTCTTTCATGGCCACTTTGATTCCGTGCTCTTGGAGCGGGTGCTCGGCAGGGAGCAGGTTGAAGACATCTTTCATCGGGGAAAAATCATAGATATAGCCCTTCATACGCCGGCTATCAAGGAATGCCACAACCACCTTGTTGGCTTGTTGGAGAGTGTTTGGAGGCGCGCCCATCAGCACCTTCCGACTTTCGTACCCTCGGTTCTCTCCGCATTATATACACAATTAGTGTCTTACCCAGTACTCATAATTGCTGCCCTAGCTTATATGCCCTGCGATATGTCTGTTCCAATGCGCTCTCCAAAACTTCAGTACCGGAACTACTCCCTCTTTCGCACTATCAATCGCCCATTGACCCTCGGTGCCCCTCTGCTAACCTAGTAATCCCAGGCCCTTGGACCGGGTCCGTTCGCTCCTTCACCTGGTCTGGAGATGTAAGTGTCCCCCACGGAACGCAGACAACTCGAGCGCTTTCGAATTCGTGTCCCGCTGCGTTTTCGTCCCATAGGGCTGGCTTCCGGTCAGGCCGAGCACTTCGCCGAAACCGCAAATATCTCTCGCGGCGGCTTCTTCTTTGTGACTTCGGCACCGCTTCAGGTCGGCATGCCCATTGAGGCCACGCTCCGGATGCCTGCTGAAGTCACGGGCGGCCAGCCCGACGAGACGCACTGCCGTGCCCGCCTGGTCCACGCCAAGCCGGACGCTTACAGCGACGGCAGGATGGGTTTTGGTGCGGAAATTGAAATGTTCATTGAGCCGAAAAAACCGGCCGCGCCTGTTTCCACCCAGCCGCCAAAAGCCTCGCCCGATCCCGCGAAGCCTCGAGGCTAGTACCGTTCCAACCTGATCAAACAGTCCCCTGGAGAATGCTTTGCAGGCTGCGGGGGAAATTTTTTCTTTAGGAGGCCGGCCGGGTCCACCGTGGCAATTGGACCACCATTCAGGCCCGCCTGGCCCTGCCGCCTTAGACTTCCCTTCACTGCTTCTGGTGGCCAACGCAGTTCATTGTGTGCGACGATGGGGACCACTGGGAGGTTCTATGTCCGAACCAAGCAAAGAAGAATTGCTGGCCAAAATTGCCGAACTCGAGAAAAAGGTCGAAGGCCGCAAAAGGGGCGCACTCGATTTCCGCGTGGGGGAAAAAGGTGGCGTGAGCGTCTACGGCCTGGGCCGTTTTCCCGTCACACTCTATTACGAGCAGTGGATCCGCCTGCTCGACGCCGCCAAAGACTTGCGCGCTTTCTTGGACGAGAACAAGCACCGCCTCAAGCTCAAAGACCAGTAGCCACAATCCCTAACCGGCAAAAATCTTCCGGCACCTAGTGTCCCGTCTCGGAAGCTCCCTGCATTTCTCTTTCGGAGGCCGGGGCTTCAGCCCCGGCGTAATGCCCGCAGAATGAATTGGGCTTTAGCCCCTGAGGACTTTGGACCTTTGCGCGATATTTCGGGGACACTACGCTGGTGCGGAGCTTATCTGGGCTCTGCGCGTCCTGCTCTGCCTTTTCGCCCACCATTGCCACTGCCGGCGCGTGGTGATTCGGTATCGCTGCCAGAAGCACTCCCACAACGCAAAGCGCCGCCAGGCCTATCCCCACTTTGGTTATCAATTGAATGGAAGTCTTCCGAGCTGACACGTTTCCTCTCTCCCTCTGTGCAGTTTGCGTTTTCCTTTCCTTCCATGATACGCACGGCCGCTCCGGTATGTTTCTTTCGCTTCCTAATAAGTTCTCATCCCCAACCTGTCCTCCGGAACAGGCAAGCTCCCCTTTTCGCTTCCTGATATCTGATATCCGATATCTGATTTCCTTCTGCCCTTCGAATCAACTTTTCCGTCATGCTAAACTCACACTCATTGTGAAATCCGAATCCATTCATTCCGTCAAATCCCTCTCCGGCGGCCTTGAACTCCCCGGCGACAAATCCATTTCGCATCGTTACGCGATGCTCGCCGCTCTCGCCGAAGGCGCCAGTGAACTCCGCAATTTCGCCGCTGCCCGGGATTGCCACAGCACGCTCGGCTGCATCCAATCACTCGGCGCGGATGTCAAACTTAACGGTTCCACCGTCCACATCACCGGCCACGGCCTCCGCGGCCTCAAAAGCTCCTGGCGCACCCTCGACGCCGAAAACTCCGGCACCACCATTCGCCTGCTCTCCGGCATCCTCAGCGGCCAGACCTTCACTACAAGAATTACCGGCGACTCCTCGCTCCAAAAGCGCCCCATGAAGCGCGTCATGACCCCGCTCCGCGAAATGGGTGCGGATATTCGCGGCCGCGATGACAATTTCCCTCCGCTCGAAATCCACGGCGGCAAGCTCCGCGCCATCCACTACCAAATGCCCATGGCCAGCGCCCAGGTAAAATCCGCGGTCCTGCTCGCCGGCCTCTATGCCGAAGGCGAAACCTCGGTGACCGAACCCGCGGCCACGCGCGACCACACCGAAATCGCCCTTCAGGAGTTTGGCGCTCAGGTCCGCAAGCAAGGCCGCACCATTTCCATTCACGGTATGGCAGCCGACCACAGCAACCCCGCGCTTCGCCCCATCTCTGCGGATGTCCCGGGCGATCTCTCTTCGGCTATTTTTTTCATCGCTGCGGCTTCGCTCTTGCCCGAATCCAATCTCTACATCGCCAATGTCGGCCTCAACCCCACTCGTTCCGCAATCCTCGATTTTTTCAACCAGATGGGCTCCGCCGTCACCATCGTCAACCTGCAAAACAAGCAGGGCGAACTCATCGGCGACCTTTCCGTCAAAGGCGCGCAACTCAAAGGCGGCCTCATTTCCGGTGACCTTGTCCCTCTTCTGATTGATGAATTGCCCATGCTCGCCGCGCTTGGTCCTTACACCGAGCAGGGAATTGAGATCCGCGACGCCGCGGAACTCCGCGTCAAGGAAAGCGACCGCATCGCCGCACTGGCGGAAAATCTGAAGCGCATGGGAGCCAAAGTGGAAGAGCGCCCGGACGGTTTGCGGGTGGAAGGCCGCAGCGCGGGAAAGCTGCGCGGCGCTGAGATCGATGCCCGCGGCGACCATCGCATTGCCATGGCCTTCGCCGTGGCCGGCCTCGCTGCTTCCGGCGAAACCCATATCCTCGACTCAGATTGCGCTGCAGTTTCCTATCCAACTTTTTTCCAGGAATTGCGCCGTTTAGCCGAGGCCTAACCTTCAATCACCAGCGACCAGATATCTGATCACTGACATCTGATATCCATCTTCATCTACTGCTCCGTCGCCGGCGGAATCGGTTCCGGCGGTTCCCGCAGAACCGGCGGCTTCAGCGGCATCGCGCTAGCGGTACGCCGCAACTCGATGTTCCCGTAGCTGGTCTTCAAGGTGATTTTCGGGCCCTTTCCCGAGCTATATTTTCCGGCCAGATGCGAATCTCCTGCTTCTGACTTCGTGCTCGCCAGCCCTGGAAATTCCGATTCAATGTCGCAATTCCGGCAGTCCGCCACGATCTCAAAGCTCGAACTCCCCGGAACGCTCAACGAAATTCCCGCCGATGAGTTTGTGATCTGCACGTCATCTTTCGGCACTGAAGAAAAACGCACCGTCGTTTGCGCGTTGCGGTTATCAATATCCACCTTGCCGCCCGGATTCTCCAAACTAACTTCCGTATCGCGCGTCCGCAGATTCATGTTTCCCGGCACATCGATCAGATCCAGATTCCCGGACCCTGCTTCCATGTGGCCCGCCAGTGCTAACACCGTCAGGTCCGTCCTCGGCGACGTTATCCGCACGCCCTTCGCCACCTTGTCCGCGCGTACCGGCCCGTAAAAATCCCCATCCACGGTTACGCTTCCCGTGGCGTTGTTCACTTCGATCTCTCCGCCCTTTCCCGAAATCTTCACATCGCCCTTCGTGCTGACGACCTTCACGTCTCCTTTGCGCATCTCAATGGAGACTTCTCCATTTGTACCCCGCACTTCCACGTCCCCGTTTTGATCCGCAACGCTAACATCCGAGGTGAAATCGGAAATCACCACGTCCCCTTTGTCCGTTTTGACGGCCAGCGGGGATTTCTTCGGCACTGCCACCTCCAGGTCCACGCTGATTCGCTCATCGGATTGGTTGTAGCCGCTCGGTTGCACTTCGTACCTGTCTCCATTCTGGCTGATTTCCACCTTAACCGGCTTGGCGATTCGCCCTGCTTCGGTTTCGCTCCACGTCCGCGCGTTCTTTTTAGCGGATACATGAATTTGCGCATCGTCGGAAGCGCGCACTGTAATGTCGCCCTGACTGGTTCTTACTAACACGCGCGCATTGGCCGGAATCGTCTTCGGCACTGCGTCGAAATCAAAGCTGTAGTTGTCGCCGGGGACCTCAATAATGTTTCCAATCTTCCCCTTGGTATAGTCCACGGCCACCACAATCCCCAGCAGCGACAGCATTGCCAGCACCAGCAGCACTTCGCCTCCGCTAATCCCGCCTCCACCCCCTCCAAACCGGCGCCCAACGGTCCGCTCATACAGCTTCACCACCCCCCAAAAAATAATCAGCAGCGGCCACCAGCGCTTGAAAAAAGCATTCAACTCCAAATGGCCGTAATTATGTAAGAGCAGGAGAATTCCCGCCGACAGAAGGACCAGGCCAGAAAAAAGACCGCTGCTGCGCGCCGGCGTACGAGCCATATTCGGTTATTGCCCCTGACCGCGGTACGGCGTTTGTGGCGGATTGCCCGGCGGCGCCGCTGGTGGCACCTGCGTCGCCGTAGTCGGCACTGGTTCCACATGCCCTTCCTGTGATGCCAGCGCTGACGCCAGATACAATAGGCCGATCACCACCAGCAGTACTGGCCACGTACTCCCGAAATAGAAATGTCCTCCATGCAATTGATGCAGCAGGAAGAGAACTCCAATCGTGATCACGATCGCGGGTCCCGTCAGGCTTCGGATTGTGCAGCTTTGGCAGTGACAACGGACATGAGCGCTCATGCGTGTCCTCGTCTCATTTCTGGCCACCCACCCGGTTCCGCAACATCAACACTCCCACGCCGATCAGCACCAGTGGCCAGAAAATCTGCCGCACCCGGAAAAAATCAAAAAACCCAAAATTGTTCAGCAGGAACAAAGCTCCCACCGCGATCAGGATCAGCGGCCCCACCGGCCGCGTCTTGCTCCACGATTCCAGCGGATCCTGGACGCTGGCGCCGGCATTCCGCGCTTTCACCGTCCGCATCGCATCGATGGCCATGTAGAAAATGAAGCCGGTCAGCACAAAGGAAAGAGTGATCTCCCCGGCATCTCCGATGTCGCTGCTGAGCCCCACAATGATTGCTGCAAACACCACGATGTGAATCAGCGCTTTGTTGTACTCGCCGTTATAGATCGCTCCCAAACCCGGCACTAGCCCCAGCAGAAATGCGATTCCCGGATTTCCTTCATCACGTGACGCTGGCACCGCGGGCGCAGCCGTTGCGGGCGAGCCCGCCGCGCTGGCTGCTTCACCGGTCGCCACCGGCGGCGGCGTTGCCAACCCCACCACTTTCGCCAGGCAATCCTCGCAATACAGCACGTCTCGCACCGGCCGCGCACACGCAGGACACATGGCTTTCCCGCAATTTCGGCAATACCCGAATGCCTCCACCTCCGGATGCACCGCACAATTCATCAAAGGCTCCTCTCCAGCACTACCGGACATCCGGTCGCCAACATTTCTGCCTGCCGGGCAAGCTCATTGGCGCGGTTCTGTTGCTTTGGCTGCGCGTGCGTGTGATCGTCGCTCTGGCCCGGCTGCTTTTCCGGCGCAGGCTTAGGCGCATTCTCTTCCGGCGTGACTTGCAGTTCGTTCTCCCCCTGGCGCAGCCGCGACTGGATCTCATACACCACGCGCAAATCGCTCACATACTTCACGCCGCGTGCATACGCGAGGTGCGCTTGCCGGTCTACGTTCCGGACCACCGTTGCCGGGCGCAAGTCCGTGAGTTTGGGCTTCCGCAGCGAGATTCCCGAAGCACTCAGCAGGATGATGAACGTCGCCATCACGCTCGCGGTCCCGTAAGCAAACTTCGGAGTCGCCAATCCTCGGATGAAATTCCGGAACACCTGCCAGCCCGTTACTTTTTCGCGCGGTCCCAGGGTCTGGCCGAGAATCGTGGAGACCAACCGCGGCGGCGCTTCCACCTCTTCCATCGACCTTAGCTCGCTCACTAGGCTCCTCACGCTCGCCAGCAGCGGCGCGCACTCTGTGCAGCTTCCCACGTGCGCTTCGAAGGCCATGCGGTCCTGCCCCTCCAACACTCCTTCGAGGTAGTCGCTTAACCGCGCCTCAATTTGGTCGCATGTCCAGGTCATGGCTCGACCCCCACGGGCAGCGCAATTTCTGCCCCTTGTGCCGTTCCAACTTTAACTTGCCAATCCAGCTCCCGCCGAGCGGTCCCCGGCCAAAACTCCGTCACCGGCGAAAGCTTGGAGGAATTAAGTTGGAATGGCATTAGAATCACCAAATTCCCCATCTTTCCGCCCGTCGTCATGACGGCCTCACTCCCATTTGCTGCAGGATCCGCGCCATCTCGATCCGCCCGCGGTTGATCCTGGACTTCACGGTGCCCTCCGGCACTTCCAGCACCCGTTGAATCTCAGCGTACTCCAACTGCTGCAGGTCCCTCAAAATCACCGCCTCGCGCAACTCCGGCGAAAGTTTCGTCAATGCCGCCTGTACCTGCCCGCTCAACTCGCCCATCAGCGCCTGCTGATCCGGCCTTCTCGCCGCTGATTCTTTGTTCTCCACCACCGGCATCTTATCCTCCAGCGAATCCGTCAGTCGGTCCCGCTTTGTCCTCCGGTAGTGATCAATCAGCAGATTCCTTGTCACGCTGGTCATCCAGGTCGTAAACCCGCCGTGCGCCGAGCGGTAGCTTCCCAGTGTCCGGTACACGCGCAGGAACACTTCCTGCGAAATATCTTCGGCTTCGGTTCGGTTGCCCACAAATCGGTAGCACACGTTATAAATGCGGCGCGAATGGCGGCGCACAAGTTCCTCCCAGGCCGAGCCATCGCCCTGGAGGCAACGCTGGACCAGTTGGGCATCCTGCTCCAAGCTTCCTCAGCCTCATTCCCCAGTTACCCGCTCAGGCATGACTCGCTTGGGGGTACTCGGCCTGTCATCCTATGGAACGCAAAATGCGCCGGGAATGTTCCCCACCCACAGGTAATTTCTACCGACCAGCTTGGCCGCATCTTACTCGCCACAGCCCACCGACACAAGACCTTGCAATTGAATTATTTAACCGTGCTTGACGGGCCGCCCCTTCCCCATTAACCTGCCTTCATATGCCTGCCAAGTCGAGGAAGTGGTGTCTGCTTGGCCTCGGTGTAGTACTCCTCGGGTTCCTCTTATACCATTCTCGCCATTCGCTGCCGATCAGCCAGTTTAGCGGCAAGGAATTCTGGTCTGCCATCAAACGTGTCGACCCGGTTTACCTACTGGCCGCATTTCTCCTCATCTATGTTTGCTACTTTCTCAGGGCTCTCCGCTGGCGGAATTTCCAGAAGTACGTTGGCGACTCCAGCCTCTTCCACATCTTCAGCATGACCCTGGCTGGCTTTTCTGCTGTCTTCCTTTTTGGCCGCGTCGGCGAACCTGTCCGGCCGCTCCTCATCTCCCGCAAAGACAAGATCCCTTTGGCGGACACCTTCGGCATCTACGCCCTTGAGCGCTTGATTGATATGGGTTTCTCTGTAGGAGTTCTGGGATGTTGGTTCCTCATCGCCACATTCCAGGAGTTCTTGCACCCTGGTCAACTCTCTCCTGCCCTGGAAAGCGCGCGAAGGACCGCCGGAACCGTACTGACCCTAGGTGCCATCGGTCTCATCGTCCTAGTTGTGTATATCCGGACGCACGGCGCGTCTATGATTGAAGGGAAAATGCAGGCCTGGTTGGCTGCTCACGGCTGGCGGGCCAGCGTGGCCCGCATTGTCCTCGGCGTGGCTCGCGGGCTGAAGACCATCCGCACTTGGGGCGACTTTGTTTATGCCTTGATCGTCTCCACGATACATTGGTTTTTGGTCATTCTGGTCTACTATCTGGTAGCGCTGGGCTTTGGAGGCAAGCTGGCAACTCTGCGATTCCAGGACTCCATGTTGATTTTGGCCTTGACTCTGGTCGGTTCGCTTTTCCAGTTGCCTGGAATCGGAGGCGGGCCTCAGGCGGTCATGATCGGTGCGTGGACCAAGCTCTTCGGTGTCCCCGGAGAAGCGGCGTTTGCCGCAGCCATGGTCACATATCTGGTCACGTTTGCCTTGTGCACGTTCGCGGGTGTGCCCATACTTTTCCGCGAGGGGTGGTCGCTCGGAGATTTGCGCCGGATGAGCCAGCACGAGGACGAACAGATCGACGCCGAAATCGGCGCTCGTTGATCTTGTGGCACAGTCACTCCTGACTATGCTCTTGGGTTTGTCTTCGTTCCGGGCGCTTTTTCCCTGATCGCTCATATCTGATATCTGATTTCTGATATCCTTCCTAAGATGAGGAGAATCCACCGAGTGAAGTGTCCTTTCTGCGCGCATCTGGATGACAAGGTTATCGACTCCCGCGAAGCCCGCACCGGCGACACCATCCGCCGCCGCCGCGCGTGCTTGAAATGCTCCCGCCGCTTCACCACCTACGAGCGCATCGACGAAATTCCCTACATGGTCATCAAGAAAGACGGCCGCCGCGAGCGCCTTGAGCGCCAGAAAATTCTCCAGGGTTTGCTCAAAGCCTGCGAGAAGCGTCCTGTGCCCACGCCCAAACTTGAAGAGATCGTCGATGAGATCGAAAGCGTGGCCCACGAGGCCACCGAACGCGAACTGACCACCACCGAAATCGGCGAGATGATCATGCACCGCCTCAAGAAGCTCGACAAAGTCGCTTACGTGCGCTTCGCCAGCGTCTACATGGACTTCAAGGACGTCCAGGAATTCATGTCCGAACTCAAAAACCTCCTCAAGGATCGCGCCCAACCCAGAAAATAGCCCTGGCGATCTCCTGCCCGTCTAAAATCCCGGCGGGCGCTCGTCCACCACGCCAAACGCCTTCTCCAGCGCGATCCCCGCGCGCCCCACCGTTCCTTCGTCAAACAATCTCCCGATCAGTGTCACCCCGTGCGGCACGCGCCTCGGCGGCGAAAATCTTGGCAATGGCCGCGACGGGTCCGGCGCCCAATCGCTCCTTGCCTCCACCACTTCCACGAATCCCGCCCGCATGGTCAGCGACGGGTGCCCCGTATGATTCGTGATCGTCAGTATCTCGTCCCGCAGCGACGGCACCAGCAGCAGATCCACTTTCTCAAACACGCGCGCCATCTCTTCGCACACCTTCCGCCGGAACCGGTCGGTCTGCACGAAATCCACCGCCGACAGAAACCGCGCCTGCCGGAAAATATTCGGCCATGCGTCATAGGTCTGCTCGCGCAACTGGTTCAACCCGCCGCTCAGCGTCAATTCCTCAAACGCCGCCGCGCCCTCCGCAAACAAAATCAGGTTCAGCGAATCATACGGCCAGCCCGGAAGCGCCACTTCCACCGGCTCCATCCCCACTCTTTTCACCGTCTCCAGAGCTGCGCGATCCACTTCCGTCGCCGGATTTTCCTTCATCCAGGCATGGAAGTAGCCCACGCGCAATCCTCTCACGCTCGCATTCGCGTCAAAATCCAGCGTGCTCGCCACGCTCGAAATGTCTCCCGGGTCCGGCCCCGAAATCGCATTCAGCACCAGCAGCGTATCTTCCACGCTCCGCGTCATCGGCCCCAGCTTGTCCAGCGACCAGCACAGCGTCATGGCTCCCGTTCGCGGCACGCGTCCGTACGTTGGCCGCAATCCCGTCACGCCACAGCGCATGCTCGGGCTCACGATGCTTCCGCCTGTCTCGCTGCCAATCGCAAATCCCACCAGTCCCGCCGCTGTCGCCGCGCCCGGCCCCGCGCTGGAGCCCGACGCTCCTTCCTCCAGTAGCCACGGATTCACCGTCTGTCCGCCGAACCAAATATCGTTCAGCGCCAGCGCCCCAAGACTCAGCTTCGCGATCAACACCGCGCCCGCCGCGTGCAATCGTTTGACAACCGCCGCATCATCTTTCGGAATCCGATTCCGAAAAGGTTCGGCGCCATACGTCGTTGGAATCCCCGCCGTATCCAGCAAATCCTTTCCGCCCCACGGAATCCCATGCAGTGGCCCGCGATATTTTCCCGCCGCGATTTCCGCATCCGCTTTCTTCGCCTGCTCCAAAGCCAATTCGCGCGTCAACGTGATCACGCAGCGCAGCTTCGGATCGTATTGCTCGATGCGCTTCAGATAAATCTGCGTCAGCCGCTCCGAACTCAACTTCCGCTGCTCAATCCAGCGCGACAACCTCGTCACTGGCGCGTACGCGATGTCCTCGTCGCTCGCTGGCAGCGGGCCCGGATCGCTCTCGCTGCGAATAAATTGATTGCTCGCCACCACCGCCTTCTGTCCCGGCAATACGCTCTGATAGCGCGAAAAGGGTGCTAGCGCCGGTTCCAGCGCAATTTTCCGCGGACCCGTCCGCCGCTCGTACACCGGCGCCATATTCACCCGCCAACTTGCCGCCGCCTGCGCACGCTCCGCCACTTTCAGCTCCACTCGCACCAGCTTCTCCGCCTCCGCAAGTGTCCCGGGCGTCACTTTCGGCCCTACCGCCGGCCCGGTCCCAAACGCCGGCGGCGCCCCCGCGGGCAGTTCTTGCGTTGGTTCTTGCGCCGCGCCGCTTTCCGCGTGGTGGCCGATCTTTAGATCGGCGCCCTGTGCCACAGTGGCCGCGCCCACCACGCCCGCCGCCACGCCCAACGAAGTCTCCGCCAAAAACTCTCTCCGTGTTTTCCTCATCGTTTTTCCCCCGCCGCATTCTGCCCGACTCTTGCCTTTCACGGCCCGCAACCTCATATCAAAAGCGATTCTGCCATTTCAGGCAGCCTTGTGTAGCGGACGCCGTCTGCGGCGGGCGCTTTTGACGCAAGCAAGGGCATTGGTGCTGAAAGAGCTTCAGTTCACCCTGAGCTTCGAAGGGCCCCCGCGTGAAGCCTCTCGAACCAATGGGCTTTCGCGCCTTTTGCGTCCGCCGTTTTCCGGCGGAAGCCCCTGAAGGAATGTCTTCTGGTATTTTCCCGCAGCCTCTTCAGTCCGCCGAAAAGATACGGAAATTCACGGGTTTCGACCCCCGACGTGCGCGCGAAAATTCGCGCCTTGATAGGCTGATGACCTGAACGCAGAATAAAAAATCAGCAGATCGTTATCCTGCAAATGCGCCGCCCGCCCCCAAGCCCCACCCTCCCATTCCGGGGGTGGGGCACCCGCAGCACCACATCAATTACTTGGCAGCCAAGGATCCACGCAGAAAAGCTACAACCTTGGTCAGTGAATCGTTAGCAGCACTTGCGTCCCAAGCCATATAGCCTCTTCCACCGTTGGCGGCGGGGTCGGGGTAGCTTACGGAAGGCGCATTGCGATTAAATCCATGCGTGGCGCCAGGGTATTCGACAGTGGTCACTTCAAAGTTATACTTTTCTGCAAGCAGGCGTTTCAGTTCAGGAACGGCTTTTCCCTCGCCGTAGGAGTCTTCCGTTCCATAAAAGATAATCATCGGAGCCCCGGTCAGCTTGCTGCCGCTCTCTTCCAGTCTCTTTATAAAAGGTTTGCACACCGGGTAAAATGCCGCATGCGCCGCGAATCCCTTCTCATCTCCCATCCATAATTTGCGGTTCGATTCTATAGCTGTTCTCAAGGTTACCCCGCCCCCCAATGAAAACCCCATGATTGCGATTCGAGCAGGATCAATGGCCGGCAATGTTCGTAATTCTTTTAACGCCGCAAAAGCCAATGGCAGGAAAGCTTCGGGCTTCGGCCGGTCTAATGCGGAGGTGTAAATCCCGGTCCTGAAATCCACTTCAAAAATTGCAATTCCCGCATTCAGGATCGCTTCCCGATAAAACGCGCCACGTGAGTCAATTCCCGTGGTCCCGTGAACGATGACAACCGCCGGGCATGGGCTTGCGCTTTTTCCCGGCAAGTAAAGTGTCCCTGACACTTTGTAGGGCTGGCTTTGATCAAGGGAAGTAAAGTTAATCGTGGTTCCCGTGGGGGATGCTCCCACAGACATGACAAAAACACTTAGGAAAACCACTGTAAGCAATCCAATACATCTCAAATACCTCATCACGAGCCCCCTATAGTTAATCTGGAATTTGCGATTTGGACCTCTAGCTTCTGCATCGTATCCTTCTCTTTCGCTTGATACAACGAACTTGCCGCCAGAGCGGGCCCCAGCGAGACCGCGGCGTCCCAACGGCTCGTTCTCTGGCCGGTAGCCGAGGCTTGAGTGCTCAGACAAAGTTGGCGCCCCACCTTTGCTATGCCGCTCCCAGTGGAATTGAGGAAATGGTATTCTCCATTCGTGTGCGCTGCCTATAAAAAGAAATCAGCAACATGACCGGGCCTCGCGGCCATCCGCCGCTGTCCAGCGCCGGAGGCGCGACACAAGTTAGCCCAGGGCGTAAGCCCTGGGAACGTGTTGTATGACAACAATCAGCGCCGGAGGTGCGGCACATGTCTCATACGTATGCACAAAATGTCATTCACGTCGTGTTCAGCACCAAAGCTCGACGCCCTGTGCCACAGTGGCCGCGCCCACTACGCCTGCCGCCACGCCCAATGATGTCTCCGTCAGAAACTGTCTTCGTGTTTTCCTCATGATTTTTTCCCCGCCGCATTCTACTCGACTCTTGCCTTTCGCAGCCCCCAACCTGAATTTCCCGCTGTAAAGGCATAGAACGCGCCCAGGCTGTGTAGCGGCCGCCGTCTGCGGCGGGCGCCTTTGATGCAAGCAAGGGCACTGGTGCTGAAAAGCGCTGTTTCTTTAGGAGGCCGGGGCTTCAGTTCACCCTGAGCTTCGAGGGGCCCCGGCGTAAAGCCCCTAAGGCAAACGGGCTTTCGCGCCTTTTGCGTCCGCCGTTTTCCGGCGGAAGCCCCTGAAGGAATGTCTTCTGCTATTTTCCCGCAGCCTCTTCAGTCCGCCGAAAAGACATGGAAATTCACGCGTTTCAACCCCCGAGGTGCGCGCGAAAATTCGCGCCCTGATAGGCTGAGCACTTGGACGGAAAATGAAAAACCAACAGATCGTTATCCTGTAAATGCGCCCCCCGCCGCGGGCACGACGAAGTGACCAAAAACAAAGCCGGAATTCCCAGACGGTAGATGTAGCACACCGAGGGCAGCAGCGGCAATTCACGAAATGAGCAAAAGAACACGCGCTGCTAAGGAAATGGTATTCTCCCTTGGCATGTGCAGCCTATGAAAAGAAATCAGGAAAATGGCTCGGCACCCGCCCCCAAGACCCACTCTCCCACCCCAAGGGGCACACGACCGTCTTCTGCCCAGGTGGGCCACAGAGTAGGGCAGTGCTTTCGGAGGCTCAAATGCCACCGGGGGCACTTCCCACCTCTCCCTGCAATCGTCGGTCTGACCATCGGAGCTCTGTGCGCTCTGCCCACTACAGCGCAGTACAGCAAGTCTCCGAGCTCGCGCCGAAAAGATATTCCCACGATCGCCAGAGACGCAAGCGGAGCCGTCGCGTCGATAGTGATGACTGATAAGGACGGTCGCCCGCTCGCGCAAGGAAGTGGCTTCCTCATTAGCAAGGACGGCCGGCTAGTGACGAACTATCACGTGATTAAGAGCGGTAGCTCCGCGATCATCAAGTTTCCAGATGGAGCTTTCTTCGTTATTGAGGGATTGCTTGCGTTCGACAAAGACAGCGATGTAGCTGTTTTAAAGGCCGAAGGGAGGAACTTCCAGACACTCACCCTCGGCGATTCGGATAGACTTCGAGTTGGGGACGACGTCGTGGCAATAGGCAACCCACTTTCACTCGAATCGACCGTGTCCAATGGTATTGTCAGCGCTATTAGACCGGTTGGGGAAAATCGCGAGAAATTGTTGCAAGTAACGGCTCCAATATCTCCAGGAAGCAGTGGGGGTCCATTATTCAACATGGCAGGCGAGGTAGTAGGAATCACCACTTCTTACCTCAAGGGTGGACAAAATCTCAATTTTGCCATCCCCATCAACCCCGTAAAGTCCATGCTCCTAGCCAAATATCCTGAAGTCCTTGGATTGCCCAATGAAGCCGAACCATCTCCACCCAGCGTAGCAGATGCAAGTGTCCAGGTCGGATTGTGGAAAAATCTGAAGGACGGCCAGACGTACAGGACCCATATCCTGCATGAACACTTTTACGTGGAGAAGATTTCTCCAGGAATTGGAGGTGTTGAAGGCTGCGACTTTGTACGCGCAGTCAGTGTCGGGATAAGCTGGATTGGCACTTGTTGGAGGCAGGATCGGACCACCACGCAGACCGGTTCTTCGAGTGAATATTTGACTCAGGTTTCGGCCGACAGGATCGAAGGGAGCATTTTCGTACTGGTCCCGGCAGAATGAGATCGGCTGCTTGGCCGATGGAACTTTGCGTTCGGCCTCTCCACTTCAAGGATCTAAAATACGGCATGCGTTACATCCTTGACCATCTGTATAAGCTCTGGGTTTGGCTGCTAGCGAATAGCGCGAGTCGAGCGACCGTCATTCTTGTCTTCATCACCGGTTTGTACGCAATCCTAACCTGGCGCATGGCAAGGGCAATCGCTCGTCAGACACGCGCAATGATGCAGCCGGTGGCCCTCCTGGAATTTCACTGGGAACAGGAGAAGTACTACCCAGCGAGTTACTTCGAAATCAAAAATCTTGGTCCTCAGCCGCTGCTGCTTTTGGACGTAAAACTCTGGTGCGGCTTGTACAAGGTAAAGGATTTCACAGAACACTACACCCTATGGGACGAACACATCATTCCACCTGGACAGTCTCTCTGTCCCCGGTTCGACTTCAAGCACGAATTCGAGAAGCACAATTTGTCATGGAATTCAGCATTTCTGTCATACTCACTTGAGGTTGTAGCCTCAGACTTGAGCAAGCAGGTCGTCCTCACATACCGGAATATACCTGTATTGGGCATCGTGAACGTCCAGAAAGGAATGCCTTTATCGGTGCGCAGGCGATACTTGCTGAAGCCTTTCAAGTGGCGTTACCACAGACTTCTCTACCGATTCAAGCGACCGAAAACAGGAGACTGACATAACGGGTGACCCAGGCCTGTGAGGTCACGCGATGTTGGGTGCCCCATTTTCTTGTTGACAAATAATAAATTGTACTGTATAGTATCTTCTGGCCTGCAGAAAGGATTCGTCTGTCTTGATGCTGCGGGCCTCCCATCCAACAAGTTATCTCCTGCCTTCGCGTCCGTCCCTCACTTCGTGCAGCTTGTACCGCCCGAATCACCGCTTTTGCGCACCGCGTAACTCTCTTTCTTTCCGCCACTTCCGCTCTCCGCATGATTTCTGTACCGAACCGTCTTCGGTCTATCCCCTTTCTTCTCTATCTGTTCCATGCCGTACCGAAAAAATGCCGGGGGTACACCCCCCTTCCGGCCTTATCCCCTTTTCGCCACTCGTCACTCGCCACTCGCCACTTCCGTTAACTCCTTTGTTTCCCCTTGATGCAGCGATTTCGCCTGTAAGTCCTTTGTTTCCCCTTGATACGAAAATAGGGGGGGGGTACCCTCCTCCTGCACCCCTCTCCGAACCCGTGTTACAGTTTTTGCCGGCAGTCCATTTCAGCTTGCCGGGAGCTTGCATGCGTAAAGTTTTGATTGCTATCACGATCGTGGTCTTCGGTACGGCGGCATTCGCCGACAAATCCCACGCACCCAAGTTTGACTCCGAGAAGATTCGCGCGCACGTGAAATACCTCGCCAGCGACGAACTCGAAGGCCGCGGCACCGGCCAGAAGGGCGGCGATCTCGCTGCCTACTACATTGCAGCGCAATTCAAGAGCTATGGCCTGAGGCCCGCCGGCGAGAATGGCACCTATTTCCAGCAAGTCCCCATGGTCGGCGTGAAAACCCTTCCCAGCACCACATTTGCTCTTGTTCCCAACACGGGCGAGCCGCTCGACCTGAAGGCGCTCGAGGATTACGTCGCCACCAATGAGCGTCAGACGGAGTCTGCCGTGATCGATGCTCCCATCGTCTTTGTCGGCTACGGCATCTCCGCGCCGGAATATCAGTGGGACGACTACAAGGGCTACGACCTGAAGGGTAAGGTCGCGCTGCTATTTGTCAATGAGCCCATCTCCGACGATCCCAAATTTCTTAAGGGCAAAGCCCTCACATACTACGGTCGCTGGACCTACAAGTTTGAAGAAACCGCGCGCCGCGGCGCCATTGCGACGCTAATCATCCACCGCGCGGACCTCGCCAGCTATCCTTGGACCGTGGTGCGCAGCTCCTGGGGCGGGGAAAAATCCTTCCTCACGCTCGATGGCACGCCGAAGCTCGAAGCCGCTTCCTGGATTCAGCAGGATGTGGCGCGCAAACTTGTCGCCATGGCGGGCCTCGATCTCGACAAGTTATTTCAGGACGCGCAGTCGCGCGACTTCAAACCCATACCGCTGACCGTCAACTTGAAGGCGCACATCGCCAGCTCCGTGCGGCCCATTGTTTCGCGCAACGTCCTCGCCATGGTGGAAGGCTCCGATCTGGCCAAGAAAGCCGAAGCGATTCTCTACACTGCGCACTACGATCATTTCGGCATCGACAAATCCAAGCCGGCAGGCGCGAACATCTATCATGGCGCCGCGGACAACGCCACCGGTTGCGGCATCCTGCTTGAACTGGCTCGCGTCTGGGCAGGCACGAAACACGCTCCGCCTCGCTCCATTCTTTTCGCAGCGGTCACTGCTGAAGAGCAAGGCCTTCTCGGCTCCGAATATCTCGGCAAACACACCGCGCTTCTTCCCGCGCAGCCGATTCTCGATCTGAACTACGATGATCTGCCGCCCATCGGCATTCCCGAAGAAGTGGAAGTCACCGGCGCGGAGCGCACCACGTTTTTTCCCACCCTCGAGGAGACCGCGAAGGAATTCAAGCTAACGATCCGCCCGGATTCTCGCCCCGAAGCGGGTCACTATTACCGCTCCGACCATTTCAGTCTCGGCCGCGTCGGCATCCCCGCTTTCTCCATCAACGAGGGGATGAAATACCAAGGCCACGACACGGCCTGGGGGGAGGCGCAGGCTAAAGATTTTGTCGAGCACCGTTACCACCAGCCTTCCGACGTGTACCAACCCGAGATGGATTTTCGCGGTGATGCCGTCATGGCCGAATTTGGATATGTCCTCGGGAAAAAGGCGGCGGAGGCAGAAACCGTTCCCGCTTGGGTGCCCGGCGACGAATTTGAGAAAGTCCAAAAGGAATTGAGAGCGCAACGAAAATAAGGAAAGGAAAAAGGTTTTGGTTGCTGATATCTGATCGCGGATAACTGATATCTGCTCAGCGCGGCCAGACGCCCGCCGTGAACGACTTGATTGTCGTAAAGCCGAGCCGCTCGTACAGATGCACCGCGGTTTGGTTCTCGGCCGTAACCGTGAGCGACAATTCCTTGAAGTGCAGGCTGCGAAGGGCATCCGCCGAGGTCTGCATCAGGACGCGGCCCACCCCATGTCCCTGAAAGCCCGGCTGAACGCAGATCTGCGTGGTGTGGCCGACGCCGCCGGCAACTTCGCTGGTCAGCACCGCCCCGACCAGGTCGTCTCCTCCCGGATGCCGGAGCACGAACGAAGCATTCGGCAGAAACTGTCCGCAGCCGGGCAACAGAATAATATTCTTCAGGAACTTCAGTGCGCCGTGACGCGAACGGTATTGGTCGTTGATGTCGCCATCAACGTGATTGGCATACGCCAGATAAATCAGCTTGGCGCACGCTTCAAAGTAGCGATCGTTCCAGCGATCCAGCTGCAATCCCGAATTGATGCCCGGCGCGCGCTCCGTCGGCTTCATCAGGTCCTGTAGCATGAACTGCCGTGTATAAAGGCGGAAGCCTTGATCGCGCAGCGTCTCGTCGACGGGGCCGCCGAAGGGCATCAGTTGCGCCTCGATCCGGTGCATTTGCGGCAGGGCCCGCATGCTATACAGCATCTCCTCCAGCAGCCGCCGTCCAATCGGCCCCTGGTTTTGACGGGGAGAGACGTACATTCCGCCGATCAGGCCCTTGTAATCTTCCAGGACGTAGAAGGAATAGCCGACCGCGATGCCGCTCTCGAGCGCCACGCATCCGGACAAAGCGTGCGCCTCCAGAAAGCGCTTGATGAGTTCCAGGGCGCTTCGGTAATCCCAATGCAACTCTTCCCGCCAATGGCTGGCCTCTTCCAGCAGGAGCGGCTCCAACTGGCGCACGGTCGCTTGGCGAAGGTCGATAATGTTCATGGAGCTAGCCTTACCCACGTCCCCCAGCGCAATCGTCATGATAGCCGATTCCTGGGGCCCGCCGCCAAATCCCTACACCGGGACGATACAAAATCGGGCACATTGCCGGAGAAGCTTCTCAACGGCCGGATAGACGCGTGCTAGGCTACGGACAGAGTTCTAGCAGGGATAGTTTTGGAAGGCGCGTGTGAACTCTCCGGCCGAAAGACCGGCTTCAGAGCCCAAAGCCCATGTCGATTCTGGACGAGCTGCGTTACCCGAGACGTTGGTACACAAAGCTACTGGTAGTCATCCTGACGCTGATCTTCTTTGTGTTGCTGGCAACGGCAGCCATTGCGGGCGTACTCACCTATTGGATCGTCAAGCCGCAGCGCACCGGCTCCGAAATCAATATGGCCAGCTTCCCCGGTCGTCCCGATGAGTTGGAGTTTACCGTACCGGGTGTGAAACCGGCCGAACGAATGGGCTGGTTCTTCCCGGGGTTGCGCGGCGCTCCCACGATCATCTTGTGCCACGGGTATCAATCGAGCCGGGGCGAACTGTTGACGCTGGTGTCCGCGTTGCAGGACCACCAATACAACGTGTTTGTGTTTGATTTTGCGGCGCATGGTGCAATTGGAGGGATCACCACTTTTGGGTATCGCGAAGCGGATGAAGTGCGCGCGGCGATCAATGCCATCAGTCAGCGCAATGACGTCGACGCCACTCGCTTCGGGCTGTGGGGCTACAACCTTGGCGCGTATGCCGCTTTGCGGGAGGCGGAGAAAGACAAGCGCGTTCGCGCGCTGGTGCTGGATTCGGTGTACGACTATCCGAAGCAGATGGTGAAAATTGGCGTGGAGAAGACCGGCGTCGGCGGCTTCCCGCTGATGGTCAAGTCCGCGCAGACGACGTTCGAGTGGTTGAACTACGGATATAAGGACGATCCATCTCTCTCCTCCAAACTGAAGCAACTTGTAGGCGTGCCAATACTGTTTATTGAAGCGACCGATGACCCGGAACTGGGGACAATCACCCGGGCCATGTTCCTGAAGGCGCCGGAACCGCGGGAGCAAGCGATCATTGCGCACGGCAATTTTGTGAACTTGCCGGACGAAGAGAAACGCGCTTACGAGAATCGCGTCGTGACCTTCTTCTTAGCGCGGCTGCCGGCCAGCGGCGCTCCCGTCACTGCCGCTCCCGCCAAGGGCGGCAGGGCCGCTCACTGAGCCGCTGCGTTCCACCCGATAGACGAACCATCCACTTGATCTCAATTCAGTTGCGTTCTCTGAACAAACCCAAGGCTCACTCACAAAATAACCACAGTTTTTTGAGGGCAGGAGCAGATATCCTTCCCTTGGATTTTCCTTGTTCCAAGGTCCCACCTCACGACGAAGGTAAAAGTTGAGGCTGTATTCTTGGCCACGAGGCATCCTTGCGATATAGAGATGGTCGAGTGGGATTTGCTTTTCTATAAGTTCGCGCGCCAGTGTTTTTCCGGACGGATCGTAGCGCAGCCATGGGGCTGAGACTTGCGGGAACAAATAAACCACGATCAATACCGGCAATACGCAGAATGAGTTGAGGCTAAGAGCTTGGCTACTCACTTGGTGACGCATTGCCAACAGCAGATTGGCCAGAGCGAACAGAAACAGCGTCCACGCGATCGATGTCAACACCTGCCCGTTTGTCCGAGCAGGGAGGAAATTGGAGCCCACACTGAGCAGCAGGAGTCCCACTGGAGCACTCAGGAAGCCAAATGCGAGATGCAACCATCGGAATGACTTTTCGTCGCTCGGCACTAAATGGACATAGGAACGAGCGAGAAGCACACCGAGCACGGGGACAGCAGGCAGGATGTAGCCGGGAAGTTTGGATTTTGAGATAGAGAAAAATACGATGCAGAACGCAGACCAGCAGAACAGCAGAATTGTAGTTGGGTTTGGGCGCCGCGTCGGCAGGTAACGCAGAGCGCCATAAAGGGCAGACCAGACCAAGGCTAGAGTCCAGGGTACAAAAGCGATGAGAACTACGGGGAGGTAAAACCAGAAGGGTTGGATGTGCTGGAATTCGGGGGTGAGGTAACGCTTAATGTTGTGTTCGATGATGAAAACGCGGAAGAAATCGGGATTGCGGCGGGCGCAGAGGATGTACCAGGGCAGCGCGGTCAGACAGAAGCTGGCGATGGCAACGGGATGCAGACAACGGAAGGCGTCGCGCCAGCGTTTGGTGAAGATGGCCCAGAGAAGTACAGCACCACCCGAAAGAATGATCGCGGCGGGCCCTTTTGCGAGAACAGCAAGGCCAAGGAAGAAGCCGAAAAATAACGAAGTGAAGGAGGTTGAAGAGGTAAAGGAAGTAGAGGAGGAATCAAGAACGAGGCCAAGCAGGCGAGCGGCGAAGACCATGGCGATAGTGAGCATGGCGGCGAAAGGCATGTCGGGGGCAGCGGAGTGGGAAAAGCCGATCATCCCGACCGTGGTCGGGAGAAGCAGGAGAAGCCATCGCGCGGTTTCCGCTCCATACTCGCGCCAGGCGAGCCAGGCCATGGCGAGCGTGGCGAAGAGGGCGGCGAGGGCACTTGGGAAACGGGCAGAGGCTTCGCTCACGCCGAAAAGCTTGAAACTGAGAATGGCACACCAGTAATAAAGGACGGGCTTTTCAAACCAGGGCTTGCCGTAGAGGCGCGGCGTGACCCAATCTCCGGTTTCAGCCATGTCGCGGGCAATCCAGGCGTAGCGCGGCTCGTCAGGGCCGACGAGGCCGATGGCACCGAGGTTGTGGAAATAACAGAGATAGAGTGTGGCGAGGATCAGCAAGATCCAGGTGAGGCGTGCCGCGGAAGACGCGGAGTGACTGTCGAGAGCAGAGTTGTCAGTTTGCGCCACGGAACGATGAGTCTAGTGCCGTTCCAAAATGTTTCAAATCATTTGTCTTGGACCGGTCCACGACAATCTCCAAGAAGGAATGGGCAGTGCGTTTGGTTGATTTCGTTGGAACCGCACTAGCATTCTAAGTGTATCTTGGAATGGTGGAAGTCTTGCATACTGATGCCGCTCCAACTTGATTCAGCGAACGAATGTTGGACCGGTTGCGCCAATCGCCAGGAAACAGCCGCTCGCGCGTGTGGCCTATCGAGTTGGAACGGGACTGGTGCGTGGCGCGGCCGAACCGGCGAGGTGAAGAGAAAAGCAGATTCCTCAGGCCTGAAGGCCTGAGCTACAGCTCGGAATGATCATTTGCCACAGGCGACTAATATAAGGATAGACCTCGAATGATGGGCGATCGCAAAAGCAGGAACAAGGCTCCCGCACTCCTAAGGAAGAAGCCAGCGAAATGATGGAGCGGCTGCAATACGCCGTGGCATGGACGTTCATAAAGACGCTGGAGGCGTTGCCACGCCCGCTGGCGAGAGGACTCGCAGCGGCCGCAACCCGTCTTCTGCTGGTCTTGATGCCGAAATTACGCAAGACTGCGGAGGTTAATCTGAAGCTGGCATTTCCGGAATGGACGGAAGGGCGACGCCGCGCGGTGATGAAGCAAATGACGCAGAATCTTGGATGGATGGCGGCGGAATTCGCGCGCTTTCCGAAATACACGAACGAAAATATCGAGAGCGTGGTCATTCTGGACGGACACGAGAATTTTCTGGCGGGACAGAGTCGCGGCAAAGGCGTGCTGTACCTGACGGGGCACATCGGGGCTTGGGAACTTTCTTCCTACGCCCATGCATTGTATGGATTTCCGCTGTACTATACGGCGCGGCCCTTGGACAACCGGCCGCTCGATGAGCTTGTGAATCGCTATCGCGGGCTTTCCGGGAACAAACCGATCTACAAGAATGAAGCAGCGCGGATGATGCTGCGCGTCCTGAAAGACGCGGGGACGGTGGGAATTCTGGCGGACCAGAACACGGTGCCGGACGAGGGAGTCTTCGTGGATTTTTTTGGAGCTCCCGCCTGCACCACGACGGGAATTGCGCGCGTGGCGTTGCATACCGACGCAGCGGTTGTGCCCGGATACGCGTTTTGGGACGAAAATCTCAGGAAGTACCGGCTGCGGTTTGAGCCCCCGGTAGAATTGGTCCGCACCGGCAACACAGAGCGCGATATTTTTGAAAACACACAACGGTTTGCGAAAGTGATCGAGGAAATCATCCGGAGGTATCCGGGACAATGGGTTTGGATTCACGCAAGGTGGAAAAACAGGCCGAAGGGGGAAGAGTCGTTGTACAAGTTCTTGGCGTGAGGAAGCAAGGAAGAGGCTCCCGACCGAGGATACAGAGCGGGCAGAGAGCACAGAGGAAGAGAAGACCCCTCGCCAGTGGCGCTCGGGGCAGGGAGGAAGAACGATGAAGCTGACGGCGAAGGAATTGGCGGACAAGATTGGCGCAAGGGTGGAAGGGGATGGGGCGCTAGAGTTGACGGCAGTCGCGGCGCCGGAGCGCGCGGGAACGAAGCATCTCATTTATGTAGAAGCGGCAAAGCACGCGGAGCGCGCACTGGCTTCCGCAGCGGCATGCGTGGTGGCTAACGAAGGGATTGCTCTGCCGGGGAAGACGGTATTGAGGAGCGCGCAGACGAAGGTGGCGTTTGCGAAGGCGGCAGCCCATTTGCTGGAGCGCGCGCCCATCGCAAACGGCGTGCATCCAACGGCTATCGTGGCGCCGCTGGTGCGCATCGGAACCGACGTAGGGATCGGGCCGTATGCAGTGATCGGAGAGGACACACACATCGGCGACGGCACGCAAGTGGGGGCACACAGCGTGATAGGAGCCGGTTGCTGGATCGGGGAGAATTGCCGGATTCATCCGCGGGTGACACTCTACGCGGGTGTGCGGCTCGGACACCGGGTGGAGATTCATTCGGGCGCGGTGCTTGGTGCAGACGGATTTGGCTATGCGTTCGACGGTGAACAGTATTGGAAATTTCCCCAGGCCGGAATTGTGGAGATTGGAGATGACACAGAGATTGGAGCCAATACAACGATTGATCGAGGTTCCCTCGACGATACGAGGATTGGGGAAGGCGTGAAGTTGGATGACCTGGTACACGTGGGACACAACGTGCAAATCGGGGCTCATACGGTGATCGCAGCGCAGACGGGGATTTCGGGGTCGAGCAGGCTGGGACACCACGTGGTCTGCGGCGGTCAAGTGGGCATCGCGGATCATTGCACGCTGGAAGATGGTTCGATTGCGGGAGCACAAGCGGGAATTCCAACCGGCAAGACGATCCGCAGCGGACAGACGGTTTGGGGCACGCCGGCACGGCCGCTCGATAAATTCAAAGAGGCATATGTTTGGTTTGCGCGGCTGCCGGAATTGGGAGAACGGGTCAAGAAGTTGGAGGAAAAGATTTCGGCGGAGGGCTAGAGTGGATTTCTCAAGTATTTGTTGTGGGCGCGTTGTGCATCGAATCTTAGAAGAGCCGCCGGAGGCCAAGCGGTGGCCATATGTGACAACTCGGGGTTTCTCTTTCCGCATCTTAATCATTGACCCATTTTCGGGGTGCGGAGATAATGAAAGAGTACTGGGGCACCCAGCTCGCCCGGTTCGTCTTTTTGGCGGAAGTGTAACGCAATAGGCAAGTTAGCGTGGTTTTTGGGGACCTCTTGGGGTGTAATCAAGGTGTGTCCCAGTTTTTGCTCAAGGGGAGCACGGATGGCGTCGTACGTACGAGTAGGAGAGGAACTACCGGTCGCGCCTGCGCCAGCTCCATGGCGCCAAGAAAATTGGGCCGAGCGGGTGGAGAAGGCTGTCAAGAATGGCGCCGAGTATCTCCTTTCTGTGCAGTCCGAGGAAGGGTATTGGCACGGCGAATTGGAAGCCGATACCACGCTGGAATCCGACTACATTTACTTCCTCTATGTTTTGGACAAAGCCGAGCCGGAGCGCATTTGGAAACTTGCGAACTATGTGCGCCGGCGACAGTTGGAAGATGGCGGCTGGCCGATCTATCCGGGCGGCCCTTCCGAGCTGAATGCCACGACCAAGGCATATTTCGCGCTGAAACTGGCGGGCGATTCACCAGGGGCGCCTCACATGGTGAAAGCGCGGGAGACGGTGCACCGTCTGGGCGGACTGGAACACACCAACTCTTACGTCCGGTTTTATCTGGCATTGGTTGGGGCGGTAGGTTGGGAGCTGGTGCCTGCGATTCCACCGGAACTGATGCTCCTGCCGAACTGGTTCTACTTCAATATTTACGAGATGTCGTCCTGGACGCGCGGGATCGTGATTCCCATGGCGATCCTGTCGTCTTTGCGGCCGGAGTTTCGTTTGCCGGAACACGCGCGGGTAGATGAGCTGTTCAAGGATCCTTCGCAAAAGACAGCAGCATTTAACTGGAGCAAGCAGATCCTGTCCTGGAAGAATGTTTTCCTGGCGGTGGACCGCGGATTGAAGTTCTACGAAAAGTTGCCGTGGAAACCGCTGCGGCAGAAGGCGATTCGCGAAGCAAAACAGTGGATGGTGGAGCACCTGGAGCGGACCGACGGGCTTGCGGCGATTTACCCCTCGATGATGAATTCGATTTTCGCTTTGATGGCGCTGGGGCATGGGCCGGATGATCCGGTGACCTTCCGCGAGATCAAGGAGTTTTCGCGGTTTGAAATCGAAGAGAGCGACACCATCCGGTTGCAGCCGTGCGTTTCGCCGGTGTGGGATACCTGCATCGCGATGGTGGCGTTGGAGGAAGCGGGGATGCCGGCCGATCATCCGGCGCTGGTGAAGGCAGCGGATTGGCTGCTATCGAAGCAGATACTGGGCGGCGGCGACTGGCAGATCAAGAATAAAGATGCCGAGCCGGGCGGGTGGGCGTTTGAATTTCGCAACGATTTTTATCCGGACGTGGATGACACCGCGTTTGTGCTCATGGCGCTGCAGCGTGTGAAGTTCCCAGACACGAAGCGCATGGAAGGCGCGATGCGCCGGGGAATTCAGTGGCTGTTGAGCATGCAAAACCGCGATGGCGGCTGGGGCGCATTCGACCGCGATAACGACCGGCAACTGCTCTGCAATATTCCGTTCGCGGACCACAACGCGATGATCGATCCTTCAACCGCGGACGTGACGGCGCGCGTCCTTGAGTGCTTGGGCCGGTCTGGCTGGCCCCCGGAGCACCCAGTGGTGCGCAAAGCGGTGGGCTTCCTCACGCAGGATCAGAGCATGGACGGATCCTGGTTCGGACGCTGGGGCGTGAACTACGTATACGGCACGAGCGGCGTGTTGCGGGCGCTCGAAACGGTTTCGATGACGGCCCAGGAATACTGCGTGCGCGCGGTGAACTGGCTGCGCCAGGTACAGAAGGCCGATGGCAGCTTTGGAGAATCGTTGAGAAGCTATGAAGTGGTGTCCAGCAAGGGGCAGGGAAACAGCACGCCTTCGCAAACCGCGTGGGGATTGATTGGCCTGCTGGCAGGAGCGGACCCGAACGATCCCGCGATTGTGCGCGCGGCGGCGTACCTGGTCGAACAGCAACACGCCAATGGGTCGTGGAGCGAAGAAGACTATACGGGCACGGGTTTCCCCGGTGTGTTCTACCTGAAGTATCACCTATATAAGAATTCCTTCCCGGTCTACGCGCTTGCCCGCTACCGCAATCAAGCCCACCGCGAAGCCGAATACTGCGCCGTGAAGTTCAATCCGGACGATTTCCGGCTGCGCAGCGGCCTCTATTCAGCGCGCGAGCGGCGCGCGTCCTAAACAAGCAAATGCGGTATCCCCTTGGCCTGATTTTCGATTCCGCGAGACACCTTGTGGGGAGAAAACTGCGCGGCGAGCGGAAATTTCCCGTGATGCTGACGCTGGATGCGCTGGGAGGCTACGCCGCTGCCTGCGGCGGGAACCAGGGCGCGGGCTCGTTAACAGACCGGCCCATGCTCACGGTGGAGCAATGCCTTGCGGCAATGGAAGAGTGCGATACGCCGATCGTTTCAATCTGTGGAGGCGAGCCGCTGGAGCATCCGGAGATTGCCGCGCTGACACGAGCGATTCTGGAGCGGGGCCATCACTTGTTCCTGTGCACCGACGGAACGCTGATCCGGCGGCGGCTGCACATGATTCCTCCCTACATGAATTTCTTCTGGAATGTGAAGCTGGACGGGACCGAACCCGTGCATGATGGGCATGCGAACCGGCCGGGGCTGTTTGGGGAAGCGCTGGATGGGATCAAGGCGGCAAAGAATGCGGGTTTTTTTGTGGTGGTGACGAGCACGATTTATCCAGACACGGACGTGAGCGATTTGGTGGGGGTGTTCGAACGGCTCCACGCCATGCACGTGGATGGATACACGCTTTCGCCGCATTATCCAAAGGAGAAGTTGTGCCGGGACGGCAGCGCAAAGTTTCATGAGAAAATGCACCAGAGATTTCGCGAGGCGAGTGACCGGCTGGGCCAGTACAACCTGATGATCTCTCCTGTTTATCTGGAATATCTGCGGGGCGAGCGCGAATTGGATTGCAGCGTGTGGGGCAGTCCGGTGTACGGGCCACAGGGGTGGTCGGGCCCTTGTTCCCTGCTGAATCTCCATTGTGCAAAGAGCTATAAGGCGCTGCTCGAAGAGACGGTCTGGGAAAATTTTGGGCGGGGGCTGAATCCGCGCTGTGAGTGCTGCCAAAACCACGCCGGGTATGAAACAGCGGCGATTTTGGGAGTGAACTCGAAGGCGGGAGACCTCTGGAAAATACTGGCTTGGCAACTGGGCGGAGGTTTGGGCGAGAAGCGCGAAGGGAAGCGAAGGGCATGACGACGCTGGTTACCGGTGCGGCAGGATTTCTGGGGAGCCACGTGGCGCGGCAATTGGTGGCGCGCCGGGAGAGCGTGCGAGTGCTGATGCGCCCCTCAAGCAATAATCGCGCGATCAGCGACCTGCCGCTCGAGTATGTGATGGGGGACTTGCGAGACCCGGCTTCCCTGGACCGGGCGATGAACGGCGTGAAGCGCGTGTTTCATGTCGCGGCCGACTACAGGTTGTGGGCGAAGAATCCCCAGGATATCTATGATTCAAACGTGGGCGGAACGAAGAATCTGCTGGCAGCCGCGAAGAAGGCGGGGATCGAGCAACTCATTTATACCGGCACTGTCGCAACCATCGCCGTGGACCGGCCGGGACTGCCGAACGAATTTACCGAGGCGAAGCTGGAGGAGATGGTTGGGCACTACAAGCGGTCGAAATGGATGGCGGAGAAAGAGGTGCTGCAGGCGGCCAAGGAAGGGTTGCCAGCGATTGTGGCGATGCCAACGACGCCCGTGGGACCCTGGGATTGGAAGCCAACGCCGACGGGTAAAATCATTCTGAATTTTCTGAATGGGAAGATGCCGGGATACGTGGAGACGGGATTGAATTTTGTGGGCGTGGAAGAGTGTGCAGCAGGACATCTGCTTGCGGCGGAGCGGGGAAAGATTGGCGAGCGGTATTTGCTGGGGGCAGAGAATCTGACGCTAAAAGAGGTTCTCGACGCGCTTGCGAAGATAACGGGCTTGCGGGCCCCGGCGCTGAAAATCCCGCACCGCATGGCATTGGGTGTAGCGTATGTGGAGAGCGCGTTTGCGCGGCTGGTGGGGAAGGAACCGGGGATCCCGGTGGAGGGCGTGAAAATCGCACAGCATAGGATGTTCGTGGATGTGTCGCGGGCGCAGAGGGAATTGGGATTTCAACCGGGACCCGTGGCGGCGGCGCTGGAACGGGCGGTGCGCTGGTATCAGGCGAATGGATACGTGAAGGCGGGACGGGCGAAGAAGATGAAGCTGGTAGAGTGAAGAAAAAGGAAGTGAAGGAGACAAAGGATATAAAGGAAGTGAAGGAAGTACGGGAGCAAGGAAGTGCTGATGCGGGTGTTAGTGACATTTGCGGTGGAGGCGGAGTTTGCGCCGTGGCGCAAGCTGCGGAATTTTAAAAAGAGAGAGCTCGGCGAGAATTCTGGGACCTCGGGCCCATCTGGATTTACAGCCAATGTTGAGGATATCCGCGTTCAGGTTCTGTTGACCGGTATGGGGCGTAAGACGTGCGAGGAGTCCCTGGCGACAATTGATTTCGACCGGGGAGAACGGCCCGATCTGGTGATTTCTTCTGGACTCGCGGGGGCGCTCAGGGAAGAATTCAAACCGGGAAACATAGTTGTGCCTCAGCGGGTCCGAACGCCAAACAACGATGCAGACGGCACGGCGGACGCAATCTTTCTAAACAGGGCAGTGCAATCCGGGGGTAAGAGAATAGAAACCTTGATCACTGCGAAGCAACTTGTACAGACGGCCCAAGAAAAGAGGCGCCTCGGATTTTTCGGTGAAGCCGTGGACATGGAATCGGCGTATGTATTGGCCAAATGCGCCCAAGCTTCGGTGCCGTGCATAGCCATACGGAGCATAAGCGACACGGTTGACGAAGATTTGCCCATCGATTTCGACCGTTGTTTGACGCCACAGGGTGCAGTGAAGCCGCTGAACTTGGTTAATACCATCGTGGAGTATCCGTCAAAACTGCCCAAGCTGATTCGGTTTGGAAGACAGAGCATTCAAGCGGCTCAGAAACTTGCCGGATTCCTAGACAGATTTGTGGCTGCATTGCATAGAGTTGAAATGGAGTCGCGATGAGCAGGACGGGAACTGTGGCGGAGAGGTTGCGAACGCTGGGGCCGATACCGAAGACGATGCGGGCGGGGGTGTACCGCGAAAAGGGCGTGGTGCGCGTGGAAGAAGTGCCGGTGCCCGAAGTGGGGGACGGAGAAGTGCTCATCAAGGTGGCCGCGTGCGGAATTTGCGGGACGGATATCAAGAAAATCTTCCAGCGATACGTGGAGCCGCCGCAGATTTTAGGGCATGAGCTGGCCGGAACGGTGGTGGCGATTGGACGCGGAGTGGCCAAGTGGAAGCTGGGCGACCGGGTGATGAGCTTTCACCATATTCCCTGTGGAGAGTGTTTTTATTGTAAGAACCGGTTGTTTTCGCAGTGCAAGCAGTACAAGGCCACGGGCTTGACGGGCGGGTTCACGCCAAATGGCGGGGGATTCGGGGAGTATGTGAAGGCGATGCCGTGGGTGGCGGAGCGCGGCATTGTGGCGCTGCCGGACAACGTAAGCTTTGAGGAAGCCACCTTTATTGAGCCAATTAATACAATCATGAAAGCGGTACAAAAGGCCCGGGTATCAGCCGAGGAGACGGTGCTAATTGTAGGGTGCGGCCCGATTGGACTGCAATTATTGATGGTTGCCAAAACCGTGGGTGCGCGCATCTATACCAGTGACCCTATGGCACCGCGGCGGGCGAAGAGCCGGAAGTTGGGAGCAGTAGAGTCATTTGACCCCATTAGTGGTAAGCTTGTGGAAGAAATCAGGGCCCGAACAGGAGGGCGTGGGGCAGATGCCGTCTTGGTCGCCGTGGCGCATCCGGCGGTAGTGGTGGAAGCGCTGGCGGCGGCAAGGCCCGGGGGCAGGGTACTTCTCTTTGCTGCAAACGACCCTGTGACGAGGATTGTGTTTCCGGCCGCCGAGGTGGGGATTGACGAAAAGGAAATCCTAGGCAGCTATAGTGCGGCTGCGGACATCCAACAGATTGCGGCAGCGCTGGTGCTGGAGAAGAAACTGCCGGTGATGGAGATTGTCACGCACCGGTTCCCTTTGGCTAGAATTCAAGAAGGATTGGAACTGGCAGCCAGGCCCACGGAAGAATCGCTGAAGATTTTGATAGCGCACGAATGAGAGCAGCATCCACAAAAAGGACAGAAATAGGGCTGGAAGACACGCTGGCTCCAGCCAAGATTGCCGTGCCATCAAGAATGACGGCAGCCGTGCTGTACGGCAGCGAAGATCTGCGGATCGAAAGGATCGAGGTGCCGTCACTGGCGGCGGATGAAGTGCTGCTGCGCGTGCGGCTGGCGCTGACCGACGGGACGGATCTGAAGGTATGGAAGCGCGGCTACCACGCGATGATGATCCAGCCTCCGGCGGTGTTCGGGCACGAGGTGGTGGGCGAAATCGCGGCCATGGGAAAGCGCGTGGACGCCAAATGGCGGCTGGGCACGCGGGTGATTGCGGCGAATTCCGCGCCTTGTTTCCGCTGTTACCATTGCCGGCGCGGCCAGGAAAATCTTTGCGACGACTTGCTCTTCAACAACGGCGCGTACGCGGAATACATGCGCATCCCGGGACGGATTGTCCGGGAGAACATGTTGGAAGTGCCGCATTCGGTGGATGACCATAGCGCGGCTTTTGTGGAACCCCTGGCATGCGTGATGCGCGGCATCCACGAGATGGATGTGCGCATGGGCGACACCGCCGCAGTGATTGGTTGTGGGCCGATTGGATTGAAATACGTGCGCATGCTCTCCCGCCGGGGAGTGCGCGTGATTGCGCTGGCGAGACGCGAAGGTCCACTCGCGGTGGCGCGCAGGCTGGGTGCGGCCGTCACGATCAATGTGACAGAAGTGCCGGACGTGGTAGCTGCGGTGAGAGAGTTGACGGAAGACCGGCGCGGGCCGGATTCCGTGGTGGAAGCGGCCGGCAACCCGGCGACCTGGGAGCAAGCCTTGAAGATGGTATGCCGCGGAGGCGTGGTGAACTTCTTCAGTGGGCTGCCGACCGGCACGCGGGTGGAGATCGAGCCTGCGGCAATTCATTATTCCGAGATCAAGATGATTTCCCCGTTCCATCACACGCCGCGGTTTATCCGCGAGGCGCTGGAGGCCGTGCGCCGCGGAGACGTTTCCGCACAGGAATTTGTGACCGAAGAGATTCGATTGGAAGATCTACCGCAGGCGTTTGAGCGTATGAAGTCGCGCAACGGGGAAATCAAGCTGGCCGTGCGGCCATAGGCAGTGGCCGGTGGCCAGCGACCAGTGGCCGGAGACAGGTGGGTGGTGGCTCGGGACTGGTGAAACCCAGATCCTCAACTGGTCCAGCTTACGCTAATTGAATGAATGGGGAAGTCCTTCACTGATGCTGCGCCCGGGCGAGCTATCGCTGATGGAGAAATTGCCGCCGAACGGGTGCAGCCCGGACACCGCGCAGCAATACACCCGTTGGCTTGCGACGCATCACTACGAAAATTTCAATGTCGTTTCCTGGCTGCTGCCGAAGGAACTCCACCAGCATTTTTATAACGTGTACGCCTATTGCCGATGGGCGGATGATCTGGGCGACGAAATCGCTTCCAAGGACCGGGCGCTGGAACTACTGGCCTGGTGGGAGAACGAATTGGATGGGTGCTATGAAGGAAGACCATCGAACCCGGTGTTCGTGGCGCTGCGCGAGACGGTGATCGAAAAGGATGTTCCGAAGCAGCCGCTTGCGGATCTGCTCAAGGCATTCCGGCAGGACCAGGTGGTGAAGCGGTATCCGACGTGGGACGCCGTTTTGGACTACTGCATATACTCGGCGAATCCGGTCGGGCGCCTGGTGTTGTACCTCTGCGGATATCGGGATGAGGCAAGGCAGCGATTGTCGGACGCAACGTGCACTGCGCTGCAACTGGCGAATTTCTGGCAAGACGTTTCGCGCGATTTGGAGAAGGGGCGGATCTATATTCCGCTGGATCGCGCGGCGGCGCATGGCCTCAGCGAGAAGGACATCGTCGCAAGGAAGTTTGATCGGCGCTACATTTCCCTGATGAAGGAATTGATCGAGTACTCGCGTGGACTTTTTGAGAAGGGCATGCCGCTGTCGAAGATGGTCGAAGGCAAACTGAGCGTGGACCTGGAAATGTTCAGCCGCGGCGGCGTTGCGGTGCTGGACGCAATTGAGGAGATGGGTTACGACACGCTGCATCGCCGCCCGGCCGTGAGCAAGGCCAAGCAGGTGCGCTTGCTGGGCCGAACTCTGTTCGCCCATGCGGTCGGCAGTTCGGAGATCAACCGCAACGGAGGGAATTCTCGCGAAGGGGCTGATTACGTAATCGCGGAATCGACGCCGCAGGATGTTGCGGCATCGTATGGCAAGTGCCACCACATCGCTCGAACCGCCCACAGCAGTTTTTATCCGGCATTCTTTTTGCTGCCGAAGCCAAAGCGGGACGGAATCGTAGCGTTGTATGCATTCATGCGGTTGATTGATGATGTGTCCGACGAAGGCGCGGACGTGGCGGCGAAACAGCGAGGACTTGCGAAGTGGCGCGCCGGGCTGGATGAAGCCATCACTGGTCAGTCGCAAGCATTTGACGGCACGGCTGTGAGGCCGCTGCCTTCAGAAGCTTTATACGGCGAGGCGGAAGTTTTGCCTGCGCTGGTGGACACCATTCAACGCTTTAAGATGCCCACGCGCTACTTGCACGATTTGATTTCCGGCGCGGAGATGGACTTGACGGTTCGGAGTTATCCGTCGTTCGAGCGATTGAAGGAGTACTGCTACCGGGTTGCGGGCACGGTGGGGCTGACCTGCACGCATATCTTTGGATTTGGCGATCCACGCGCGCTGGAATTGGCCGAAAAGCTGGGCTTGGCGTTTCAACTGACAAACATCATCCGAGATGTGCACGAGGATTACGCGCTTGGCCGCGTCTATTTGCCGGACGAGGACCTTACGCACTTCGGTGTGTCGAAGGAGGATCTCGGGAGGAACGAGGCCACGCTCGGGGTGCGCGAACTGTTGCGCTTTGAAACGGAGCGAGCGTGGGATTTCTATGAAGAGGGCGCGCAATTGTTGGGACTGATAGAAGGAGACAGCCGGAGAACACTATGGCTGTTGGTGCACACGTATAGCGCGCTGCTGGCGCGGATTGAATCGGCGGAATTTGCGGTTTTCAGAAAGCGCGTGCGGCTGTCGAAAACGGAAAAGATGACGTTGGTTACCAGAGCGCGATTCGGGCGCCACACGGAAGAGAATATCCTTGCAAAACGTGATCGTGATCGGCGGCGGGCTGGCGGGGCTCTCGGCGGGCATCGCGCTGGCTGAAGCCGGCTGGCGTGTGCGATTGTTCGAGCAGCGGCCCTTTCTCGGCGGCCGGGCAACGTCGTATGTGTTGCCCGACGGCGAGCATGTGGACAATTGCCAGCACGTGACCCTGGGGTGCTGCACGAACCTGGATGATTTTTACCGGCGCGTAGGGGCCCAGGACAAAATCAAGTACTTCGACCGGCTGCTCTTTCAGGACCGGCAGGGCCGCACGGGAATCATGCAGGCGGGGCTGCTGCCAGCGCCGTTGCACATGAGTGGCTCGTTTCTGACGTTTGCGCCGCTGACGATGGCGGACAAGAAGTCCATCGCGGGCGCGCTGCTGGATATTCTGCGCGACAAGGGACACACGGCGGATATCGACGAGCCGGGCGGCATTTCGATGTTGGAGTGGCTGCGGAGAAGAAAGCAGACCCCCGGCGCGATCGAACGATTTTGGCGCGTGGTGCTGGTTAGTGCCCTGGATGAAGAGCTGGAGCGAACCGACGCACGGTATGGCGTGGATGTGTTTTGGAAAGGATTTCTCTCCAACCGGACGGGGTACCGGATGGGAGTCCCGGCGGTGCCGCTAGCAGAACTGTATGACGGCTGCCAAGTGGAAATTGAGCGGCGGGGCGGGGAAGTGAACTTGCGAATGCCGCTCCGCGAATTGCGGTTTGCCGGCAACACCTTGGTGGCCGCCGTTTTTGATGACGGAAAGGAAGAAACTGCGGATGCGTTCGTTGTTGCGCTGCCACATGGCTCCGTCGATGAGTTGCTTCCGGAGGTGATCAAGGAGGCTGATCCAACGCTAAGCAATATTGGCAAGATTAGAGATGCGCCGATCACGGGCGTGCATTTCTGGTTTGACCGGGAAGTGATGCGGGAACCGTTTGTCACGCTGCTAGATACGACGACGCAATGGATCTTCAACAAGACGGCCCTGTACGGAAGGAAAGACGGTGGGGGCAAGGAGAAGGAACAATATCTGCAGTTGGTGATCAGCGCATCGTATGACCTGCTGCAGAAGCCGCGCCAGGAGATCATTGATCTTTGCCTGGCGGAAGTACGCCAGGCACTGCCGGCTGCGCGGGAAGCAAAGTTGCTGAAAGCCACAGTCATTAAGGAAGCGGCAGCTACATTTTCTCCGCAACCTGGGGTGGACCGTTGGCGTCCAAAACAACAGACCTCCGTGCCGGGGATGTTTCTTGCCGGCGATTGGACCCACACCGGATGGCCAGCGACTATGGAAGGCGCCGTCCGAAGCGGGTACTTGGCTGCCGAAGCGGTGTTGCGAGTTGCCGGCAAGCCAAAAACGATTCTTCAACCGGATCTTCCGCCCGACGGACTGGTGGGGTTGTTTGCTTAGGAACAAGGAGAGCTTGGCAAGTTTAGGGCAAAGGATAGTATGTGCCGTTCCTGAAGCGTGAGTTCTTTGTGGGAGCGATCCAATTCTTCGTAAGCCGTGCGATTTGCGTTGAGGAAGTCCTGGTAAGCGGTCTCGGAATCCCAGAAGTCGAGGGTGAAGTAGAAGAGAGTGCGGGAGGGATCCCGCAGGAGTTGAGCGCCCCGGAAATGAGGATCGCACTGGAACAGCCGGACCCAGGCCCCGTCGGGGCCATAGGCTCTTACAAAGCATTCATCACTTCCTGGCTTGACTTCGAACTCCCAGAGGATTACAAACATAGAGGTCCCATCTTCTGCTCTCGCTAAGCAGCATTCCAGGATAACTTCAAAGGGGAAGACTGGCCTGCTGGGCGTTTGTAGCGTTCCGATTGGATACTTCTCGGGAAAAGACTCGTCTTGACGCAGTAGTGTAACAAGTTGCCGTTACAGTCCGTTGCGACTGACGGACGGAGGCGTTTGTGGATCGCAAGTACGGTCACCGCGGCTATCGTGAGGCCGAAAAGCAGGAAAAACACGAAAAGAAGGACAGGGAACGCAAGCCGCCTCAGGGTGGACCGCGAGGCGCCACGGATCACCTTGGCCCGCGTACGCCGCGGATGGTCGGCACGGTGACGCGGGCACGCTGCTCGAACTGCGGCGCAGTACTCGTGGCAGGCTTTGATGCGAACGGAAAATGTCCGAAATGCAATTTCGAGCTGCATTGCTGCAAACAGTGCCGATACTTCGATAGCGGTGCGCGATTCGAGTGCACACAATCGATTCCGGCGCGAATTTCTCCCAAAGATACGAAGAACAACTGCAGCTTTTACGGGTTCCGAACAACGGTTGAGAAGGATACAGCCCCTACTTCATACATGCAGCCTGCTCAGGTACCCGCCGAAGCTCCAGCGGCCGCCCGGCCACTCGATGCACGGCAGGCCTTCGAGAATCTCTTCAAGAAGTAGAACCATTCATTTTTTTGCCGGCGGCAAGCTCATGGGGAAAAGTGTGGGCTCGGCGGGCATCTCGCTGGCGATCTTATCCAATTGGGGGTAGTGCTGGCGGAGCGGCTCCGGCACCTTCACCGCGGTTCCCCTCAAAATGCTAACGAGTTGCAGAGCGTTGACGACAGCTTTGCCCTGGTAGTGATTGTTGGTGACGGCGAAGGTGTCGCGGGTGTGTTCGCTGATGGTGCGAATGCGAGCGACCCAGGGATCCAGTTCTTGGGCGGAGTAGAGATAGTTGTAGCGCTCGTGCGGAGGGGTAGCGGAATTATCGCTGAACCAAGTGTCATAGCGACGGCCGTGGAGGCGCACATAGCCGACTGCGGAAGTGGCTTCCGCGGAGGGCTCGAGCGAACGGCCGATGATGGGTTGGTCGATGTTGCAGAAGCCGGCCTGATGCTCGCGGAGGAGAGCGAGGGTTTCCCGCGTTTGCCAGGAGGAGTGGCGCAACTCGACAACGAGTGGGTAATCCGCAAAGCGCTTCAGCACGGCCGTGAGATAAGCGATTGTTTCGCGCGTGCAAAGGAAGGAAAAAGGAAACTGCAGAAGGACGGCACCGAGTTTTTTCGCTTTACGCAGGACGTCGAAGCCCGCACGGACAGCGCGTTCATCATCCTTGGTGGCCGAAGGATCGTGAGTGAACTTTTGCCAAAGCTTGGCGGTGAAAAGAAAGGAGGGATTAGCCGTTACGCGCTCGACCCAGAGCGCGGCGTGGTCCGGGCGCAATGGCTGATAGAAAGAAGTGTTGATTTCGATGGTGTCGAAAAATTCGGCAAGATACGCAACCTCATGGAACCCCTTGGGACGATGAGAGGGGTAGACATAGCCCGCCCAATCGCTGTAGGACCAGCCGGCAGGTCCGACGCGAATGACGCGCTGGGATTGCGGGTTTGGGGGTGAGGGCTTTTTCATCAGGCTCGACCGCCGCTTGTTGGCTTTATTGCCGGCCGTAAAGGCTAGCCTAAGAATTCAGGAGGTTACTGTCAACGCGGGCTGGGATTGCGCGGAGCAGACCGGAATGCTAGTCTGAATTTACCATGCGGTGCAGAAGATCCACTGTTTCGCGCCCCTGGCCGATTTTGCCTCATCCCTATAGGTGCAACGATGAACGTTTCGATCAGCTACAAGCACGTCGATGCGCAACAAGCTGTGGCCACGGAAGTCATGCGTCGTTTGGATAAGCTGGGCCGGCTCCTGAAGAGCTATGAGCCGGACTTGGTTCAGATCAAAGGTGTTTTTTCAATGAATCAGCGGACCGAGGAGCAGTCCTTAGCGCTGACGCTTTCGCTGCCAACGGGGACACTGCATGCCACCGGAAATGGGAAGAACATTCTGGCGGGGTGCAAGAAAGCGTTCAGCGAAATTGAATTGCAGATCAAGAAGCACCAGTCCTTGGTGCGGCGCGAGCACGAATGGAAGCGCAAGCGGCCCGTTCGCGGCTAAGAAAGCAAAGAAAACATGGGGAGAATTTCCCTATTGTGCGCGGACGGGGGAGTTTTCGCTGTCCTCCCATTGACCGGTGGATTCTGGGACGCGGGCGAGTTTCAAAATTTTCCTGTAGAATAAAGGTTTGTGTTTGCAGGGGCGTAGCTCAGTGGTAGAGCAGCGGCCTTTTAAGCCGAAGGTCGTGGGTTCGATCCCCACCGCCCCTACCATCCATCTTCCTGATGGATGGACACTTAACAAGAACACGCGGGGGCAAAAAGGGGCAGATGAGACCATTGATCCGGTTTTGTGCCTAGTTCTCGGCGGTACGAGTGACAGCCGGATTCATTAGTTCTTCTTCGTTGAAGCGAAATTGTCAATACAGTGCTGCCGTAGAAAGGTCACCAGGAACACTCGCGATGCTTCCAACGCAAGACCCTCTGCTTAGAAGGTAAGAGCAGAAACGCTAAGTAGTTGGCTCGTCTAGCATTCTCCTATGTCATGCATCACGGTTTTGCGCGGTATTCGGCAATATTGGTTCCTAAGTTGTCCCCATGTTTGGGCGGCAGGAAAAAAAGGCCGATAAGGCCAATTATCCGGTTCTGTGTTTCCTTTCAGCGGCACAGGGGGCAACTGAATGCATGAGGCTTTCACAAGTATTGTGCGCGGATCATTTGGATGTTGCGGAGCATTCCGAATACGACATCCTCTGTCTCCCAGTACTATCCATACTAGGAGCTTTTGAACGGAAATCATGAGGCAGTAATGGGAAATGGCTTGCAATTGTGTATTTGATTGATAGATTAGGAAACACTAAGCGGTTTTCGATAACCAATACACGAGCAGGTTGGACCGTTTCGCGACCGCAGGGCGACTCTGGTCAACGGAGGGATACCTCATGCTCACGATCCCCTGCCTCGCCAGAGTGCGGTCCACAAATCACTTGATAGGGGATGCGGCACGCGTCCTTTTGTGTTGGGTGTTGGCTTGGTGCCTAGCGACTGCTGGCATGCCTGAGAATCTTGCAGCCCGCTTGTTGGCAAAGCGTGCGAACGCCGCGCCTACTTTCTTCATGGCAGAGAATCCGTTCGCGCTTGCTACCCCGGCGCGCAAAGCGACTGGGGTGTTTAATCGAAACGAAGAGGCCGCCTCGGCCAGTTCACAGCCGACAGTTCCGCCGCAGACGACCACGGATGCTTCTGCCCAATTGGCGCCCAAGTGCGTCGCAAATCATGGACCTGGAGACTCTTTCGCGCCCTTCAGCTACCACAATGGCAACTCTTTGACGGTGCCCATCTCTGTTGGAACGAGCCGTGGTTTTGCTGCAACGCCATTTCATCTAGGGCATACAATCGCGTATCAACCGGGACGCCTGAGCGACGTTTTCAATGTGCTGCCCGGTGGAATAAACCTCGCCGGGTATCCGACAAGCTCTGACAGCCAAGGCCAGTCATCCGCGAATTTGCAAGTTTCCCCGGATTGCCCGCCGGGCTCTGCACCCACGGCAAACGCCGGACCGAATCAGACGGTTGCCACCGGGTCCACTGTGCAGCTCGATGGCACAGCTTCCACGGACCCCAGTGGCCTTGCGCTCAGTTACAAGTGGAGCTTCGTGTCGGTCCCCAGCGGAAGTTCAGCGAAGTTGAGCAGCGCGACGGTAGCGAAACCCACATTCGTGGCGGACAAAGCGGGGACGTACGAGGTGCAACTCGTCGTCAGCGACTCGCATGCCTCGAGTGCTCCGAGCACGGTCATTATCACCTCGCAGATACAGCCTCCCACGGCAAACGCCGGGCCCAACAAAACCGTGGCCACCGGATCCACCGTCCAGTTGAATGGAACAGGATCGACTGATCCAGCGGGGCTTTCGCTGAACTATGAGTGGTCGTTTGTTTCAAAACCATCGGGCAGCACAGCGAAACTCAGCAGCGTGAGTTCGGCGAAGCCCACATTTGTGGCCGACGAGGCAGGGACGTACAAGGTTCAGTTGACTGTGTGCGACGGAGGCGCAGCAGCGCGTCGAACTCGTCGTTCTTATAGACCTCAGCCAATCTGTCGGTGCTACCGGACCAGACAACCGAAGTGAGTTCCAGAAGAATGTCGCGGCGGTCTCCCGGGTTTTGAGGCAAGTGCCTGCCGGAGCGCACGTCACCGTACTTGGTATTACGGACGACAGCTTCGCTCAACCTTACTTCTTGCTCTCAGCGACAGTGACCTCTGAGGCGGGGTATTTCGGCGAAAAGCTCGCCTGGGGGCGGCAGCGGCTTGAAACCTCATGGAAAACTAGGAGCCGCGACCTCGCGCCATCGTTTGCGGGAACGGATTTGTTCGGAGCATTCCTCGTGGCGAGCCAGATCTTTCAAGGTGCCGGGCCTGGCAGGCGCGATGTGTTGGTGGTTTTCTCGGACATGTGGCAGGAAACCCGAGAGTTCAATTTCGGGAGAATGACGAAGGTCTGTGCTCCGGAGACAATGGAACAGGTCAGAGCTCAGATGCTCCTGGCCAATCTGAGGGATGCTGATGTCGAGGTTCTGGGTACTGATTCTCCCGGAAGAACTAAAGCGGGATGGGAGTGCGTGCGCGATTTTTGGATGAAGTATCTTGCGGAAGCTGGCGCAAAATCACGCGAGTATTCCGTGATGCGGGAAGGAAAGGCAAGCCTCTTGCAATAGAACCTCAACAAGTTTTGGCGAACGGGTAGTTGGACCTAGTGGATTCGCGAGGAATCCACAGGTGCAGAATCATCTATAGTGCCTCAGAGCCGGCTAATGCTCTCGCCTAAGCGATCGTTTTCAGGAGCTTACTGTGGGCCGATCCGCCAGCCGACCACCTGGGTTTGCAACAGGGGGATTCCCGGCTGCTCAAAGCCGGTCTGAGAGCCCGTTTTCGAATGGTTGGAATGTCTAGCTGGCACAGTCTGTTGTGGGTTCACCGACCGACGTATCCCGTCGTGTAAGAACGTTACGCAATAATGAAAAATTGGGTAGTACTATTGAAATGTACTAATGCGGAGTGTATAAGCCAGAATATACCGAACGGTTTAGTGTCGTTCCTTTTCGCTCCCACTGGCCAACTGTATCCGTTTCAAAAGAGAACTCTGGAGGCTGCACATGCTCCCTGCTCGAGTAGGCTACAGGCACACCCGCAACCGTTTCTCACTCCGTCAGACGTACCCGTTTCTTCGTCAATCGATTGCTATCCTTCTCGCCTGGACGATGGTCCTTGTTGATTTGCCCGGAGCGTTCAGCAGGCGAGTTGACTTCCAAGGCGGCCAACAGTCCAGGCTAGTTGCCCTTCCTTCATTTGGCCACAATCTGTTCTCGGGCTTCGGCCTCACAAGCGCGCTCGCGGCTAGTCCTGAGATTTACTCGATCTCACCGGAAAACGTCGCCACTAGCCAAGCGGTTCCTATCTCTGGCATGAATCCGGGCAGTTCACCAAGGGCAAAGCGGTCCCAGCAGGAAACGCTCATTTCGTCGCCAGTCTCGCGGTTCTCGATGCGGGCCGCGCTTCCTTATGCAAGCTCTACCGGTAGCTTTGCTTTGTTAACTCCATCCTTAGTTCGACCTGCGGCGTCACCGGCTGGCCAGGGGTCGGGGGGCTCCGGACAGATCACCCATATTCAACAAGCGTCCAACAGCGACGTGTCCGGAACAGGTTATATGTTCTTCACTGCCACATTCGGTTCGGCAACGAGCAACGGAAACACCATCATTGTTGGTGTCACTTACGGCAACGCGGACCAGACGCTCTCGGTAACTGACAGCGAGGGTAATGTGTTCACGCAAGCCGTTAAAACGTACGATGCTTCGCATAATCAGGGATGCGCCATCTTCTACGCGACAAACATTGCGGGCGGCGTGCGGGATACGATCGCTGTGAATTTTACCAGCCTTGAAGCATACCTCGCCCTGGGCGTGCACGAATACAGCGGTGTTGCGCCCTCATCTGCGCTTGACGTGGTGTCCGGGAATCTGGGTGAGGGGAACATTCTGACGAGCGATCCTGGAAATGGCCCTGTAACAACCAGGGGAGGAGATTTGATATTCGGTGTCGGCGTAGAAGACGAAGTGGGAAGCGGCGACACCTTCACGGCTGGCGGTGGCTTTACAAAGCGCGCCGACTTGGGAAATGCCGCAGCCTATGCCGATGAAGATCAAGTTCAAAGCTCAGCGGGCCGAACGGCAGCAACGTGGACAATGGCGCCCCCCGGCTTGGAATGGATTGCAGTCATGGCAGCCTTCAAACCGGCAACCAGTCCCTCGCCAGAGATTACAAGCCTTTTGCCAACCTCGGGAACGATCGGGACGTCTGTCACGATCTACGGCAGCAACTTCGGGGTGACACAGGGCACGAGCACAGTTACGTTCAACGGGACGGCGGCGACACCAGCGAGCTGGGGTGCAACGAGCATTGTAGTGCCAGTGCCCGGAGGGGCGACAACAGGAAACGTAGTCGCTACCGTCGGGGGAGTACCGAGCAATCGGGTAAGTTTCACTGTTGGTGGCGTAGCCACGGTCAGCGAGGTGCAGCAGGCATCGAATAGTGACGAGTGGAGTTCGTTCTACACTTCGTTCAGCGCGACTTTCAATTCCAATACTGCGAACGGAAATGCCATCATTGTGGCTTTCACTTTTGGCGTCGAGGCTGCGCCCGATGGCTCAATGGATAATGGTGTCACGAGCCCTTCCATAACCGTGACAGACACCTATGGAAACACCTACGCGCAAGCCGTAAGAACATACGATCCCCGGCACTTTCAGGGATGCGCAATTTTCTACGCGACGAACATCATTGGCGGGGCGTCGGACCAGGTTACGGTTAACTTCAGCGATATCGTGGCCCACCTTGCCCTTGGGATTCATGAATACAGAGGTGTTGCAGTCTCCTCTGCGCTTGATGCTGCCTACGGGAACCTCGGAACTGATAGTAGCTTAACCAGCGGATCAGTAACACCCTCGGCAGGCGGGGATTTGATCTTCGGGGCAGCAGTCGAAGACACCAACAGTGACGGTGACACATTCACACCAGGAAGTGGCTTTACCAAACTCGTGGATTTGGGGATCGTCGCAGCTTTTGCCGATGAAGGAGAAGTGCAGGGCCAAGCCAGCTCGATTGCCACCACATGGACGCTTTCACCCGCAGGGTTGGATTGGATCGCAACCATAGCCGCATTCAAACCCGCAAGCGCCACGGGAGGTGGCGCAGGGCCGAGCATCACGAGCTTGTCCCCGACGTCGGGAACGGTCGGGACGTCAGTCACGATCAATGGTAATAACTTCGGGGCGACACAGGGAACGAGCACGGTTACGTTCAACGGGACGGCGGCGACACCAACGAGCTGGGACGACAGCAGCGTGATGGTGGCAGTACCGACCGCAGCAACGACGGGAAACGTAGTGGTCTCGGTATCGGGCGCGGCAAGCAACGGCGTGAACTTCACTGTTCTGACGCCCCAGCCGCCGATCGTTAGCGCAGGCCCAAATCAAAGCGTGGAACTGCCCGTAAATAGCACCACGTTGCAGGGAAGCGTCACTCCCGGATGGTCCGGTGGAAACCCGACAAGTCTTTGGACCCAAGTGAGCGGACCGAGCACAGCGACATTCAATGCTCCTACCAGCCCAGTAACTGCCGTGACGCTCCCGGTTGTGGGAACTTATATTCTCAAACTGACTGGCACGGATGGAACGCTCACGAGCAGTGCCACCGTGACAGCAGTCCTTGCTCCTGTAAACCAGCCTCCGACGGTCACAGTTGGCCCAGACCAAACCATCACCTATCCAACGAATACTGCGAATCTCACCGGATCAGTCACTGATGACGGTTACCCTCTTGGCAGCACTCTGCGAATCTCGTGGTCCAAAGTGGTCGGACCCGGGACGGTCACTTTTATGAACGCGTCCCAACCCAATACGCAGGCGAGTTTCAGTCTGCCTGGAAATTACGTCTTGCAACTGAGCGGAAACGACGGTCAGTACGTCAGCTCCGCGAGCATGCGGGTCGCTTACGTCAGCCTTTCCACTGGCGGACTGAGCGTCAGCGCGGGGCCCGACCAAGTTATCGTCTTTCCGACCGCAGCCACTCTGACGGGTACAGCCACGGACACCAACCCCTCTCCAGGAGAAGTGATTGCGGTAGGTTGGAGTGAAATCAGCGGGCCGGGAACGGTGACCTTTGCGAATGCTGCGGCGCTAGCGACTACCGTGACTTTCAGCGCCCCTGGCGTTTACGATCTGCGCCTCACCGCAACGAATGGGATATTCACGGCGAGCAGCGACGTCAAAATTTACTCTGGTAACGTACAGTGTACCCTGAGTAACAAGGGCACCGATTTCTGGCTGATGTTTACCGGTGCTTTATATCAGGAAACGGCAAGCACTTCCCCTGATCCGCCGCGCCAACTTCAGTTTTTCATTTCTTCGGATGTAACGACGAGTGGAACGGTCTCCGTACCCGGGCAGGGGCTCAATCAACCGTTTAACGTGACTCCCGGACAAATCACGACAGTAAACCTTCCGCAGTCCGTTCAAGTCACGAGCTCAGACACGATTGAGGCGAAGGGCATCCACGTCACGGCCCAGAATCCCGTGGCAGTTTACGGGTTGAATTTTGTTCCCTATGCCACCGATGGATATCTTGGTCTGCCAACCACCACCCTGGGGACGAGCTACCTGATCGCGAGTTATGAGAACACGTACTATGGAGGTGTCGGCAGCGCGTTCGGCACAGAATTCGGCGTCACGGCCACTCAAGACAACACGACCGTCACGGTTGTCCCGACCGCAAGTTCCGGCAATCGCCAAGCCAACACGCCTTTCACGATCCAATTGAATCAGGGGCAGACCTACCAGCTCCGCAATTCGAGCGAATATACCCAGCTAGGGCAGTACGACGGCCCACCCATCGATTTCACGGGAACGGTGGTCAGTTCTGATAAGCCCGTCGCCGTTTTCGGTGCTCATGACTGCTCCTTCGTTCCAGACCAAACCGTTTATTGCAATAGCCTCGTGGAGCAGATGCCTCCGACCAACCTGTGGGGCCAGAATTTCGTAACTATGCCGCTGGCGGAAGAGCGTAAAGGTGATCGGTTTCGTTTCATAGCCCAGACTGACGGCACGCATCTGCAAGTGAATCACCAGCAGGCTGCAGTCCTGGACAAAGGACAGTTCTTTGAGCAGCTCATTCAAGGGCCCGCGGAAATTAGCGCGGATAACCCTATTTTGACCGTACAGTACGCTCAAAGCGACAGTGCCGGAGGGGGAGGCAATGTCGATCCGACAATGATTGTAGTGCCGCCATTCGAGCAGTTTGGAGGCAGCTACACCATCAACACGCCAACGAGCGGTTGGTTCCCGACAAACTATATCAATGTCATTGCCCCAACGTCGGCGGTCCAGTCTGGCGGGGTACTGCTCGACGGCGCACCCCTACCCGCTGTCGCCTTCCAGCCGATAGGCACGAGTCCATTCTCGGGGGCACAGATCCAAGCTACCGTAGGAGCGCATACCTTGACGGCGGGCTTGCCATTCGGGGTGTGGGTGTACGGCTTCAAACTGACGGACGCTTACGGTTATACAGGCGGAGTTTGCCTCGCCAAAGGAGTCGTTGGCAGTACCGTCACAGCATCGCCCAAGTCCAGTACGAACCCGATCACCAGTCAGGTGACGGTGCAGGCAACTGTGCTGGATTCTTCTGCGAACCCGATCGGTGGAACCGGTGTCACTTTCACAATCGCTGGGATCAATCCTCAGACAAGTTCAGGCACTACGAACGCGAATGGCGTGGCTGCATTTACGTATACCAGTCTCAAGACCGGGTCCGACCTAATCACGATTACTGCGGGCTCGGCCAGCGATACCGCTGGCGTCACTTGGGTTTCGAATGGGCCGAATCAGCCACCGATTGTCAACGCCGGTCCGAATCAAACGATCTCCCTGCCGGCCAACACGGTGTTCCTGAATGGTAGTGTCGTTGACGATGGCCTGCCAATCGGAGGGACGCTCACGTCCCTCTGGACGCAACTCAGCGGGCCAGCGCCGGTGTCGTTCGGTACGCCAAACCAACCGCAAACCCAGGTCACTTTCTCGCAAGCGGGCACGTACGTCTTGCAACTCACGGGAAATGACTCCCAGCTTAGTACGTCGGCCACAGTGACCGTGGTTGTCTATCCGCCGAATCAACCACCGGTAGTGAATCCCGGGCCAGACCAGACCATTGTCTATCCAGCACAGACGATCATCACATTCAACGGGACCGTTACGGACGACGGTCTGCCTGTTGGCAATCCGTTGACGATTAGCTGGTCAGAATTTAGTGGTCCCGATGTTGCCACGATTTACAGCCCGACAAGTGCGAGTACGGCGGTCTCCTTTCCGGTTCCGGGCACCTACGTCCTGCAGCTCAGCGCAAGCGACGGACAGTACACTACAACCAAATCCGTCAATGCCTACGTCCTGAGCGTGGTGGTACAGACCCCTGCGACTGCCTCGGGCCTCATCAACACGCCGATCCCAGTCCAGGGCACCATTACAGCTAATGGACAACCGCTGCCAGCCGGTCTTGTGAATTCCTTCTGGAGCCTCTTTAGCGGGCCGACAGGGGTGGCCTACACCGCATATCTCACGAATCCGGGATCGCTGTCTACGACGTTCCAAACCAATACTCCCGGCACATATCAAGTTGGCTTGTGCGCGGGGACCGGCGCGAACTGTGGTCTCATCACCGTGTATGTGACCAGCACCGTGCCAGGAACGCCGACGGTTGCCATTGCGACGCCTGCCGACGGAGTGCAAGTCACCGCGCCAACGAATATCACGGGAAGCGTCAGCGACGGTTCCTGGACTTTGGCTTACGGTCTGAAGGACGACTTCAACCCGATCACCTTCACCACACTGGGGACGGGTTCGGGCGCAGTCACGAATGCCAAGCTGGCGACCCTGGACCCAACCCTCTTGCTGAATGGCATTTATGTGCTCCAACTGAGCACCATAAACGCCGGCGGCCTGACAGCAAGCGCGTCGATCACCGTCAACGTGGCGCGGAACATGAAAGTCGGAGTTTTCTCTTTATCGTTCAACGATCTGACGGTTCCGGTGGCGGGCATACCTATTCAGGTAATCCGCAGCTACGACAGTCGCGACAAGGGACAAGGAGACTTCGGCGTGGGATGGCGCCTGAGCCTGGCTAATATTCGCGTGCAGAAAAGCCGGAATCTCGGTTTGAACTGGCAACAAACCCAGACCTTCAGCGGGTTTCTCCCAGAGTACTGCGTGTTGGCCACGGACAACAAACTCGTCACCGTAACCTTTCCAGATGGCCGGGTCTTCACTTTCCAGACGGGAGGGAACCCTTCCTGCCAATTGGCTGGAGAAATCACCTCTGGAACGCTGAGCTTCGTCGAGCAGCCAGGTCCGGCAGGCACGGCTGGCGCGACGCTCACACCAGCCGATGGCGGCCAATTCGTCGTGGACGGCAACGCCCCCGGCGCTGAAACGCTGTTGGGCTATGACGGGAATACGTACGATCCGACCACGTTCATCCTGAAAACGGCCGACGGCACAAGTTACACCATCGACCAGAAGCTCGGCCTGACGGCGGTAACCGACGCCAATGGCAACACCCTCACAATTACGCCGAATGGCATCGTCAGCTCGACCGGCAAGTCCGTGCCGTTTGTGCGTGACGATCTGGGCCGCATCACCAGCATTAGCGATCTCGACGGGAACGCACTCTACTATGCCTATAGCCCCACCGGCGACCTTGGCGTCTTCACGGATCGCGCCAGCAACGCGACGGGCTACTTCTATGACAACAGCCACAACCTGACCGGTATTCTGGGTGCGAATGGCACGCAGCTACTGACGAACACCTTTGATTCCAGCGGGCGGCTCACGGGCACAAAGGACGGAAATGGCTTCAGCATTTCGTTCTCCAACAATGTTTCCGCCCAGACGCAGACCGTCACGGATCGAAACGGCAATCCAACGACGTACGTCTACGACAGCGATGGAAACATCACGCAGGTCACCGACGCTCTCGGGAATGTCACCGCGTCAACCTACGATGCCAGCGACAATAAGCTGACCGAGACCAACGCGCTCGGAAAAACTTCCTCGTACACCTATGACGGCAATGGCAACCGCCTGACGGAAACCGATCCGCTCAACCACACCACCACGTACACGTACAACGCGCTCAACAAGCCGCTGACCATCACCGACGCGAACGGCCACACCACGACGAACACCTACGACCCCAACGGGAACTTGCTCACGACGACGGATGCAAACGGCAAGACCACGACGAATACGTATTCCTTGAGCGGACTGCTGCTCACCACAAAGGACGCGCTGGGCAACGTCACCCACTTCGGCTACGACATCATCGGGAACCTCACTTCGCAAACCGATGCCGCCGGCACGATCACAAGCTACACTTACGATGGCAACGGCAACCGCGCCTCGCAATCGGTGACGCGCACCATCGCCGGCGGTGTTAAACAGACGCTGGCCACCTCCTATGCCTACGATGGCAACGGCCGACTAATGAAAACGACGTATCCCGACAACTCGACGGCGCAAACGGTTTACAACTCTCTTGGCCAGCAGAGCACCACCATCGACGCGCTCGGCCGCCAGACCACCTATCAGTACGATGCCGATGGCCACGTCACTCTGACCGCCTATCCGGACAATACCACCGAGAATTCGGTCTACGATAAGAATGGAAACCGCACGCAGTTTTCCGACCGGACGGGTGTGCAGACCGCTTACACGTACGATGCGTTGAACCGGCTGACGCAGTCGGAGCGTGGCAGCGGTTCTGTGGCGATTAACAAAACGAGTTACGACGCGATCGGGCAGGTGCTGACGACGACGGACCCGGACAACAACGTCACGCAATACGCATATGACAGCGCCGGACGGCGCACGCAAGTGACCAACGCGCTCAGCCAAGTGACCACGTTTGGCTATGATGCTGCAGGCAACCAAACGAGCGTGAAGGACGCGAATAACAACACAACGACGTACACCTATGACAATGCCAACCGCCGCACGCAAGTAACCTACCCCGACGGGAAGTTTGAGACGACCGCTTACGATGCGCTAGGGCGCGTTACCGCGCGAACGGACGCCAAAGGCTTGACCACGCAGTACGGTTACGATCCCCTGGGCCGGCTCACCAGCGTGACCGATGCGCTCGGGCAAATCACCAGCTACGTTTACGACGAAGTGGGCGACCGCATTAGCCAGACCGATGCCAACAGCCACACGACGACCTACGCCTACGACCAGCGCGGGCGGCGGGTGCAACGAACCCTGCCGCTGGGGCAGATGGAGAGCTACACCTACGACGCCGCGGGGAACGTGCTGACGCGCACGGACTTCAACGGGAAGACTACCACGTACACGTATGACGCGGCGAACCGCTTGCTGTCGAAGACGCCGGACGCGAGCTTCGGGGCGCCGGCGGTCACTTACACCTATACTCCGTATGGGCAGCGGTACACGATGACCGACCCGTGCGGAACGACGTACTACGGTTACGACACTCTAGGGCGGCTGACGCAAAAGATAATCCAATCCAACATGCTTCTATACAGCTACGATCTGGCCAGCAACTTGACACGTCTTTCTGCTCCTACAGTCATCGTGAATTACACCTATGACGCGCTGAACCGCCTCAGCACGGTTGCCGAGACGAATACCGGTACGACATCCTATGGTTACGACAACGTGGGAAATCTTCTGACGGTGACATATCCTAACGGCGTGGTGCACGGCTACACGTACGACACGCGCAACCGCTTGACCAACCTGGGTGTGAACAAGGCGACGGCGATCGCCAGCTACGCGTACACGCTGGATGCGAGCGGGCACCGCACCGCGGTGGCGGAGTTGAGCGGGCGAACGGTGAACTACGGCTACGACAACCTGTATCGCTTGACGAATGAAACCATCGCGAGCGATCCGAACAACGTGAATGGCGCGGCGAGCTACGTGTACGATCCAGTCGGCAACCGCACGCAGAAGACATCGACCATTCCGGGCTATCCGGGCGGGCTGAGCAATTACAACGCGAACGATCAGCTCAGCACCGACACGTACGACGCGAACGGGAACACCACGGCGTCGGTGGGGCTGGGGTATGGCTACGATTTCGAGAACCACCTGATCCGGGCGGGCGCGGGAATCACGATGGTGTACGACGGGGACGGCAACCGCGTGAGCAAGACCGTTGCCGGGGTGACGACGAAGTATCTGGTGGACACGCAGAGCCCCACCGGCTACGCGCAGGTGGTTTCGGAAGCGATTACGGGGAACACTACGCAGCCCTATGACTCCGCGCGTGCGTACGTGTATGGGCTGGAACTCGTGAGCGAGTATCGGCAATTCGTGGCGAACAATCAGAGCGGCACGCAGATCAGCTACTACGTGTACGACGGGCATGGCAGCGTGCGCGCGCTGACGAATCCCGGCGGCGCGGTCACCGACACCTACGACTACGACGCCTTCGGCAACCTCATCCACTCCACCGGCACCACGCCGAACAACTACCTCTTCGCCGGCGAGCAGTTCGACCCCGACCTCGGCCTCTATTACAACCGCGCTCGCTACCTCAACACCTCCACCGGCCGCTTCTGGTCCATGGACTCGTTTGAAGGCCAGCGTGGTGAACCTCTTTCATTGCATAAGTACCTCTACGGCTCGGCTGATCCCGTCAACAGGAAAGACCCAAGCGGCCATGACGATCTGCTCTCGTTCTCTATGGGCGAAGCTGGGGGCAACATCATTCAAGCGATGACCACTGTGAACAGGGTGATCGTGCAGTTTCTGGTGCGGAGAATCCTGACAGTCAGTGCCTTTCTTGGGGCAGGTTTCTTCGTGTCTTCCAATCCAAACTTTGATGTGGAGGTCCAAGCTGGAGGCCAAGAGGCCATTACGGCGGTTCAGAACGCATTCATGGATGCTGAAACGGCTGTCACAGAAGTCCAGGCAGAGGAGGGATCCATCTGGAACAATTATGATTCCCTCCGAGCATACTATAACGAGTTGTTTACGGGAAGTCGGGGGTTCAATCCTCCAAATATTCGATATCATCATATCGTTGAACAAGCCGAGGAGGAAATAAACGATTTTGCCCCGAACGCAATAAACTCAACCGCAAATGTGGTACCAACTCCGGCGGGAGTACACGATAGAATCTCAGATTTCTATCAGGAAGCGCGGCCATGGCTGGATGGGCAGTCGGTTCGCGGTTGGATGCAATATCAAAGTTGGGACGTGCAGTGGCGGGAGGGCCTAGAAATCTGGAAACAGGCGATGACTGGAGACATAACTTGGCGGCCACCGATGTGATGATGGGGTGAATCATGGATATCAAACAGACTCGAGCGAGCAAGCTACCGGAGACTCTCTTTCGCACTCCGTTTCGTTCTTTTCATGTAGTGAGAGACGAAATCGACGATTGGGAGGACTTTGAAGGATGGAATCTGCAACCCCTACTAGGAGCGACGTTAGCCAAGGAGTATGTGCAAGGCCCTTTTGAAGGCTTATTCATTCTGCAAGCCCAAATTGTCGCAGCAGAAGGTATGGTAGAAGATTGCTATTTAGATCTCGTTCTTCCGGAGCGGATCTGCGAGCACCGCTTTGTCTTGATGAACAATACGATTACAAGAATTCGTGGCCGCCGCCTCGGAAATGCAACGGCGATACCATCCATTGCCATAGAAAAACTTGGAGATCCTCAATTGTTCCATGCAAAGGAAAACCCCAGCGCTGGGATTGAAGTTTTGCAACAGGGTCTACGACTAGCTAGAGCGAAGAAACACATTGCCTATGATTTGGGAGTTCTTCTTAGGGTTGAGAAGAGATTCGACGAAGCCATAGCAGCATTTTCGATCTTCTTAGAAGAGGACCCGGAGTCAGATATCGCCCATTCAATCTACCGGCAGCGGTCGCAACTGCATAGACAAATTGGACACTTCGACAAAGCGGAAGAGGACAGGCGGCTTTGGGAGATTGCATTTACACGAGCCTATGGACATCCGCCATCTTCGAATGAATCATTCTAGACCTGGCCGTGGCCCGGACGCAAAACGCAAGGACGATTCTGGGTGCCCCATCCTCGGTTTTTGAAGGTAGGCTCTTGGGGTGCTTCAGCTTTGTGCATTCTGGCGACCACAAGCCCGCGCTGATTTATCCTGCTACCATCGAGTGTTCATGATCGCTATTCTCCGCCAACTTTTCGCTGCGATTCTCTCCTTCGCCATCGCTGCGCCCATGTGCGCGGCGAGCTACGTGTACGATCCAGTTGGCAACCGCACGCAGAAGACATCGACCATCCCGGGCTATCCGGGCGGGCTGCTGAATTACAACGCGAACGATCAGTTGACCACCGACACGGGAGCCTGCCCTGAGCGAAGCCGAAGGGACGCTAACGGGAACACCACGGCGTCGGTGGGGCTCGGGTATGCCTACGACCCTTCGACAGGCTCAGGGCAGGCTTTCGAGAACCACGTGATCCGGGCGGGCGCGGGGATCAGCCTGGTGTACGACGGCGACGGCAACCGTGTGAGCAAGACGGTTGCCGGGGTGACGACCAAGTATCTGGTGGACACGCAGAATCCCACCGGCTACGCGCAGGTGGTTTCCGAAGCGATTGCGGGGAACACCACGCAGCCCTACGACTACGCGCGGGCGTACGTGTATGGGCTGGAACTCGTGAGCGAGTACCGGCAATTCGTGGCGAACAATCAGAGCGGCACGCAGACCAGCTACTACGTGTATGACGGGCATGGCTCGGTGCGGGCGCTGACGAATCCCAGCGGCGCGGTCACGGACACCTACGACTACGACGCCTTCGGCAACCTGATCCACTCGACAGGCACGACGCCCAACAACTACCTCTTCGCCGGCGAGCAGTTCGACCCCGACCTCGGCCTCTATTACAACCGCGCTCGCTACCTCAATGTGAGCACCGGCCGCTTCTGGACCATGGACATCCTTCGAGAGGTCGCTCAGGATCCCGGTACGCTCCACCGGTATTTGTACGTGAGAGCAGATCCGGTGAACGGTCTGGATCCATCGGGCCGTCAAGACGATCTCGGAGAGCTAGGTGCTGAAGAGGTCGCTGACGAGACCGTCGATTCGATGGATACAGTTCAGGCCGGGCCGGCGCAGGACTTGGCCTCGGAAGCGGTGCAGGCTGAGAACGACACGCTCTTCAACGAGTCCCTGACGTGGCAGGAGGCGCAGACTGACACTCTCGAGGAAATTGGAGGACAACCGCAGACTCCGTTTACGACGCCAAGCCAGGGGACCCGTATTGTTGACGTGTTCAACCCTGACACAGGTGAAGCGGTCGAGGTCAAGTCTGGGTATGTAAACTTCTCAGAACGGGTGTTGACGCAAATTGACAAGGATGAAGAGCTGCTTCAAGCTGGCAGAAACGCATCCGAAGAAGCTACCAATGTCATCAAAAAGTACACATGGCGCTTTTACAGGAGTCCGTACACAGGTAGGATAGGCGCGGATCCGAGGGTACTTGCTGCACTTCAAGATGCGGGAATTCCATACCAAATCATGAGCTCTTTCTGAGCGGTAAGACTTGCACTTCAGGAGAAGCGTCTCGATTGTGAAGAAGGAAACACAACCCGTAACGATTGCAGCTGTTGTCGATCTACTAGAGGGGCTCGGCTTCGGATCAAGCGGAACGAACCTGCGCCGCCTAAGCTGCGATCGGCGAGTTGTGCAGATTGTGACGCTTCAAAAGGGGAGAACTTGGCTCACGGGAAAGTTCACGATGGAGCTAGGCTGCTTTTTGCCATCTGTCTATCAAGTCGAAACGGGCGAACGGCCCCCGAGGGAGCCGAGGATAACGCAATGCCATATTCGCGAAAGGCTGGGGCACTTTGTTGGCACAGGCGATCTTTGGTGGAAATCCGACGACCCAGGCGATATCGATGTCCTTGCCGCTGCCGTGCAAAGAGATGTCCCACTGTTCTTTGAAAGATTCGGCGAGGTTCGCGCCATACTTGAAGCTTGGCGGCAGGGCCCGCTTCCGATGGGGAGCCCGTATGCGCCGCCAGTGCTCTTGCATGAAGAGGGCCGGGACGAGGAGGCCCGGGAATACATTCAGCGCTGGCGGCAGACTGTGGTTGGCAATAAAGGGGACGCGGGTTTTCTAAGCGGGCTCACGACGGCTCTTGGTTTGAACGTTCAAAACTAAGCCACGTTCAATTGCCAGCGATCTGAATTCTGTGAACGGAGTCGTCAGCCGGGTGGCCCGAACAATTACAAGGCCGGTTGGGCCAGGGACTTCTTCAACTGAAGACATTGTGCTCTTCCGTGGCGTGCCCCAGGGTCATCCTGGCTACGACAATGCGCTTCAAGGCGGGTGGCGCACTGAATTGCCGGAATCTTGAACTTCTTCATCGACTCTATGTGAGAGCAAAAACTAGAGCATTCAGCGCAAGAACAAGAGACGAGGGTGGCCCATCCTTTCTGCGCATTCTGCAGAAAGGGTGGGTCCGCTCTTTAGGTTTTTAGGTTTGATTTTTTCTTGTTACCATCGGCTTGAAATGAATGCCTGTCTCCGCCAACTCCTCGCTGCGATCCTCTCTTTCTCCATCGCTACTCCCATGTGCGCGGCGAGCTACGTGTACGATCCAGTTGGCAACCGCACGCAGAAGACATCGAGCATTCCGGGCTACCCTGGCGGCCTCTCCAACTACAACGCCAACGATCAGCTCAGCACGGACACCTACGACGCGAACGGGAACACCACGGCGTCGGTGGGGCTCGGGTATGCCTACGACTTCGAGAACCACCTGATCCGGGCGGGCGCGGGAATCACGCGGGTGTACGACGGGGACGGCAACCGCGTCAGCAAGACGGTTGCCGGGGTGACGACGAAATATCTGGTGGACACGCAGAGCCCCACCGGCTACGCGCAGGTGGTTTCCGAAGCGATTGCGGGGAACACTACGCAGCCCTATGACTACGCCCGGGCGTACGTATATGGGCTGGAACTCGTTAGCGAGTATCGGCAATTCGTGTCGAACAATCAGGGTGGCACGCAGATCAGCTACTACGTGTACGACGGGCATGGCAGCGTGCGCGCGCTGACGAATCCCAGCGGCGCGGTGACGGACACCTACGACTACGACGCCTTCGGCAACCTGCTCCACTCCACGTTCACGGGTTCCGCGCCCACGCCGAACAACTACCTCTTCGCCGGCGAACAGTTCGACCCCGACCTCGGCATGTACTTCCTCCGTGCTCGCTACCTCAATGTGAGCACCGGCCGCTTCTGGAGCATGGATACATTCGAAGGCGACGACGAAGCCCCCTTGTCTCTGCATAAATACCATTATTGCAGTGGCGATCCGGTCGACCTTACTGACCCAACCGGCAAAGATTTCGCAGACATCTCGATTAGCCTGGCGATTCAAGGAACCATTTCTGGAGCTATGAGTGGATTGTTGACATATGCGGTTACCCGCAATGTGAAACAGTCGCTGGCCGCCGCTGCAGGGGGGTTCGTCATCGGAGTTGCGTTCGGCGCTGTTGGGCAGGCTGCGAAGGCTCTGTACGTTGCGAGGACTGCTGGGGCCCTTGCTCTCGCGACCGAAGACGTTGTGATCACGGCGGACAAAATGCGCTACCTATTAGTACTCGATGCGGGCAAGGCCAATGGTTTTAGACTATTGGGGTATACGGTGGACAACGCAGATGAATTGCAGTCGATTCTGGCCGCGTCGCGTGATTTCATCACTGAAGAGACTGAGAAGACCGTTACGAAGTACGGAACGAAGTACGTCGTTGATATGGAGATTGTTGGTGCAAGCGGAATGAAAGGAGTCGTTCAAGTAGTGTGGCAGCAGGATGTTGGAACGGCCCTCTTCAGACTTATTACTGCGATTCCGAAGCCATTTGGGGTGCTTTATTGATCGACAATGAAAATAAGTGTCGCAGATGCGGTCGGCCTGTGATTGCGAACGCCGATTACTACAAAGCGCTCGAGGGGATGCACTGGGTTTGCTTCCATCTGGAGTATGAACACGGCGATCGCGACCCTGACCTACCCTGTGGAGATCCAGGTTGCCTTTGGCGGAAAAGCAACGGGAAATTGGACGCCAAATCTTCCCAGTAGATGCCAGAGGATGGCCGACAGATTATCGACGATTTATCGTCGAGAAGTCGAGTGTCGCATGCTTCCGTTTTGGGCGTGTGGGTTTGGCTTTTCTTTCTGAGATGTGTCAGATGATTGTGCTTCTTCGCCAACTGCTCGCTGTGCTGCTCTCTGTTGCATTGCTTATACCTGCCTGCGCTGAATCAAAAACCATCGCGAGCGATCCGAACAACGTGAACGGCGGGTGGCGCACTGAATTGCTGGAATCTTGAACTTCTTCATCGACTCGATGTGAGAGCAAAAACTAGAGCATTCAGCGCAAAAACAAGGGACGAGGGTGGCCCATCCTTTCTGCGCTTTCTACAGAAAGGGTGGGTCCGCTCTTTAGGTTTCTAGGTTTTGATTTTTTCTTGTTACCATCGGCTTGAAATGAATGCCTGTCTCCGCCAACTCCTCGCTGCGATTCTCTCCTTCGCCATCGCTGCTCCGATGTGCGCGGCGAGCTACGTGTACGATCCGGTGGGGAACCGCACGCAGAAGACATCGACCATTCCTGGGTATCCGGGCGGGCTGCTGAACTACAACGCCAACGATCAACTCAGCACGGACACGGGAGCCTGCCCTGAGCGAAGCCGAAGGGACGCGAACGGAAACACGACGGCGTCCGTCGGGCTGGGGTATGGCTACGATTTCGAGAACCACCTGATCCGGGCGGGCGCGGGAGTCACCCTGGTGTACGACGGGGACGGCAACCGCGTGAGCAAAACCGTTGCCGGGGTGACGACCAAGTATCTGGTGGACACGCAGAGCCCCACCGGCTACGCGCAGGTGATTTCCGAAGCGATTGCGGGGAACACCACGCAGCCCTACGACTACGCGCGGGCGTACGTGTATGGGCTGGAACTCGTCAGCGAGTATCGGCAATTCGTGGCGAACAATCAGAGCGGCACGCAGATCAGCTACTACGTGTACGACGGGCATGGCAGCGTGCGCGCGCTGACGAACCCGAGCGGCGCGGTGACCGACACCTACGACTACGACGCGTTTGGCAACCTCATCCACTCGACGGGCACTACGCCGAACAACTACCTCTTCGCCGGCGAACAGTTCGACCCCGACCTCGGCCTCTACTACAACCGCGCCCGCTACCTCAACATGTCTACCGGCCGCTTCTGGACCATGGATCAGTACGAAGGAAATACGGAAGATCCGTTGTCTCTACACAAGTATCTCTATGTTTCCGCCAGTCCAGTGGACCGCATTGACCCGAGCGGGAACCAAGACCTCGCCTCGTTTTCAATCGGAAGCACCATCGGAAATGTGCTGAATAACATCACCGCTATCCAGGGCCAAGCCGTCATGGAGCAACTGCAGTATGGCGGGAATGCTGGTTTGCGGTCATTGCTGGTGGCAACGGGCTTCATAGTGGGCAGCGTTGTAGTCCTCAGGGTAGTGGGTGGCGCAGTTCGCTATATCAATGCCGCACTTTACAGCCTGGATGCTAGGACTGCCTGTGAAGGGTTCAGCCAGGCAGCGGAGTACGGAATCCTTCCCTGGAAGGACCTTGATGCAGTGGTGCCTGTTGGAAGCGGACTGGAGAAACATCACTTAATCGAGCAACGATTCGCGGCGACGTTGGGGGTATCAGCCGGGGACATTCCTGCAATAGCCCTGACGGAGGGAGAGCACCAGGTATTCACAAATGCGTGGCGCGATGCAATCGGCTACATCAACGGCAAGAATCCCGTCAATACTGCTACTGCGACAGTCGATCAGATTTGGGCGGCAGCGCAAAAAGTATATGAAGAGTATCCCAACCTCTTGGAGTACATTCAAAGGTTCATGAACAAGTAAAAGGAGGCGGAGTCTCAAGGTGGAAATTTGGCATCGAATATGGATTGATGGGAAGGATGCAGAACCCTGGCGCCGACGCGGCTTGAAGATGAAGCCCATTCGTTCTGCGTTCTATCCAGATGGGACCGCGAAGACATGGGTGGCAGATGTTAGCGAAAACAGCAGCTTGTGGCCCGAGGCCAAGGCTTACATTGGAAATAAGCCGCACTTCCTCAACACTTTCTTCAGCGATGAGGAGCGATTGGCCGCGGAATGGTGCATCTTGCGGGGTGCCGGAGTCCTTAAACCAACAGAGCCCGTAGGTGGCTATTGGAGCCCCGATTATTACGAGGGCAGATGCTCGCTATGCGGCGCCGGGTGGAGGCAAATTGCTCCCTTCCATGTTGCAAAGCATCCACAGCTGGGACGCAATGCTTTTGCAAGCTTCGGATCAGCATACGAATTGTTCGCTATCAACGAGGTTTTTTCTACCTTCGAAACCGAGGGGATTCAGGGAGTGGACTCATGGCCGCTTCTGGTCGGTAAGGACAAACATCCCGCTCACGACGTTAGACAGCTTCTCGTCAAAAGTGTAGCTGAGCCAGCGATTGCGGATGAGCTCGTCGAGCATGAGCACTATCGGTGGTCTGACTGTTCCGGTTGTGGGCGGAGGTGGCACCTGTTCTACACGCGCGGAATGTTGCCGCTGCGGCGCTCCGCGCTGAGGGATGATGTTGATTTCCAGATGACCCATGAGTGGTTTGGGAGCGGGAGGGCTGCACGCCATGAGATTCTTGTCTCGCGGCGTGTGGTTCAGTTGATCCTGAAGAACAAGTGGAAGGGGGCGGAACTCTCGCCTGTCCAAACCGTTTGATCTTAGGCCGGTGGCCGACAGAATGACTGATGGAACGGTTTTGGGTGCCGCATTTCTTGCGTCTTTTGCAAAGGGTGCGGGCGGGTGGCGCACTGAATTGCCGGAATCTTGAAGTTCTTCATCGACTCGATGTGAGAGCAAAAACTGGAGCATTCAGCACAAAAACAAGACAGGAGGGCGGCCCATCCTTTCTGCGCTTTCTGCAGGAAGGGTGGGTCCGCTCTTTAGGTTTTTAGGTTTTGATTTTTTCTTGTTACCATCGGCTTGAAATGAATGTCTGTCTCCGCCAACTCCTCGCTGCGATTCTCTCCTTCGCCATCGCTGCGCCCATGTGCGCGGCGAGCAGTCGTTCCAATACGCGTTGGAGTATCCCTCTGAATTTTTCTTTGTCGGAACTCTCGTAAGCCTCCCAGAATTCCCGCCTGTCCAAATCGTCGACCATCTGAATGAATTGCACGGCTAGCGACAGGCGCAGTGTACGATACGCGTATTGGAGATTCGAAATGGCGTGGTTTACTCCGCTGTCCATCAGCACGTCAAAGAACTTGGTCGCCGCGAGATGATGTTTCTCAATGCTTGTGAAAAGAAAGTGCGCCTTAACCTTGGAAAACAATTCTTGGAGGATCGGGGCAATCCTCTCGATTCCCGAAAGCCCCAGCTTATTTCCGTGCAATTCGGATCGCCCGCTCAATGCCAGGCGCTTGGCGGGAAGCTTCGCTCCCTCCCGGTCGACATCCGCCTCACAAACCAGAGTGCCCGTCCAGAAATACGGCTGGCCTGGGTCGAATAGATTGTTGCCGGAATTCCCCGTTTCGTCCGAATAGGCTCGAACAGAACGCTCCACCCTGCTCCCCGTTTCGCGCATGGCCGTAGCGCTGCCGCAACACTTTTTGAATTTCCGACCCGAGCCACACGGAGAGGGGGCGTTGCGTTGGATTTTCGCCATATCATTCACTGTAGTCCTGCGCTTCTAACGATACAAAGCTCAGCTGTGTCGCAAGCGGCCGAAAGCAGGCACATTCGCTAAACCGTCTATTTATCAGCCAAGGCGCTTTGCGCAATATCCTCTCCCACCAGAGGTCGTGAGTCATGCTCCTTTAGTAAGGGGACTTGGCCGAAAAGTCGGCTTGTTGTAGAAGTGGGCCCTATTCCAATCTGCTTCTAGGAGTTCGCCGTAGCCCGCCAGCAGCTCCTTTCTCTCGGATCCGCTGCATGAATACACTCAATTCACTGTCCAAAAATTCCGGCGCGAAACAATCTGTGCAATGATTTTCCCAAGCGGCGGAAGCATATTGCAACTATACCCGCGAGTTTACCCGTTTCCGGGTCCTTGGTTCCGTTAAGAGCCGCTGAGGGCGCCATCAGTCGCGTCTCGTGTTAGTTATCTTCTTGCATCCGTTAAGGTTATGGTGAGTCAAGAAAATGACTCGCCGTAGCATATCGGGCAGAGATTGGACAAAGAGTTGCTCGCAAGAAATCTATTGCAGCTTTTCTTACCGTCAAGCATAGGAGCACTGCTGGGGCCGAACAACGGGAAAAGCGAGACCCAGTCGAATCAGATCCACGAGAGTTCTGTCCTCCCGAAACCCAGAAGGCGTAGTTCAGTGGGCCGAGATGTGCCCGCTGGACCTTATAAGTTGGACGGCCGGGAATGTTTCTATCTGAACTGATTGGAGCTCCCTTGAAGCCGCAAACCATGCCCTCCTGCGTAGCAGGGACAGATGTCGCGAAGACAGCCGCCGGCCGGCGCGCAAGGCGTCACTGCAGTCAATCATCGCTTCTCGCTATGACTCTCAGTACTGCAAAACGCCATTTCCTCGTTCCTTTTTGTCCTTTTCACTTGACGGTCACAACATCTTTGGTAATCTCCGTTACCAGTAGGCATGCGCAATCCCTGGTCGCCTCGACGGAGGGCAGAAGTTTCGCATGTCCCGTATCGTCCCCGCACTTACTTGCAGTGTGTCCTTGAGATGGCAAAATGCTGGCAGCCCAAAATCACAACTCCACGGACCAATATGCGGTGGCTGCTCCTGCGATCGAAGCACAGCGCATCGCAGCTTCTCTCTGCGCCACACCTCATACCCCCGCCTATTCCGCAATCGACCCACACTCTACGAAAAGGAGCGCTACTGCCATGAAGTCGCGCCTTCGCTTCACTGCACTTTGTCTTCCCGCTCTGTTCGCTATGATCTTTCTCGTTTCCGTGTCCACCTCCGCCGCGCCGCCTCTCGTCGGCACGTACAAGATCACGGAGAATGCCGACCTCGGCTCTGAAGTTCGCATCACCATTCAGCTAAATCTTGTCAATCCCGGGGACAGCGCGGTCACCGTCACTCGCGTCAGCCTGCGCAGCATTTCCGCGCCGGGACAATTGCTTAGCGCCAGAATCAATACCGTCGTTGAATCTCACGCAAACTCCCAGATCTCTCTCCAATTCCTCATTGCCAAAAAAGATTTCGCCGCCTGGCAGAGCGGGCCGCACCAGCAATTCCTCCTGACCGTTCAGCCCACTGGCGGCAAACTCACTCTCGTCAACGTCCTGCTCTTGCGGACGCAAGGATAAAGGAATCACCCATGCTCAAGAAAATTCTGTTCCTAGTTGCTCTCTCTTCTGTTCTTTTGCCCTCTGCTTTTGCTCAGGCGCTCGGCACTATCAATACTGTCGCTGGTGGCGTCCCTAACAATGTGCCCGCCCTCTCGGTCGGTATTGCCGACGCAACTGCCGTGGTCAAGGACTCGTCGGGGAATCTATACGTGGCCGTGGGGGGTACTGGGGGTGGTAAGGGGGGGGCTGTCGCCGGTGGGATTTTCAAAATTGATACGACCGGGACATTGACAACCTTTGTTGGCAACGGGACCTTGGTTGCCACGGCTAGTGGGAATAACGGAGACGGTGGCCCGGCCTCCGACGCCACTGTGGGCTTCGTCACCGGCTTATTCCTGGACTCGCAGCAAAACCTCTACATTTCCGATAATTTTTACGGCACCATCCGCAAAGTAACTGCCTCCACCGGCATCATCAACACCATTGCGGGAGGCGGCACCGGTTGTGCTGCGCAGACGGATACCATCGGCGACGGCTGCCCGGCCACTTCCGCAATCCTTTCAACTCCCTATCAGATTTTCCTGGATGCCAACCAGAATCTTTTCATTGCGGATACAGGTCACAATCGCATCCGCGGAGTCGTCGCTTCCACCGGCCTCATGCAGACGGTCGCAGGCGGCGGCACCGGCTGCCCCAATCAGACCGACACAGTAGGCGATGGCTGTGCCGCTGCCCTGGCCACCCTTAGCAGCCCGATTGGCGTCTACCTCGACTCCCACAACGATGTCTACATCTCCGATACAGGCAATAGTCGCATGCGCGAGGTCAACGCCGCCACCGGCCTCATCCAGACCATTGCCGGCACAGGAACCCCCGGCTACAATGGCGACGGCATCGCTGCCAACGCAGCCCAGATCTCCAGTCCGTATGGTCTTTTCGTCGATCCTTCCGGAAATGTCTTTTTCGCCGATGGGGGCAACGGACGCGTCCGCGAAATCGTTGCCTCCTCCAGCCTGATTGAAACCCTCGCCGGCCCGGGTAGCGGGTGCATAGACCAGACGGACTCCGTAGGTGACGGCTGCCCTGCCGGTAACGCTGTGCTCGATGCCGCAACGGGAGTTTTTATTGACGCCTCCAATGATCTCTATATTGCGGATTCTGACAACCACCTGGTTCGTGAGGTCGTTGCTTCCGATGGCGTTTTGGCTTCCACCGATACCATCCAGGCTGTCGCGGGCAATGGCACCGAATTCTTTAGTGGTGATGGCCAACTCGCCACCAACGCGGAACTCGACTTCCCCTATGGCGTTGCTGTTGGTGCCTCCGGCAATCTCATCATCGCTGACAGCTTTAATGATCGCATTCGGAAAGTCATCGCCACAACCGGCATCATTCAAACCGTCGCGGGCGGTGGCACAGGTTGTGCCGCGCAGACAGACACGCTTGGCGATGGCTGCCTCCCCACTCAGGCCACCCTCAGTGAACCGATCGCCGTCTTTGTCGATGGTGCCGGCAACCACTTCATTTCTGACTACGGCAACAATCGCATCCGCAAGATCTCTGCTTCCACAGGCATTATCACCACTGTCGCGGGTGGCGGCTCCGGATGTGATGGGCAGACCGACCCAGTCGGCGATGGGTGTCCCGCCACGCAAGCTATCCTAAGTTCACCTTGGGGCGCCTATGCGGACGCAGCCGGAAATATTTTCTTCTCCGACCTTGGCAACTCTCGCATACGGGAGGTCGTCGCCTCCACGGGTCTAATTCAGACCATCGCCGGTACCGGCACCAATGGCTACAATGGCGAAAACATCCCCGCCGTGCAAGCCGAGGTCAACTCCCCCACCGGACTTTACGGCGACTCCTCTGGCAATATCTACATCTCCGATACAGGCAACTCCCGCATCCGCGAGGTCTTTGGTCCTACTCCGCCAGCAGGTAAAACATCTGGAAACATCGTCACTGTCGCCGGCACCGGCACTCCGGGCTACAACGGAGACAACATTCTCGCGACCTCCGCTGAGATAATTGAGCCCTTAGGAGTCTTCGTCGACCGCTCAGGAAACTTCTTTTTCGGCGACTACGGAAACAACCGCGTCCGGGAGGTCGTCGCCTCCACCGGCCTTATCCAGACCGTTGCCGGCGATGGCACGTTCGGCTTCAGCGGCGATGGCGGTCCGGCGACCAGTGCAGAGGTCTCCTATCTTGCTGGTATGGCTGGCGATCCAAACGGCAATCTCTTCCTCGCTGACACATTTAACTTTCGCATTCGCGAACTCTTTGGCGTTGTTCCCGCCGATGCCCTTGCCGTCACCACTCCCTCTCTCCCAGCCGGCCAAATCGGTATCGCCTACTCACTGAGCCTCCAGGCCGTCAATGGCATCCCGCCGTACTCCTGGTCCATCACAAGCGGGGCTCTGCCCAGCACTTTGAGCCTCAACGCTTCGACAGGGGTGATTTCGGGTTCGCCCGCAGCAGCAGCTAGCTATCCGCTTACGATACAGGTGGCCGATTCGGCCACTCCGGCGCATACCGCGTCTGCAAACTACACGCTGAATGTGCAAGCCTTGTCGGCGTTCAGCGGCTTGACGCCGTCGCAGTCCATCCCTGCCGGTACAAGCTCGGTAACACTCGGTGGCACGATTGGAAGCGGCACGACCTACCCAACCCCGGGTGAGACCGTCTCGATTACCATCAACGGAGTGAAACAGGCGGCGACGATTGGGAGCAATGGAACATTCAGCACCGCGTTCGCAACGGCAACGATACCCGGTTCGGCAACGCCGTATACCATTACCTACGCCTACGCCGGTGACGCCACACTCACCTCCGCCACCGATACCAGCACCACGCTGACGGTAACGGGAACTGCGGTTACGCTGCAGACGATTACCGTGACGCCTGCAAACCCGAACCTTGCGGTGAACGCCACACAGACGTTTTTGGCGATCGGCACGTATAGTGACGGGAGTACGAAGAATCTTGCAGGAACGGTGACTTGGAGCTCAGGCACAACGACCGTGGCGACAATCAGCACGAGCGGCGTGGCTACCGGCGTTGCCGCTGGAACTTCGACGATCTCCGCAACTTTGGGCAACGCCGTCGGCTCGACCGTATTGACGGTCGTGGCGGGGCCCCCTTACGCCTATCTGGGCAGTATTACTACCGCAAACTGCTGCCTCGACGTGCTCAATACCTCCACAAACCTGGTCGTTAAGACGATACCAATTACGAATTTCAACGCGCCCTTCGGCATTACCCCCAATCAGAGCCGCGTCTACGTCGCTGACAACGTAAACAACCTCCTGAATGTGGTGGACACAACCACGAATACGCTCATGACCACCATCCCCATCGGCGTTGGGCCCACCGCGGTCGCAATCACACCCGACGGTTTGCATGGATATGTGGCCGACTTGGGAGACAATAATGTACCCGTGTTTAGTGTTGCCACCAACGCCTTGGTGACCAACATCCCCGTAGGATTCCCAACGACCATCCTCACCGCTTCGCCTGATGGGGCATGGGTCTATGCCTCCAGTGCAGTGAATAACACCTTTGCCGTGATTAACACCTCCACCAACACAGCTTCTAGTTTCACTGTTGGTGCGTCTACAAGTTGCGTCACTGGACCGACCTTCAATCCGGCCGGTACTCTTGCCTTTATCGCCGAGCAGACCTCTTGCTCAACTTTTCCGCCAACCACAACCGGATTCCTTGACGTTGTATCCGTACCCACCAACTCTCTTGTCGCCGCTATCCCCGTAGGCATCGAACCTATTTGGTCGGCCATCACCCCGGATGGGGCTCACCTCTACGTTTCGAACACTTTTTCAAACACCGTTTCTGTGATTGACACCGCAACCCACACGGTCATCGCAACGGTGCCTGTAGGAACGGCCCCCCAAACCCTCGCCGTCACGCCCGATGGCGCATCGGTCTATGTTTTGAACGCGGGGAGCAGTACTGTGTCCGTCATCCAGGTCTCCACGAACACCGTCACCTCAACCATTTCGGTGACAACTCCCTTTGGCATCGTGATCGCCAGCCCCCCGCCCGCTTCCCAGGCGACGACGCTTGCGCTGACGCCCCCCAACCTGATCTTTAATTCACAAGTAACCGGAACTATCAGCGCCGCGCAAACCATCAACGTGACGAATCCCGGAGCCACTCCTGTCACGCTGACAAGCGTTGCCCTGACCGGTCCAAACGTCTCTGATTTTTCACTGGTCAACGCTTGCCCAGTGCCTCCCGCAACTTTGGCCGGAGGAGCTTCGTGTGGTCTGCAAGTCTCTTTCCGCCCAAGCGCCACCGGAGCCCTCACTGCGCTCGTGACGATCACCAACACGAACGGTCTGGCAAGTTCCCAGCAAAGCGCACCCCTGAGCGGCAACGGCACAGGCAGCACACTCGCAACGTTCAGCGGGTTGACACCTTCGCAGACCATCACGGCTGGGGCGGCTTCGATCAGCCTGGCAGGCGTAATCGGCAACGAAACCACATTCCCGGCAGCCGGAGAAACCGTTTCGGTCACCATCAATGGGGTTACACAGGCCGCGGTCATCGGAACTGCCGGAGCATTCAGCACCACATTTGCCACATCCACGATTCCTGCATCCGCGACGCCGTACACTATCACTTACAGCTACGCGGGAGACGCCATCTTCGCCGCCGCCACCAACACCAGCACCACGCTGACAGTGAACGCTCCTCCTGTCTTTTGGACACTGACGGTCACCGACATTGGGACGGGCAACGGCACCGTTACGGACAATCTGGAAGAGATCAGTTGCACCACCACTGCGGGTGTGCAGAGCGGGACCTGCTCGGCTAGCTATTTGGCTGGCACGGTGGTGGCGTTGACAGCGACGCCGAGCGGCAGCAGCACGTTTGCAGGATGGGGAAATGCCTGCACGGGAACCGCAGGCTGCAGTGTGACTATGAATTCGCCTCAGGCGGTAACGGCATCGTTTGCGCCGCCTCCGCAGCTCATCCCCGTAACCTTCAATACAGGGACGAACTCAACCGGGATGGCGACGTATAACTGTCCGTCGAACCCGGCGCCGAGCCCGGGCAATCCATGCACGGATACGAACGCACATGCGATGGCGCTGACGATTGGGCAGGTGTTGCAGCCGATCACGCTGACGGTGCAGGCGAGTGAAGTACCGCCGTCGACCGCCGACGGAATTTGCCCGAACGGATTGGGCCCGCTGCAAGATTTCGACTGCCGGTTCACAGCGTTCTTCACTTTCCAGACACTGGCGAACGGGAACCAAGTCGTGCCGCTGTGCTACCCGTATGCGAACGGAAATTGCGTGCACTATCAGGTCTATTCAGGGACGCCGGGAGTGGAGCCGAACCCGTCGTTCTATGTTGGCCCGATTGATTGGATGGTGAGCTGGAACAACGACACCTTCACGCCGCCAGCGCCGTACGCAGGGAGCACGCCGCACTTGTACGACGATCCGGACTACGCGGTTTCGCCAACTTCACCGTATGGGACCGACTGCACGACACCAATGCTGGTCGGCAACCCGCCGGTGGCGACGAATCCGCCGATTTATTGTCAGTTTGAATTCGACATTACCACGGGGTATTTCCCGATTAAGAAAGTTGACGCCGCCATTACCGGGCGCACGAAGCAGTTCAATGATGTGGTCGTGGCATTCCCGCCAGCGAATGTGGGGAGCCTGTCAGTGACGGAAGTGCCGTTGGCGGCCACAGTGACGGCCGGAAGTCCGATCGGGTACACCATCACGGTGAGCAACAGCGCAGGCGGCGCGGTCACCGGAGCAACGCTGAATGATGTGTTGCCCGCGGGCACGAACGTAAACTGGACGATCAGTCCGGCATACAACGGACCCGGCACATGTGCGATCGCGGGAGCGGTGGGCAGCCAGGTGCTAAGTTGCAGTTTTGGCTCGATCAGTGCTAGTCAGAGCTTCACGATCGGGTTGCTAAGCGCAGGCTCGTCAACCGGCACGTATACGGACACGACGACGACCGTGAACGGAACACAGCAGATCTTGTCAATCGGGACGCTGACAGTACAGGGAGTGGCAACTTTCAGCGGATTGACGCCGTCGCAGACAATTTCGTACGCGACCTCGTCGATCAACCTCTCGGGCACGGTGGGCAGCGGCACGACTTACCCAACAACGGGCGAGACCGTATCGATCATGATCAACGGCGTGACGCAGACGGCGACGATCGGAAGCAACGGAGCATTCAGCACCACCTTCCCAACGACCGCGATACCGGCCTCGACAACGCCGTACACCATTACCTACAGCTATGCCGGCGACGCCACACTTACCGCCGCCACTGACACCAGCACGACTCTGACGGAAACCGGCTACGCCAGCCAGATAATTACTTTCACGGGCGCGCCTGCAACGGCCGTCTACAGCACCACCTTCGCGGTTTCTGCCTCGGCCAGTTCCGGTCTGCCCGTAACCATCACCGCCAGCGGCGTGTGTTCGATTAGCGGCGGTACCGTCACCATGACCAGCGGCACGGGCGCCTGCACCCTGACAGCGTCCCAGTTGGGGAACGGCATCTATTCTCCGGCGCAAGCCTCGAAGACCGTCACGGCAGCGAAAGCCGCCAGCACCACCACTATTACTTCGAATGCTCCCAATCCTTCAAACGCTTTCCAATCCGTGGCCATCGCCTTTAGCGTAACCGGCGTGACCACTCCCACGGGAAGCGTTACCGTCACCGCCAGCACCGGCGAATCCTGCAGCGCGGCAATTAGCTCCGGATCCGGCAGCTGCTCGATCACTTTCGCCACCGCCGGAAGCCGCACGCTGGTCGCCACGTACAGCGGCGATACAAACTTCAACACCAGCGCTTCCGCCTCCGTCAGCCAGACGGTTAACTCAACCTCAAGCCTCGCGATTTCACCGGCGAGCATTGACTTCGGGCAGATACCCCTGGGCTGGTTCTCCATTAAGACGGTCACGTTATCCAACACCGGCACAACCGCCATCACCATTTTCAGGGTGGACATGAGCAGGTCCGGCAGCGGAGATTTCGACGACTTCTTTGTCTTAAGTCTTTGCCCGAGAATGCTCGCAGCCGGCAGGAGCTGTGCTCTGGAAGTCGGCTATCTGACGGACAGGGATGATCCAATTGGATCGGTTTCCTCCACTTCCGTCGTGATCACGGATTCAGCCGCGGGAAGTCCGCAGTCCGTGCCCGTCAAGGCGATGACGATCAATCCCAAGGCCGGACTCAGCAGTATCGAGTTGGAATTCCAAAATCAAAAGTTGGGCACCACGAGCAGCCCCCAGACTGTGACCCTGACCAGCACCGGCACTTCGCCGCTGATTCTCAACTCCGTCAGCATCGACGGCGACTTCACCCTTGCCAGCGGAACGACCTGCGCCGCGGACCTGAGCCTGGCCCCAACGAAGAGTTGCAAGATAGTGGTGGAGTTCAAGCCCACGAGGATTGGTGTACGAATTGGCTCGGTGAACATCACCGACAATGCCCTGTTCCAGGAGCAATTCATCAGGTTGACCGGCACCGGAGAATAAGCCGAAAACCGAACCAGGCGCACTGGTCGCTTTATCTTGGCTCGATTGGGACGGAGCGTCACTGCGCCCTAGCTTGGCACGATTTTCCGCTTGTCCAGGCGAACCTTACGATTTTAATGCGAAGATAACGGCCAGGTCGGACCGCTTTGTGACCGCATCGGTTTGCGCTTCCTTCTGGACTTCGCGCGCCGCCCGCCGCGCCTCCTGGTATTGACTCGCCGCATCCGAAAGATTTCCAGAGAGTTCCAGCGCGCGGCCCAGTTCGTAGTGGCTTTGCGCCTGCACCACCCGCAAGCCCAGCTTCTCGCTGCGCAGCGCGGCGGACTTCAGCTCCTTCTGCGCGCCGTGGTAGTCCTTCATCCCGATCATGGCCTCTCCGCGCAGCACCAGGCACACGGTCGAGAAGTATTTCAAGCCCAACGAGTCCGCTTCTTCCTCCAGTCCGCGCAAGGCGCTCAGCGCGGCGGGGAACTTCCCCTGTTCGACGGCCAGTTTCGCCGCGTTTACCTTGGTCCGTAAAATTAGTTGGGCGTCGCCGGTTTTCGCAGCCACCTGGAGAGACTCGGCATAAAGTGTCGCCGCGCCTTTCAGATCCCCGTGGTAGAACGCATTGTCCCCCTGATAGCTCAGAGCGGTGGCAATTTGCGGCTGGCTCTTTTGTTCACGCGCGAAACTCAGGCCCTCCCACAAGTACTTCGCCGCTTCGTCGCTCCTCCCTGCCAGTGCCAGGGCGTTTCCATAGCTCAGCACAATTTCCGTGGCCATGAATCCCTGTTCCTTGCTTTCCTGGAAGCCTTTCAATGCATCCTGCTGGGCACTCACCGCGGCACCGTACCTTCCCTGATATGCGAAAACCGCGCCCATCCCAGAGGATTCAATGGCTGCGCCCTTTTGATCTCCCGCGCCTCGGCGCAATTCCAGCGCCTTCAAGTATTGCTCCTGGGCCTGGTCGAATTGCCCGGTTTTCATGGAGGTCTCCGCGAGGTTGTGCAGAGTGTCGGCAATATCTCCCGGTACCTTCAATTTTTCCCGCACTTGGAGAGCTTGCGCGAAATAGGTTCGCGCATTGTCGAAATCCCCCTTCGCCAGGTAAGTGCTCCCGATGTTGCTCAGCACCATGCCCTGGCTCGATTCGTTGTGAACATCCATCTGCAGTTGCAGCGACTCCTTGAAAAGCTTCAGCGCTTCGTCGTACTTCCCATGTTCCAGATGGAACGCTCCCAGGTCCGTCAACACGTCTCCGGTTCCCTGTTTGTCGCCGAGATCCCGCATGATGGAAAGGGCTTGGGTGTAATTTTTGAGCGCCAGGTCGGATTTGCCGGTCACGTCCTGAATGGAGGCCATCATGTCCAGGCTCTCCGCGATCCCTTTCTTCATGTCCAGGCGTTTCTTGATGTCCAGTGATTCTTGCAGGCTTTTCAAGGCGTCGTCATAGCGCGGGATGGAAGAATACCCCACGCCCATGGCTTGCAGCACCTGCGCTCGCTCGGCGTCTTCACCCAGCTCAATGGCCAGGGTCTGCGCTCGCGTCAGGTACTCGATTCCACCCTGTGTATCTCCACTCTCAATCTTTACCCGGCCCAACGCCAGCAGGCCTTCAACTCGTTTGGGATTCAGTTCCACCACCCTTGCGAAAAGATCCCTCGCCTTGTCGTAAACCGCCGTCTTTTCGTATGCCGTGCCCAGATCGAACAGGTAGTCCTCATTGTCCGGCGAAACATTCACCAGATTCTGGTACGCCTCGATCGCCTTCCCGTACTCCTTCACGATCGAATCGTGGCTCGCCTGGATCAGAAACTTTTCTTGGAGCGGCAGTTGCGAGCTCAGGGAAACCGCCTTCTGGGCCGCTTGTTCCGCTTCGTCGTCCTGGCCCAATTGCTCATACGATTGCGCGAGTTTCGAATACGCCACGGCAAAGTTCGGATCTTCCACCAGCGCCACCTGGAATTGTTTCGCCGCTGACGCGTGATTCCCCTGCCGCGCCTCCTGCAGACCCTTGTCGTATTCACGCAGCGCCACGATCGAGGAAGTCGAAGGCTTGAATGCCTGCGCTTGCAATTCCTTCTGCAGGCTCTGCGAAAGCGAGAGGTTTTGCCGAATTTGTGCCGCCAGACGGTCTACCGTCGGCAATATATCCTTTTCACTTGCCGCCTCTGCGCTCAGTGTCTTGCTGGTGCCGCGTTTCAAATCCTGAACCGTCGCATCAATGCGCAGGTGATCCCCGAATTGAGCGTAGTGCCCCCACACGACCGTGTTCACATTGCTCTGATTTGCCACCCGCGCCACCGTCGATTGGTCCAGCTCAGACTGAGAGGTGATCCGCAAATCCTTCAGCACCTGTTCAACGCGGTCCTCCGAAACCATCCGCACGCTCGCTGAATGTCCCACGTCCGTGCTCAGCATCTCCGCCATGCTTGATCCCAGCCAGTCCAGCTTGGCATCCCCCGACGCGTTGTGAAACGGCAGGATGGCCAGCGACACCGCGGCCTCGACCGGAGCTTTCGGCTTTGGCGGGGAGTTCGAAAGGAAATTGCTTCCCACGAGGGCGCCAACACCCACCAGGACAATCGCGCCGACAGGCACGAACACGGCAGGCTTTCGCCACCATGCCGGCTTTACGGGCTCCGGAGTTGGCGCCGGGGTAGGCAGATCCAATCGTTTCGTCGATCCTCCTCGCCATGCCTCTATGTCCTGCTGGATCTCCAGGGCCGACTGGTAACGAAGTTGTGGGTCCAGTTGCAGGCACTTTGCTGCAATATCGCTCAGTAGCGACGGCACGCTTGGATCCACCGCCTGTGGCGCTTCCGGCGCTTCCCGCGTCCGTTTGAACATCGCGCCATGAATCGTGTCCGCCTTGTACGGAAGCTGCCCCACCAGCAATTGGAAGAAGATTACGCCGAGCGTGAAAAGGTCCGAGCGCGCATCCACCTTTTTGCCCATCACCTGTTCCGGGGACATGTAATCCGGCGTGCCGATCAGCGCGCCAGTGTGCGTCATGCCCCCTTGCTCCATGGCCCGTGCAATCCCGAAATCCATCACGACGACTCGGCCGTTCTTGTCCACCATGATGTTTTGCGGCTTCAGGTCCCGATGCACCACTCCTTCGGAGTGAGCCGCATCGAGCGCACTGCATGTCTGCGACATCACCTCCGCGCACTCTTCGAAACTCAAGCGCCCTTTCTCCTTGATGAGGGAACTCAGGTCCTTCCCCTCGACGAACTCCATGGTGATGAACTTCAGCCCCTCGGCTTGGCCCAGGTCGAAAATCCGGATCACGTTTTTGTGCGTGATGCGCCGCGCCAGGATTAATTCCTGCTTGAAGCGCGCCAGAATTTCTTCCTGCACGGCCAGCTCGGGGCGGATGATCTTCAGGGCGACCATGCGTTCCAGTTCGCGGTCCATCGCTTTGTACACTGCGCCCATGCCTCCTTCACCCAGCAACTGCATAATTTCGTACCGTTTGCCGAGCATGCTATGAGGGGATAGGCGTCCGCCGCGAAACACTGCCTCAGTCACCGCTGGTGCGGCACGGGACCACCCTTGCGCCCCGCCCATTTCGGTCACATCACCAGCGATTGGGCCTCCCGCGATGGTGGCATCCTCTTGCGCGGCATTTCCCAGAACTGTGGCGTCTGCGGCCGCTTCATTTCTTAGAATCGTTGCCTCTGTGGATGTGATTGGCGTTGCGCATCGCGTGCACTGCGTGGCCGTGGCGGGGTTTGGTGTGTGGCAGACCGGGCACTCGATGAGGTTGGGTGTCATGGCTGGATCAGGGCTAACCACCCGAACTGCTGCCTTTCCCAGCAACACAGTTTGTCAGGGACTCACTGGATTTTACACCACGGGGCGTCTAAATCAGGTCCCTATTTGTCCCACGAATTCTCGGTTGCCCCCGGCCTTGCGGACACAGGTCTGCCCAATGCTGGATTGCAAGCCTTCCGTCGTGGCTGTAACCAGAGGTGAGAGTTGTCTGGCTCAAATCCCGCCGTCCTTCGTCAGCAGATGGCGCATAGCTCTGAGAAGATGACGGCTCTTTACACCGGACAAATCCCGCTGGACGAAATCAAAGCAGTATTTTCCAAGGCTCAAGTTTCCGCGAAGTCTGGCAACAAAATTGAAGTTTTGGAAAATGTGAAAAATGAGCGTGCTGCGTAAGTGCTTTAGATTCTGGAGCGGGCGATGGGAATCGAACCCACGTCCGAAGCTTGGGAAGCTTCTATACTGCCATTGTACGACGCCCGCTCAATTACAAACCTAACAAAACATTTTCTCGCTCGCAAGCACAGCACCGGCCCGCTCCTGGCTTTTCCACGGGCGCGCCACCAATAACCTCTCTAGCGCAATTCCTTATATCGATAGCAACTCGCCAGATGATCGTTCACCACTCCCGTCGCCTGCATCAATGCATAACAAATCGTTGGCCCCACAAAACGGAACCCTCGCTTCAACAAGTCTTTGCTTAACGCTGCCGAAAGCGCGGTCTTCACCGGCACTTCCTTCTGCGCCCTCCAACGATTCTGTATCGGCGCTCCGCCCACGAAATTCCATACGTACGCGTCAAAACTCCCCTGCTCTTTCTGCACCCCCAAAAATGCACGTGCGTTCGCGACCATGGCCTGAATCTTCAACCGGTTCCTAACAATCCCCGGATCACGCAGCAACGCCCGCACTTTCTTTCCGTCAAATCGTGCCACCTCCGCGGCGTCAAATCCGCACAATACTTCCCGGTAGCGTCCGCGTTTCTGCAGGATCGTATCCCAACTCAGCCCCGCCTGTGCACCTTCCAGAATCAAAAACTCAAACCAGCGCCGGTCGTCGTGCACCGGCACACCCCACTCTTCATCATGGTATTTCGAATTGAGCTCGTTTGTGGCCCAGGCGCAGCGCGTCAGCTTGTGTTTCGCAGCGCTCACGTCACTTCTTCAGGACGCAATGAATTATGAGCGTGCTCCCAACCAGCTGCATTCCACAGTCGCCCGCTAACAAGGATGCGTGTTCCGTCGGTTTTACTCTTCGAGAGGAAGCCCATCGCATTACCGCTATGCCGGGGAGTCCCAAAGAAGGATATGCTTATCCGATATGCCGTTCCAGCGCCTTGGTGATCTGGTCCTTCGGCACCGCGCCTACGATCTGTTCCACCATCTCCCCGTTCTTGAACACCAGCAATGTGGGTATGCCTCGGATGTTGAACCGTGCCGCCGAATTCATCGCTTCATCCACATTCAGCTTTGTCACCTTCAGCTTGCCGGCGTAGTCCTCCGCTATTTCTGCTACCGTCGGCGCCAGCATATGACATGGGCGGCACCACTCCGCCCAGAAATCCACCATGACCGGTTGTGCTTTGCTCGCGGTCAGCACTTCCGCTTCGAAATTTCCGTCGTTCACTGCAAGAATGTTCTCAGCCATAACGTGTCTTTTTCCTCGACCGGCTGCCATCGGGCAGCCGCTTTCCTGTCCTAATTAGATGATGAAACGACGCTTTGGTTTCGCACTGCTCGGGCAGCTTCATATAGTTTCGCATATTCTGCCGCCGAGGTGTTCCACGAAAAATCCTTCGCCATCCCGTTCAATTGAATGCGTTTCCAAACCCCTTCATCCGAATAGTGATTCAGCGCCTGTCGGATCGCGTCCAGCAGTGCTTCTCCCGAGTACTCCAAGAACTTAAATCCCGTCCCCGTTCCGTGCTCCAGGTCAAACGCTTCGATGGTGTCGTCCAGCCCGCCGGTTGCGCGCACCACCGGCACCGTTCCATACCGCAAACTGTATATCTGGTTCAACCCACAGGGCTCGTACCTCGACGGCATCAGGAAGATGTCCGCGCCTGATTCCACCAGGTGCGCCAGTTTGTTATCGTACCCAATCACCGCTCCCACGCGACCGGGGAAATCCATCGTCAATGCGCGGAACAGCTCCTCATATCGCCGGTCGCCGGTTCCCAGCACCGCCAGCAGCACATCCTCATGCAGCAGTTCATGCGCAATCTCCGCGATCAAGTCGAATCCCTTTTGATCCGCAAACCGCGACACGATCCCCAGCACTGGCCGGTTCACGCCGTCTTTCGACAGCTTGAACTCATCCAGAAGCGCCTCCTTGCACACCCGCTTCCCCTCTAGATTGTCTGCCGAGTATTTCATCGGGATCAGCGTGTCCCTTTCCGGACTCCATACCGAATAATCGACTCCATTCAGGATGCCCACCAGCCGGTTACTTCGGCTGCGGATCACGCCTTCCAGTCCAAATCCAAATTCCGGTGTCTGAATTTCCTGCGCGTATTTCCGGCTCACCGTTGTCAGATAGTCCGAATAGATCAGGCCGCCCTTCAGGAAATTTACGTTCCCGAAAAATTCGATGCCTCCCGGATGAAACACGCTCGCCGGAATTCCCGCTCGCTCCATCGCTTCCTTCGGAAAAATACCGGGGTAACCGATGTTATGGACCGTAAATACCACTGGAATCTCCTTCACCACCGGGTCTTCCCCGTAAGACGACCTTAGCAGCGTCGGCACCATCGCCGTTTGCCAATCGTGGCAATGGATCAGCTCCGGCAACCAGATCTGTTTTGCCATCTCGATGGCTGCACGCGAGAACTCCGTGAAACGTTCCGCATTGTCCGGATACTCCTGATTCCGCTCCCCATAGATGCCATCCCGGTCAAAATAGAAAGGATCATCCAGAAAAAAATAGCGCACCCCGCGATGCACACCCCCGTTGGCGATAGCGGGAAAACGCAGCCGTGTCCCCTGCGGAATCGTCATGCTCGGCAAGACCACGGAACTGGCCTTCACCCCGCGATACTTCGGCAGGAACACCGCCACCTCGTGCCCCAATTTCACCAGCGCTCGCGACAGCGCCTCGATCACGTCTGCCAGTCCGCCGGTCTTCGTGTATGGCAGTGCCTCGGATGCTATGAACAGTATTCGCATGTTCAGTACGAATTTCCTACGCTATCGGAGCCTGCCCCCAGCGTCAAGCTCGTGTCAGCTTGCCCGATGGTGTCTCGTTTGGTCCTGCAGTCTCGTCTACGGGCCGCAAAGGTGTCGCTTTGCCGTTGCTCTTTACGCCTTCGAGAATACCTCTTTTGCAACCATGATGGCGCTCATTGCGCTCGGCCATCCCGAATAAAACGCCAAATGCGTGATCGCCTCGATCAATTCCTCCTTCTTAAGTCCATTTTCCAGTGCCCTACCGAGGTGAAACCGCAATTGTTCTGGACGATTCAAAGCAATCAGTGCCGCCACGGTTGCGAGACTGCGATCACGCTTGGAAAGCTCCGGGCGTTCCCAAACATCACCAAAAAGCACACGGTCCGTTAAATCGACCAGCTTGGGCGCGAAGTCACCAATCATCTTCTCGACTGCTGAAGGCTCTTTACTCATGCCCAAAACTCCTTCCACATAAGATGGCTCCAACAGCTCACTCCCCCAACCGCACGAATCGATATGCCAACTCGCATGCTGATCCTTGCTCGGCCTTGGTTTACTCCGACTTGAGAGAAGCCATATCAATTGAGAAGCGGTACTTTACATCGGACTTGAGCAGCCTCTCGTAAGCCTCGTTGACCTTTTGGATGGGGATGACTTCGACATCGGCGGTGATATTGTGCGCGCCGCAGAAGTCCAGCATCTCCTGGGTCTCGGGGATACCGCCGATAAGTGAGCCGGAAAGGCTTCGGCGTCCGAGCAAAAGGCCAAAACCAGCGACGGCAAAAGGTTCTGCTGGCGCGCCGACGAGGGTGATGTTGCCGTCGCGGCGGAGGAGTTGGATGTACGCGTTAATGTCGTGGTAGGCGGAGACGGCGTCGAGGATGAAGTCGAAGCTGCCAACATGTTTCTGCATCTCGTCGGCGTTGCGGGAAACGACGACTTCGTCGGCGCCGAGGCGGCGTGCGTCTTCCTTCTTGTTCGGTGAAGTCGTGAAGACAACAACGTGGGCTCCCAGCGCATGGGCAAACTTCACGGCCATGTGGCCCAGTCCGCCGAGGCCGATGACGCCGACTTTCTTTCCTTTGGTGACGCTCCAATGGCGCATCGGCGAGTATGTGGTGATTCCGGCGCAAAGCAAGGGGGCGGCGCCGGCGAGGTTCAGGTTTGAAGGCACCCGCAGGACGAACCGCTGGTCCACGACGATGCTATCGGAGTAGCCACCATAAGTGACACCTCCGAGGTGTTGGTCCGGGGAGTTGAAGGTGAGAGTCATGTTCGGGCAAAACTGCTCAAGGCCAGCGCGGCACTCGGGACACGTGCCGTCCGAGTCGACCATGCAACCGACCGCGACGATATCGCCGGGCTTGAACTTGGTCACTGCGGAACCCACCTTTTTGACGCGTCCGACGATCTCATGGCCAGGAACGCATGGGTAGATAGTGGGCACGAGGCCGCTCCACTCGTTACGGACTGTGTGCAGATCGGAGTGGCAGATGCCGCAGAAGAGGATCTCAATCTCTACGTCGTTTTCGGTTGGCTCGCGCCGCGAGATCGTAGTAAAGGCCAGCGGCGACTGCGCGCTGGCAGCGGAATAAGCCTTCGTTTTGTACATGGATTTTCCTTTCAGCAGCCCACCAATTTTTGTAGCTCTTCGGGGTACCGAGCGCCCAGCGCCACGATCTCAGAGGCTGCGGTCCTTAGTTCGCGGAGATCTTCTGGCGAAAGTTCGACGTTTGCGGCTCCGATGTTTTCTTCGAGCCGATGCAGCTTGGTCGTGCCCGGTATCGGCACAATCCACGGTTTCTGTGCAAGCAGCCAAGCAAGTGCAATCTGAGCGGGTGTCACTTTCTTCTGCTGCGCAAATCTGCCAAGCAGATCCACCACCGCCCGATTCGCTTTCCGGTTCTCTGGCGTAAAGCGCGGGACGATGTTGCGGAAATCGCTTTTGTCGAACTTCGTATCTTCGCTGATTTTTCCCGTCAGGAAGCCTTTACCAAGCGGACTGAATGGAACGAAGCCGATCCCAAGTTCTTCCAGTGTAGGGATCACCTCCGCCTCAGGCTCTCTCCACCACAGCGAATATTCACTCTGGAGTGCGGTGACTGGTTGAACGGCGTGTGCGCGGCGAATTGTCTTCACTCCCGCTTCCGAAAGTCCGAAGTGCTTCACTTTCCCTTCCCGGATCAGTTCCTTCACTGCTCCCGCCGTGTCTTCGATCGGTACGTTGGGGTCAACACGGTGCTGGTAGAACAAATCAATCACATCGGTCTTCAGGCGTCTGAGCGAGGCCTCGGCGACTTCTTTGATGTGCTCTGGCCGGCTGTCCAACCCGGCCTGTTTTCCGGTGTTCGGATCAAGTTTGAATCCGAATTTAGTGGCTATCACCACTTGTCCTCGAAACGGGGAAAGGGCCTCGCCCACGAGTTCCTCGTTCGTGAAAGGGCCGTACACTTCCGCGGTGTCGAAGAATGTGACTCCGCGTTGCACGGCTGCCCGGATGACCGAAATCATCTCTTGCTTGTCTCCGGCCGGACCGTAGCCAAAGCTCATTCCCATGCAGCCCAAGCCGAGGGCTGAAACTTCCAAGTTGCTTTTTCCCAGTTTGCGCTTCTGCATTGTTCCTCCTTGACAGCTATCGAACGGTAAGGCTCGAATCGCTTCGTGCCGGTTCTCAGCGATGATTACAAAATCCTAGGTTCAACGATACGAGTGTAGTCTCCTTACGCTTCGGGCGCCTGCCTGTTCCGCCAGAGTATTTGCCCGATCCTCCGAGACTCCGCCAAAATCGCGATTTCCGTTTAATGCCGCTCGGAGCCTCTGCGCAAACGAGGCAAATTCGGAATCGAATTCAATCCGGATCGTCCTCCACTCGGGAACCAACGGCGCTCCGAAAATTGAGTGCGCATCCCCCAACTAGATGACCGCTGTCGCATCCACTAACTCCCGATGGACGCACCTGCCGGAAACTAACCCGTTAACCGCATCCAGCTCAGCTTCCCTCCACAATCCTCACATCCCGCTCCACTGCTCCCACCAGCACCTTCGCCGCTGCTTGGTAACTAGCGCCCTCAAACGTCGCGATCGCTTTCTCCACGCTGTCAAATTCAATCAACACCGTCCGCTCTTTCAGCCCCGCCTCGTAAACCTTCACCGGAAGACCGCGCGCCAGGAACCTGCCTCCCCCGTCCTCGATGGCCGGTCCCGCGAGCTTTGCATACTCCGCCAACGCCCCCGCATTCGTAATCTTTCGGTAGAATGTGATCCAGTACCCTTTGGCCATCTTCTCTCCTCGCCTCCAGAAAAACAGCTCGATGCTCGTGCCGTGCCACACGAGCCCATCAGTTCAAACAAATCCACTCGAAAATGCTTTCTCCGTGCTTGCGCCTATTCCTTAGTACTATTATTTGACCAAAAAAGTTGGGACGGCACTAGCATGGATTTCTCGCGAGCCGTCCTCCCTCTGCTGCTACACTCTTTAAACTGACTCCATGGCGAGACAACGGCTCGGTCAACACTTCCTCGGCGACCCTAGCTGGCGCGAAAAAATTGCCCGCGCCATCCGTGTCTCCCCGCACGGCATGCAATCCGCCCCACAGGTCACACGCAAAGACTTCTGCTGGATCGAAATCGGCGCCGGTCACGGCGAAATGACCCAGCATCTCCTGCGCAGCGGTGTTCCGGTGATTGCCGTCGAACTCGATCCCCCTCTTATCCAAAGCCTGCAGCGCCTCGCGCAGAAACATGCCAATCTCACCGTCGTTCCCGGCGATGTCCTCCAGACCGACCTTGCCGCCCTTGCCGGCGGCCGCCGCATGCGCATCTATGGCAATCTCCCCTACTACATCACTTCCCCGATCCTCCAACATTTCTTTCAGTTTGCCGGCCAGATCGACGAGATCCACATCGTTATTCAACTCGAAGTCGCCGCTCGCCTCACGGCTCACCCCGGCAGCAAGCAATACGGCTACCTTTCCGTCCTGACCCAGTTTTACGCCCGCCCGGAGTTCGTCTTACGCCTTCCCCGCGATGCTTTCCGCCCGCCGCCGGAAGTAGGGTCGGCGCTCGTCACCCTGCGTTTCCCCGGTGAAAACGCGAACCTGCAAATCGGCGATTCCCCTGCGTTTTTGGAATTCGTCAAAACCTGTTTCGCCCAGAAGCGCAAAACGCTCTCCAACAATCTGCGCCCGCTGGCCAGCCCCGAGCGCGTCCGCCAACTTTTGAAGGAATTGAAACTCCGCGAAGATGCCCGCGCCGAACAATTAACCGTTGCGCAGTTTGCCGCAGTCTACCGCTCTATTTCTTAACCTCCGCCAGCAGCCGGTCCGGGTAATCGCTCATGATCCCGTCCACGCCCGCCGACGCCAGCAACCGCATGTGCGCGGGCGAATTCACCGTCCAGCAAACCACTTGCAGGTCCCGCTTCCGCGCCTGCTGCAAAAAGTTCGGCGTCACCAGGTCCCCGCGCACCGCAATCTGCCGCGCCCCGATTTCCACTGCCTTCTCGAACGGGTTCCCGATCTTCCCGTCGTAGAGCAGCCCCGTCATCAGCGTTGGCTCGATCTTCCGCAGCGCCGCCAAAATCGCCGCATCGAAGGAGATGACCACGCTCCGCGGAATCTCACTCGAATCCCGCAGCGCGCTGATCAGCGCGTGTTCTCCGCCCCAGAATCCGCTCGGCTTCAGCTCCAGGTAGAACACCACGTCATTCTTCCGCGCGAATTCCAATATCTCTTCCAGTTTCGGAATCCTCTCCCCCATGAACTCGCTCGCAAACCATGACCCCGCGTCCAGCCGTCTTACTTCCGCCACGGTCATGTTTTGGACGGCCCCGCGGCCGTTCGTCGTGCGGTCCACGGTTTCATCGTGAATGGCCACAAAGTGCGCGTCCCGCGTCAGGTGCAGGTCCGTCTCGATAAACGTCACCCCCTGTGCCACCGCGCGTCGAAATGCCGCTAATGTATTTTCCGGGGCGTATCCGGATGCGCCGCGATGAGCTATGGCCAGCACGTGATTGACTTTCTCCCTGGGTCAATCGACCGAATGCAATTCCTATGAGGCGGCGTGATTCCCTGTCGTATGCTACCACTGTACGGCATTCGGCATTGCCCGTTACCCTGCCGCATGCTGCGTGAAGCTAAATAAGCGCCTCTCCTGCGCTCGAATGGTGCCGTTCCAACTTTCTTGCTCAACAATTACAATAGGGCCGGCATTCCTATCATCGCTTGCGAGCAACTTAAACGGCTCACCGGAGAAAGTTGAAACGGCGCAACGAATGAGCCTCAATCCCATGCGGCGAATCGCCATCTGGCCGGCACTTCTCGCGCTACTCTCCGCGCTCTCACCTCTTCCTCTTCCAGCGCAGACGACCCGCGCCAAAACGCCTCCGAAGCCCGAGGAAAAGTATTCCTCCACTTTGTCCAGGGAGATTCGCCACCAGCTTCTCGTGCTTCCTTTCTACTCCGTCTTCGATTCCATCGCCTTCACGCTCGACGGCAACAAGGTCACCCTTACCGGCCAGGTTGTTCGCCCCACCCTCAAAGAGCACGCTGAAGCCGCCGTCAAGAGCATCGAAGGTGTGGACACCGTCGTCAACCACATTGAAGTTCTGCCCGTTTCGCCCGCCGACGATAACCTCCGCGCCGCCATCTACCGCGCCCTGTACGAAGACCCCACTCTTGCCCGCTATGCCGTTCAAGCCGTTCCTCCGGTCCACATCATCGTCAAAAGTGGCAACGTCACTCTCGAAGGCTCCGTCAGCTCTGAATCGGACAGAAATCTCGCCGCCCTCCTTACCGGCGCCGTCGGCAATGTGCTCAGCGTAAAAAACAATCTGGTGGTGCAGCCCAAGGGAAGCGCGGCAGAATAGGAGTGGGTATTGGCGGGGAATCCCCCGGGAGCGCAACGTGGCCGAATCCAAAGATCCTTATTCCAATCAAGGTGACTTCCGGGACACTCCGGCCCGCCAAAAGCTCGTCGCTCTTCGCCAGGCTCTCCTCCAACTTCACAAATCTCTTCTCGAGATGGAGCGGCGCGGCTATGAAAAGCAGCACGGCGCCGTCTCTCCCGGCAAGCTCTTCCGCCTCGTCGTTGACGATCCGCAGTTCTCCTGGCTTCACAACATCTCCGAATTCGTCGTCCGCATCGACGAAGTCCTCTCCAGCGATGAGGGTGTTACTAACACCGATTCCCACGTCGCCATTTCCCTCGCCCGCAAGATTTTTGCCCCCTCCGAAACCGGTGACGTCTTCCAGAAAAAATATTTCGATGCCATTCAGAAAGATCCTTCCGTTGTTATCGAGCACGCCGAACTGGCCCGCCTCTTCAATAGCGAGCCCATTGACCGCGAAATCGAATGACTCCAATGTTCTTCTGGCTTGTGAGCTTGGCCTAGCCTAAACTAATTGCAGAAAGCATTTTCCCACTTGCTCCACGGGAGTGAAGCCCGGATGCATCGTCTGCGTGAGCCTCGCTGGCACCTCAACTCGCTGCTCTTCTGCGCCTTGCTCATCGTTCTTGTCGCCGTTTTGCCTTTATTTGCAAAGACTGCCGTCGATTTCGATCCCAGCCTCGATTTCTCCAAATACAAGACCTTCGCTTTTCTCGGTGGCGTCGAAAATCTCCTGATGGTGGACGTGAATCCTGACCTTCTTAACAACCGCGTTCATCACTCCGTCGCCCGCGAACTCATCAAAAAAGGTCTCCGCGAAGTTCGGCCCGGCGAGAATCCCGGCCTCGTGGTTCGCTACTGGGCGAACCCCTCCCAGCAGGTGAACGTCGCCGCCCTCGGCAAATGGGCCCCCTATAGCCCGTTCATCGGCTCCCATTGGAGTTGGCTCTACGACAGCGTCTCCGCCTCCAGCGCTAAGCAAGACTCCCTCATTGTGGATCTCATCGATCCCAAAACCAAGAATCTCGCTTGGCGTCTCTATCTCATCCACAAGCTCACCAACGCCGATAAAGACTGGAATAAGGCCGATGACGAACTCGCCAGAGCCTTTGAGAGCTTTCCGCCCTCCGCCAGGGAAAAGGACGAAAAGCAAAAAGAACGCGCCGCCCACGCGCCGAAGACCGATCAACCCTAGCCGCTCCGAGAATTCCTTTGCCCTCCTGCCACCTCGATTGAGGTAGCATGGTGTCGCTGCAAAGGGGAGGATCGCTATGACCAAAAAGGACAAGCTCACCGAAGTCTCCGTTAAGATCGGCTCGGCGCTCGGCAAGGCAGACAAGCAGGCTCATCTGCGCGCGCGCCAATTCTCCGAAGCCACCAAGATCACCAAGGAAGAACTTCAGGAAATTTCCAAGCAGGTCGACGCGCTGAAAAAACAGCTCGCAAAAACCACCCAAAGACTGAAGAAAGTCCTCAGCTCTTAGCTCCTGCTCCACTCTTCCCGTAATGGCCGGACTTTGGACCCGCTTTTGCGTTTTTCTTGCTCTTTGTGTCACAGACGCAGTGATCGCGGGGGGATTGCCACCTTGAACGTTACGGCGTTGCTGGCAGCGCCACTCACCGCCACAAGCGCGGGCCTCTGCGAGAGACGGACACCAAATCCCGCGCCCTAGGAATTTCTTGGACACCGAACTGTGATGAAAATGAATCAGAGATCACGAATAGGTGTGTATGAGCGAGGAGCGAGTACCGCCTCGGGAGTCGCGGAGGGAGCCCCAAGGGCGAGTTGAGGGACTCCCGAAGAGCGCGTGGATGACCAAAGCCAGTCACGCTCCAGACGTCTGGCCCGGGACAGCAAATGCCGGGGTAGTCCAAAACTGGTAATTGCAACGGAATGAATCCCTTTGGACTTACTTAGGCGCTCCATAGCGTTTGCAAAGCTCTAGGTTGACCTCCAATACGTTCACCATCTTTTCGCCTGCCAGGCCGCCAAAGGGAGCCTTGGCGTTGGCCTGAAGTATCTGGTCGATTTCTCCACGGATTGCCGCAGGATCACGCTTGGCGTCGGCGGCCCATTTGGATGCGACTCGATCCAACTGGTATTCGGCGTTCTGCAGGGTAATGTCGGGATCGAGCCCAGAACCGGAAGTGGTCACCATATCACCCGGAACGTTTTCCAGGTCAGCCTCAGGATGGTCTTGCCGCCACATGTCGAAGAAGATCGATTGGATATCCGACCCGTCCTTTACGGGTTCGATCGAGGTCTGCGGCTTGCCATCGGCCCCGGTCTTGGTCACCGCCGATGGAAATCGTCCGGGATTCTCCTTCGAGAAGGTCTCGAAGAACACAACCGCCAAATCGGCAGCCTTGGGTTGCGGCGTGCTCGGGTTGGCTTTGACCCAGTCGGCGACGACGGCCGGATGCGCCTTGGTCCAGGAGTCGACATAAGCACCATGCGTGGGATCCGCAGCCACCCAGGCCGTGGTAAGGCCGTTGTGAAGATCAGCCCATTGGGCCACGATTGCCGGACTTCCTTGGTAGCGATCTTGCTGGAACCAAGCCTCAACATCCGGCGCTACGAGCTGTCCTGACTTGGGGCCACTTCGATATTTCACAATTGGACCGAGTGTCCGGGCGACCCGGTCGCGAAGCGCGTAGTTGGAAGGAGCAAGAGCCGACGAAGAAGACGCGGACGCATCGTAGGATGCTGCCGAAGGCCGAGGCTGGAAATATTCGTCCTTCGTGAACGGTTGCGCGATGAGCTTGGAGCCAACCACCTGACCATCGGGGCCGGTGAGCAAGCTGCCGTTTGCCTGGAAGGGAAAGAAAACGCGGCCGACGACCCATACGGCGGCGGGATAGAGGATGCAAACAATGAGTACGGTGAACAATAACAAAAAGAGGCTTTTTGAGATGTATCGTGACATTTTGACTCCTCTGTAACTCTCGAAAACTTCAAACGGTCAAGTGCAAACCGGTCATGAGCAGATCAATGGCCTTGATCCCGATGAAGGGGACGATCACGCCGCCGAGCCCCCAAATCAGCAGATTCTTGCGCAGCAAGGCATCGGCGCCGAGCGGCTTGTAGGAGACGCCCTTGAGGGCTACCGGGATTAGCAAAGGAATGATGATCGCATTGAAAATGACCGCGGATAGAATTGCGGAAGTCGGGGAATGCAGGCGCATGATGTCCATGGTCTTAAGCCATGGCAAGGTCCCCGCGAACAGCGCGGGAATGATGGCGAAGTATTTGGCCACGTCGTTGGCAATGGAGAAAGTGGTCAAAGCGCCCCTGGTCATCAACAACTGCTTGCCAATTTCAACAACCTCGATGAGCTTGGTGGGATCGCTGTCAAGATCCACCATATTGCCAGCCTCTTTAGCCGCCTGGGTTCCGGCGTTCATGGCCACGGCGACGTCCGCCTGCGCCAGGGCGGGAGCGTCGTTCGTTCCGTCGCCCATCATCGCGACAAGCTTGCCATCCGCCTGCTCCTTGCGGATGTAGGCAAGTTTGTTTTCAGGCGTGGCCTGAGCAAGGAAGTCGTCCACGCCGGCCTGTTTGGCAATTGTCGCCGCAGTGAGCGGGTTGTCTCCGGTGATCATGACTGTGCGTAGTCCCATTTTGCGCAAACGCTCAAAACGCTCTTTCATGGACGGCTTCAGAATATCCTCAAGAGCCACCACGCCGACTATCTTGGGGCCATCCGCGACCACAAGCGGAGTGGCGCCCCGCGAAGCGACGCCGTCCACCAATGGCGAGACATCCAAGGGAACGCTGCCACCCTGCTCGCGGACGAACTTGGCCACGGCATCGGCCGCTCCTTTTCGTATCCGCCGTCCGTTAGGGAGATTAACGCCACTCATGCGAGTCGAAGCCGAAAACGGAATAAACTCGGCGCCCGGCGGCACACTGACCGGAATCTGATTCTGCGAGTCGTACATGCTGACAATGCTTTTCCCCTCAGGTGTTTCGTCAGCAGCGGACGCAATAGCAGCCAACTGCCCGACCTGGGCGCTAGAAAAGCCCTCGACCGGCAGGAATTGCGTTGCGCGTCGGTTGCCCTCGGTAATCGTTCCCGTTTTGTCCAGGAGCACGATATCGATGTCCCCTGCGGTCTCGACGGCCTTGCCACTCTTAGCGATGATGTTCGCCTGCAGGGCCCGATCCATGCCCGCAATTCCAATGGCTGCAAGCAATGCACCGATGGTGGTCGGAATTAAGCAAACGAGCAGAGCGACGAGCGTGGGAACGTCCGTGCCCAAGCTGTGCAGGGGCTGTTGCAGTCCCAAATAGCCCGTCATGTACTGTTCGGCATTCCAGGCCATCGGCCAGAGTGGCACGACGACAATCAAGAAAATCAGCGTGAAAGCTGTCAGTACCAGCGTGAGCGCGATCTCGTTAGGGGTTCGCTGGCGGATGGCGCCTTCGACCAGTGCGATCATGCGGTCAAGGAAGGATTCACCGGCGCTGGCCGTGATGCGCACAGTGATCTCATCGGAAAGTACCCTCGTGCCTCCCGTTACGCCTGAACGATCGCCACCTGCTTCGCGAATCACCGGAGCGGATTCGCCGGTGATTGCCGATTCGTCGACGGAAGCAATCCCCTTGATGATTTCTCCGTCGCCCGGGATAACTTCACCCGCCTTCACGGCCACCAAATCGCCGGGCTTCAGCTCCGTGGAAGCGAGTTCAACCACGGTACCTGTGGCAGTCAAGCGCCGGGCGATGGTTTCGCGCCGAGTCCGCCGCAGCGAATCGGCTTGAGCTCTTCCGCGCGCTTCGGCAAGGGCCGTCGCAAAGTTGGCAAAAAGAACGGTTAACCAGAGCCAGGCATCAAGGGCGACAAAGTAGGAGACCGGAACCAAGCTTGCCGAATGACCCAGTGCCGCCTGTATGACAAACAGCAGAGTCAGAAAGGCGCCGATCTCGACTACAAACATGACCGGATTCTTCCACTGTATGTCCGGCCGAAGCATGGCAAATGACTGCTTCAATGCTGGTCCAGCTGTTTCCGCATCAAACAAGCCATGCTGCTTCTGTCTCTTCTGCTTTCCAGAAGGGGAAGCCGGCCTTTCTGCTATTTCTGCAACGTGCAATGCTTCCATGGCACTTACTCCTTGTTAGAAGTTGCCTGAACTTCGATCCTCCGATAGCAGGCTTTTACTCCTGCTGTCACCCTCCGAATGGGAATGGCCCCCAATGCTCTGCAAGCGGCCCGAGCGCGGCCACCGGCAAAAAGAGCAATGCGCCGATGATGATAATGGTTCCAAATAGCAAAAACCCGAACGTCAGCGAATCGTCCCGCAAAGTGCCGGGACCGAAAGGAGAGGATTTCTTTGCGCCGAGCCCCGCCGCCAATGCGATTGGAGCAATGATGGGAAGGAAGCGGCTGAATAGCATCACCAGGCCAGCGGCGATGTCCCAGGGGATAGCTTCGGGCGCCGGGCTTGAATTGTTGTAAAAGCCGTAGGTAACACCGAGTCCGTCGAATGCAGAGCCGTTATTCGCGGAGGCCGAAGAAAACTGGTACACCATCTGGGAAAATCCATGCGGGCCAGGATTGCTTGTGGCCTTCAGGCCCCAGTCCGTAGCGGAAAAGAGGCCCGTCGGCATCAGAATCATGATCGGATGGACGAGCAGGGCAAGCATGGCCAGTTTCATCTCGCGGCCGCCGAGCTTCTTGCCAAGATACTCAGGGGTCCGGCCCACCATCTGCCCGGCAATAAAGATGCCAATCACCAGGAAGAGCAACAGATTGATCATTCCTACGCCTTTGCCGCCGAAAATACAGTTCAGCCACATCCCCGTCATGGGCGAGAGAGACGCGAACGGATTCAAGCTGTCATGCTCCGCGTTGACCGCGCCGCAGGTGACGTCCACGGTCACGGCTGCGAAGGTCGCGCCTGCGGAGGTCCCGAAACGCATTTCCTTGCCCTCCAGATTGCCGAGGTGCTGATCCACAGGCAGCCCGGCCACCGCCGGCAGATTGACCGCCAGCTTCCCGCCGGGCGCACTGGCGCTGGGGATTTCGTAGCTGCGAGCGACGGGATGAGCAGTCAATCCCGGGTTTGGTTTGAGCGTGTCGTAGGAAATGCCCAAGACAATCGTCCCAACAAACATCAACAACATGACCGAAAAAATCACCAGCGCATGCCGGAATCTCCCAAGCATGCGCCCGTACATCAGCACGAGGCAGAAAGGGAAAATCATCATGGCAAAGGTCGTGACGAAATTGGTTACCGCCGTGGGATTTTCGAAGGGATGCGCGGAGTTCATTCCATAGAAGCCGCCGCCGTTGGTTCCCAGCATCTTCTGCGGCACGAAGGCTGCCAGTGGGCCTACCACGATGGTTTGCTGTTTCGGTTGTCCGCTGTCCGTTGTGCCCATGGCCGCAGGTTCCAATGTCGAAACCTGATAGGAGCTGCGATAGGTCATCGGCATGCCTTGCTGCAAGAACACCAAGGAAATGACAAAGGCCACCGGCAGAAAGATGTAGACCACCACTCGCCACATATCCAGGAAGAAGTTGCCGATCTTCTTTTCCCCGCGGAACAGCCTGATAATCGCCGTGAGGGCGCACAATCCCACTGCCGCCGACAAGAAGAAATTCGCGATGCAAAAGAAAATCTGACTGAAATTGGAAAGGTGCTGGTCTCCCGAATAGTGTTGAAGGTTGGTATTGGTCATGAACGAGATAGCACTGTGGAAGATGGTTGTCGGCGACAGGATTCCCTTGTGTTGCGGGTTGAGCGGCATCCACGGTTGAATCGACAAAATGACGTAGCCATAGATGAACAGAGCGATATTGAAAATGAGCAATGCGACCGTGTACTGCTTCCAATCCTGCGGCCCGCTGTCCAGGCGCTCTTCGAACCAGCGCAGGATTCGGGGTGCGTGGTACTTTCCCTCCATGATCCGCGTCATGTACTTGCTCAAAGGAAACGCAATGACAATCGTGAAAACGATTATGAAAAGCGGCAGGAGCCACATATTCTTACCCTCCTCGGTGTCCAGTACAAGGCCCGCTCAGAACCATTCCGGCCGGATCAGGGCCGTGAATAGATAAACCAGCAAGAACAATGCGACAATCGCGGTGACATAGATCATGGCTGTTGCCTCACTTCCTATATTTTTTCGCAGCCGTCCACGAACAGGAGACACAAGCCCATAGATACGACTCCAAGAAAAAACATCGCCGGCAGCCAAAACGCCAAATTCATTTGCCGTTCCTCCTCGCTTCAGGCCCTACAACAGTCGTTGCAAATGCTAAGGCGAAGGGTCTGAAGAAATCCTGAGCGGACCATTAGGAAAACATAAATTCAAAAGGGACAGGTTCGCGGTCCCTGGTCCCGGAGAAGAGCCTTAACCAATGTTCCATGGAGATCTCCGATCTGTTTGGTGCCGCCACTGCCAAATTTGGAAACCGACAGTCTTCATACCGCGCCGAAAAATCACGATTTACTGCGGGAGCGTTTTTCCGGAACCGCCCCTGGGAGCTGGAACCTATATCCCAGCCAGGGTTCGGTTCCGATATAGCGAGGATGTGCCGGGTCTTTCTCGATTTTCTTGCGCAGCTGGTTTATCACCACGCGAAGGTTCTCGGTTTCCTCGGCGTAATCCGGCCCCCAGACAACCTGCAAAATTCTCTTATGGGTAAGCGCTTCCCCTTTTTGAATCACGAGAAGACGCAGGACGTCGAATTCCTTGGGCGTCAGGTGGACTCTCTGGCCGCGGACGACCACCAATCTTTTTTCGAGATCGACGCTCAATTCCGCAGTTTCGATTTTGGGAAGTGGCTCCTCGGAACTGAAGCGCCGCAACATGGCTCGAATGCGCGCCAGCAGTTCTCCCATTGCGAAGGGTTTTACGACGTAATCGTCCGCTCCGGAATCCAGGGCAACTATCTTGTCGTGTTCCGTGTTGCGGACCGTCACCATGATAATCGGCCCTTCAAAGGACAACCGAATCTTGGTGCAGGCCTCAAGTCCGCTCATGTCCGGCATGTTTACGTCCAAAAGAATCAGGTCGGGGCGATCCCGGACGACCATTTCGATGGCCTCTTGGCCGTTCTTTGCCTCTATGACCTCATAGCCGTTACTGGAAAGAGTGGCTCGCAAGACGCGTCGGATTTGCGGCTCGTCGTCAACCACGAGAAGGGTTGCATTGTTCATGGGCCTGCGGCCTTTCGTGTGCCTCGCAACAAGGCAAGCGAGGAACCTGTCGCGTTGCCCACAGCATTCGCGATACTAAAGAACGACAAGTAAGAGAGTCTTCAAGAAGTTCTAAGGAGTTCATAAAGGCATGACGGCTCTGGATCTGCTTCTAGGCTGGCCTCTTGCGTGGCGGGCAGGCGTCTCAACCTTTTAGAGGCAGGTTGCGGAAGGCGCAAGACTAACGCCCGCTCCAGGACTCACGATGATTCAATTGGTCCTAGGTTGTCGACCTACTTGCGCGCGAGGGTCTCCGCCGGTTGGGCAGCGGAAGCCGGGAAAAGTGCGTCATCCACCACGGCCAGTCCTTCTTCCACAATGTCCAGGCCGTGGCGGAGTTCCTCTTCGTTGATGATGAGCGGCGGGCAAACCCACAACATATTGAAGCGGCTGAATGCGTAGAGATGCTTGCTCCTCAAGTGCCCGGCGAGCTTGGTCATCTCCGGGCTATTGCCGTTGAATGGAGCCAATGGTTCGCGCGTGGCCTTGTCTTTCACAAGTTCGAGGACGCTGAAGAGTCCTTTGTAGCGAACGTCGCCGACGCAGCGATATTTGTGTTTCATAGCTTCGAGGCGCGAAGCGAGATAGCGCCCTTGTTGCTCAACGTTGGCAAAAATGTTTTCTTCTTCGTAGAGGTTTAGGTTGGCGACGGCAGCAGCGCAACAGACGGGGTGCCCGCTGTAGGTAAGCCCGCCCCACAGCATGTTGGTCTCAAAATGCTGGGCGATGGGGTCGGAAACAATCACGGCGCCGAGGGGAAGGTAGCCGCTCGTCAGGCCCTTGGCGCAGCTCACGATATCCGGACGAATTCCGTAGTGCTGCGTCGCGAGCCATTTGCCGGTGCGGCCGAATCCGCTCATGACTTCGTCGTCGATTAGGAGGATGCCATATTTGTCGCAGAGCGCGCGGAGCTTGGTGTAGTAATCGTCGGGAGGAATGAGCAAACCGTTTGAGCCAGTGATGCCTTCAACTAGAATCGCGGCAATCGTGTTTGGGCCTTCCATTTGGATGATTTCTTCAATATGCGAAACGCACTCACGATGGCAAGTCTCGACCTTTTGCCCGAACGGGCAGCGATAGCAGTAAGGGTCAAAGACGCGAACGATGCCCGGAATACCCGGCTCGACGGGCCAGCGCCGCGGATCACCGGAAGCGGTCATCGAACCCATGGTGGCGCCGTGATAAGAACGATACCGGGTGATGATTTTGTCGCGGCCGGTAAAGAGCTTTGCCATTTTCATGGCGTTTTCGTTGGCTTCGGAGCCGCCCAGTGTGAAAAAGGCTTTTGCCAGGCCGGTGACCTCGGCGAGTTTTTTGCCGAGCAGGCCGCGTGGCTCCGTGGCGAAGCCTGGCCCAGCGAAGCAGAGCTCATCGACCTGCCTTTTGATGGCTTCCAGCATTTTGGGGTGTTGGTGGCCAATGTTTAGGTTAATGAGCTGCGAGCTGAAGTCCAGCCAGTGATTGTCATCACCATCCCAAAACCAAACGCCCTGGCCGCGTGTCATGTGAATCGGATTCGATGCCCCCTGCACCGCCCAGGAGAACATGGTGTAGTCGCGGTTTTCTTGGATCACTTTGCGGGAATGAGACTCCATGCCTTGCGTCTCCTTCCTTGGAATCTTGAGGAGTTTAGCGCCGCTTCAGAATCCAGTCCATCGTTTTGGAAACCTGCCGATTGAGCGCAAGATTGCACGAACATTGGCACCGCGCACGCCAAAAGATGCGCGGACAAAGACAGCAAAGGGAATGCCGCAACGCGTGCCGGCATCCGAATCAGCTGCTCAAGCAGGCAGAATTAAGCGGCTAGCCGACCGCCGACGGGCTCGGCACTGAACTTGGGCATTTTGACGTCCCAAGCGAGGCCGAGCGTACGCAGAACCCAGATGCCGTACCAATTCATGTCCACTTCGTACCAGGTGAAGCCGTGACGCGCGGACTGGGGCTGGGCGTGATGGTTGTTGTGCCAGCCTTCGCCGAAGGTGAGGATGGCGACCCAGAAGCTGTTGGTGGAATCATCGCCCGTATCGAACCGCTGGGTGCCCCAAATGTGGGTTGCGGAATTGACCAGCCAGGTGAAATGCAGGCTCATGACGGAACGTACAAAGACTCCCCAAAAAACCCAAGGCCAGCCGCCGATCGCGTAGAAAATGAGCGCGACAACAACCGAGGGAATCACGTGCCATTTGCTAATCCAGAGATGGAACTTGTCTTTACGGAGGTCAGGCACGTAAGGGAGCAGCTCGCTGCGGTCGCGGTGCATGGCGCGGCCGGTAAGGATCCAACCCATGTGCGACCAGAAGCCGCCTTCGCGAGGCGAATGGGGATCGCCGTCCGTATCGGTATTCTGGTGATGGATGCGGTGCGTGGCGACCCAGGCGATGGGACCGCCTTCGAAAGCCAGCGTGCCGCAGGTGGTGAGGAAGTACTCGAGCCATTTCGGAGTCTTGTAGCCGCGGTGGGTGAGCAGGCGGTGGTAGCCCATGCCGATTCCCAAGCTGCCCGCGACCCACCACATGACGAGGCAGACAAGGAGGGCCTTCCAGGTGAAGAAGAAAATGGCAGCGAGGGCGCACAAATGGAGAGCCACCATGACGGCGGTAACGCCCCAATTGACTGGCTGAGAGAAAGTTCTGTCTTGTTTCAGGGAAGTGAAGAAGCTCATGGTCAGTCTCCACTGTAACATCAACTGCGGATTAGAGAGAAATCGTGAGGGATAGTCGAGAAAAGTCTCACAGCAATTTTCGCGGTGGGTTGGAGAAATCGACCAGGGCGCGGTCGAGGGCGTCCTTTTCGTCGGGGCGAAGCGGGCGGTGGGCGATGGAACCCATGCGAAAGAACCGCGCTAGGCGCGGGCCTGGTCGATCATTTCTTCCCAGATGCCCTTGCATTTGAGGATCAGTTCGATGGCATCACGGATGGCGCCATGTCCGGCGACGGATTTGGTGATGAAATGGGCGGCTTTTTTGACTTCGGGGACGGCGTCGCCGACGGCAACGGCTAGTCCGACGCGGCGCATAACCGGCAGGTCCGGAAGATCGTCGCCGACGTAAGCGACAGCGGATTCGGGAAGGCCCACTTTCTGGAGGATTTCCTCGTAGGCGGGGATCTTCGTAGGCTGCTTCATGTAGATAAATTCCATTTTCATTTCCTTAGCGCGGCGGAGCAGCGCAGGACTTTCGCGGCCGGTGATGCAGCCGGTACGGATGCCGGCGGCGTGAGCGAGCGTGAGGCCCTGTCCATCATGGGCGTCAAAGGTCTTGAGTTCGAGAGCCGTGCCGTCGGGCTGTGAGAGAAGGGTGACGCCGCCGTCGGTCATCGTGCCGTCCACGTCCATGAGAAGAATTTTGATCTGCGCGGCGCGCTTTTTGAGGCCGGTAGATATTTTGGGAATGCGAGCCAAAGATTCCTCCGGAAAATGCGAAGGCAAAGTTTAGCAGAAATGGAAAGGGGGAAGGAAAGGCTTTACCACCAAGGCCAGCTCGAAGTAAATGCCCGTTAGATAAGTTCGAGGGTCCATAGGTCGTGCAGGTGAACAACGCCCAGGACTTTTTGTGAGGCATCGACAACCACGACGGACGTGATTTTTTTCTTTTCCATGAGGTTCAAGGCTTCGCTGGCAAGGAGACTGGGGCTGATGGTTTGCGGGGTGCGGACCATGCAGTCACCGGCGGTCATTGAAAGGGTGGCGCCGCCGTGTTTCTCCATGAGTCGGCGAAGGTCGCCGTCAGTGAGGATGCCGGAAAGCTTGCCATCGGGAGTGGTGACGGTGGTCATACCGAGCTTCTTGGCGGACATTTCGTGGAAGGTGGCGGGCATGGGCGTATCAGGAAAAACGCGAGGCAGGGCATCGCCGGAGTGCATGAGGTGTTCGACGCGAAGAAGTTTTTGGCCGAGACGCCCGGCGGGATGCAGAGCGGCGAAGTCATCGGGCTTGAAACCGCGGCGCTCGAGGAGCGTGATCGCGAGGGCGTCGCCCATAACCAGGGCGACGGTAGTGCTGGCGGTGGGAGCGAGATTTAGGGAACAAGCTTCTTCCTTCACGCTGACGTCGAGGACGACCTCGCTGGCGCCGGCGAGAGTGGATTTGCGATTGCCGGTCAGCGTGACAATGGGCATTTCGAGACGCTTAAGGGCTTCGAGGAGGTTGAGGATTTCTGGAGTCTCGCCGCCGTAGCTGATAGCCAGAAGCGCATCGCCACGGGCAAGCATGCCGAGATCTCCGTGGAGGGCTTCGGCGGGATGTAGAAAGAAAGAGGGTGTGCCGGTGCTGGAAAGCGTGGCGGAAATCTTGCGGCCAATGAGGCCGGATTTGCCCATGCCGGTAACCACAACACGGCCTTTGCAAGCAAGAAGGAGATCGACGGCGCGATCGAAGGAAGAGTCGAGGCGGCCGAGGAGGTCGTTGAGGGCTTGGGTTTCAATGCGGAGGACGCGGCGAGCGCTGTCGAGGCTCATGGATGGCTCCAACGGCGTACGAGAGTGGAGAGTTCCTTGAGGCGAGAGAGAAGTTCAGGGAGTTGGGAAAGGGGCAGGGCATTGGGACCGTCGGAGAGAGCGGCGGCGGGATTGTCGTGAGTTTCAAGGAAGAGGCCGTCGATGCCGGTGGCGACGCCGGCGCGGGCGAGTGGCTCGATGAATTCGGGTTGGCCGCCGCTGGCGTGGCCATGGCCGCCGGGAAGTTGCACGGAGTGGGTGACGTCGTAAACGACGGGATAGCCCAATTTCTGCAGGACGGGGAAGGTGCGCATATCGACGACCAGATTGTTGTAGCCGAAGGAAGCGCCGCGTTCGGTGAGAATGATGTTGTGGTTGCCGGAAGAGGCGACTTTTTCGGCGACGTTGCCCATGTCCCACGGCGAAAGGAATTGCGCCTTTTTGATGTTGATGATGCGGCCGGTCTTGGCGGCGGCGAGGAGGAGGTCAGTCTGCCGCGCGAGGAAGGCGGGGATTTGGAGAATGTCGGCAACTTCGGCGGCGGGTGCGGCGTGCGAGGTGTCGTGGATGTCGGTGAGAATGGGCAGATGCAGATCGGACTTGATTTTGGCGAGGATGCGGAGGCCTTCGGTGAGGCCGGGGCCGCGGAAGGACTTGATGGAGGAGCGATTGGCCTTGTCGTAGGAGGCCTTAAAGATGTAAGGGACACCGGCATCGGCGGCGATTCTTGCGACGCTCTCGGCCATGCTGCGGGCGTGAGATTCGGATTCGATAACACAGGGGCCCGCGATCAGGAATAGCGGATTGTCGCCGCCGAGGCGGAGGGAGCCGAGTAAGATTTCCCGCGTGGTAGTCATTAATGAAAGAAAGATATCACAGCCAGCCAGACGCCCGCGCTGCGCACTGCTCACGCGGCGGCGTGGGGAGTGGCCCGGAGGGCGGGAGCGTGAGGTTGCGCTTCGGGAGCGAGAGGCTTGGGCTCCGGAGAAGTGGTGTGCGACTTCTGGAGTTTGTGCTCCAGAGAAGCGCCAATGAAGGCGGCGAAAAGCGGATGCGGTTCGAGCGGCCTGGACTTGAATTCGGGGTGGAACTGGCAGCCGAGGAACCAGGGATGGTTCGGCGCTTCCACGATCTCCACGTAATTTCCGTCCGGGGTGCGGCCAGTGATTTTCAGGCCGGCGGCGACCAAAGTTTTTTCGTAATCACGGTTGAACTCGTAGCGGTGGCGGTGGCGCTCGCTGATTTCGGTCGTGCCGTACGCCTTGTGGGCGAAGGAGCCGGGTTCGAGTTTGCAAGGCCAGGCGCCGAGCCGCATGGTGCCGCCCATCTCGTCGACACCGAGCAGTTCGCGCAATTTGTAAATGACGCGGTGCGGGGTTTGGGGATCAAACTCCGTGCTATCCGCCTGGGTGAGACCCGCGGCGTCGCGAGCATATTCGATGGTGGCGCACTGCATGCCGAGGCAGATGCCGAAGTAGGGAATCTTGTGTTCGCGGGCGTACTGGATGCTGTAGACCATGCCCTGAATGCCGCGTTTGCCAAAGCCGCCGGGAACAAGGATGCCGTCGTAGTTCTTGAGGTGCTTTTCCGCGGCTTCGGGCGAGTCGATCACCTCGGATTCGATCCAATCGATGACGGTTTTGTAGTTGTGCGCGAGACCGCCGTGGAAGAGAGCTTCGCGAAGGCTCTTATAGGCGTCCTCAAGCTGAACGTACTTGCCGACAATGCCGATGCGCACTTCGCCCTTGGGGTGATGAAGGCGGTTGAGCATGTCCATCCAAGGCTGCATGTTGGCGGGGCGGTCTTCCAGGCGAAGGCGCCGAGTGATCTGCGCGTCGAGGCCTTCCTTGCTCAGCTCCACGGGAACTTCATAAATGGTCTTCACGTCTTCCACGGAAATGACGCAGGACTCGACGACGTTACAGAACAGTGCGATCTTGCGCTTCAGCTCGGCGGAAATGTGGTGCTCACTACGGCAAAGGAGAATGTCCGGCTGGATGCCGATGCCGAGCAGTTGCTTGACGCTGTGCTGGGTGGGCTTGGTCTTCAGTTCACCGACGGCGGCGATGTACGGAACCAGGGTAACGTGGACGAAGAGCGTGTTTTCGGGGCCAAGTTCGAGGCGCATCTGGCGGATGGCCTCGAGGAAGGGAAGCGATTCGATGTCGCCGACGGTGCCGCCGATTTCGACAATGACTACGTCGATGCCTTCCGAGACGCGGCTGATGGAGCGCTTGATTTCGTCGGTGACATGGGGGATGACCTGAACGGTTTTGCCAAGATAGTCGCCACGGCGCTCCTTGGAGAGGATGGTTTCGTAGATCCGGCCCGTGGTCCAGTTGTTGTCGCGGGTGAGCTTAGCGTGAGTAAAGCGCTCGTAGTGGCCAAGGTCGAGATCGGTTTCGGCGCCGTCATCGGTGACGAAGACTTCGCCGTGCTGAAAGGGGCTCATCGTACCAGGATCGACGTTGAGGTACGGATCACATTTTTGGATGGTGATTCTAAAGCCGCGACTCTCGAGGAGACAACCGATAGAGGATGCTGCTACGCCCTTGCCGAGTGAAGAAACAACACCGCCGGTAACAAAAATATATTTTGGCGCCATCCGGGTCGCTCGCGTCTGCACCGAGCAGATCTGAGCTTATCGAACCTCCGCAGGATTGACGTACATACAATTATGTTCGCAAGCCTGAGGAGTGTCAATGCAAAGTCTTGGCGGCAAAGCATCAAATATTTTGCTAGGAGTTTAGGGAGGGCGTAACCTTTGTCGTACATGGCGCGGCGCGATGGAGCAGAGGTTAAGGCGCAGGGAGGTGTGCTGTGAAAGGCCTGTTCTGGGCCGCAGTGAGCGTTTTGGCAATGACCCTGGTGGCGTGCGGTGGAGGATCGACGATTACGCCGCCGCCACCGGCCGGTAACTTTTCGGATGCCAGCTTGAAAGGGCAATATGCGTTTTCGATGAGCGGCGTCGATCTTACCGGGGCGTATTTCGCGCGCGTGGGGTCATTTACCGCGGACGGTGCGGGGAATATAACCGCGGGGCTGGAAGATGTGCTGGATCTGGGCTTGCAGCAAGCTCCATTGCTTGTGAGCTTCACGGGAGGGAACTACCAGATTCAGGCGAATGGGCGCGGGCTGGTGGTCCTGCAGGCTGCGGGCAGTGGCGGGTTGCAACTGAGCATGATGATGCAATCCACGAGCAGCGGATTCGTAGTGGAGACGGACCTGAACGCAACGAGCAGCGGCAGCTTTAATTTGCAAACGAGCTCCGATTTTTCCGCGTCGGCACTGGCCAACCCGTATGTATTCGATTTTTCGGGCGTGTCGTTTGCGACGAACAATGTCGCGCCCATTTCCATGATTGGCCAGATCCAAGCCGACGGAAATGGGACCATCACCGGTGGAGTGATGGACACGAACGACGGCAATCTGACCGCGCCGTCAGGGGCGACGGCGGTGGCGCCGGGAACCTATCAGATGGACAGCAGCGGAAACGGAACTAACTTCGGGCGCGGCACGATGACGTTCAACGGACGCAGCTTTGCGTTTTATATCGTGGACGCGACGCACATCAAAGTGCTGGAGGAAGACGCGCTAGGCGGGACTTCGGGCGATGCGCTTAAACAGGCAGGGCCGGTGCCGGCACAGAACTCGGAATTCACCGGGAGCTTTGTCTACCTAGTTGGCGGCGCATCGGTCACGGGAAAACAGGGGCCAGTGGTGCGTGCGGCGAGGTTCACCGCGGACGGGAATGGCGGGCTGGGGACGATCTCGCTGGATGACAACAAAGATGGGAGCTACACGCATATTTCGCAGGGTTCGAATATATCCGCGGCAAGCTATGTGATCGACACCGCCAATGCCGGAAGTGGCCGGGGGACTTTCACGTTCACGGATTCCAGGGCCGGAATGTTCGTAGACGTGTTTTACATGATTTCGCCGACGCAAGCATTTGTGCAGGAGACCACGGCAGGGATTATCGGCGATGGACCATTTTACGCGCAGACGGCAGGGCCATTTACCCTGAGCGGAAGCGCGGGAAACTACGTGTTTGACTGGAACGGCGTGGGGCTGGGCTCGTCGACCGCGGCGCCGTTTGAAGAGGACTTCCTCGGGCAATACGCGCTTTCGAGCGCGACGAGCAATAACATTGCCGGGGTCACGGACTACGTGGAACTAGGCCTGAGCTCGAATAAACTGTTCGCAGACGTGGGGCTTGGCGGGACGCTAACGATCAATGGCGACGGAACCGCGAACAACCTGTACAAGTTCGTGCTGGGCGGTTCACCTTCCGTGACCGTCAACTTCCAGGCGTATTTCGCGAATCCAGAAACGGTTTTGCTGGTGTGTTCGGACAGGACCCGGACGACGGCGGGGCAGGTGAAGCAGCAGTAACGATAGGCCACAGGAAATGCAAAGCAGGTGGTGAAAGAAAGCGCTCGGAAAGCGATTCAGTTCTCCGAGCGCTTTTCCTCATGGAGGAGCTTTTCGACGCGCGCGACATCCTCGGGGACGTCGACGCTGACGGAGTCGTGCGCGACTTCGGCGACGCGGATGTGCCAGCCGTTTTCGAGCCAGCGGAGCTGTTCAAGTTGCTCGATTTTTTCGAGTTCCCCTTGAGGGAGGGTGGGGTATTCGAGAAGGGCATCGCGCAGGAAGACATAGAGGCCGAGATGCTTCCAGTACTTTACGTGGATTTTTTGCTGAGTGTCGCGCATCCAGGGGATGGGAGCACGGGAGAAGTAGAGCGCGTTGTCATCAAAATCGAGGACGGTTTTGACGATGTTTGGATCCATAATGTCGCCGGCGCGCCGAATGGGAGTGGCCACGGTGGCGACCTGCGCGGGGGGTTCTTCGAGCAAGGCACCGACGGCAATGTCGATGGAGGCGGGATCAATGAGGGGCTCGTCGCCCTGGACGTTGACGAAAATGTCGCCGGGTTCGTGAGCGGCCACTTCGGCGATTCGTTCGGTTCCAGTGCGATGATCGGAGCGCGTCATGCGAGCTTGGCCCCCGAAGGATTGGACGGCATCGACAATGCGCTGGTCGTCGGTGGCAACCAGAATGTGATGAACGGTTTGGGCGCGTTTGGCGCGCTCGTAGACGTGTTGGATCATGGGCTTCCCGGCAAGAGGGACGAGGGGCTTGCCGGGAAGGCGGGTGGAGGCGTAGCGGGCGGGAATAATAGCGACGACTTTCGGGTCGGACATTGGTGACGGCTCTCCGGAGAGGATCCTGAAGCGATGCTACCATACAGCGGAGGAGGCGGGCTCGAAACCGGGGACCGGAGCAGGGCCGAGGGAGCTTGCCTTCCGGGCAACCGGTGTTATCATGAATTTTCCGTGCGGGCAACCCGGTAGACCACGAGGACGGGGGAAGGCGTGACACGCGAACGTTGCATGACGCGCGACGTTTCCTGGCTTGGTGAATCACTGCCGTTCGCCTGCTTGCTGTTCCTCTCCGTTGCAATTCCACTTCTTGGGCAAGAAAATCCCGCTGACCCAGGACTGATAGCGGCGCCCGCTGCCGCGACCTTGTCCAAATTGGGGGACATTGCCCACGACACACCGTCCGTGAGAATCCAGCCGGGGAAAGTGATCCGGGCCGAAGTGGATCTGGCGCTGGTGAATGTAACCGTGACGGATCCTTATAACAGGCTGGTGACCGGACTGGATCCGGACAATTTCCGCGTGTTTGAGGACAACGTTGAGCAGGAGATCGTGAGCTTTTCGTCGGAAGACGTGCCCATCTCGATCGGGGTCATCTTTGACTTCAGCGGAAGCATGGCCAATAAGATAGATAAGTCGCGGGAAGCGGCGCTGGAATTCTTCAAGACCGCCAATCCGCAGGATGAATTTTTTCTGGTGACTTTCAATGAGCGGGCAGAACTGACGAGCGCATTCACGAACAGCGTGGAAGATTTGCAGAGCCAAATGATGCTGACTGCCCCAAGGGGCAGGACTGCCCTCTTGGACGCCATCTACCTGGGACTGAGCCAGATGAGGGGTGCACATAACGCCAAACGTGCCTTGCTCATCCTTTCGGATGGAGGGGATAATCATAGTAGGTACAACGAGAACGATATCAAGCGGCTGGTAAGAGAAGCCGACACCCAGCTCTATGCCATCGGGATCTTTGAGCCGCTTGGGGATCGGAGTCGTACCCTGGAAGAGCTCAACGGGCCGTCGCTGCTTGCGGAAATAACGGAATTGACGGGTGGGCGCGTCTTCGCCGTGGAGCATCTGAATGATATGCCGGACATTGCGTCCAAGATCGGCATGGAGCTGCGAAATCAATATGTGCTGGGATACAGACCAAGCAACCACGTGCATGACGCCCGTTGGCGAAAGATTAAGGTCCGGCTGCGCCCGCCCAAGGGCCTACCTCCACTTTCGGTTTACGCGAAGACCGGATACTACGCCCCTGCTCATTGAAAAACGCGGCCTGTCCGGTTCCTATCGATTTGCGGCCTTCCTCCTGGTGATCTTCCTGGTTTTTGCGGGAAGTGCGTTCGCACAGATTCCGCTGCAGAATGCGGTTCCGCCACCCCCTCCAGGCCAGGACAATAGCGGCAGCAGCCAAGCCGGCGGAAAGATCAAGCTGAATGTGAACCTGGTGGTGCTGCACACCAGCGTGTTGGACGACCGCGGGAAATTCGTGGACGGGCTGACGCAGGACAGTTTCCGCGTGTACGAGGACAAGGTCGAGCAGAAGCTCTCCGTTTTCAAGCGCGAGGACATTCCCGTCAGCATGGGACTGGTGATCGACAACAGCGGGAGCATGCGCGACAAACGGCCACGCGTCAATGAAGCCGCGCTAACCCTGGTGCAGAACAGTAATCCGCAGGACGAAGCGTTCGTAGTGAATTTCAACGATGACTTTTATTTGGACCTGGATAAGGACTTTACGAACAGCATTCCGGAACTGCAAGAGGCGCTGGAACGAATTGACGCACGCGGGAGCACGGCGCTTTATGATGCGATCATCGGTTCACTGGATCACTTAAAAAAGGGAACGAAAGAGAAGAAGGTCCTGCTGATCGTAACGGACGGGGAAGACAACACCAGCCGAAATTCGTTGGAGAAGACCGTCCGGGAAATTCAGAAGACGGACACGGTGATCTACACGATCGGGCTGCTGGAGCAGGAGAGCAAGAAGAGCGCGAGAACTGCGAAGAAAGCACTGATCGCCATTGCGCAAGCGTCCGGTGGAGTGGCGTATTTTCCAGAAAACGTCGAAGATGCGCACGCGATCTGCGAACAAGTGGCGCATGACATCCGCCACCAATACACGCTGGCCTACTATCCATCAAACGCGGCGAGGGACGGCAGCTTCCGCACTGTGCGCGTCGACGTAATCCCCCCGCGAGGCCGCGGCAAGCTGGTAGCACGCACGCGCAACGGGTACTACGCGCCGGGTGGGGGCTCCACGGCTACGGGAAAATAGAAGGGCATTGAGTTTCGTTTCGGGGCGCAGCCGACAACGGTTGCGCCCTTTTTCCTTTTGAACCGCAATTTACCGCAGAAGCGACAAGAAGCTGGCGCCGTGGGAAATGCGGCCGCCGAAATTTTCGGCGGTGGTCTGGCCCATGTCCGCGAGGGTGGAGCGAGTGCCGAGGTTTTTGCCCATCGTTTGAGACGGAGTGTAGGCCAGGATGGGGACGTACTCACGGGAATGGTCGGTGGTCTTCCAGCGAGAATCGGGGTCGCAGCCGTGGTCGGCGGTGAGAATGAGAAGATCGCGGGAGGTGAGGAGCGGCAAATAGGCGGTGAGGGCGGCATCAAACTCCTCGAGGGATCGCGCGAAGCCTTCGACATCCTTGCGGTGGCCATAGAGCATGTCAAAGTCGACGAGATTGCAGAAGAGCAGCCCGTTCTTGCGGTCGCGGGTCGCGGCGGTGAGCTTGTCCATGCCATCGGCGTTGGATTTTGTGGTGGCGTAGTCGTCGACGCCCCGGCCGTTGTAGATGTCGTGGATTTTGCCGATGCCGAATATCGGGACGTGGCGGTCCTGCAGCACGTCAAGGAGCATGGGCCTGGGTGGATCGACGGCGTAGTCATGGCGGCGGGAAGTGCGCGAAAAATTCCCCGGCGTGCCGGTGAAAGGGCGAGCAATAACGCGGCCGACGCGATGCTTGCCATCCAGGAGTTTACGCGCGATCTCACACATGCGGTACAGCTCGGCGATGGGAATGACGTCCTCATGCGCTGCGATCTGGAAGACGCTGTCGCCGGAGGTGTAGACAATGGGTTTGCCCGTGCGGACGTGCTCGTCACCCAGTTCCTTGATGATTTCGGTGCCGGACGCGGGCTTGTTGCCGATGGTCTTGCGGCCGATTTGCCTCTCGAAGGCTTTGATAATCTCAGGTGGGAATCCGTGTTTGTAGACAGGGAAGGCTTGATTGAGCCAGATGCCGGCCATTTCCCAGAGACCGGTGGTGGTGTCCTTTCCCGGCGAGTGTGTGGCGCCTTTGCCGAAGGAAGCGAGGGGATCGTGGGGAGGGAGGAGGTGCTGCAAGGGGGCGATGTTGGCGAGACCGAGCTTGACCAGATTGGCAAGCCGCAACGGGCGAGATTCTGTGACGTGGCCGAGCGTGTTGCGGCCCGTGTCGCCGTACTCTGCGGCGTCCGGAAGCGCGCCGATGCCGACGCTATCGAGAACAATCCAGATGACGCGGTCGAATCTGGCCATGAAGCTTTTCTCCTGGCGGGCCAAGGCGCACTCTAACACGTCGCGCGCGACAATTGGAATTGACGATGGAGAAGGCCGGCCATAGGATGACCTCATCGGGCCTGCGCGTGGAACATTTGGGTGGTTTCTTGCGTAGTAAGAGGTAGATGGGGCGAGCATGTCACGAGACAACCGTGTACGAAGCAGTTCGGTGGTATTCCCGCTTTTGCTGATCGGATTTGGATCGCTGATGTTGTTGTGGCGCTGGCTGCCGGATTTCGATCCCTGGCCGGTGCTCTGGAAATACTGGCCGCTGCTTCTGATCCTGGTCGGTGCCGGCATGTTCTGGGATCGGGCCCAGAGGCGGAGCGATCCGGAGGGCGCCCCGGCTTTTCCCGTGGGCTCGACGATTGGGACGGTGCTGTTCTTGGTGATATTCGCAATTCTGTTATGGCATGGGCACGCGTATGCGCGGCACCATTGGATGAATTTCTCGATTGGGTCCGGGCATCGTGGGCACGAGAGCGAAGTGGTGGACCGGAAGGGTGCGAAGGCCGTCCGCATGTCCGTGCAAATGCCTGCGGGGCAACTTCAAATCGAAGGCGGAGCCGAGCGTTTGATGGAAGCGGATTTTTACCAAGGTCCGTCCTGGTCGCCGCCGTCGGTAGACTATTCGGTGGAGGAAGGCGTTGGAAGGCTCACCATCAATCAGCAGAGCGCGGCGCAATTAGTGACTAACTCGGACAATACCTGGAAGCTGAAAGTGAATGACGAGGTGCCTCTGGAACTGAATGTGGATGTGGGCGCGGGGCGGGGCGATCTGAACCTGTCGAAAGTCGATCTTACCCGGCTGGAGTTGAACATCGGTGCAGGCCAGGCGAACGTGGACCTGACCGGCGAGCGTGGCAAGGATTTGCAGGCGGAAATTCAGGGCGGAGTGGGGGAGGCCGTGGTGCGCCTGCCCAAAAGCGTGGGAGTTGTGGCGACGGTACACGGCGGACTCGGTTCCATCGATGTACACGGCCTCAAGGAAGAAGAGGACGGCCGCTACGTGAACGCGGCGTATGGAAAATCGCCGAATACGATTCACCTGACGGTCGAAGGTGGCATCGGCCGCATCAAGCTCGAGCAAGAATGAGCGGGCTCAACCGCAGGGGTGATCGTTCCGTGAGCCCTGTCAAGGTACCAGTACCAACATTTCCGCTAAGCCGACTTATCAGGCACGACGCTCACCGATGAAACGCCATAGCGAACGTGTTCGATAACTCTTTCGTTCATTTGACTATCGTCCAAACACGATGGTCGGATTCCCCGCGATAAGCTTATGTGCATACATCATGTCCAATCCGTCAGTATCTCTGTTCGGCTTGAGTCCCAGCCAAGTTGTGAGCAGGCTCTTAGCCCTAGTTCTTTCCGCCGTGCCAGTTTGCACTGCACAACAGCCTGCGCTTCGGATCGTCTCTCCGGCCAGCGGTGAAATCTTTTATCCCGGCCAGACCATCAACGTTCAGGTCACGTCCCCGGCGAATTTGCCATTCAAGGGCGTCGGGGTTGTAGGCTCAGGTCCGTTTTGGCTCAGCAATATAGCAACCTCTGTGCCCGCCCAGTTTTCGTTCGATATCCCGTCCGACATTACACCAGGTACGTATCTCTTCACCGCGGATGGAGCAACCACATCGGGTCAATTGTTCAGCTCAGAGTCGATTCTTGTTGACGTAGAGCGATCTGGTCTTCCCGTTCGGTTGACACCGTCGTTAGGATCTCTTTACCTGGAACTCAGTGACCAAACCTTTACAGGATTTCCTCTGCAGATCTTCGGATATTTTTCTGATAAAGAAGTCCTGGACGTGACCGAGTCCTCTCACCTCAGTTTTGCATCATCTGACCAAAACGTGGCAAGAGTTGAGAAAACTGGCGAAGTGACAGCCGTTGCTCCGGGCCACGGATTCATCACCGCGACGTACACACTAAGAGAAGACAAACGCACGGTTTCAATTCCAGTTTCAGTAGCGCGCAACACCAACCAAGCGACCGATAAGTACAACCTGAGCGTAACTCCAGTAACACAGACTGTGCGAGCCGGACAGAGCGTAACCTGCGAAGTTACGATGAATCCGACTGATAAATTCTCTGGCCAGGAGGTGTCGCTTCGCTTGAGTGGCTTTGTTGGGGCTTCCGGAATCTTCAGTCTAGTCCGATTGACAGAAGATATGCGGTCGTCCACCTTAACCATATCCATCGCTCCGTCGGTTCCTCCAGGAACTTACAAGCTTAAAGTCATCGGGTTTGACGGTACGAGTTACGGCTCAGTCGGGTTGGAACTGGTCGTGCTCGCCGCAAATGAGTACTAGCCTCCACTTCTCCGGTATGCCGACAAATCGGGCACAATCGATAAAGGTGAAGTTCCTTCTTCACTCGAAGGGACGACCGTCCATCTGGTGCTCCCACGTTGACTCGCGTTTACGTACCGCCTAACATGCTCCGCGAGTCCTAATCCCACGCAATCGCACCCGGCAAGAGACCGATGATGGTTACCAGCGCGAAGCTCTCGTCCCGTTCCATTGGCGTTCGCACCTTCTTCTCAAGGCAACTGTTGTTGGTTATGGTCGCGGCTGCGTTGTTTGCAATTCTGTGGGTGGCGAATGTGCGCGGTCCGGGCGTGGGCTTCGTCCCCGTACTCCTCTACAGTCTTTTCATCGGCAACTTGACCACGCCGATGATGCATCGTCTCGCGCCACTGTATTCACGTCTCTCCTTTCCGTGGAACTGGATCGCGTTCCTAGTATTTTTGTTCCTCACGGCGGTGGCGATCGCGTCGTTGACCGTGGCGATCATAATGCCCGTGTATCGAATTCCCTTCACCTCCTATTTTCCCCAACTGTGGAGCGCCGGCAGGCTTGTAGTCGTCGTTGTTTTGATTGTTGGGAGCATCCGCCATTTGCATGAGGAATCGCGGGTGCGGCTTGAGGGCAAGAATCTCGAACTTCAACGCGCTGTCGAAATTGGGAATACGCAATCGAAACAGCAAGAGCAAGAGCTGGCCAAGGCGAGGGAGATTCAGGAAGGGCTCTTACCCAAGAAGATCCCCCAGGTAAGGGGACTGGAAGTGGCGGGAGCGTGGCAGCCTGCAACCACCGTTGGCGGAGATTATTTTGATGTGCTGAAGTTCGGCGAGAGAAAGATTGGGGTCTGCATCGGTGATGTGGTCGGCAAGGGGATTAGCGCCGCGTTGTTGATGGCCAACCTGCAGGCCAGCTTTCGAGCCTTCGCTTCGGAAGAGGTCTCGCCAAGCACTCTCGTGGGGAAGTTGAACGAGGTAATCTCGAAAAACATTGCTCCCGATAAGTTCGTTACGTTCTGGTACTGCACGATCGATACGAACGAAAACAGGCTGACCTACGCCAGCGCCGGTCATTGGCCGCCCATTCTCTTCCACAAATCGGGTGAGGGAGTCCCCTTGAGGGAAGGAGGAACGCCGCTGGGAATCTCTCCAGACTGGAATTACGAAGATGGAGGATTTCCGTTGGCCTCTGGAGACCGCCTGGTGCTTTATACCGATGGTCTAACCGAAGCAATGAATTCGGATGAACAGGAATTTGGAGAGGGAAGATTGCTTGAGCTCTGCAGTAGCAACATTGCATTGAGCGCCTCCGAATTGTTGGCTGCAATCCGTAAAGAGGTGTTCAACTTCTGCAGCGGAAATTTTCAGGATGACTTCACCCTGGTCGTTGTCGCAGTGAAATAAGAACGGTTGCCGGACCATCTGTTGCGCAAGATGATTGAAATTGAAAGGGCGAGTGCGGATAGGCTCAGTGCCGGGTAAACGCCCTTACCGCAGAAGTGGGTACTAGAATTATCTTTCACGTGTCCAAACCCAAAGGTTTAATAAAGGCTTGTTCTGACATCTCTTCGGTCCCGCGTTATACTCGGGGCACTCGACATGCTTGTCGACATCGGCGTTCCTGCCGAGAAGGAGGTGATCCAGTGAGGTACGGTTTACGTTGACGCAGTAGATGAGGCGCTTGTGAGGTTACCGAGCGCCTCTCGCTTTTTGTCCCGCCGACCGAATTACTCTGCGCCTTGTGTTCAGCCGGTGCCTGGTAAACGCGGTTATCGCAGGGGTGAAATCCCCCAATGTGTTGTCGATTACTAATTGGGCGGGATTCTGGGCCCACATTAAACACCTCTAAGCTAAGCCCCCTCCGGTCCTCCTCTTGTTCCTACCGGGAGGATTCACGCCGCGAGGCCCCCGCTAAAGTTAACCGCGGACAATGCCGATGGAGCAGGTATGAATGTATCCACGATTGCCCTCCAAGGGTTGCAGCAGGCGGATGCTCAACTAGGGAGCGCCGCGAGCAAGATCGCCTCGTTTGGGGCAAGCTCCCCCACCGGAGCGAACCTGGACACTGTGGACCTCAGCGCCGCCGTGGTCGCGCTGCTATCCGCAAAGAACCTGTATTCGGCTAACCTCAGCACCGTGAAAGTGGCCGACGAAACGCAGAAGACCACAATCGATCTGATTGCCTGAATCACTTCAACTGACGTTGCCATTGCAGCTCGAGCGCGAGAAAGACTGGCCGCGAGGATGCTCGAATCAGGCACACTCCCGTGAAACGCGCAAACCGGAGAAGTGGAATCGACGCCGAAATCAGCCTGGCAGATTTCCATCAATACGGCTGGAGATCCAGGTGAACATGTTTGGGTTGGCGGGCAAGCCCTCCACTTTGACAGAGAGGGCTGTAGCAGGGGCAGGTGTCTACAATTTATTTTGTTCCCAGGTGGAAAGCAGCTCGACAGGGTGTAGAATGCCAGAACCCCCAGCTCAAAGGAGAGTAATCGTGATGATACTCCGGGGAATTGTGTCCAAGAGCTTCGTTGGAATCGTGGCGCTGGCTTTAACCGCCGGTGTCTGCACTTTTGGTCAAACAAAATCAGGTCCCGTAGACCCGGGCGTGCGCGGTGGCCCGGCGGGTGCAGGCACTCCGCTGAAGGGCCTAACTGCAGACGAGACGGCATTCTTCCAAGACGGGCTGGCGAGGTTCGCGGAAATCGAGACCGTGACCAATGGCACGAACAACGGACTCGGTCCGCGCTTCAACTCGAACCAGTGTTTGTCTTGCCATTCGCAGCCGGGGGCAGGGGGATCCAGCCCGGCGCAAAATCCATTGATCGCCGTGGCCACCTTGAATGGGGCGAAAAACACCGTGCCCTGGTTCATCACCCAAAACGGTCCGGTGCGCGAGGCACGGTTCAAGCGGAGCGCCAACGCGCAGAGTGACGGCGAAGTGCACGACCTCTTCGTGATCACCGGGCGAACAGATGCGCCCGGTTGCAATATCGCCCAATTCGACTTCTTGCCCGCGGGAAATCCGCTTACCGGCCAGGGCGGAAATGCAAACATTATTTTTCGAATCCCAACTCCATTGTTTGGCGCGGGGCTGATCGAAGCGATTCCCGACTCGGCCATCCTGGCGAATATGCATTCCAACGCCTCGGAAAAGTCGGCAATGGGTATTTCCGGGCACGCGAACGCTCACCTGAGCGGAAATGTGAACCTCAGCGCCAACGATGGGACCATTACGCGATTCGGGTGGAAGGCGCAGAACAAATCCCTGCTGATGTTCGCGAGCGAGGCCTACAACGTCGAGATGGGAATCACGAACGAGCTGTTCCCGCAAGAGAGGGACGAAACGCCTGGCTGTCTTTTTAACGCCACACCGGAGGACACGCTCAATTTCACGCCTACTCCCGCGAGCACCGGCAACGCGAATACCGCAGTTATCTCCGACATCGAAGCCTTTGCCAACTTCATGCGGATGCTGGCCCCGCCCACTCCCGCAGCCGCCACGCCGTCTAGCGAGAAGGGACGCGCCACCTTTGCAAAGATAGGCTGTGTCCATTGCCATACACCCTCGTTTACTACCGGCGCAAAGATTGCCAGCGGCTCCTCGACCAGCCCGAGCGCCGCGCTTTCCAATCAGACGGCCAATCTTTACTCTGACATTCTGGTCCACCACATGGGCAAAAGGCTTGCCGACGGCATCACACAAGGTGGAGCCGGCCCGGACGAGTTCCGAACCGCTCCCCTTTGGGGCGTCGGGCAACGCGTCTTCTTCCTCCATGATGGACGGACGAGCAACCTGGTCGAAGCAATCCGAGATCACCAGAGCCATGGTAGCGAGGCAAATAAGGTCATCGAACATTTCAATAGACTGACCACACAAGAGCAGCAGGAAGTCATCGATTTCTTGCGGTCGCTTTGACGACAAGAGCGTCTTTTGTTTCTTGCCAAGCCGCTCCGTTAATGACCGGCCCTGTAGGTCTTCAAGTGTTTTGCGGCAGGGGGCGAGCTTGGGTGAGCATCAAGGGCAAAAATCCAAGGCGGATAGGGAAGCCTACCCACATCGTATCCCCCTGAGTCGTTGAGGTAATAATCCAGGAAGACCGGTGGAAGCAAGCAGAGTTCGAGGGGCGAGCGGGGGGCGAGCCGCTCGATGATTTGCCAGGGGCTCA